>Ga0075369_10000005_pt1 | contig 147699 bp, 145 predicted proteins | sample EndMethybrTD3034_FD_71400 | JGI IMG/M metagenome (GOLD analysis project Ga0075369, IMG submission 71400) | Populus endosphere microbial communities from Tennessee, USA - Endosphere MetaG P. TD hybrid TD303-4 | ecosystem: Host-associated > Plants > Roots > Endosphere | place: USA: Tennessee...
TTTGCGGTACCGGGCGATTTTAGCGGCACGTTCCTGTTCTATACGGTCAACCTGTTCCATGACCTTTCCCTTGAACGTATTCCAGCCGAAACGTTCATATACCACCCGGGGCCATGGCCCTTTGTCGCGGGCAGCTATAATGTTAAGTGTCCGTTCGGTGAACAAGCTGCGGTCGTTTCTGTTTGCCTGCATAAACTGTACGCCGAAAGTAATGAAGTCATCCTCTTCCCACGCGCGTATATTCGGATAACCGGCAAGCTCATTGAGGTTGCCTATGCCGCCTACGGCAATATTTAAGCGTTCATTAGTGGGTAAATTACCAGCTGCCGCTTCCTTACGGTACTGTGTCTGGGTAATTTTATGGCCTAAGGACCGCACATGGCCTACAGTAATACGAATTATTTCTTCATCACTTGCTTCATTGAACTGGCGGTGTGCGGCGATGTTAGGGATGATATGGCCTAGTACGCCGATGTCGCGTTTGAATTCCCGGAAATTCCCGATGTTTTTAGGTGACGGGCCTGCGCCAAGGATACGTAAGCGGCTAAGGTGCCACCGGGATATGTCCGGCGTTTCTTTTTCGTCTGAAATTATATCCAGCGCCCATTTGCCAAATGCTATATAGTGTTCGCGCGCCCATTTTTTAGTGTCGAGTAAAGGGAAATCGCCGGATTCGTATTCGAATATCTCTGCCTTTACTACATCGGCTAGTGGTACGATAGCGGCGCCTGCTTCGAGTGCCCGCTGGCGGCCAGTTTCGTCATCTAATAATTCGCGCTTGACCGTGTCGATCCAGACGTAAGGAAAAGTAATATCTTCGTTCATATGTGTCAAACCCTGGCTGCTTCATCCGTAAACAATTCGCCTGAAGATTTGTCGGGCCAAGTCTTATCCATCTATATTTTTATAGCCCGTATTTGTATATATGGCAATGATGGTTTATGCAGTAATAAAATGTCCGTTCGTTTGTGGTAGCATGGAAGCATACAAAAGAGATACCACTGGCTGGCCAAGGAGGGCGCATGGATATGGACACACCACTGACGATCGCTGTTATATGCGGGACAAAGCGCGAAAAGCGACGGTCTGTGCATGCTGCGAAATGGGTCGCTGAACAGGGTCGCACGATAGAAGGGGTGGAAATAATATTTGTAGATCCGTCGGCTATCGCGCTGCCGCCCGATGGTAACGATACAGACGGTGAAAATCCTGAGTATAAAAATATTACCAGTCGTGCTGACGCCTTTTTTATCGTCACACCCGAATACAACCACAGCTTCCCTAGTTCCCTTAAGCGGCTGCTGGACAGTGAATACGCCCAATATAACCGCAAGCCAGTAGCGATGGCCGGCGTAAGCGATGGACCGTGGGGCGGCACGCGCGTATGTGAAGCACTATTGCCGGTACTGCGTTCGCTGGGGTTAGCTGTTATACGGCCCACCGTCTACTTCCCGAAGGTGCAGGATATTTTCAACGAAACTGGCGGCATGAATGCTGAGTATGTGCAGCGCTACGAAACGTCAGTCCGGGGCGCGTATAGCGAACTGTTATGGTTCGCCCGCGCCCTTAAGGCTGGCCGGGGGGCGTAGACTGTGCCGCTATATACAGCGTGCCAGTATTTAGGCGGCTTCCTGGATTTTAGCTGCCAGGATGGTATCGTCCAGACTGACGACGCCAGGGAATAAATTAGCTACAATTAGCCCGGCGGCCATTTTGCGCCCGTCAGTAGTGTTCAGCTCTTTGCCCATCCGCTCGCGGCGGTCCATCAGGGCTGTCATACTTGCTTCGGATTGGGCCATTGTCTGTTCGCGGTTGGGCATCATATTTTTACCCCCAGCGTCAACGGTGGCAATCTTACCTGTGCGTTCAATATGGGATACGTGGGTGCCTTCACTGTTGGCTACTTCGCCGGTTATCTCATCAAAACCCGGACGGAATTCACAGTTCCATTCGTACGCTTCCTGTGTAGTGTCATTATTAGCGCCGCCTAAGCTGCCTTCGCGGGCGCCTAGTGCGACTACGGACTTGATGTTGATAGTGCCGGGGAGTGCGCAAGGCGCTACGTAGTCCGTGGGGAAGGTTAGGATATTTTTGGTGTCGCCAGGGATGGCAGCACGGTAGGTGGTGCGCAATCCCTGGCCGTCAGAGTATCCGTGGAAGTAGGCAGCTTTCGGGGCCTGGAATGCAGCATCACCCATTTTTTTAGCGATTTCAAATGGCACAATAAGCCCTTCTTTGCCTTCAGTGTATACCATGCCGTCGCGGTCATCCATCGCGCGTACGTTAATCTTTGGATTTCCATCGCGGTGAGAAAAGACGGCGTGGTGGGCTAGCCAGATGCCTACGGCCCCCATGCCCTGAATGGTCAGGTCTGCCTCATCCATGCCTTTTTGGCGCAGCCGTTCGCGGAGCGAGACAAATAGGCCGAAGCCGGTGGCTTCCGGACGGAACTCGTTACCGCCATGGTCTAATGAGGTGCCAGTAGCTAACGCCCATGCATAGTCGTATCCGGGGTTTTGGGCGGCCACCTGGTCTACGGCTGCATCCATGATACGGGGGTTATTAGTGCCAAGGTCACCGGCAATGCCGTCAATGAGGTGGTTGTCCAAGGGTCCTTCCTCGTAGTTATGCATCAGGGTCATAAGCTGGCGGGCGGCACTCTTTTTTTCGTCCAGCCCCCAGCCGGTAACATCCAGCATGGTCAGGGCTTTAGCGCCACGGTAGGGCAAACCCTGTAGGGCGAATTTTTTGCGCATCGAAGTAGATAATGTTATGACGCCTTTTTCCCCAGTGGCATGGTTACCATCGTACATATGGATGCGCCAGCCACCGCGTCCGGCTTCGCCTTCAGCAGGATCGGCAATACTCTCGGGGCCGGAGTATGCCCGCCATGTGGGGCCGCGCTGGCCATTTATTACAGTCTCGCCTAGATACAGCGCTTTAGAGCCGAGCTGTGCTTCTGCCTCATGGCGGCGCCCCTCGACACCGAATTCCTGCATAGTCTCAATTAGTATTGGTTCTAGAACGGCGGTTTCTGACACGCTGGTGGCTCCTTTTGACAAAATTAAAAAATAGCCCGTACAGGCTGCTTACTATATTTCCTGGCTTTGTAGCATACGTTAGATTCTTCCGCCAGGTGAAAGGATCAAGTCAGACATTACTATATGCCTCACGCTTATCACGTCAAGGGTTTTTGGAGTCATTAAATTAACAACATTCAGTTAAAAATGTTACACTTATGGTTATCATGTCAGGGTATAAAGGACATATCGTTGGCGCAATCGTTGTAAATAGCGCACTCATCGCAGCAGTAAAACTGATGCCCGGAACAATTTTAGAACGTTGGAATAGCTCACTGGCCGATTGGCAGCTGACGGCAGGATTGTTTGTGGTTGCTGTACTGTTTGGGCTGTTTCCGGATATCGACACCAATTCCAAGGGGCAGGATATTTTCTTTGGTCTGGCTTTCATGGTGGAGATCGTGCTGGTACTGACTGGCAAGTTTGAGCCTGCGGCCTATCTAGGACTAATGGCTATGACGCCAATTGTGGGCAAGCACCGCGGCTGGACACACAGTAAATTGGCTATGCTGCTGGTGCCATCCCCAGTGATCATTATCCCGTACCTGCACAACCACCATGTATGGACGCTGGGCGCGCTGATATACGCCGCAGCAGTGGCCGGATATTTCAGTCATTTATTGCTGGACGGCCTTATTATCCGTTCATTCCGCATTAAGACCTAGCCCCATAGCTGCCCGTAGGCTAGAATAGATAGGACGGACGGTAACGGCGGAGGATATATGAAGGGTGCGTGGCTCAAGACGGGCGGTATAGTTGCTGGTATTATTGGCATTGTAGTGGTGCTGGCGTTGCTGTCCAATGACAAGCAGAGCGCCGGACCTTCTGACCATTCATCTACTACTTTTAGCGTAGTGGGTGCGTGTGATGTGCTTACATCCGGCAGGGCGTCGGCTGCTATCGGCAACGTAGAAGCCGCCCAGACTAACGGCGACCAGCCCTTTACGGCCAGCGGTATCCAGATAACTAACTGCGGTTACGCCCACGGCACGGAAAACGTCAATGATATTATTAGCGTCAACCTGCAGGTACGTTCAGCTGTAAACCACGCTGGTGCAGCTACAAACCAGCGTGAGTTTTCCTTATTAAAGACCTCTGGAGCCCAGCCGGTCAGCGGCTATGGTGACGCGGCTTACTGGGTGCAGGGCGAGGGCCTCCATATACGTTCTGGCGACAACTGGTACATGATAAGCAACAATAAAGGCCAACAGCAGGGGAACGGCACGTTGGCGATCAGCAAATCAGTTGCTGACCAAATCAAAAGCAAATTATAAACGAGGCATAGCCCTATAGCACCGCCAGTGAGTATAGGGTATAGTAACGAAGCTATGGACCAACCTTTACACCACCCACATTCACCATTCCGCATTTTTGCGTTTTCGGCAATTGCCACTATCGGCGCGCTTGTCTGGATGCTGCTGGACCGTGGCCTCAGCGGTATGTTTATCGCTTTGGTGCTGATTGCGGTAGAGGTAGCCTTTAGCTTCGATAATGCTATCCTTAATGCCAAAATTCTGGCTAAGATGTCGCGTTTCTGGCAGAATATTTTTCTGACTATCGGCGCATTGATCGCTATTTTTGGGATGCGCATAGTCTTCCCGATTATTATGGTTTCATTGACGGCCGGGCTGGGCCTGAAAGAAGTGCTGGACCTGGCACTGCACCACCCGCATGAATACGCCCACCATCTGGAAGAGGCCCATCCTACGCTATCATCGTTTGGCGGTGCATTCCTGCTGATACTGGCACTGGACTTTTTTGTGGATGATTCGCAGGAGGTTATGTGGCTGACCCGTATCGAGCAGCACACCCGCCGGCTGCCGGCCCGCTACGCGCCACCTGTCCTCGCCGTGTTAGTGGTTTCGCTGATTGCGATACTGCCGTTCAATCATCACGCCGAAGAGACGTTTATCGCCGGTATCGCCGGTATTGTCACCTACAGTATCATCCATGGCCTTACATCAGTATTTGGCCGCATGCAGGAAAAGAGCGTGCAGCAGACGCAGGCCGGGGCTAAAAAGGCCGTGGTGTACACGGGTTTTGCGGCGTTTACCAGTTTCCTGTATCTGGAAGTGCTGGATGCGACATTCTCGTTCGACAGTGTATTGGGTGCGTTTGCTGTTACCAGTGATGTCGTGCTTATTGCTATAGGCCTGGGCGTAGGCGCTATGTGGGTACGGTCGCTTACTATTTTTATGGTCCGCCGCAAGACATTGGGCAACTACAAATATATTGAACATGGCGCACATTATACGATATTTATCCTGGCGTGCATCCTGTTTGTCAGCCTGTTCGTACGTATCCCTGAAATTATTACCGGTTTCGCTGGTATCGGTGTCATTATTTCGTCAATTATCGCATCGCGGCAGGCATTAGCCGCTAAAACGAAGCACGCATAAGTGCTATAATACGTAGCAATGACGGGGTCTAAGCAAACACTAAAAAAGGCTGTGAGTGCCCCTAGTAAAGCCGTTCGTACATCGAAGGATGACGCTGATATAACAGCGCTGGGGGATGCTAATTTCGACCAAGAGCCTGAGTCTGGCCTGCGTGTGGGCTGGCTGATAACCGCCGCCGCAGGTGCTGTGCTGTTTGCGGTAAGTGCGTACATAGCCCATGCCCACACACTATCTGGGGCTGAGCTGTCAATATTCCGGTTTGTCAATGGCTGGCCTGACGCTCTGCGCCCGGTGTTTCTGGTGATTACTACGGTGCCTGAAAGTTTATGGATTGGGGTTGTGCTGGTATTGGCGACATTTTCCCTAAAGCTGTATCGTGTGGCGTGGCAGCTTGCCGCTGCGACCGTAGGCGGTTACGCGCTGACGTATATCGCGAAGGAGCTTATAGGCAGGGAACGTCCAGTGCACCTGGTGTCCGCTGTACACACCCGTGTGGTTGAGACCAGTAACGGGTTTCCGTCAGGGCACACGATGATGATGACAGTGGCAGTGCTGGCATTGTGGCCATATCTGCCCAAGGGGTGGCGTTACGTGATCGTGCTGCTCATCCCATTAATGGGCTTATCGCGGATATACCTGGGTGTGCATTCGCCATTGGATATTGTGGGCGGCTTTGCTGTCGGTGCGTTTGTAGTGGGTACGATGCGGGCACTGCCGGTGCTTGTGCGCAAGTTTTTCCGCTTCGACTAAGGCTTGCTGCGGATGATTATAAAATGCTTGCGTTTTTTGTGAGAACGTAGAATACTGGAAGTACGGAAGTGTGAGGCTTCCACCAGACCCGGGCATTCCCCGGGTCTTTTTGGATACCAGCCCTCTTCTGTACTTATTGTAAAAGCAACGATGCGGGTATAGATTATAGATAGTAACCAAGGAGTCCGGATGATGGCAGAGTTTACGACTAAGAAGCGCATGCTACTAATTGGCGCTGCCGTTGCTGGGGTGGCAATATTGGCCGGGGGCGCCTATATGTTCCTTGGGAGCAAGGGCGATAAGACCGTATCGCAGGCCACCTCCAGCCAACAAACCACTACTGCATCGTCAGACACCAGTGAAACGTCCGGCCCGCAGACCTACAAAAGCACAAAGCTCAACATCGAGTTTACGTATCCCGGCCAGTGGAAGATGAAAGAAAACGCCGATAAGACTATCATAACGCTTACTTCCCCGAAGACCACATATGCCAAAAAAGACGGCACTTCCACGTCTGGCGTATTCACACTGCGGCTGCGTAATGGGTTGGTGTCGGACGCTGCAAAGCAAAATATCGAAAATGCTGTGGCCATGAAAGATTCGGAAGTTATTGCGTATGATAGTCCTACTGAACAGCAGCGCCAATACACCAATATCGTCCAAGGCGGCACCGGTGCCAACACGACCTTTCTGATTGTATCTGGCGGCGTAGCCTTTAAGGCGGGCGAAGCATTCGGCTCCAATATTGACCTGCAGGGTGCGGTGTACCTGTTCGCAGGCGGCTACGGCACTGACTCCGGGGATAGTCTTGCATTTGATGCAGTACCAAAGGCGAGCTTCGAAGGTACGGCGTACCAGCAGGCGGTAGCTATAATCAAATCCATGAAGATTTACTAGCCCCCGCCAGTTGCAGCTGGCAGATACTGGCTGGCCGCATAAGCTAAAGCAGTATATACTATACTGACTATGCTTATTGTGGTGATACTTCTGGGAATTGTGTGTATTGTGTTAGCTGTTGCAGTCGTGGCCGGTATGCGTAAGAGCGCGCCTGCTGATACACAGGCCTCATTGCTGTTAAAACAGGACCTTACCCGCCTTAGCCAGGACATCACCCAGCTTAAGGATGGCTTACAACACCAGATAACCGACCGTATGGACCGCAACCAGCAATTGATGCGTGATTCGCTGCAACGCCAGTTTGGCGAAAGCAGCAAGCTCATCGCCGACGTCTCAGCCCGCCTTACAAAGCTGGATGAGACCAACAAGCGCGTCGTAGATGTTGCTGACGAGCTAAAGACGCTCCAAAACGTGCTGCAAAACCCTAAGCAGCGCGGCGTGCTGGGTGAATATCTATTGAACCAAGTATTAGAAAATGTTTTGCCACCAGAACGGTTTAAGCTACAGCATAAGCTCGGCAAGGACGACCAAGGCCGTGACCTCATATGCGACGCTGTCATTATGCTGGAAAAGGGCAAAGTGCTACCGGTGGACTCAAAGTTTTCTTTAGAGAATTATAACCGTTTGATTGAAGCGACCGACAAGACACAACGCGATCTGCTGGCTAAGGCATTTAAGGCTGACCTCAAAAACCGCATCGACGAGACATCTAAATATATCCGTCCCAGTGAGGGCACTATGGATTACGCCTTTATGTTTATCCCGTCAGAGGCGATATATTATGACTTGCTGGTAAATAAAGTGGGCGCTACGAACACATCTGCCCGTGATCTGATAGAGTACGCCTTTCGCGAAAAGGGCGTTATCATTGTAAGCCCTACAACATTTATGGCATACTTGCAAACCGTATTACAGGGGCTGCGCAGTCTGCAGATAGAAGAGCAGGCGAAAGAGATACAGCAGCGCGTAGGCGAGCTGGGCCGGCACATCAACACCTACGAAAGTTTTATGCAGAAGCTGGGCGGCTCACTGGGCACTACGGTGAACCACTTTAATAACGCCCACAAAGAGCTTAAGAAAATAGATAAAGACGTCGTAAAGATTGCCCACGTCAGTCCAGGCGTAGAGCCACTCTTAGTGGACAAGCCTATGCAGGGCAGTGAATAAAGTAACATCGTACCTGTGGTGACAATGCTATACTGAATGCTTAATCAGGGATTTATACCACAAGGAGACATATGCGCATACCTAGTACTGGTGAAACTTTAGGGCTTGTAACTTCACTGGCATTTGCCGCGGCATTAGGTGCATGTGGTACGCGTAGCGAAGGTACTACGGCATCCGCTTCTGCATCACATGAAACTGACATTGAAGCCACTGCCGGTGCGCAGCCAAGTATGCGTGTCATTGGCGCGACGGTAATTAATGGCTATGACAGTGCAGGCCGGGCAGTGGGTGTGCGTTCGTATGCCGGGCCTGAAAACCCGCGCGCCATAGGGATTTACCCTGAAGGCGGACGGATTGGTGTATTGTGTCTTGCTGATGGCCGCACTATTACCGACAAAGATGTCCCAGCCGGGCATAGCCCTGTAGTTTCTAACAAGTACTATTTGCTTAACACTTCTATGGAAGACTGGATGGGTAACGGCTACGTGAAAGTTGATGGCGGAGCTGGCGTACCCGTCTGTCCTGAAAATGTAATCCCAACTGCTCCCGTGACAGTTGCCCCGCAAGAGACAAAGTAACAGAACCGGCCAGTTGGCCTAGTATTTAGTGCCGCCGGAAACACCAAAGTATTGCTCAAGTGTCTCGATACCTCGCTGATGCATCTCGCCAGCAAGGCCGGTACCTACATAGCGTAGATGCCATGGTTCGTATTCATAGCCAGTAACTGATTCCTGAGTTGCGGTGTACCGGATAATGAAGCCGTATTTATAGGCGTTGGCCGTGACCCATTTGCCTTCGCTGGTGTTGCTAAAGCAGGCGGACACATTGCATGCGGGCTGACTGGTGCCGCCCACATCAACGGCTAGGCCGGACTGGTGTTCGCTGTAACCGGGCCGCGCGCTGCTGCGGTCGGCAGCTGCCTGGCCTTGCTGCTTTACGTAGCTGTTATACAAGTTGACCTGGAAGTTGTACGACCGGTAGCCGCTTTGCTGGTTTATGGTAATGCCTTCGCTAGCGGCGGCATGCGCCATGGCTTCGAGGGCTTTGGCGGGTTCGCTGCGAAGCTGCCGTTCGTCGCCGGTGATATTGCTGCGGAGCGGGATGTTAGGTATTACAAGGTCTTTAGGCTGGTAAGTCTTAGGGGAAAGCGGGTGCTGCTTGTTTACGATTATCCAGATGCTGGCCGGATCGGTAGTGGAGTGTTCGGACTTGTTGAAGCCTGCCGGCACACTATTTGTTGGGGTGGATACAGTAGATGGTTTGCTATTGCTGGCCTGTGACACGACGGCTTTGCTGGTAGTGTCAGGTTCTTTTGTAAAATGCAATAACAACGAAACGATGCAGGCGATACCAATGACGGCAAAAACACTGCCGACTGGTTTGGTTATTTTCTTTTTACGGGGTTGTTGCCCGGCGGGCCGCAAAAAACTAGAGCCGGAAGGACGTTGGCGGGTATTGCGGTACATTATTTTTTCTCCCCTTTGATGAGGTCGAGCGCCACGGCGGCAGTCCAGCTAAAGTCCGGCGCGCCCAGGCCGGCACCGGTAATCGGGTTGAAGTATTCATAAAAGCCATGCTCCGCCGATAGTTCAAGCATGCTTTCTTTGAGGGCATCGGCGTGGTCATGGTAGCCGTAGCGCCGCAAGCCTTGGATGATCAACCAGTTGATGTTGAACCAGGTAGGTCCCTGCCAATAACGGATCGGGTCAAACCATATGGAGTTAAGGGGTGTACTGGGTATAGGGTAGGCTGGCCCAAAGACATGTTCGTTCTCCAGACTGCGGACGAGTATGGCAGCGCGTTCTTGCGAAATGCAGCCTGCATATAGCGGCAGCAGGCTAGCTACGCTCGGTTCTTTTAATAGCCGGTGGGTAACGAAGTCGCGTGAATAATAGCTTTCAGTGTATGGGTCCCATAGAGTATCGAAGGCTTTTACGGCTAGTTTCATCCTGTCTTGCAGCTCCTCGGGGACTTCCTTGCGGATGCTGCTGGCAATTTCAAGCAGGTGTTCGTTGGCACGGATCAGGATACTGTTGAATGCTAAATCTTCAATAGTGAACAGGGAATGGTCCAGGATACGGTTGATATTGTATTCTTTGCGGCGCAGCCGGCGCTGGATGTCGTAGAGGGCCATCGCCTCGATGTTGGTAGGACGTTGGGCGGAGTCGATGATACGCGTGTCGGCACGGAATAGGCTAAGGATGCTGTCGAGCCGTGTGGCGCGCAACGCGCGTATCCACAACGGCAGCATGTGCTCGTTCATCTCGGCCATCCATGGCGGCGTGTTGTCGAGGCCGGTTTCCCAGGGGTGTATCTGTAGTACGAGGCCTTCGTCATGCGGGTCACGGTCGGTGTAGAGCCATTCGTGGTAGGCTAACAGCTCCGGGTATACCTGACGATACCAGCTGCGGCGCTGTACAAGGGGTAATTTCTGGCCAATCTGTACGATAGCTTCGGCAAGCATTGGTGGCTGGGTGATGCCGCTGGTACTACAACTGTCAGGTGCGTAAGGGCTGACCCAGCTTTGCCATATACCGAATTCGCGGCGTTTCTTAAGGCCAGGCGTAAAGATCATATGGGGGATCATGCCGTTGGACCATTGGCCGCGCAGCAGGCTGAGGATTTCGATTTTGGCTCGCTCGACATCGTAATGACGGATGCCTATAGCGATAAAACAGCTGTCCCACAGCCATTGGTGCGGGTACATCCGCCGGGCAGGGATGGTATATAGGCCACGGTCGTTACGTTTTAGTACGTTGGTAGCCGCTGCCACTAAATCAGTGGATTCGCTCATGCTTTTTAGTATACCGTACAATGCCGGCTGGCTGCGGGTATTGACAAAATATAGTACCTTGTATAGCATAGTACTGTATGGAAGAAACAACAGACGCAACAACATTGGAGATGCAGGCAAGCGTGCAAATGCGTAAAGGCTTGCTGACGTACTGCGTGTTATTGCTTTGTAAAGACGGCAAAGTATATAGCTCGGACATCATCAAACACCTCCGTCATGCGGAGTTAATAGTGGTGGAGGGTACGTTGTATCCGCTGCTGAGCCGCCTGAGCCGTGACAAGATCGTCGCATATGAATGGCAGGAGTCAGAACAGGGTCCGCCACGCAAATATTACTGGCTGACAGACGAAGGGCAGAGGCTGCTCGATGCACTACAAGTGTCGTACCGCCGGCTGCACACCTCACTTACGCAATTAGAGAAAGGTAGTGGCATTTCTGAAAGAGCAGTTGGGCGCGCCCCGCGACAAAGAGCCTGCTAGTGGTGGCTAGGAGGCTTCGTGCCCTCATTTTGCCGGCTGTTAAAGGCTGTGTGTAGTGGTGTATTCGTTTGGGATTATTGCGTATACGTTACCGCCTTCGCCACCCTTTTTAACAGGGACGACAATGCGGTGGTAGCGGAGGTCGCTCCTGCCCCAATTGGCGAACGGCTGTCCCTGGCCTGGGACCTTCGGTTCGTAGACAACATTGCCCGTTACTACGGTAATGGCGCGGAGTGCTGTATCGCCCATTGCTATTTGCGCCTCTGCGGCGATTAATTCGCCCGCCTCAGCGGTAGCGGCGTCGGCAGCAAAAGCCTCAGCCGCAGCTACGGCAGGCCTGGTATCTAAATAAGTATCTAATTCTGAAGCGACAATAGCCATATGTATACCGCCTTACCGGTAGTTATCAAATAAAATAGGGAAGTCGAAATCCTGTGCTTTCAGCAGCTGCATTACGGCCTGCAGGTCGTCTTTGCTGCTGCTCATTACACGCACGGCATCACCCTGGATCTGGGTCTTTACCTTCGGCAGGTTGTCGCGCACCAGGGAGGTGATCTTCTTGGCCTTTTCCTGGTCGAGGCCCTTTTTGAAGGGTACTTCCTTGGTAGTCTTAAGGTTGCTTTCGGTAGAGTCTTTGGTGGTATCCAGTACCTTTTGGCTCTGGCCACGGGCCGCAAGCTTTTTACGGAATATATCCAGGATGGCGTCTATTTGCCAGTCGCCATTGCCGATAACCTTAATACCGGTCTTGTCGTTATTGAGCCACTCAATAGCTGCCGGCGTGTTTTTAAAGTCATACCTGCTTGTCATTTCGCGTTCTGTTTGGTCGTACGCATTATTCATCTCCGCTTTGTCATATTCGGAGACTACATCAAAAGAAAAATTAGCCATGCGTGTATTTTACTAGAAGAGAGCCAATTTCACACCATAAAAGGTAATGTGCATAATAAATCACCTTAATTTAGAAAATATGAACAGCAATGTAGCGCCGATCACATAATATGCCGTACGCAAGGATGACTCCAACGGCAATGTCGAGTGCACGATCGCCTATTCGTTTTCGTAGCGCCGTGTTATTAGGTAGCGTGTAGACTAGGCCGCCAACGAGCACAATTTCTACTAAGAGATATAAAACATATGTTAAGAGCATCCTATTTACCCCCCGCATTTATAGAAAGAGTATTCCGAAGAGTATAAGCAGACTAAGGACTAATATGCCGGTTTTAGCGTATGCTTTTTGCTTTTCTGTGAGCGACGTGTGTGAAAGTATTGAGAAGCCGCCGAAAGCTAAAAGGCCCAAAGAGAACAAAATTATTAGTAATCTGATTATAATTTCGGATCCACTCACGATGCCATCCAATATGTTCCATCCTGATAGGCTATTGCATAATCTTTCGATTCGACAAATGCACGGTACGTACGGTTTCTCCCATATATCATAGGTGTGAATGATATTGCTGCAGGTGAGCCATTAAATAGGCCGCCGACATCGCGTTTTTGTGTATAACCCCCGTCTTGCTGAACACCGATGAAATTGATGCCTCGCATGCCCACGCTGTTTCCACCCTTAGTATTTAATCGGGTCCAATTTGTTCCGCATTTTTCAGAATGCCTTAACTCTAATGTCCCAATTTCTGATTGTTCGCCAGTACTCACGCTTACACTAGGGTCTGCTGAAGCTTGAATGTTCAAATTAACACCGCTTTGTTCTATTACTGCAGTCGCAAGTGTCTCGGCGTCTTCGTCGCACCCTGTTTCATTGGCGTATTGCCCGGAGCAGTAGTCGCCGTAGCAGGTGGCCGATGACGCTTCAGCAGGTGCGGCTTCGGCTATACCGACGCCAGTCATACCACCGGCTATGCCGAGGGCTAGGGCGGCACGTCCGGCGATTTGCCCAATACGGCTGCGCCAGCTGGACTGGGCGGCTTCTATGGCCGCTCCCTCTGCGGCACGGTGGCCGCCTATGTATTCACTTTGTAATGGTTGCACCGGCATTGCAGCAATTTCTGACATGTCGTCCCCCTAGGAAGGCCATTATTTTTTGGATGCGTCAGTTTAATGCAACGTTACCTCCGTGCACAAGAGGCGTTTTGATCTGTTAGCCGTTGTAAAAAAGTAAAATTACAAATATAGTTTGTCTTGAATTTCGACTTCCTGGCCGAATGCGGCAGCCAAATAGGCTTCCATCGGCAGGGGTTTATCGAGCATAGGGTCTAAGACCACGCCGGCATTTTTACATATGACATGCTTGCCCCACTCCACCCTTCCTCCATATGGCTTAGGTACCAGCATCGCCCGGTTTCCGTTCTCGTCGGCCTTGCCGAAAATAGTCAAGATATCAGGCGACTCGCCTTTTCGTATAAGGAGCATAGCGATGTCGAGGGCTATATCGGTGCATAGGTTTTCAGATCCTCCGTCCCCCTCGCTATAGTCATCCTTCAGGCCATTGTGTTTGGCGGTAAAAAGCGGCATGGCCACCGCATATGAGGCGCTCGCTGCACCAGTAATCTCGTCCCGGTAACTGGCAAGAGCGTCCTTGCCCGTGTCTAATAATCTTTCTGCCGTTTCAAGGGATTGTAATGCCGCAGTGAGATTGGCCTGAGTATCGTCAGGCAAATCGCACGCCTCGGCTGACGCCTCGCCAATATGGGCTTTGGCAGTACGAAGCTCGGCTTCGGGTAAGGAGGCCATGGCGATATGTATATTTTTAGCCACATGTTCGACAGACATAAGTATATTATAACATAATTATAGCTTTTTTACAGCAGGTTGGGGTGTAACATAGGCGTCACTTTATAAAATGTAATAAGATCGCGGCATCCATAAGAGGAGAGTTTGATATAATTACTAGGATATGAATTACTCGAATCCCCGTATTGCTGAAGTTGCCCAGCTGCTGAAAGGCCGTTTGGACGAACTGAAAGACAAACATGAAATTATGAAGGCCGTTGAGCTGAGGGCGCTCTACGCCGAAATCCCGACGTTACCTAACGAAGAACGTGCAGGTTTTGGCAAAGAGATCAACCAGTTAAAACAAGAGTTGGAACAGCTGGTTTCCGAACACGAAGACCGTGCTGAGGCGCTGCCGGCCATTGATGTTACAGCTCCATTCGACGCCAACGTGCCACCGCACAAGCGTCCGCGCCTATTGGGGGCAGACAAGGGCAGTATCCATCCCTTAATGGCCGAGCTGACCACAGTGCTGGATATTTTTTACCGTATGGGGTTCACGGCCGTAGAATCACGTCAGCTGGACGACGACTACCATATGTTCGGCAGCCTTAACTTCCCGGAAGGCCACCCGGCCCGCGACGACTACGACACCTTCATGACTGTACAGACTGATAAGGACGGCAAGGCGCTGATTGCCCCGGCGCATACCAGCACTATGCAGAACCGTATTTTGCAGATGCTGAAGCCAAACCTGGAACAAGGCCGCCCGATCGCTGCCGTAATCCCTGGACGCGTATACCGCAACGAAGACCTGGACGCCCGGCACGAGCACACATTCCACCAACTGGAAGGTGTGTATGTAGACAAAGGCGTGCACGCCGGCCACCTGATGGCCACTCTTAAGACCTTTCTGCAGGAATATTACCAGCAAGAGCTGGAGATCAAGACGCAGCCGTTTTACTTCCCGTTTACCGAACCGAGCTTTGAGTTTGCCCTGAGCTGCCCATTCTGCCAGAAGAAGGGTTGTACAGTGTGCGGGCAGGCAGGCTGGATCGAGCTATTGGGCTGTGGCATGATCAACCCGAACGTGCTAAAGATGGCTGGCATTGACCCTACCGTATACACCGGTTTTGCCTGGGGTGGCGGTATAGAGCGCCTGGTGATGATGAAATACGATATCGAGGACATCCGGCATTTTGAATCCGGCAAGCTGGACTTCTTAAAACAATTTACCGTGAAAGGTGCGTAAGCTATGGCAGACCGTACAATTTTTGACGAAATCGTAGATGGTAAGATCCCTTGCTGGAAAGTATGGGAAGACAGCCAGTACCTGGCATTTTTGACGCCATTCCCTAATACGCCCGGTTTTACCGTAGTCATCCCTAAGGAAAACCCAGGCGACAACTATCTCACTGTTACGGATGATGCATTTACCGGGCTGTTAGTGGCTGCCAAGAAGGTTGCCGCCCTGCTGCAGAAAGCTTTCAGTGTAACCCGCGTAGGCTTGGTGATAGAAGGCGAGGGCGTGCCGCATCTGCACATCAAGCTCATCCCTATGCATGGTGACGCCTCTATTATGGAAGGTATGCCGAAACACCAGGAATTTTACAGCCTGTACCCCGGATGGCTCAGTACGGTGGAAGGCCCCCGCATGAGTGATGAACAATTGAATGAAATCCAGAAGAAGATACAAGAGGCTGCATAGTGAAAATTAGCACCAACACCCTGAAATTTATAAACGAGCACTACCATTCAGTAGACAGTACGGCAGCAAACGGTATGACCGGCCTCGTTGACCGCATCGGCGCCCAGCTGGGTGCCGTGGAAGAGGTTGTGCCATACGGCGCGCGCTTTGAAGGTGTCGTGGTGGTAAAGGTCGTAACATGCGTTGACCATCCCAACTCCGACCATCTGCATATCTGTAAGATTGATGACGGTCATGCTATAGAGGGTGTGGACCGCGACGAAAATGGCTATGTGCAGGTTGTATGTGGCGCGCCCAATGTACGTGCTGGCATTACGGTAGCATGGCTGCCGCCCGGCTCTACCGTACCGGAAACATACGATGATGACCCATTCGTATTGAGTGCCCGCCCCCTGCGCGGTGAAGTGAGCAACGGTATGCTGGCTAGTGCCCGCGAGCTATCGATTGGCGATAGCCATGAAGGCATCATGGAACTGGACGACAACATTGTTGCAGGCACGGCATTCGCTGATGCTTACAAATTGCGCGGCGATGTGGTCATCGACATGGAAAACAAGATGTTTACACACCGGCCGGACTGTTTTGGTTGGCTGGGCATTGCCCGTGAGATCGAAGGCATCTACCACCGGCCATATAAGAGTCCGGAATGGTACACATTGCGCCCGGAGTTCCCGGCGGTTGAGACTGAAGCGTTGAAGCTGGAAGTACGCAATGAATTACCTGAGCTTGCGCCGCGGTTTGTGGTGGTTGCCATGAGCGGTGTGACGGTGCGGCAAAGCCCGGTCTGGCTCCAAGTAGGATTGGCAAAAGTAGGCATGCGCCCGATCAATAATATCGTGGATTATACCAACTTCTTTATGCTGGAAACCGGCCAGCCATTGCACGCCTACGACTACGACAAAGTCGCTGCCCTCAGCGATGCTGGCCACCCCGTGCTGCTAGTGCGCCACCCCGCAGAAGGCGAAAAAATTGCCCTGCTGAACGGCAAGGAAATTACACCCCGCAGCGAAGCTGTTATGATTGCCACCGACCACCAGCTGATTGGCGTGGGAGGCGTGATGGGCGGCGCAGATACTGAAGTAGACGAAAACACCAAGAATATCATCATCGAGTGTGCAAACTTCGACATGTATTCTATCCGCCGCACGGCCATGGCCCACGGTTTATTTACGGATGCTGTAACACGTTTCAATAAGGGCCAGAGCCCGCTGCAAAACGCAGCGGTCATAGCTAAAATCGTAGACGAAATCCGCACCTATGCGGACGGCAAAGTTGCCAGTGAACTTATAGACGTACATGCCTTCGCACCGGAAATCTTGGAGCGCGGCAGCCTGCATGACCCCGTGCAGGTAACGACCGGCTTTATTAACGCCCGTTTAGGCTGGGATCTTTCAGCTGAAGAAATTACTACGTTGCTGACGAACGTTGAGTTCCGTGTGGCAGCGCATGGTGACACGTTAACAGTAACGGCACCCTTCTGGCGGACAGATATAGAATTGCCTGAAGATGTCGTAGAAGAAGTAGGCCGGCTGTACGGTTATGACCATTTGCCTTTGGAATTGCCTAAGCGTGACCTGACGCCGGCATATAAGAATGCACAGTTTTCCCTAAAGGCGACGCTGCGCGAAATCCTGGCAGCAGCCGGGGCAAATGAAGTACTCAGCTACAGCTTCGTGCACGGCAATTTACTAGACAAAGCCGCCCAGTCCCGCGACCAGGCTTTCCAGGTGGCCAATGCCCTTAGCCCTGACTTGCAATATTACCGTATGAGCCTGACGCCCAGCTTGTTGGACCGTATCAGCATGAACCTCAAGGCCGGTAACGACCGTTTTGCGCTATTTGAAATGAATAAGACACATAACCTGCTGCACGCTGACGACGACAATGGCCTGCCATCCGAATTTGGGATGTTGGCTACTGTGGTAACTGCCAATGACAAAGTAGTGGCCAAAGGCGGGGGCGCTGCGTTTTATGAAGCACGCGTATATCTCGAACACCTGGCTACACGCCTAGGGATCGCCTTGGAATACACTCCGGTCGCCGGCGATGTCAACTACCCGGTTATGCAGCCGTATGACCCCGCCCGCAGTGCATTCGTACATGTAAAAGATGGCGATACGCTAGGTGTAATCGGTGAATATAAGCAATCCGTACGCAAGGCGATGAAATTGCCTGTGCACACGGCCGGGTTTGAAATCGGCCTGGATGTATTGCTGTCGGCCGGTACCGGCAAGCCGAAATATACTGCATTGCCGCGTTTCCCTAAGGTGACCCAGGATATGACCGTACGCGTATCGTCAGAAATCACGTTCGCCAGTATTGAGGCGGCGCTCGCTTCATTTATGCAGTCCTACAATAAGAGCGAATACTTTACGACAGTGCAAGGCATAGATATGTACCAAGGTGATGACCTCGCATACAAGAACATAACCTTCCGTATTACGGCTGCGTCGTACGAGCGTACGCTAACTGATGGTGAAGTAGTAGAGATGCTAGATTTGGCTGCGGCTGCCGTGCACGGCCAATTTGGTGCCGAGCGCCTGTAATAGCGCCCTAGCGATGGCATTTTGTAGCTTTATAACGTATAGTGTTGCCTGATGAAAGACATTTGGCGCATTATTCGCTTTACCAAAGAACTGAAGCCGTATTACACGGCTATTTCGTTCTTTAATGTACTGTTGGCGGCCATGACACAGGTGCAGCCATTGTTGACGAAGGCGGCCGTTGATAATATCCAGACCGGCAACCCCGACATCAAGATGGTTGCTGCGTTTGCAGTGTTTATCTTTTTGACTGATATCGGCCAGACAATCTTTAGTAACTGGGGCGGCTATATAGGCGACATTATGGCCGTAAAGCTACAGCGCTTGCTGAGCCAACGCTACTACGAACACGTCCTGAGTTTGCCCCAAAAATATTTTGATACTGAACTGTCCGGCAAGATTATTAACCGCATGAGCCGCGGCATCAACCAGCTGGGTAACTTTATGCAGGTGATGAGCAACAACTTCCTGCAGTTTTTGTTTACGACGGTGTTCTCATTGGTTATCGTGGCTATCTATAGCTGGCCGGTAGCTATTATGCTGGCATCGCTGTATCCGATATTTATCTGGCTCACCACCCGTACCAGCACCAAGTGGCAGGGGTACCAAAAGCAAATCAACGAGCAGCAGGATATTGCCAGCGGCCGTTTTGCTGAGGCTGTCGGCCAGGTGCGTGTTGTAAAGACATTCCTACAGGAAAAGCGTGAACTGCATTTCTTTAATACGCGGTATGCAGAAGTCGTAAAGACTACCTACCCACAGAGTAAGCTATGGCACACGCAGGACGTCTTGCGCCGTGCCGTATTGAACATTATTTTTCTGGCGGTTATGATGTTTGTATTTGTGCAGACGGCGCGCGGTGTCTACAGTATCGGTACGATGTTTATGCTGATCCAATACGCCGCACTTATCCGCCTGCCGATTTTTACGATTAGCTTCCTGGTAGATGCCATACAGCGGGCGATATCCAACAGCCGTGATTACTTTGAAGTTATGGACGCGTTGCCGGAAGTTGCCGACCAGCCAAACGCCAAGAAGCTGGCTATCGGCAAAGGCGAGATTGCGTTCCAAAATGTCCAATTTAGCTACGACATAGGCAAGCCCGTACTGAAGGACATATCGTTTACCGTACAGCCCGATACTAAGATCGCGTTAGTTGGTGAAAGTGGTGAGGGCAAAACTACGCTGACCAACCTATTGTTACGTTTGTATGATGTAACCGGCGGCGGCATCACTATTGACGGCCAGGATATTTCCGGTGTTACCCAGGCGAGCTTGCGCGCTAACATCGGGGTGGTGTTCCAGGAGCCGGCATTGTTCAGCGGTACAATCCGTGAGAACATCGCATACGCAAACCCTAAAGCCAGCGATAAGGCTGTTGTAGCAGCAGCTAAGGCGGCAAATGCCCACGACTTTATCAGGAAGTTCGAAAATGGCTATGACACCGAAATCGGCGAACGCGGGCTGAAGCTGAGTGGCGGCCAGAAACAGCGTATTGCTATCGCCCGCGCCCTCCTGAAGGATGCGCCAATCCTTATCCTCGACGAAGCTACCAGCAGCCTGGACAGTAAGAGCGAGCACATGGTGCAGCAGGCCTTGGAGCGTCTGATGAAAGGCCGTACTACGATCATTATCGCCCACCGCTTGAGTACCATCCAAAACGTCGACCAGATTGTGACGCTTGCCGGCGGTAAAGTGAACGAGACCGGCCCGCCAGCCGAGCTTGCAAAGACACAAGGTATCTACGCCCAGCTATTATCATTGCAAAACCACCATACCGAATCAGGCAAAAACCGCCTAAAACAGTATGAAATAGCAGGCTAGAAAAACCGTATGTCAACTGAAGAACTCCATTCTAGGCTCAGAGAGTCGGCAACTAATCTGCCGATACCGGAGTTGATGATTGCAACTGGGCATATAACAGCCGCCGCTCAAATTATCAGCAGGGTCTCTGACGGCACGGAACGTTTGGGCGAGGCGCTGACGAGTACTCTCGAGAGTGGGTCACGTTGCCAGACTGCTGGCTGGCTGCTCCGGCTGGCTGATGGCCGTTTACTGGACTACATAATGCAAACGGGCGGCGAACTATATCCTGCCAGCGGTCCCGCATATGAGAGTGTAGACGCGGCAACTGCCCAGCAGCTACGTGCCCGGCACGAATACAACGTAATGAATAATGTAGTAGACACCTTCCGCGGCCTGGGGACTTTGAAAAACTTAATGCGCGAAGGCTTTAATATTGACCCATATGAGCTTATCCGCAACAAGGTAGTGTGTGATATGGGCTCAGGCTGGGGTGGCCTGGCGAAAACGGCACTAGTAGAAAAAACGGGTGCAATTGTGCACTGTGTAAATCCTCGCCTAAGTAACCCGTCTTTAAAGGCGCGTGAAGAAATTGAAGGACGGAAAAGATTGCAGGCCCTTTATCCAAAACTAAGCGATGAAGAAATCCGCTGTATTCAAGGGACCCACGACAAATATTTACGGACTGAGTTTGCACATAACATAAGCCTGCCCGACGCATCTGTTGATGTGATTATTGATAGTGTGGCTGTACATACATTTATGTCGCGGGAGCCTGACCTGTACCGTCAGACTGTTGCCCAGTATGCCCGTATCCTGCGGCATGACGGCCTGGTAATTGTAGTGGACGCGGCACATGGCTATGGGAGATCGGCGGCTGAAATCAAATTCCGCCAGCAGGCGGCATATGAGGCCGGTTTACGGTACCGCCCAGTCACTGACGTGTACCGCGATACGCTGCACGGGGCAATCCTATGGAAACAACAGAGGTAATCATGACCAATATAGGCGATGTGGGGCAGAATATAATGCGGGGTCTGGAAGTATTGCCATCCCCGGATATCCGGGAAGCGTTAACGTTATCCCGGTTTGCCCTGAGCGGGCTGGCCGGCGTGGCTCTATCCGGTGACGAGGGCGGCCTGTCTGAAGCTATGGACGCAGTCGAAGAAGCTATAGGCCAGTTGCGTAAAACGCGGAACCTTTTGCGTGATGGCGAATTTGATTTGTTGGATTTTTGCAGGGTAACAGGAGTGTTAGATAGGGCTCCAGCGCTTGGGTCGGAAACGCCGGTTACTGCGGGCGTATCTTTGCAAGCCGAAAAGAGCCCAGAGCTTGTCCGCCAGATTGAGGCCCAAAGGGTAGCGGTCATGGAGGAAGGGTTTGATACGTTCAGGACGATCGCCTCTACCCATGAAGAGATGGGCAGGCAGATGAGTATAGATATCCGGCAGATAGTTACCGGCAAAGTAGTATGTGATATGGGTTCGGGCCAAGGCGGCCTGGCAAAGTCGATGCAGGCCGAAGGTATACCGGGCACGGTATATTCGCTCAACCCCCGGCTGGCTAACCCGGAATATAAGATGCGCGAAGCCCGTGAAGGGCGTACGGCGTTGCGTATAGCCTATCCGCACCTTACGGCAGACGATTTGAGCCACATACAGCAGCACCATGACCGGTATGCTATCCCTAAATTTGCCCATGAAGTAGACCTTCCGGATGAGTCGGCCGATGCCGTCCTGGATATGTATGCCGTACATGCCTACATGCTAGACAGCCCGGAGCTGTATGCACTGACCGTCCAGCAGTATTTCCGCATATTGAAGCCGGGCTGTGCGGCCTATGTCTATGATCCCAACCATCAGCGTCCGCGGATGGATACGCTTTTAGATAGCCGTAAGGCCGCAGCAGAAGCCGCAGGATTTACTTGGCAGGAAGTAGTAAACCCCGGGTTTGAGTATGTCGTAGGTATGATCCTGCAAAAACCGTAGTGAAAAGTGTTTTACTGCTAGGAAGTATGAATAGCGGTGTATATAATAAAGATCACCTACAGAGGGAATGGAGGATATATGGCGCGTAAACGTGACCGAGTGATAGCAATTACTCTTGCAGTGGTGTTTTTCGTAGTCTCATCGGCTACGAGTTTTTACTTTATTTACGAACTTTACAAAGATAACAAGGAGGCTAAAACCGTGAACCAACAGGATAGCAGCGCAACTTCAGGCAGTGACCAGCAAAAAAAGGTGTTACAGGGCAGTAATCTGGAAAACTTCACTCCCAATGGCGACATTAGTGAGCTGAAGGCCGAAGACACCACGCCCGGTACCGGTACCGAAGCCAAGGCAGGCGACACTGTAGTTGTTGACTACACCGGCGCAGTTGCTTCTACTGGCGTTATTTTCCAGAGCTCCCTTGACAACGGCCAGCCCGCATCCCTGAGTCTCAACCAGGTCATCCAGGGTTGGAAAGATGGCATCCCCGGCATGAAAGTCGGTGGCACCCGCCGCTTGTACATTCCTGCAGCGCAGGCTTACGGCGCTAACCCGCCACAGGGCTCTAACATCCCTGCAAATGCAGCACTCGTATTCGATGTCACCTTGCACTCTGTCGCTGGCAGCGAACAGTAAGGCTAACGTAAAAAACACAATATATAGCGTATTGCGCCAAGCGTAAGCGCTATATATACTAAAAAAGAACTATAAAACCAACACGATGAGAGGGGACGTGACATGGTCAAAAATATTACAATCTTTACCACCAATACCTGTGCGTATTGCGCAATGGTAAAGAAATGGCTGGATAAAAAGGGGCTTGGCTATGACGTAGTCAACCTTGATACGAACCCGGAACGCCAGCAAGAGGCGCTTGCACTGAGCGGTGCGCTGACCGTGCCCGTCACCGTCGTGACTAAAGACGATGATACTAAAGAAGTGGTTGTTGGTTTTAACCTGGCTAAACTTGCCCCGGCAGTAGCCGCTTAACAGAAACGAGAATTATATGGCAGACGACCCTACACGCACGAGCGCTCCTGTACATGACGTAATTATGATTGGTGCAGGCCCGGCCGCGTTGAGTGCGGCAATTTATACGACCCGTGAAGACATCGACACGGTACTCTATGAACGTGGTGTAGTAGGCGGCCTGGCTGCCGTAACTGACTGGATAGATAACTACCCAGGCTTTCCGAAGGGTGTGGCCGGCTTGGAATTTGCCGATATGCTGCGCGAGCAAGCCGAACGTTTCGGTGCGCAGATAGAATTGGGCGAAGTCACGAAGATCCAGGGCGAAGTAAAGGGCATTACCGATGAAGGCTTGTACAAGCGCCTTGATACTACTGACGGTGAAATGCTGGCAAAGGCGGTACTGATTGCCACGGGCAGCGACTACAAAAAGCTCGGTATCCCTGGCGAACAGGAATACTACGCCCACGGCGTGCACTACTGTGCTACATGCGACGGTGCCTTTTACCGCGAGAAGCGCCTGGTAGTAGTGGGTGGCGGCAACTCGGCTGTCCAAGAGGCTATGTTCCTTACGAAGTTTGCGTCACACATCGACCTATTAGTCCGTGGCAGCGCTATGCGCGCCTCGGAAATCCTCCAGGACGAGCTGAAGAGTGGTAAGTTTGACGGCAAGATTACTGTACATTTCAACACTACGACCGACGAGATCGTGGGCGAAAACAATGCCGTAACCAAGGTTGTAGGCACTGACACTACCACTGGCAACAAAGTTGATTTCCCGACAGACGGTGTATTCGTATTTGTAGGCTTAAAGCCAAATACGCAGTTCCTGGCGGGTACCGGTATTGAGCTGGACGAGCGCGGCCTGATAAAGACCGACGAACACTTGCGCACTAATATGGACGGCGTATTTGCAGCTGGTGATGTGCGTTCTGGCGCTACTATGCAGATCGCCAGCGCTACTGGTGAAGGTGCTGCTGCCGCCCTGTATATCCGCGAATACCTGCAAGAGCGTGAGCGCGGCCAAAAGCAGCAATAGTCCATATCTGTAGGTTTATTGCGGGTGTACAATACCTTATATAAACGCTTGGAGGCCGAGATGAAACGGAGCACGGTTATGGTCACAATTCTATTGATAGTTATTGTAAGTGTCGCAGTATTTTATTTGCTGGCCAAGAAAGCGTCGGCGCCAGCTCCTGAGCCGTCGGTTTCAAACACTACTAACACAAACCAATCCGACAGTACATCCACCCCTGCGAGTAATGCAGATATGGACCATAGTAATACCCAGCAAAGCGCACCCTCATCTGACGTCAGTACAAATCAGGTGGCTATTGAGAATTTTGCCTTTAGTCCGGCGAGTATCACAGTCAAGAAGGGTACCTCTGTGACGTGGACTAATAAAGACTCAACCCAGCATAGTGTAATCGGCGACACAAGCAACGGCCCAAATAGCGGCCTACTGGCCCAAGGCAAGACATATAGCTATACGTTTAATGAAGCTGGTACATTCAGCTACCACTGTGGCCCGCACCCTAGCATGACCGGCAAAGTGACCGTCACCGAGTAGCTTAAAAGGTTGTATAGCCAGGGAAGTAATCGGTGACCAGATGGGTTTCATCTATACCTAAAGCCTGCATTTGCTTGTAGAAATGCTCGGCCATCGGTTCGGGCCCGGAAAAATAATAATATGAGGCGCTATCGTTGCCTGCCAGCTGAAGTATGCGTTCTGGTGTCAGCGGCCCTGTTTCGCCGGTATACGCTGCATCCGGATTTTTTACTAGAGTGGTTAGCTTCAGGCCGTACTGTTTGAATAAAGGCAGGAATGCCAGTTCGTCCGGGCGGCTAACGGCATATATAACGTGTACTGTACGCTGTTCGTGCTTGTCTGCTAAGTACTTCACCATGCTGCGGATTGGGGTAATGCCTGCGCCTGCGCCGATTAATACAAGTGGTATCGACGGGTCCTTTGGCAGTACGAAGTCGCCTAGTGGGTCGGCTAGTTTTAACTGTTCACCTGGCTGGAGTGCCCGCAGGGCGCGTTTGAATGAACTGCCGTCGTTGCGGGCGAACTTGGTAGTGATGGCTAGCAAGGGTTCGGTTGGTGAGCTGCTGAGCGTAAACCAGCGGCGGATGCCGCGTTCGTCCGCAGGGGTGTGCTGGAGGTGTATCTCGGTAAACTGGCCAGCATCATAGCGCACCCGGCGTTCGGGCTTGAACCAAAACGTCGTAATGTCTGTAGCTATCGGCTCGGCGTGGTCAAATGTAACGTTCATCCTACTATCATAGTATGGACCAGGGCTATTGCTGTAGATTTACTTTTTGTGGTGTTTGAAACGGTCGGGGAAATCAGTGATAGTGCCGTATAAACCACGCCGTACCCAGCGGGCGGATTTTTTAGGGTCGTTCAATGAGAAGGTAGTTAGCCGGTAGCCCCGGCGGTTCATGGTGCTTACGAAACCCCACCATATATTGTGGTGGTTTAGGGCGATCCGGGTGGCGCCGAGGCGCTTTGCCCGCCAGGTGGCGCGCAGACCGCTGATGCGTTCATTTACGACTAGTTCCAGTTGGGGTAGGGCACGGTGCACTAGCTGTAGTGTGTGCTGACTGAAAGAGGCTACTAGGAAATCGCCGGGCTGCCAGCCCTTTTTTAGGAAATTGCTGAGTATTGCGATGACGTGCGCACTGGGGACCCGAGGCTTTATTTCGATGACTAACGGTACTTTGCGCTGCACGGCAGTAATGGCGTCTTCGAGGGTTAAAAGGTCTGGCCGGTGTTGCCGCAGCTGGGCGAATGTGTAGTTGGTGATGCGGATAGCGCGCATCTTGCCACCCGAAGCGTCGTGCAGGTAGGGGTCATGGCTCAAAACACATACGCCGTCTTTAGTAACGCGTACATCTATCTCTATTTCGTGTACGCCATAGTCGAGCGCTATTTGTAACGAAGCAAGTGTATTCTCAGGTGCAAGCCCGCGTGCACCGCGATGACCGATAATGAGGCTCATGGTTACTGACTACTATAACACCTTGCATGTGCACGCGGCGAGCTTTTTGTTTACAGAGTACTACTGTTGGCACCGGTGGGGCTACGGTGTACAATTAAACCCTGAAAGACTACCAACAAAGGAGTATGTAATGGCTGACTTTAATCAAGTATTAACCCCTGGTGACTGGCAAAACGGCGTCGTAAATGCCGTAGTCGAAATCCCTCAGGGTTCATTCCTAAAAGTAGAGTGGGACCGTGCCCGGGCGGCATTTATGCTGGACCGTGTAGAACCTGCTATTTTTGCTAAGCCTGTCAACTACGGCTTTATTCCGCAGACCCTCGATGAGGACGGTGACGAGCTGGACGCACTGATCGTATGCGCCGAACCGCTGCCTACTGGCATTTGGCTGGAAGCGAAAGTCATCGGCATCCTGAACTTTATTGATGACGGTGAAGCTGACCACAAAGTAGTGATGGTGCCTGCCGACGACCGTAACAGCGGCGACAGCATCAATAGCCTCGACGACCTGGGCGAACGCTGGAAGCAGCAGATCACCCACCACTTTACGCACTACAAAGACCTGAAGAAGCCAGGCTCTACGGTAGTAGAGGGCTGGGGCGATGTTGAAGACGCCAAGAAAATCATTGAAGAGTCTATCGGGCGCTACAACAACCAAGGCAAATAGCTATGGCCAAGCCTAGTACTCCGGCTGCCGTTGGCCTGACCGTACCTACTATCGTCAAACTATTATTTATTAATGGTGATGGTAAGCTGTTGCTGTTGCGCCGCAGCCAGACCGATACCCGCCGTCCAGGCGGTTGGGATCTGCCCGGTGGCAACGTGGAAGAAGGCGAAGACCTGAAAGCTGCGCTGGTCCGTGAAACGATGGAGGAAGCGGGCATAAAAATCCATAAGCCGGTTGCCGTATTTGGGTACAGCGAACCACGCTTGCCGTACGGCTTTCCGACATGGGTATTCTTTGCTGAACGCGTGCGTGCCGTACCTGCTGTGAGCCTTAGTTACGAACATGACGAATACCAGTGGCTGACGCTTGAAGAGGCCTTGGATATAGTGGACTACGGCTTGCACCAAAGGGTGCTGCAATATGTCAGCGACAACAAAATTCTCAGCTTGTTGCCGTAGTACAGGCTACTGTTTGCATCTGGCGTGAACTCTTCGTACAATAGTGTTAAATACGCTAATGGTTTAAAAGGGGATTCTAAGACATGGCAAAAACACGGGTAGCTATAAATGGGTTCGGCCGGATTGGCCGCAACGCCTTCAAGATAGCATTTGACCGCAACGACATCGAGATCATCGCAATTAACGACCTTACCGACACTAAGACATTGGCGCACCTGCTGAAGCACGACAGCAACTATGGTGCTTACGGCCACGATGTCGGCTATGACGACCAGAACATCATCGTGAATGGCACGACTATTAAGGTGTTGGCGGAGAAAGACCCCGCTGCATTGCCATGGAAAGAGCTGAATATCGATGTCGTTATCGAATCTACCGGCTTCTTCGTAGACCCCGCCAAGGCCCGTGCCCACATCGATGCTGGCGCCAAGAAGGTCGTCATCAGCGCACCGGCCAAGGGCGAAGGCGCTAACACTATCGTGCTTGGCGTCAACGAAGACCAGCTGGACGGTGCCGGTGAAATCATCAGCAACGCTTCTTGTACTACTAACTGTATTACGCCAGTCGCAGCCGTCATTGAGAGCCATTTCGGTATCGAGAAGGCTATGATGACTACTATCCACAGTTACACAGCTAGCCAAAAACTACAGGACGCCCCTGCTAAGGATCTTCGCGAAGCCCGCAACGCCGCTGAAAACATCGTACCTACTACCACCGGTGCATCTATCGCCGCCGGGCAGGCATTACCAGCCTTAAAGGGTATCTTTGGCGGCATGAGCGTGCGCGTTCCCACTCCGGTAGTATCATTGAGCGACTTTGTAATCATTACTAAGCGCCCCGTTACTGTCGAAGAAGTAAACGAGACATTCAAGAAAACCGCCGAAGAGCCATACTACCAGGGTATCCTGGACGTAACTGACGAGCCGCTGGTAAGTAGCGACTTTATCGGTAACAGCCACTCTGCTATCGTTGACCTAAGCCTTACGGCAGTAATTGACGGTACGATGCTGAAGGTTGTCGCCTGGTATGACAACGAATGGGGCTATAGCAACCGCCTAGTTGAAGAAGTTGCCGATATCGGCCGCTTATTACACAAATAACCAGTCTTAATCATAGATAGTGTAAAAACTAGCCCGTTTGGGCTAGTTTGCTATGGATTAATTGCAAGTTTTGCGGTATTATGGTGGAAAAGGTTCTTTACGAGCTGGGATGAGTGTGATGAGTAGTAAGAACGCCGCAAGACTGAGTATCTTCTGCGCTGTATTGGCAGTGTTGGTTTGGTTATGGGAGAGCGACACGGCTATGGATGCCATGGTGCTGTTTGTGACCGCCGGAATTATCCCTGGCACCGGCGTAGTACTGACTCCTGAACAAATGTACATTTTCATGGGCTTGGTGATGTTGCTGGTAGTGTTGCTGCTGTGCAAGAAGGCTATGGGCCGGGGCAGGCAGAATATGCGTATTTTCTGGCGCGGCGGCCACGCTGCCGTACACGCATACAGGGAAGCTGTTCAACAGGCGGGAAGTAAAGCTGTACAGCCTGGTATGGTTGTGAGTGTACCGGCGCTAGCTATCAAACATACCCGGGTGGCTGCTGCACCTTCTGTGTCTGAAGCGGTAGAAGCCCCTGCTGTAGTGCCTACCGAGAGGCCTGTTGCCGCCTATAAGGCGACCTCAAAGGCTAAGCACACCAAAGATAACGTTGTTACTCAACCGACCACTGAAGATCGTCCGGTTATTGTAATTACCGTACCTGGCGGCCCTGGACATCTGAAGCAACTATGGCAACGCATGCAGCCGACAGTATTAGCGAGCGCTGGCCGTGTGCTGGAGGCCATATTGCAGGGTATGCATGTTGTGGATGTGTGGGTGCGCCGTGCTATCGAAGCGATACGTGCCTACGCAGTGCAATCATGGGAATGGGCCGAGCCGCGCATCCGTACAATGGACAAACAGATCGAGTATGCCGTAAAAGGCAATAAGCACTCCGCCGCTGCGTTAAAAGCTGGCGATGCAGCAGTCAAAAGCGCCGTAGCGTACTCTACGCTTATCCGTACTAAAATGGGCCAGCGTATGACGCGTACGCCCGAGAAATAGTGATATAGTATAAGCAGTATGAAAATATATATCGGTGCCGACCATAACGGCTTCGACCTGAAACAGACACTCACAGAAGAGTTGACCCGTGCGGGTTATACTGTTGTGGATGATGGCAGCGAACGCAACCCTGAAGATGACTTTCCTATCATTGCTGCAAAAGTAATTGCATCTATGAAGGCAAGTGACGACAACGACGCCCGTGGCATCCTGATCTGTGGTTCTGGCCAAGGTATGTGTATGGCTGCCAACCGCTATAAAGGCATCCGCTCCAGCCTGGTTTGGAGCGTGGAAGAAGCCCGTGCGTCACGCAATGATGACGACAGTAATGTATTGTGCCTGCCTGCCCGCTACGTAAACGCTGCTGATGCATTGCGACTTGCCGAAGCATGGCTGAGTACTGCGTTTGCCGGTGCGCCCCGCTATAAGCGCCGCATCAAAGAACTGGACCAGATGGGATGAAACGCCCGTCCTTAATACGCCAGACATATACCACTGCTAGCCTGGTTGCCATGATACCAGCCGCCATATGGGCGGCTGTGGCTTTTAATAGCACTACGATGAACGGTACAGTCGGCGCTTTCCCATTTTATTACTTGTTGTTTTGCCAGGTGCTAGTGATCCCGCGCTATGCAGTGGCGGCATGGATTACCATGTACCTCAAAATCCATTACAAGAAATATGACCTTTCCGGTGGCGTTATCGGCTTTACGGCCGTGGGCGTATTGGCTGATATATGGCTGACTATGGCATTCGGCAAGGCCATCTCCGTACCGGCGACCGCGCATTGGGCGGGCTGGACGGTTGTGGGTGCATTCCCGGTTATTCTGGTGCTAATGACAATCGGTTCTGTTGCCGGCGGCTTTATGGCTCCTAAAATCCGTTCTCTCCGTCCGCGCGCCTAACCTGCATCTAAGGCTTGTATGATCAAGCGTAAGCAGTATATGCTTATAGCAGTAAGTACACACCAACATGGCAGTTATTTGTCCAACAGTTTTAGCAGGCAACCAACACGACTACCGTGAGCAGGTAGAGCGTATTGCTCATTTTGCCGTCCGCATCCACATCGACCTGGCCGATGGCTTATTCGCGCCCTCTAAAACTATCCCGCTGAACCATGTATGGTGGCCCAGCGGCGTCAAAGCCGACTTGCATGTGATGTACAAAGAGCCGTTCCGCCACACCAAAGCATTGCTGAAGCTAAAGCCGGAGCTGATTATTGTGCATGCTGAAGCGCTTGGGAATTTTGTGGATTTTGCCGTCAAGGCGCATGACGCTGGCATAAAGGTAGGTGTTGCCCTGAAGCCGGAAACGCAGGTGGGTACTATCGCACCCGCGCTTGGTGCTATCGACCACGTCCTGGTGTTCTCGGGTGACCTGGGGCACTTTGGCGGCCAAGCCGACACCCATTTGCTGACGAAAGTACTGAGGCTGAAACGTTTACGCAAAGACCTGGAAATTGGCTGGGATGGCGGTATCAATAACCAGAACGCCGCTATTCTGGCGGCCAGCGGTGTCGATGTGCTCAATGCTGGCGGGTATATCCAGCATGCCGAAAACCCGGAACAGGCATACGATACGCTGGATGACCTGGCGAATAAACAGAACTTTAAGCTGCGGCGCTAGCATCAGGCACGGCCGGGCGCTATAATCATAACCAGTATGAGACAAATATATTCTATTGAAGTGTTAGAGCTGAAGGCTAATGATATCCGCCAGGACATCATTAAAATGCTGTTGCACGCTGGCAGTGGTCATTCGGCAGGGCCGCTAGGCCTGGCAGACATTTTTACCGCATTGTATTTTAATGTAATGAAGCACGACCCACAGAACCCGCAATGGGACGGCCGCGACATGCTGGTACTGAGCAACGGGCACTGTAATCCGGTGCTGTATGCCACGATGGCGCACGCAGGGTACTTTGACATTAAAGAGCTGGCTACGCTGCGCAAGTTCGGTTCCCGGCTGCAGGGCCACCCGGAGCGCACTAAGCTACCCGGCATTGAGACTACCAGCGGGCCATTAGGCTGCGGGCTAAGCCAGGCTGCCGGTATGGCGCTGGCAATGCGCATGAACAACGAACACCACCGCTGGGTGTACGTAATTACCGGCGATGGTGAGCTGAACGAAGGCAACAACTGGGAAGCGATGATGCTTATTAATAAGTACAAGCTGAACAACTTAATTGCCATTGTAGATCGTAACAATATACAGATTGATGGCCCGACAGAGCAGGTCATGCCGCTGGAAGACCTTCGGGCCAAATGGGAAAGCTTTGGCTGGCATGTGCTGGAGATTGACGGCAACGATGTTGAGGCAGTTATCGACACTTGCAGTATGGCTCGGGCTATCGTAGAGAAGCCGGTAGTTATCATTGCGCACACTATCCCGGGTAAGGGTGTAGACTTTATGGAACACGACTTCCACTGGCACGGCATGCCGCCAAATCTCAAAGATGTGCCGGGTGCACCCGCTAAAGACGATCAAGCCCGTGTGGCATTGAAAGAGCTGCGCACACTGCGTGGCAAGATTAAGAGCGAGGCTTACCATGACTGACATGCACTTGGTAGACGATGTATTTTCTACAACAATTGTATTGGAACCGATCCGCAAAGGCTTCGGCCGGGGGCTTTTGGCTGCTGGTAAGGCTGACGACAATATTGTTGGCTGCTCGGCCGACCTCACCGAATCAACTGCTATTAATGCTTTTGCCGACGCCTTCCCAGACCGTTTCATAGAGATCGGCATCGGCGAACAGAATTTAGTAACCGTCGGCTCCGGCCTGGCTGCCATGGGAAAAATTCCATTCGTAACCAGCTATGCTGCATTCTGCCCCGGCCGTTGCTGGGAACAGATCCGCACCACAATATGTTTGAATGACCGCCCGGTAAAAATTGTCGGTTCGCACGCTGGCTTGAGTGTTGGCCCGGATGGCGCCACTCACCAGATGTTGGAAGATATTGCACTCATGCGCGTACTGCCTAATATGTATGTATTTGCCCCGTGTGATAGCGTGGAAGCCGAGAAAATTACGCTGGCAATGGCTAAGGATTCGCACCCTAACTACATCCGTCTGGCCCGCGAAGGTACGCCGGTGTTTACTACGCCGCAGACCCCCTTCCGAATAGGCAAGGCCTATATATACCGCGAAGGCACTGACGTCACGCTCATTGCCACCGGCACTATGACCTACCAGGCAATGGTAGCTGCTGAAATGCTGGCTAAAGATGGTATCTCGGCTGAGGTAGTGCATGTCCCAACGATCAAGCCATTGGATGATGAGACAATCCTCAAGAGCGTGCGCAAGACTGGCGCTGTAGTGACTGCCGAAGAGGGTCAGATCAATGGCGGACTGGGCGGCGCAATCGCCGAGCTATTGGTAGAAGAATATCCAGTGCCTATGAAGCGCATAGGCGTAAAGGACCGTTTTGGCGAATCCGGTGAGCCAGGCGAGCTGATGAAACACTTTGGCCTCGACTCCGTACATATCGCTATGGATGCGCACAGCGTACTTAGCCGCGCATAGTCAGCGCATGTGGTAGAGGTATCGCACAAAATCCGCCACAAACACGGCACAGTGGTTTTGGATAAAAGTAACCTACGAACTAAGGCACTTACGGGTCACGAAATATGTTTGAATAACATATTTCGTGCTTCCGAGGTGCCTTAGTTCGTAGGTTACTTTTATCTCCGCCGCTGGTAGTTTTTGTGGCGGATTTTGTGTGAAAAATATATGCGCAACGACAGGCATAAGCGGTATACTATATGTATATGGATACAGAACTACTGGAGAGTACTGCCCGGCAGATGATGGCGCCCGGCAAAGGCCTGCTGGTGGCGGACGAGAACACTGCTTCGTGCCAGGAGCGTTTTGCGGCTGTGGGCGTCCCCTGTAACGATGATACGCGGCGGGAATACCACGACATACTACTCACCACGCCCGGCGCAGAGGAGTTTCTGAGCGGCGTGCTGCTGTTCGATGAGACATTCTGGCAATCGGCCAAGAATGGCGTGGTGTTCCGCGAGCATCTCAAAAAACACCAGGTGCTGCCAGGTATTACGGTAGATGGCGGCCTCGTGCCACTGCCCGGATTTGAAGGTGAACTGGTTACTGAAGGCCTCGACGGGCTGCCTGACTATATCACTACTTACCAAAGCGCCGGTGCGCGTTTTGGTAAGTGGCGTGCGGTAATCAGCATCGGCGACGGCAAGCCAACCGACGAATGTATCGGTACTAATACGTTGCTTTTGGCTCGCTACGCACGCATCTGCCAGGACGTAGGCATCGTGCCTGTCGTAGAAGTAGAGATAGTATTTGAGGGCACGCACACAATTGAACGCTGCAAAGAGGTGACCGCGCATGTGTACGACCTTTTGTTCCAGACTATGCGCGCCTTTAAGGTACATCTGCCTGGCTTAATCCTACGGGCTTCTATGGTTCTGCCAGGCAAGGGCAGCGGTGCAGTAACCGATCACGACGCGGTAGCTGCGCATACCTCCGATGTACTGCATGGCCATGTTCCGGCAGAGCTGGGTGGTGTGACGTTCCTGGGTGGCGGCCAAATCCAGCGCGACGCGTTTATTAACCTCAACCGTATTGTCCAAAAGGGGCCGTATCCATGGGGTGTTACGTTCGCACTCGGGCATCCGCTACAAGACCCTATATTGCAGGCATGGGCCCAGAACCGGCATGCTGTCCACGACATCAAACAGTTGTTTTACCGCCAGCTACAGATAGCTTCTGCCGCATCGCTTGGCAGGCTCGACGAAACAGTCCTGGCCGCACGCAGCAACAGTCAAACATAAGCGAAAAGTGTAGCCGTGCCTTGTGCGTCAGCTGAGGCTGTGACACAATGAAACGTAAGCAAGATACATAATAGAAAAGAGGGGAAGAGGGGCACATGCAGGACTTCGACGTACTGAGCATCGGCGACATCGTAACCGACGCCTTTATTAAATTATTGGAGGACGAGGCTCAAGTAGTTGAGAACGAGCACGGCAAGTGGCTGGCAATGCCCTTTGGCACCAAAATTCCCTTCGACCACGCAGAAGTGATTAATGCAGTGGGTAATGCCGCTAACGCGGCAGTGGCCTTTTCGCGCCTTGGCCTGAAGACTGGTTTCGTTACCAATGTCGGTGGCGACAAAGAAGGCCGCGACATGATCGACGCCCTCGGCAAAAACAAAGTGGACATCCGTTTTGTTCGCATCAACCCAGGCAAAAAAAGTAACTACCATTACGTACTGTGGTACAAAGACGAGCGCACTATCCTTATTAAGCACGAAGAATACAACTACCGCTGGCCGCACATCGACGACGACGAAGTGCCGCGTTGGCTGTACTTCAGCTCGATCAGCGAGCACGCTATTGCCTACCACGACAAAGTCTCTGACTGGCTGGACAAGCACCCAAACGTACATCTGGCCTTCCAGCCTGGCACCTTCCAAATGAACGCAGGTGCCGAACGCCTGAAGCGTATCTACAAGCGTAGTTCTCTTATTGTGCTGAACCGTGAAGAAGCCGCATTTGTAGGCGGTGGCAACATAGAAGACATCCACGACTTGTTCGACAAGTTGCACGAACTTGGCCCGAGGGTAGTCGTCATTACTGATGGCCCAGCAGGTGCGTATGCTTCAGATGGCAAGAAACGCTTGCAGATGCCACTCTACCCAGACCCGGCCGCACCAGTCGACCGTACGGGGGCAGGAGACGCATTCGCCTCTACATTTGTAGCTGCCGCTGCCAAGGGCATGACCCTTGAGGATGCGCTGCTATGGGCTCCTATTAATTCTATGAACGTTGTGCAAAAAGTGGGCGCACAAGCTGGACTATTAAAGGAGAAAGAACTACTACAGTTGCTGCATCATGCCCCGCACAACTACCGCCCAAAGCCGTTGTAGGCTAAAAGGTGCTTGTGGTAATCTGTTAGTGACATGACACGTTTTTTGTCCGAAGCGTTGGGGGCGCAGGAACCGGCTTTTAGCCAGGGGATACAGCAGCTGGAACATGCTGCCGGTCAGCCGAGTGCTGATATCCGCCTGACTACTGAAGTCTTGCAAAACATGCGCCGCAAAATTGCGGAGCTTGGCCTGGACCCTGCGGATACTACCGGCCCAGAATTATACCGCGCGCTCCAGGAGCGTCTGCGTACTGACGACGCCACCGTGCGGCGGGTACTTGGCATTCCGGAAGATGCCAACGCTGCTGACATCGTCCAGCGTGTCCAAAAATTTGTAGATAAACACGACGCACCTAAGAAAGTCTTTGCCTTGAAAGGTAGCGTGGCCAAGCGGCTGCTTAAAAAGAAAATGCCTAAAAACGCCATGAAGCGCCTGGGGTACCGGTCGGCCGACTCTATGCTAAAGCATGAGACAGTCGCTGCGGTGTATGCGGCAGCGCTGATCACTGAGCCAAATGTCTGGCATAAAGCGTTCAAAGAACAATATGCCAAGCTTACGCCGAGCGATTTTGAAATGCGTAACATCAGCGTTGTTTATCCGTCCACAAAGCGTTGGCAGGCGCTTGGCGAAGATTATGTATCTAACGTAAAGCATAATATGCTGTCTTTCCCGGAAATAGGCGCCATTGTGCTGCTGCCTGTGCCGCAGCCTATCGACGGCCTGGCTATTACGACGTTGCTGCTTGTCCTGGAAGAGATGAACAGTTTGCGGTCGCATAGTTCGTATGCCAAACTCCAGCAGGTAAAGCCAGACTTCGGCAAACGCCTGCAGCAGTCATCGGTGGCCGAGCCATACACTGCCGCAACGCTGGCCGGGCAGCCTGTGCCATGGCGTATGATCCAGCGCTACTACGCGCGGTTTGTGGACTCATACCACCCTGAGGTGTTTGAGCCGCATGTGCAGTCTGAAGACTTGCAGTGGCATGCAGGTGAGGCTATTGTTGCCCAGCTGGAGCCGTCACTTGAGTTCTGGCGTGATACGCAGTGCCTGGGCGTGCTACATGAGGGGCAGATCGTGTCCTGCAACATCCTGGATGTCGCTCTCGGGTTCTGTAACCACCTGCCATTTGCTGACCGTATCGTGCACTTTGTACGTGACAACCTATGGCATGAGCTGATGATGCGCTATCTAAACCAAGAGAACCTCGAACGGGCCGTACATCAGCAATTGATGAAAGAATTGGCCGACCCGCTGGCTTTTGCCGAACAAGAAGCATACAATGAAACATAAGGACTATAAAAAATAATGCCATCTGATTTAAAAGATTTACAATATCTGCGCTACTCAATCTGTATATCGGGCGCAGCAGCTGGCCCAACCGTTAAAGCCGACAGTAAGATAGCTGAACAGATAGGTGAGGCAATCGCCAAAAGCGGGCATATCCTAACTACCGGTGCAACCGTCGGTTTGCCATACTATGCCGCCTTGGGCGCTAAGCGCAAGGGCGGCACTAGTATCGGCTTTTCGCCGGCAAGCAGCCTGCGCGAGCATGTGGTAAAGTACCGCTTGCCATATGACGTGTTCGACTTCATTAACTTCACTGGCATGAACTACGTAGGACGTGACATGTACCTGGTGCAAAGCAGTAATGCAGTCATTACTATCGGCGGCCGCTTTGGCAGTCTGCATGAGTTTACTTCTGCCCTCGAAGCGCACAAGCCCTGTGGTATCTTGGTAGGCAGCGGTGGCGCCGCAGATGTTATCCCGGAGCTTATGAAGGTATTACCACCACCCGCAGGCAATATGGTAGTCTACGATGACGACCCGATCCGTTTGGTAGCCAAGATTGTTGCCATCCTGGACGAAAAGTACAAAGACATCAACGAACAGCTGCGTTACCACGACCAACATTGGTTCTTGCGCGACGGTGCGACTAACCCACCGGCACGGGCTGGATAATAATTATGGACAAGGCGATGAAACTGAACTCTAAAGAACGGAAAGAACTCGCCATCAGCGAGATAGTCATTATTGTTTTGGCTGTGGTGGGCCTGGGCGTTGTGGGCTGGTTTGCATGGGCACGCCCCTCTAAGGCGCCCCATGCAGTTTCTTCGTACGCAGAATGTGTCGCAGCTGGTAATCCGGTACAAACAAGCTATCCTTCGGTATGCGTTACCCCTAACGGTAAACGGTTCGTAAACCCCGCCGATAATGCGCTTAATCAAGCTAAGCCTTCTGATGATACAACCCAGGATAGCCAGAATGCCGCTAGTGGCCAGTACCTTACCATTGCCGAATGGGGCGTGCGCGTGGCGCTACCCGCCGAATACAACGACCTGAAATACACCTACGCCAAGGACGACACCGGCGACCGCGCTAGCTTTACATTTAAGCGCCTGGAAGATGCCGGTTTCTGTAAAAAGGACATTGGTGTCACGATGACCCGTACCGCCACCGAAAACAAAGCGCCCTATGATCTCGATAACCCCGAACCGATCGCGCACGCAGGTACCTACTATTACTACCTAGCCTACGGTGGATCGCCATGTTACGATTCCGACAACGCCGATCAAATGAAACTGGTCAACGAAATAAACGGCGGCCAGCTGATCGACGCTGTAAAGCAAACCCTGGCCAAGTTACAGGCTGCATAGCAAATGCCGACGCAAGATATTCAATTCTGGCCCGAGTCCCATATATTTGGCATTAGGATACTGTAACAATAACTATTGGGTTCGGGCCGTCAGGATTTTGAATCTCGAAGCCTTCGTATGATGATTGGAATACACCCTTGTGGTTGTACACGTACCGTCGGTCACCTACGCTAAATTTCTTGCCCGGCCATGGCAAACCGTCGCCCGGGTGGTCTTGGTATTGGTGGGTCGCCATAACATCTGCGTCAAGATGTAACCGTATAGTGTTGCCTTCTACCACCGCACTGGTCACTATGTCACTCCTTGCAAGCTCGGTCAGAGAAGGGCTGTACTGGCTAACAAACAGCCGGGTGATGTCATCCATAGTACGTACTGGCGGTAGTTCGCCGCCGCTTTGGCGGACGGCTGCCTCATGGTCTGCCCGTATTGCTTCAATAGTTTTTACTGCTGCCTCGGCAGGACGTACTACGTACTGCGAAGCGGAATCGACCATAGATCCCAGTAGGGCGTAAGCTTCGGGGTCGATGAGCGCTTGCACTGGTGCAAGCGCTTCGCTGCGCTCACGGGCGGCAGCACGCAGGCGCTTTTCTTTTAGTGCCGTGCCATTTTGCAGTAATGCACGCACCAGCGACCCTAGTATGATATCGGGGTTTTGGCCGTCATCTTCCGTATCGCCGCGTACCCGCTCCAGGGCTATATCAATAAGCTCTGGGTCCTGTATGCCTGCCGCGGCTAGTGCTTGGCGGCTAGCTGCGGTTACGGCTAGCTTTGGGTCCTCTGCAACAACGGCCAGTGCTTCGATTGCCTCCTCGATTGCCGCCTGCTCTGGGGCTACACCGTTTTCAAAGTTGCGTCCACGAGGCTTACTTGATATTTGTTTCAAAAATGCGACGGTGTTACGTAGTTTGAGGCGGCTATTGAGCGTGTCTTGCTCGGCCAGCAGCGCTTGGAGTGTTGGCGTGGAAGGTTCAATGCCGTTTACGGCATACTCGGCCAGCAGCGCGGCGGTAAACGCTGGCGCGACCTGTTGTGCATGTGCTACAAATGCAGCCTGAGCTTGCTCATCGTTGGCAAGCGCTTTATAGCGTTCGTACACCTGCTGGCGTAGACATGCACGAATGGATTCGTCCTGCTGGTCGAGCTTGCCTACTAACAGTGCTGCATCTTGGCCTGCCGGTGTATCGCTTTCCTGTAGGGCGGTGGTGACCAGCTTATCGATGAGTTGCCGGTTGGCGGTGGCTTCCTGGCTATATCCCTTGATATCGGCAGTAATAATACCAATGCTGTTATGCGCCATAGGGCGGAGCTTGTCCGGCATGGTAGGAATTGATTCAATCTGCTTGCGGTCTGTCCAATCGGCAATATGTAGTGTCTCTGGCTCGGCAATCTGCTCACGCGTATGGGCTAATATGCCTTGGCCGTCCCCATAGCGTGCAGTGTGTGCCGCAAGTGAGGAAGCGTCGCGCAACGAACGCACGGCAACAATGTAGTTATCGGCGCTTGCCAATATGTGCCTGTCATATACGGAAAGGCTATCGGCGCGTAGGGCATCTGCCGCAGAAAGGGCTACAGCCGCCGAAGTGTCACGAGACAAGGCTACTACGGGGTCTCCCCTATCGATCAAACCGGCAAACTCGGCCAGTTCCAGCGGTTCAACATCTTCATATATACCATGTGCGGCCTGGTCGGGGCCACGGCCATTAAATGCTATAACCCTGCCGCTCGTCAGGCTCGTTAGGGTGTATTCTGTATAGCCGCGAAAGCTTTCTTTGTTGGCAATAAACGCAGTATTGTCATGCTGGAATGCCATGTGTGTTTGTCGGTCAGGCCGTTGGCCGTCTAGGTAGTCGGCCGCCGCTTTGGCGTACTGCATAAAACCGCTCACCTGTGTATTATCAAGGCCCTGCTCCGCCAGACGCTGTGCATCTTGGACAACCATGCTGTGTATATCACCCCCTTGCTGTAGCGTTTGTTTTGCGCGCAACGCTACGTTGTGGCCCATGCTGTGCTTGATGTCTGATGTGATTGCATCCCAGGTGCCTAGGTCTTCGATGCCTGATTGCGTCCGCAATGCTTCTGCGTCTGTTTGCTGTGGCAAAACCGCCGCTTCATCAGTCAGGCCGAATGCTTCGGGGGCTTGCTCTGCAAGCACCAGGACATTGCCTTGGGTTTCTAGATTAAAAGCGGGCTGCTGTGCCGATAGTTCACCTGACATGGTAGGGCCTTCTCTTCCTTTTCTTATTTAAGGTATAGTATATACCCATGTAATAATTGATGCATGGCCAAGCGTTACTGGGTCGAATAGGCAGGCTATACCATTATTGACGGCCGCAAATTTTATTGTTTGATACAATAGTAGGATGCCGAAGTTTCAACTGAAAAGTAAATATGCGCCGTTAGGCGACCAGCCTGCCGCTATTGCCCAGCTGACCAAGGGCGTCAATGACGGCCTGCAGCACCAGGCGCTGCTGGGCGTGACTGGCTCAGGCAAGACATTTACCATGGCTAACATTATCCAGAATACGCAGAAGCCGACGCTGGTACTGAGCCACAACAAGACGCTGGCGGCCCAGCTGTACACTGAGTTCAAGAACTTTTTTCCGGAAAATGCCGTCCATTACTTTGTAAGTTACTTCGATTATTACCAGCCAGAGGCCTACATTGCGCGTTCGGACACGTATATTGAGAAAGATTCACAGATTAACGAAGAGATTGACCGGCTGCGCCACGCCGCTACGGACGCACTGCTGTCACGCAAGGATGTAATTATCGTGGCCAGTGTCAGCTGTATTTACGGCATTGGCTCTGTAGAGGACTACGACGGCCTGGCTATTAAGATTAAGGTAGGCGAGCGCCGCGTGCGCGATAAGTTTATGCGCCACCTCACCGATATCCAGTACCAACGCAACGACATTGATTTCCACCGCAGCACGTTCCGGGTGCGCGGCGATGTCGTAGATGTATTCCCAGCCGGTGAAGAGGTAGCATACCGCATTGAGTTCTTTGGCGACGAGATTGACCGCATCCTGAAGATCGACCCCCTGACCGGCGAAATCCTAGGCAAGCCAGAAACGCTGTCTATTTTCCCGGGCTCCCACTATGTGACGCCCCGCGATAAATTACAGGTGGCATTAGGACAGATCAGTAAAGAGCTGGAACAACGCCTATTCCAATTTAAGCAAGAAGGCAAACTGTTGGAGGCGCAGCGCCTGGAGCAGCGTACTCGTTTTGACATGGAAATGCTGGAAGAGACCGGCTTTGTAAAAGGTATTGAAAACTACAGCCGCTACCTGACGAACCGTGCACCGGGCGAACAGCCCGCCACTTTACTTGACTATTACCCTGATGATTTCTTGATGCTGGTAGACGAATCACACATGACCATCCCGCAGATACGCGGTATGTACAATGGCGACCGTGCCCGCAAAGAGGTGCTGGTAGACTATGGTTTCCGCCTGCCGAGTGCCCTAGACAACCGCCCGCTGACATTTACTGAATGGGAAAAGCATGTCAACCAGGCGGTGTATGTAAGCGCCACGCCAGCCGAGTATGAGCTGAGCCGTAGTCCGGCGCCCGCCCAGCAAGTTATCCGCCCTACAGGATTGCTGGACCCGCCGATTGAAATCCGTCCGGTGGACGGGCAGGTGGACGACTTACTGGCTGAGATCCGCATTACAATTGCCAAGCAACAGCGCGTGCTGGTAACGACGCTTACCAAGCGCATGAGTGAAGACCTTACCGACTATCTCAAAGACCTTAACATTAAAGTCGCCTATCTACACAGCGACGTGGACACATTGGACCGTACTGACATCCTGCGTGACTTGCGCTTGGGTGTGTATGACGTAGTAGTAGGCATTAACCTGCTGCGCGAAGGGTTGGACTTGCCGGAAGTATCACTGGTGGCCATTCTGGACGCAGACAAAGAAGGCTTTCTGCGCAGTGAACAGGCCCTTGTACAGACAGTTGGCCGCGCTGCCCGCCATGTGGAAGGGCACGTTATCATGTATGCCGACCGCACTACCGCCAGTATGAAAAAGACTATAGACGAGACGAAGCGCCGCCGTGGCATCCAGGAAGCATACAATACCGAACACGGCATTACGCCGACTGGCGTCAGTAAAGACATTGAAAAGGGCATGCGCCCCGACCTCCCCGAGGAAGCAAAACGTGCTAAGCTGGACCTGAAAAAGATCCCAAAGGACGAATACAAGAATTTGCTGAAAGATTTGAATGCCCAAATGGACATGGCGTCTGCAAACCTGCAATTTGAGCAGGCAGCCGAGCTCCGTGACCTGATCAACGACATCAAATCTAAGCTTTGACCGGGCAGACAAGCTGCTCGCATGGGCGACGTAAAGACGCAAAGGAGATAGTATGACTGAAAATATCCAACTGCCAAATTGGGGAGAGCAACCGGTGACGCGCCGCGATATTATGCGTTTTGCACTAGGAGCCAGTGCTATCATAGCTAGCCAGCCCGTGGCGGAAACTGTAAGTAAGATTGTAATAGATGATAGGGTACGCGGCCCTCGATGGCCCAGTGAATGGGTACGGCTGCCGCAGCCGGAAGCTGCGAAGATACCATGGCGGACTTTCAAAGGCAATAAAGGATTGATGGGCCGGCTGCGCCTGACCGACCAGGCCTACGACGCCGCTATTATTACAGTGCCACGTGACAATCTGGACGCCCAGTGTGAAGGTCTGCCGCCTACAGCGACACCTGCTGCCATTTGGTATCCCGGCGGCAACGAAATAGAATTAACGCCGCTGGCCTGGGATGTTATTTCCCCGGTGGCACTCCCCTATGACTATGCCATAGGCATGGGTGTGCGCGAGGGTGACCTGAGTGCTACTATGGGCCTTTACGTACCAGAGACCCGGTCGGTAATTATCGGTGAGGGCGTGACCGATGCCGGGATGGTACGTACCTATAACATGCCGGAGAAGTTCCCCGGCGCAGTATGGGTCTAATAAGGCGTACAGAAGACATACGCTGGTATAATAAAAACTAAGATGCCGCTTATAGACCATAAACGCTTTGCCACTATGCAATCGCACAGACGGCGCCGTAACCTGCGGCCCTTATTGTATGGTGCCGGCGTAGCGTTGGCGCTGTTTGTAGTACTGAATGTAGTAATGGCTATCGCATACCACGGCCGCGTATTACCGCGGTATTCGTTGAGCGGCGTAGCAGTGGGCAATACTAGTTTTGGTGATTTGCAAAAACGGGTGCAGGGCCAGATCGTACCTGCCCAGGTGACGCTTACAAAAAACAGCACTAGTCGTATAGTAAACACCGAAGCCCTTGGCATATCAGTGGATACGGCGGGGAGTATTGCCGACCTTAAGGCGTCGCGGCCACTTTTGCCTGTGCTTAGCCTGTTTGCCGGCCACGATGTACCGGCGCGCATTTCTATAGATGACCGTAAGTACTTGCCAGTGGTAAGCGGCCTTGCCGAAGATTTTGCCAAGCAACCCCTTATGAGGCGTGTAGTGTTTTCTGGTAGTACGTTTACGACGGCTAGTGAAGAGCCCGGCTACCAGATGACCGCGTCCGGTCTGCGCAAAGAACTTATTAGCGGCCTGAGTACGGGCAAGAAGGTAGTAGCCGTCCCCACAACACCGCTGCCACCGGCGCAGACAACTACAGACCTCAATGCTGAGACCCAGAAGCTGCAGAAAAAGCTGGGGCTGAAACCGGCATTCACCTATAGCGGCAAGACAATCCAGCCGTCGGCGCGGGATATTGGCGGCTGGTATGCCAATGACGGCAGTACTATGAAGCTATCTGCTGAAAATATTGGCAAGTACCTGGATAGCGTAGCGCCCAAGGCATCAAACCGCAGCGATCTCATACTAGCGGTGCAGTATGCCTTCGGCAAAGACCAGTCCCTGACGCTTGCTGCCGCCCAGCCGGATGCCCAAGTCCGTACGTACTGTACGTCGTCGCGCGGTGTCAGTAACGCTGACCTTGGGGACCTTACGGGCAAGCTGGCGGCCACCTATGCCGACCCGCGCGGCTGGGGGCTGGGCGGCCTCTTAGCATTCCAGCATGTAGAGACTGGCTGCGAATACACCGTATGGCTCAGCGCGCCCAGTGAAATGACCAGTTTTGGTGAAATCTGTGACGACTACTACAACTGCCAGGTCGGCACGAACGTCATTGTCAATGACGACCGCTGGAACAAGGCTACCGAACCTTGGAATGCGACAGGGGCAAGTGTAGAGGATTACCGAGTCCTTATTATTAACCACGAGACAGGGCACCGGCTGGGCTTCTTGGATAACAATGTATGTCCTGCTGCCGGCGGCCCGGCACCGGTAATGATGCAGCAGTCTGTAGACCTGCTGGGCTGTACATTCAGCCGCTTCCCAAACACAACCGAAATAGACACCATAAAGGGTCAGCTGGGGGTCTAACCCCTTCAGAAGCTTGTTATTATCTGGTATAATTTATGGATATGGCAGACCTCACACGCGATGATGTATTAAAATTGGCCCGGCTTGCACGCCTGACCCTAACCGAAGAAGAAGTAGAAAAGTACCGTACGGAACTCAGTGAAATACTCCAGTACGTCGAACAGCTCCAGACAGCTGATGTTACCGGCCTTCAGCCTACCTACCAGGTTACCGGCCTTACCAACGTAACCCGTGAAGACGAAGTAGCTGACTATGGCGCGACACCTGACGATCTGCTGCGTATTGCGCCAGATGCCGAAGACCGCCATGTCAAAGTAAAGAGGATGATCGGATGAGCCAGTGGCTACCTATCGCTGAGCTGGCTGCAAAGGTACAGTCTGGTGACCTGAAAGCCGCCGACCTTGTAGAGCAGGCTCTGCGGACTATTGAAGAGAAACAGGAATACCAGGCAATTATCGCCACTATTACTGACCGCGCCCGTGAGCGCGCCCGCAATGTAGACGCGGCTGTAGCTGCCGGGCAGCCCGTGGGGCGTTTGGCCGGCGTGCCGTTTTTAGTTAAAGACAGCTTTTTGGCATTTGGTGCCGAAAGCACCGCCGGCAGCAACATGCTGAAGGGCTTCGTATCGCCATACCAGGCGACAGTGATCGAAAAGCTGGAAGCCGAAGGCGCTATCTGTGTAGGCAAGGCCAACCAGGACGCATTTGGCCACGGCGGTTCCACTGAAAACAGCGATTATTTTGTTTCTAGGCACCCCCAGGACAAGACATTAGTACCGGGCGGTTCGTCCGGCGGTTCTGCCGCGGCAATCATGCTCGACATGGTGCCGTTTGCCTTGGGTACTGACACTGGCGGTTCTACCCGCCAGCCAGCCAGCTTCGTAGGCGCCGTAGGCTACAAGCCTACCTATGGCCTGATGTCCCGCTTTGGCGTCGTGGCCATGGCTAGCAGTACAGATACTGTAGGCACATTGGCACGCACGGTCGATGACGCCGCTATAATAGTGGACGTTATGGCTGGCCGTGACGTAAAGGACAGCACGACACTGGAACGCGACAAAACCGCCTACACCGACCTTCCTACGGACATCGCAGGCAAAAAAATTGGTATCCTCAAAGAATGGATGGGCGACGGCCTTGATGAAGGGGTACGGAAGCAGGTCGAAGCAGCAGCTGAAAAGCTGCGTGCCGCAGGCGCAGACGTAACAGAAGTTAGCCTGCCGTCACTGCCATTATCTTTGGCGGTGTACTATATTGTCGTACCGGCTGAGATCAGTAGTAACCTTAGCCGTCTTGACGGCCAGCGCTACCAACACAGCAAAGCCAGTGCAAAAGATCTCGATGATAGTTATACCGGCTCCCGCGGTGAGGGTTTCGGGGCTGAAGCCAAGCGCCGTATTATGATTGGCACCTATGTGCTGTCCAGTGGTTATTATGATGCTTATTACACCAAGGCTCAGACTGTCCGCACTAAGCTTATCAACGAATTCAACGACGCTTTCAAGGAATACGATTTTCTGATTGGCCCGGTAGCGCCCACTACGGCGTATAAAATTGGCGAAAACTCTAATGACCCTCTACGGATGTACCTGGCTGACGTTATGACTGTTGCACCTAGCCTGGTAGGTATCCCGGCTGTCAGCGTGCCTGCCGGTACTGCCAGCGGCCTGCCTGTCGGCCTGCAGATTATGGCGCCGCAGCGCGCCGACCGCCAGCTACTTGGCATTGCCAAGGCTACAGAAGGGCTATTGGCATGAACCTCGGCATGATACTGACAGTTGGTGTTCCAGCGCTTCTTATTCTCGCCGCGGTAGTATTCTTGGTATTGCGCCGCCGTCCCCAGAAGTTGGACGCCGACTTTTTTCAGCTGCAGTGGAAGCAGCTCCAGAAGCTGCTGCGCGACAAGACCATGTGGCCGACGGCGATCATGGAAGCCGATGCGTTGCTGGACATGGCGCTTAAAAAGAAAAAGTTCCGTGGCCGCAGCATGGGCGAGCGCCTGGTAAAGGCACAACGGTTGTTTAGTGACAACGACAGCGTATGGTTTGGGCATAAACTGCGCAGCAAGATCGACGCTGAACCCGACATGAAATTGAAAGAAACAGAAGTGAAGCAAGCCCTGCTAGGCATCCGCCAAGGGCTTAAGGATATAGGAGCTCTCCCCAATGGTCAGTCCGGAAACAAGAAGTAAATATACTGCAACAATTGGCATTGAATGCCACGTGCAGCTGAAGACATCCACCAAGCTGTTTGCTGCCGTAGGTAACGACGCCCGTGAGGCAGAGCCAAATACGCTTATCAGCCCGATTTGTTTCGGCCTGCCTGGCACATTGCCCGTCCTCAATAAAGAAGCCGTGCACCTAGCAATGCGTGCTGCCTTTGCGCTGGATACCGTACCTCAGAAGTTCAGCTATTTTGAACGCAAACATTATTTTTATCCTGACCTGCCTATGGGGTACCAGATCTCCCAGCTGGCCCATCCGATCATCGTGGGCGGCAAGGTAGGCATCGAAGTAGACGGCCAGCCAAAGACAGTCACCCTCAACCGTGTGCAGATGGAAGCCGACGCTGGCAAGAGTACACACCCCACCGGCAAAGACTACAGCCTGGTGGACTTTAACCGCGCCGGTACGCCTTTATTGGAGATTGTGTCCGAAGCCGATATGCACACCGCTGCCGAAGCCAAGGCCTACACCCGTGAGCTGTACCTGCGCATGCGTTACGCCGACGTATCCGATTGTAACCTGTACTACGGCAACATGCGCTTCGATGTCAATGTCAGCGTCAGCAAGACTGACGAATGGGGCACGCGTACCGAAACCAAGAACATTAACAGCTTTAAAGTCGTCGAAAAAACCGTCGAGTACGAAATAAACCGTCAGATAGAAGTATTGGAAAAGGGCGAACAGATCGTACAGGAAACGCGTGGTTGGGATGACGCCAAGCAGCGCACCTTCAGCCAGCGTACCAAAGAAAACGCCGATGATTACCGCTATATGCCAGACCCGGACTTGCCGCCGATTGAGCTAACTGACGACATGATTGAAACTGTCCGCCAGGAAATGCCAATCCTTCCCGCCGAATGGCGCAAGCGCCTGTTGACCTTGGGCTTGGACAAAGCGGCCATGGAAACGCTGCTGGAGGCCGAACTCGACGACCCCGAAGTGCACTATCTGCCGCTTATCGAAGAAGTGACCGGCGACCACACCTTTATCAAGGCTCTAGCCAACTGGTTTGTAAACATCGAAGTGCCGCTGCGCCGTGATGCGGCCAGCACCATGAACCCGGCAATTACCAACCAAGGCCGCTTAGCCTTGTATCGTGCCGTAGCAGTACTGGTAGCGGCGGGCAAACTCAGCTCTTCTAATGCCAAGCTGCTTATCACTAAGGTATTAACCGGCACCGGACAAGTCCAGGACATTGAAGCGTTCGCCAAGCAGCACAACCTTATACAGGAGTCAGACTCCGGTGCTATCGAAGCAATTGTAAAGAAAGTTATAGAAGAAAACCCCAAAGCAGCAGAAGATGTGAAGAATGGCGAGATGAAAGCCATCGGCTTCCTAGTGGGCCAGATTATGAAGCAAAGCCAAGGCCGCGCCAATCCAGGGCTTGCCCAGGACATCATAAAGAAACAGCTCGGCTTATAGCCGTCTTTGGTGTGGCATTGCCTATCGTCACCTACCGGTGCCGCGCCCGTTATATACACAAAAGATAGTAAACGAGGGATAGATTATGGCATTTAAGAAACCTACGAAGGCAGTAATTGCAGCGGCCGGTTTTGGGACTCGGTTTTTGCCACAGACCAAGGCGATGCCCAAGGAAATGCTGCCAATTGTCGATAAGCCAGTTATCCAGATAATTGTCGAGCAGCTGGTGGCTGCCGGCGTTACTGACATTATTATCGTTACTGGCTACACAAAGCGGGCCATTGAAGACCATTTTGACCGGGCTGAAGAGCTGGAAGACGAGCTGCACAAGAAGGGTAAGGATGATTTTGCCGATATTATCCGCAATGTGGCTGAGATGGCTAACTTTGTATATGTACGGCAGAAGGGTACGCCAAAAGGCAACTCTCGCCCATTACTGAACGTTCGTCACCTGCTAAAGGACGATGAGCCGTTCTTTTACCTATTTGCCGATGATTTTTTCCGCTGCGACGTTCCATATCCGCAGCAGTTGTTGGAGGCCTATGAAAAGACCGGCCGTCCGGTAATGTCTGCCGTAAAAGTAGAACCGGAAGATACCAAGCGTTTGGGGATTTTTGATGTCAGCGACCAGTTAGACGAGCATACGTTCAAAATTAAAGGCATTGTCGAAAAGCCCGGCCCGGATACGGCACCATCGCTGTTCGCCAGCGCCGGCAGCTTTCTGTTGACTACTGACATCATACCTATCCTAGAGAAGGAAAAGACCGGCGTGGGCGGCGAGATCGTACTGGCTGATGCCATTACTGAGCTGGCCGCCGCCAACGATGTGTATTGCCGTTTTATCCAAGGGGTATGGCACGATGCTGGCGATAAAGGGCGCTACTTACAGGCGATCGTGGACTATGCGCTGCTAGATCCTAAACTGGGCCCGGCCTTCCGTACGTATCTACAGAGACGCCTCGCAGCCCAGGACTAGCATGACATCTATTACCGCCAGCTCAAAAATATAGATGCTTTGATGGTATAATATTCGCTATGTCTACTCCATCTGAGGCGGCGGCTGGTAATACTGCCATTTTTCGTCTTGCTCAAACAATCAATGAGGGCATTGCTAAGTTGCCGTTAACTGAGGTTGATGCAGCTGACGGACATATAAAAGCAGGGCTAGAGATCTTTCTGGCGGCAACCGCCGGTACCGCCAGTGGTGCTGTTCAGGATATCCGTGGAACGTTTTTTGAAGGTCAAGCACACTCCGGTACTGCCAGTGGTCACTTGCTAACCGCTGCCGAGAGCCTGCGACAGTACCTCGTCAGCCTGGGAATGGGTGATGGCGGTGAAAATTATACACAAGCGGAAATTGTCCCGGCCATAGATAGTAGTGGTCAAATTGCCCCGCAATCCTCTGTACCAGACGGAGAACGCAGAACATATATGCGAAATGAAGGTTTCCTTCTGTTTACCGACACCGGGCACAGGGTTGCAGAGATGGCCGAACAGGGAGTGATACCTCAGCGTGTGGACATAGCAGAGATTACGGACGTAGCATGGGATGAGGCTGACAATTTATCTGCAGCCCACCTAGGGGCCGTCACTAACCATCTAGCAAACCAGCTTGAAGACCTTACTACTGACCGCAACGCCCTATATGTATCGTGCGAAGTTACCGCTAGTGATCTTGCCGCGCAAGGGGGTCTGCCCATACACCAAAACGGCTTCGCCGACATGGACTTTACGTGGCGATTCAGTGCGTCCATTTTAAATTACATACTGGCAGAATATGAGTTGGCCGGTAATATAACGGCGAAAGAGCGGGCTAATTTGACACTTACTGACTATGCGGGAATGATAGAGTCTGATTGGTTCGCCTCGGTCATGGAAGACCTGGCAATTACCCGCAATGGCCAATATGGAACTTTTGGGCGGTTTCCTCGCCAGTATCGTTACGAAACTGTTAAGAAAATGCCCCCATTTAAAGAAGTGGATTATGCATTCGAGTTTGAAACGGATAAAGATCAACCCACAGCAAGTAAAAGTTTAGTGGCGGCACGCATAGCAGGCAGTCTTAGGCGATATGTACGATCCAAAAAAGATGATAGCCCAGGTTGCCCTGTCGCTCGTCATACCGGCATACTGTCTACTGAAATGATTGCGAGCAGCCCTCACGCGCAGCATCTTATTGCAACCGGCCGTATAAAAATAACTGAGGTCGCCGAAGATAAGTCCCGATTCACCCAAGAGCAAACTCCTATTGGCGCAAACTTGAAAGTTTTGGCAAAGCATCTTCGTGGCTACGAGGCCCGCTTTGGCCGGCCCCTGTCCTAAACGGTTGGCCCTGGAGCGCGTCTAACCTTCGCATTGCAGAGTGGCTGGTGGCTATCGAACCATTTGCAAACCCGTAAAAATAAAGATATGATAGTAGTGCTTATGAATACTACAGAACAGATTCTCGTAGTAATACTTGCGGCAGCGCTCGCAGTATTACTCATCCTCGCCATTGCCGGAATGGTTTACCTTATCAAGCTCATTAAGACCCTCCAGGTTATCGTATCTAAGGCCGAGCATTTGGTAGAGAATGCCGAAGAAGTCAGTAACATGGTCCGCCAGACGGTGGGGCGTGTGAGCCTGGTGCGCTTCGTGCAGTCCGTCGTTGAAATGGTACGCAATAAATCTAAATAAAAGAGGTCATAAAAATATGAAGGACTCAACCAAAAAATTTGCACTCGGTACCGTTATCGCGGCAGCGGCCGGATATGTGGCTGGTATTTTGACTGCCCCTAAGAGCGGCAAAGAAACCCGTCAAGACATCAAGCAGGCCGCCGAGACCGGTATTACCGAAGCCGAAAAGCAGCTGAAGCGCCTGCACACAGAGCTAAACGCCACTATTTCTGACGCCACCATTATTGCCAAGGACCTCCAGGGAAAGGCGCAGGCCGATATCCACCAGGCTACCGAAGCCGCCAAGGCTGTGAAGGAAAAGGCCCGTGAACTGCTGAGCGCCGTACACGAAGGCCAGGTAGACGACAAAGACCTCCAGAAGGCAGTCAAGGATGCTGGCAAGGCGCTCGAGCACCTGAAGACATTCCTAAAGAAGTCGTAACTTTTTTACAAAAGACTAAAAGCCGGGCCTAGGGCCCGGCTTTTATTATTTCGTCGGGAATATTCCTGCATCCGTGCTCTGTACCCCTCTACCCCCAGGTGATAGTTTACCGATTTGACTATACATGTTATAATATTACTCCTAATGAGTAAGCACCGCGAGACACTTTATTTACCTGACCCTATCGCCGAAGCGGCGCTTGCCGGGAATCTGGACTACCCTCAAACGAGCACTGGTATAGCGGTGTATGGCTGCCGGGCAGCAATGGATATGATAGTCTCTGGTGAAGTGACATGGCAGCAAGTAATGTATTCACGGCCAACTGAGCCGCAGCTGCAGTCGGTTAAGAAAGCTGTCGCCAAGGCGCACAGGGCGTTTGATGTTACATACCGCCACCAATCCGACCCGGATGCCGGCGACCATACATTTACTACAGAGCGTCTGGCAGGTCTTACTATGAGCTTTTTAGCGCCATTCGCACGAACAGTCACCGGCTTTGCTGCTGGTATGCTTCCAGGCGTGGAGCCGGTGCCTGACGATGTACCACTCTATATGCGCAAACATAACACTACTGATGTTGCCGCAATGAGGGAACTGCAAATAACAGCGCTGGATAGAATGTTTGGCCATGAGGCGACAGCAGTAGTGCGACCTGAAGTTATTGCCCTGCAGGGAATGTGGGCTGCGTCACATGATGCTATTAATCCCCGGCTGAACCCGGCGGCACGGGAGATGTCAAAAGAACGCTTGCCGCTAATTCGCTTAAGTCACATTGCTGGTAAACACTCAATTACGCATAAAAATGCCGTGGCCGCACTCAAAGAGCAGAACCTGGCTATTTCTTATGCGGCCACAGACGCAGTATATACTGCTTTGCCTCGGGTGCAGGACGACACTAACCTATGGATACCGGGCGTTCTGGTAGATGATTTTTTAAGATGGCAGTTCGGCGCTCCAGCCCATCGTCCTACTGTTACTATTGATGCGTTAGCGTAAGCCGCTAGTTTATTCAGCGTCGGCAAAGAATTCCAGCGTATGCGGTTGGGTAACGGGCACTGGTGGCTGCACTGCCTTGACGCGTACGCCTTCGATTTCGAGTAACTGCTGCTTGCGGGCGGGGCCGGCGACGTAGCCTCCAACGTTGCCGTCGCTGCCCAGTACACGATGGCAGGGTATCATAATGCAGATCGGGTTTTTACCGACGGCAGTGCCCACGGCGCGGGCTGCACTCGGCTTGCCCAGCTGGGCGGCGAGCTGGCCATAGGTGACAGTAGTGCCCGGCTTAACTTGGCGCAGCGCTAGCCAAACCTGCTTTTGGAAGGGGGTCCCAAAGGTCTTCATAGGTGTCCCGAATGTCGTCCGCCACCCGGCGAAGTATTCTTCCAGCTCTACATACAGCTGGCTTAAGAGCGGGTGGTTTTTTACGCGTGTCCAGCCCTCAGGGATTTCTGTAAAGTAACGGTCGCCCTGGATGTGCAGGCCGGTGATAAACTGGCCATCAGTGCTGATAGTGAGCTTGCCTACAGGTGACGGGAAAATATCGTATTGCATAAAACAGGCAGCCTAAGCAGCTTTCGGGGATATATTGACCATCCAGTCAATGCCGAACTTGTCTTTAACCATGCCAAACGTATCACCCCAGGGGGCTTTTTCCAGTGGCAGTGTAATGGTGCCATCTTCGGCTAATTTGGCAAAATAACCGGACAGTTCTTCGTTGTTATCACCACTCAAAGATATGCTGATGCTGTGGCCGGGGTGGTACTCCATATGTGACGGCGTGTCGGCTGCCATAAAGGTAATGCCGTTGTCGGCTTCGAGCATGGCGTGCATGATTTTGCCGCCTTCCGCAGGGTCGCTGGACATGCCACTTTCTTTAAATGTATTGAGCACTAGTTTGCCACCGAAGATGCTGCGATAAAATTCCATGGCTTCGCGGGCGTTGTCTTTAAAGCTTATGTATGGGTTCAAGCGGCTTTGCATAGCGGTCTCCTCGTTAATCTGTAGGTATTATACGCGTATTACTAGTGCTTGCGGCTATTTTGCAATATATATGCCAAAAATACAGCGCTTTAGAGCGCTGTATTTAGATTGTTTAGGGAGCGTGGCACCTATGCCGTAAAACGGCGCAAGATAGGGCGGCCGCCGTTACTCAGGCGTTGCAGGTAATGGGCTGCCACACGTGCCGCAGCTTTGCCTAAATCGTCTTGGCCGGGCTGGTCGATAATGCACAGCGGGCCTTCGTGGGGGTTGTCGGTTTCTACTGGGATAAGGATATTGCCGCCGTGTACGTAGTCTGGCTTGGGAGCTTTTATGTCTCCTAGGCCAATAGACAGCTGGTCGTCGCCCTTGGGTATGGCCTCTAGGATGCGGTCGCGGATAGTGCCGAACACTTCCGCCCGTTCAGGTAAAAGTATGGGGCCTTGACGATCGTCCCATATGCCTAATGGCTCTACGGCATGCATACGCTGCTGTGCGCTCAGATAATTGCCCTTACGGGTACGCAGCGCGAAAAATTGTTCGGGCACGTGCAAGTCGGCCTCGGCCAGCGCTGGCTGGCGGAAGTGCTCATGCAGGGCGGCCATGTAAGTCATTTGACCTATTAGGTTATCGGCGCGGCGGAAACGGCTGGATGAATACTGGTTTGTCTCGCGGGTGGCAGTTTTTACGGCGACATCACCGATACCGGCCACGACACTAAATTTACCTTGGCCTAAGACTTCATGGCCGGAAAGTACGTCGGCAGTTTCATCGGTGGCAAATGCGGCTACGGCGCGTTGAAGTTCAGCATCGCCCTCTAACAGATCGATGCCTTCGCGTGTGCCGGTAAATTGTTTTACCTGCAAATCGGCCAGTAGCTTCTCTACGCTCATGGCTATATTATACCATTTTGAGTAGATAGAGTCAATAAGCGTTAGTGGTTTAATACCGGTTTGTCAAGCTAATATCCAGATTGGCATTTTGGGATGATATGTATAGGCATAGAGGATGAAAAAGGAAGCATAAGTAATTTATGCGATATATCTCACTGTGCGTTACTGTTAACTTCTTCATACTTTCATTATGACTGCCGTAGAAAATATTAGAAGCGCATTTGAAACGATCGGGCCTTTGGTTACGCCGATGAATATACTGTGCTGCTGCGAGGCTGCGATAGTCGGTACGATACTCCTTATGGTTTTCATCGCATACATAAAGAGCAGTAACAAACCTAAGTTTCTGCGGGATTTTGGGCCGCTATTGTTGAGAATGATGGTAGTACCAATTGCGCCGTGGACATTCAAATCATTGTGGTTGTATTTAGAGGAACAGAGTAGACGCGAAAAAGAAGAAGAGGAGGAGAAACGGAAGGAAAGAAGGAGGAAAGCGGCACAACGATCCCGCACCGGGAGGCAAAGTGGCAGGGGCGGGAAAAGCAGTAATACCAAGGATAAAAGTAATACTAAGAAGAGGGGGAAGAAATGAAAACGAGCTATCCGAAAATTGATGTTGGCGCGGCTATGGCCGCGGCAAGTGTGGTTAATAAGGCACTTGGCGCCGGGCCGTTCAGGCGGCCCGAGTTACTGCACGCACTAGGCTATGCGCAGTCTAGTGGCCGCGGCAACGAGGTGGTTAGTTCGCTAGTGCAGTACAAAATAATCCATCGGCAGGCTAATGGTTATTACCTAACGGCCATTGGCGCGGCCGCCTTAGAAACGCTGGGCCAGCAGGTGCCGGTATGGGGTTTTGTAGTAGAGGTATTTTTACAGCCGCAAATTAACCGTAACCTATATGAAACGTTCGGTGCTAAGCCGTCACCTGCCGTAGTACACCAGCTTATTGACGTATACGGCTTAACGGCGCCGCAGGCCAAGATCGCTATGAAACAGTATTATGACTCCATACGTTTTATCGGTGAAAAGAACGTTACTGATACAGCTGCCGGCACATCCCGGAATGCTTTTACTGCAGTTGGCTGGGTGCAGGATGTGGCCCAGACGGCACCGTCATCTTCTGGGCTGGAGCCAGCGGCTATGGTTCCGAGCCTGCGCAACCGGGATGGTAAGTCCGTAGCGGCGGTGCTTAATGAAGAAGTGGATGTCGATTTTGGCAATGGTATGAAGGCGTCGATCCCTAAGCGGCTTATATTGCGGGCTTATATGGACGAATTAACGAAAATGCAGTGTGAAGCTGATCCGGCAAGCTGTATACATCGCAGCACTAAGGCTACCCCTGTATATATGCCAGAGCAATTACCAGGCTTGGCCAGTATTTACACCCCTAAAGGGACATTCGACAGGTCTATCGCAGCCGTAGGGGATTTTCTTTTAAGGCATACGAACCTATACCGTATTTTTCGCAGTACAGAGAATAGCCTGGGGAAAATGGATGCCAGCAACGTGTAGGCCTACGTAAGTATGGTTTTGGGGATATCGAAGCCGTTGAACGTACTGGCGTAGCAGGTGGTGTAGGCGCCCGTGGTCTGGATGTAGAGGTGATCGCCGGCATTCAGACCGGCAGACAGGGGGACGTCAAACAATATGCTGTCCTGACTATCGCAGCTTGGCCCGGTGAGATGGTAGAGTACCTTCGTGGCGTTGTCCAGTGAATCGGTGACGGGGAAGCGCAATGTGTTCTGTGTCTCTAAGGCTTCCATCATGCCGTTAAAGGCACCGATGTCCAAATGCAGCCAAGTTTTGCCTTTGCGCTTGGCTACGCCAATGACCGTAGTGGTCAGTACCCCGGCATTGGCTACTAGGTAACGGCCCGGCTCAGCGGCGTATTTGACAGTGTAGGGCAGGCTGTCGTGCAGGGCTTTGGTTATAAAGCTGCCGTATTTGCCAATGCCAGGTACGGTTTTGCCGTAGAAGGCTGGGAAACCACCGCCAATATCAAGCATTTCGATGGTGATGTCATGGGTTTGGAGATCACGCATAAGTTCGGCTGCGGCAGTGATGGCGGCCACCCATGGCTGGGGTGACTCCATCTGTGAACCTACGTGGAATGATATGCCGTACGGCTTTAGCCCAAGCCGCACAGCCTGCTGCATAAGCTGGCTGGCGGTAGGTACGTCTACGCCAAATTTGCCCTCACTGGCAACACTGCTTTCGAAGTGGGGGGCTTCGAGGCGTACGAAAACCGAAGCGCCCGGTGCTATTTTTGCTAATTTTTCCAGTTCTCCCTGGCTGTCAAAAGAATAGCGCCAGATGCCCGCGTTCCAGGTGCGCTCGATGTGGCTGGTTATTTTTACGGGGTTGGTAAATAGGACGTCTTTTGGGTCAATGCCTTCGGCAATCAGCAGGTCCATTTCGGGCGCGGAGGCGATCTCAAACGAGCCGCCGATTTTGGCTATGTGGCGTACGAGGACGGGATGCGGGTTGCATTTGACGGCGTAAAAGACCTCTATGTCTGGCATCGCCTGGCGCATGGCAGCGTAGGCGTCGCAGACGGCTTTGAGATCTAGTGTCAGATATGGGGTTGGTGGAGTAGGTGCGGGTGGTTTAGTGCTCATGATGTTTATTTTAAAGGAATATATGCAGTCTGCCAGCCCACAACATGAATTATTTTATTTAGCAGCTTGTTTTAGCATTTCCGTGAGGTTGGCGTGGGGCATAGCGCCGTAGTCCAGCCCGGCACCGCCGAAGCCGTCGGGATCGAGTGCGTTGGCGTCCCAGTGCCGGGGGACCAGTGCCTCATCATTAGTAGTCGCCACCCATATTTTAGAATCGTTTGGCTGCGTGAGCTGGCGGGGGTAGAGTGTTGCCTGTTTGCAGCCGGCTTCGTCGATGCCGTTTATTTCCTTGCCCTGCAGGCTGTACCAGGTGACTTCCCCGGCTTGAGGCGGCCGGGCGGTAACCTCTATACCATTTTTACTAGTTACTACATCCTGCGGATAGCCGTTGCCGTCTACCACCGGGCGGCCCACAACCCATTCCTGGCCGTTGGCAAGTTTCTGCGTAAAGAAGGCGGCGCATACCTTGCCTGCTAGGCTGGCTGCTTTGCTTGCCAACGGGGAGGGCTCCGCTGATACTGCTGCGGGCGCCTCTGCCCAGCTTGAGGCATTGGCCGGTTCTTTGGTATTACCACAGCCATAGAGTCCGGCGACTAGCACAGCCCCAACGCTAAGCCTGAATAATGGATGACGGGTTACGGGGTACTGGTTTTTGTGCATATCGGGTCCTTCTGAAATCTAAAATATGATGTTGTGTGTAGTACAAGATGACAGTGTATCACGGTACAGTCACCACGCTAGGGATCGTTGTAAAACTAGCCACCATCCCTGAATTAAGCGGTTATGTTCCAACTTTTCGTTTATAATAGAAATATATGGCCGAAGAGGGTATGAGTGCCGTTTCTACTGGTTTGCAACCGTCTGATTACGTGCACTTACACAACCACACTCAATATAGTTTGCTTGATGGATTGACTAAGGTCCCCGAGCTGGTTTCGTATGTCAAAGAAGAGGGTATGGTGGCTGTGGCGCAAACAGACCATGGGACACTCTCTGGCAATATCGACTTTTATAAGGCTGCCGTCGCCGAAGGTATCAAACCTATACTAGGCATGGAGACATACGTAGCCGCCCGCACTATCCACGACAGGGAAGCCGGCAAAGACAAGGTGTATTACCACTTGATCCTGCTGGCGATGAACGAAAAGGGCTACAGTAACCTTATGCGCCTGTCCACTATCGCCAACCTTGAAGGCGTGTACTATAAGCCTCGTGTAGACCACGAACTCCTAGAAAAATACAGCGAAGGCATCATTGTGCTGTCCGGCTGTATCGGTGGCGAGGTTGCCGACAGTATCCGCCAGGGCCAATACGACAAAGCCATCGAAACCGCCAGCTGGTACAAAAGCGTCTTTGGTGACCGCTACTATATAGAGGTCCAGGACCACGGCCATCCCGACCATCCCAGCAAATGGGACGAACAGGTCAAGGCTAATAAACAATTGTTGCAACTCGCCAAAGAGTTGGACATACCGCCGGTCGTAACCTGTGACGCCCACTATCTTCGCCATAAAGACCAGCAAGCGCACGAAATCTTATTATGCGTGCAGACCGGTTCGTTTTATAACGACGAAAAGCGCATGAGCCTATCGGACTTCGAACTGCATGTCACCGACCCTAAAGAACTGATTGGGCGCTGGAAGGATTTTTGCCCGGAAGCGATTACTAATACCCGCGCCATCGCCGACAGGTGTAGCTTCGATTTCGAGCTCGGCAAGATCCTAATCCCAAAGTTTCCGGTACCGGAGGGTGAAACTGAAAAGTCATTCCTGGACAAGCTAGTATTCCGGGGGCTAGCGGAAAACTACCTGGACAAGCCGCTGGCCGAGGCTGACGCGTTATCTATTGAAGATGTGCGCACCCTGCTGCCAGCTGAAGTTATCGAGCGTACTGACTACGAATTGAAAGTTATCGACGGCATGGGCTTTAACGGCTACATGCTTATAGTGCAAGACTTTATTAACTGGGGTAAAGACCAGGGCATTATCTTTGGGCCTGGCCGAGGTTCGGCTGCGGGTTCTATTATTGCGTACACGCTGCACATTACCGACCTTGACCCGTTAAAGTACGGATTGCTGTTTGAGCGTTTCCTGAACCCGGACCGTATCTCGATGCCCGATATCGACGTGGATATCCAGGATAACCGCCGCGACGAGGTAATCCAGTACTGTGCCGACAAATACGGCCATGACCGCGTATCTAACATCGTAACGTTCGGCAAGATGGCTGCCCGCGCCGCTATCCGCGATGTCGCCCGTGTAATGCAGGTGCCTTATGCTGAAGCCGACCGCTTGTCCAAGATGGTGCCCGCGCCGCTGCAGGGCCGGCATATCCCCTTGAAAGTATCCATCGAAAAAGACCCTGACCTTAAACGCGAATACGAAACCAACGCCACATCTAAGGAAGTTATTGACCTAGCAATCGCTTTGGAAGGCACGATCCGCAGCCACGGCGTGCACGCCTGCGGTGTTATTATCGCGCCCGCCGAACTGGTAAAATACGTGCCGCTGGAAATGGCCCAAAAGGGTGTGGTAGCCGCTCAGTTCTCTATGGGCCAGATTGAGGAATTAGGCCTGCTGAAAATGGACTTCCTGGGCCTGTCTAACTTAACGATCATCAAGAACACACTGCGTATCATCAAAAAGGCCTATGGCACCGACATTAACATGAAAGAGGTGCCGCTAGACGACCCCAAGACATTCGAGCTGCTGGGCCGCGGTGATACTACTGGCGTATTCCAGTTTGAATCTTCGGGCATGAAGCGCTATTTGCGCGAGCTGAAGCCTACCGAGTTTAACGACGTCATCGCCATGGGTGCCTTATATCGTCCAGGCCCGTTGAGCGCTGGCCTGACGGATAGCTTTATTAAGCGCAAGAACGGCCTGGAAGCAGTAGAGTACGCCCACCCGCTTATGAAGTCTGCCTTAGGTGCCACCTATGGCGTGCTGGTATACCAGGAGCAGGTGATGCAGATTAGCCGTGAAGTATGTGGCTTTACCGGTGGTGAAGCGGATACGCTCCGTAAGGCTATTGGCAAGAAAAAGCACGATGTGATGGCCAAGATGCAGGTGAAGTTTATAGAAGGCGCCGTGGCGAACGGCGTGCCTCAAGCGGTGATTGAGAAGTTCTGGAAAGACCTCTTGGGCTTTGCCGACTACTGTTTTAACAAGTCCCACTCGGCCTGTTATGGCCTAACGTCTTACTGGACGGCATATCTGAAGGCCCACTATCCGTCTGCTTTCATGGCTGCCTTAATGACCAGTGACTACGATGACACCGACCGCCTTAGTATCGAGATTACCGAATGCCAAAAAATGGGCATTGACGTGCTACAGCCCGATGTTACGGAGTCGTACCACGAATTTGCCGTAGTACCCGACCCGCAGTTCCCCGACAACCGCAAGGCGCCGATCCGTTTCGGTATGGATGCTATCAAAAACGTAGGTACTGGCGCCGTAGAAGAAATCCTGCGCGTGCGTAAAGAAGGCGGTTTTACTACCCTGGAAGAGTTTTTGGAAAAATGTTCTACCCGGCTATGTAACCGGAAGGCTTTGGAAAGCTTAGTAAAAGCGGGCGCCTTTGACCGTTTTGGCGACCGGTCGGTATTATTGCACAACCTCGACCTGATGCTGGCGTACGGCACTCGCTTGCAAAAGGAAGCTAACAGTGGCCAGACAGACTTGTTCGGCAACCTTATTGGCGGCGATGTCGCCCTGAAACCGCAGCTGGTAATGGAGAAGGCGGCCATTACCTATAACCAGCGTGAGCAGCTATTGTGGGAGCGGGAACTACTGGGGCTGTACCTTAGTCAGCATCCATTATCTATGTTTAAGGATTATCTGGAGGAGCAGACTATACCGCTGAACGCTTTGAAGCCAGTGCACGATGGCAAGGCCGTGGTGATCGGCGGCGGTATCACGGATATGCGTGAAATTACCACTAAGAGCGGCTCCAAGATGGCCTTCGTGAAGGTAGAGGACCAGTTTGGTGAGATTGAACTTATCTTATTCCCTAATGCCTATCAGCAAACGACCGGGCTTTGGGTGCGCGACCGCGTGGTATTGATCCGCGGTAAGCTGAGCGCCAAAGACCGCGAGGGTAATATTGGTGAAGAATTGAAAGTACTGGTTGATGACGCCCGCGAAATTACTGCCGAGCAGGCGCAGGCCTATTCGCCAACAGGCCGCCGCCAAAAAGCGCCAGGTGAAAAACGGACATCCGCTGCCACGGCAGTGGGTAGCGGCGTTAAGGCAAAGGGTGCATTTAGTGGCCCGGGTGCCGCCGCCGCAAAACCTGCACCGGCCGCCCCGCCAAAGATACCACCCCGTCTGTATGTCCGTCTTAGCGACAGCAGTAACCAGGATATGTTAGTATCCTTAAAACAGATTTTAGACGGACATCAGGGGAATACTGAAGTAGTGTTAGTGCTTGGCCCGGCGGATAGTAAACAGGTAATCAAGCTGCCCGTAAAGTGCAGCGTTGAAGAATCGGCACTTACGAAATTGCGTGACATCGTAGGCCATACGAATATTAAATTACAGTAGAGTACATATATTTCTGAGAATAGCTTGAAGATAAGCATAAACACCATGTATTATTACTACAGTTAGTAAGGATACAAGGTATGCCTGAAATGAACGGGCAAGCGATAGGGATTACAGATTTTACAGGTGAGTTTGTGCGCTGGCACTATAGGCCGGGCCAGAAGTTTATCCAGCTCATATTCCGCACGCCTGAAGGTGAATGTTTGTCATTGAGCCGCAACGCCCAAATGGCGCGCTCACTGGTGCCTGGTGAGTTTTATGCGGTACAGGGTGAGGTGCGTACGCTTGGAGCCCGCCAGTACGTCCATGAACCTACCGCTACGCCAGTTGACTACCAGTCTGATCAGGCTCCCGCAGATGAGTGGCAAGGGCAACCGTTTATAAAGGCGCATAAGGGGCTGGTTATTACTGCTTCTGTACTACTTGCAATTATCGTCGGTGCCGGTATCTTTGCCTTTATAAAACACCGGGCCATCCAAAATAGGCCTGTCAGCTCCCAAACCCCTTCTGTGCAGAGTGCTGAGGACATAGGTGAGGTGCAGGGCGCAAACACTACTGCCGGCGAAAGTACACTGACGCCTACTGCGCAAGACAATGCAACTACGCCAGTACCATCCTCACCGGCAACCACCGCTAATGTCACCAAGCCGAAGACTCCGGCTGCACAGCAAACTACCCAGCCCGATACAACGCAGCCTGCAGCCACAACGCCGGCTCCAGTGCAGCCTGAAACGCCCACAGAGCCTACACCTACTCCCGTAGAGCCAACCCCTTCTGCGCCCGAGCCTACACCGGATCCTGAACCAACGCCGGCCGCTCCTGAGACTCCTGCGCCTGAACCTACAAACCCGTAGACTGCTAAAGCTAAATAGTAGCCTAGACGATACTATGCGGGTGTTTCGGGCGCAGCCAGTGTGTCTCAGCCAGCTGTAACTTTTTGTTGGATGTCTTCTACGCTCATAGCAACAGAGTGTACCGGACTGCCATGAAGGCTGTAAAACGATGATACTTATTTGTTTAGCGGATCATGCCGGCAGACCGCGTAAGTACGATGGCTGCTACGATGATAGCGACGAGGGCGATGTCCAGGGCACGGTGGTGTATTACGAATTTCTCACCCTTCACCAACATCCGGTGCCAGAAGATACCATGGCGCAGCACAAAGACGGCAACACATACAACTGCCAAGGTGCTGACTACGAACATGCTCCAGGTGGCTTGTTTGCCGGACACCAGCTGCAGGCGTGTTATGTTTTGTGGTGCTGCAGGTGTGGTGGTGGCTGGTGTGGCATTGCTGGCAGGCGTTGCGGTAGCGTTGGCTTCTTCTGCTTTTTCTTTGGCCTGTTGTGCGGCGGGCTTTTCTTCAGTCTTTGGCTGTTCTGCTGGACTGGCCGCGGGTGTTTCAGTGGCTGGTGTGGGTGTGCTGTCTGCCGGTTTGCTTGCTATGGACGTTGGCGGCGGCGTAGGGGTAGTGGCGGCTGTGCTGGCACGGCTGCCGTATTCGGCAACCACAATTGTCTCTTCGCCGGCATTGTTGAAGTTAGGCGAGTTGGCGAAGCCAAAACCAACTTCTGTATAGCTCGAACCTAAGACGTTTTCTTTATGTGCAGGGCTATTCATCCAGGCGGTAATGGTCGCGTCGCTGGTTGCGAAGCCATAGGCCAGGTTTTCGCCGGCGGTAGAGTAGTCGTAGCCTGCCGCCTTAAAAAACGTCCACGGCGGATTGCCGTCAGGGGTATTATGCGACCAATAATTGCGGCTGACCATGTCGTTCGCCTTGGCCTGGGCGGCCTGGTTGAGCTTGTCATTTATAGCGAGGCTGCCAAGCCCGTAGGCTGCACGTTGGGCGTTAGTGCCTGCCAGCAGATTGCTGTTGGACATTTCGGTAGCATAGCTTAATACGCTATGCTGGGCGGCAACACCCCAAAGGCTGCTAAATAAAATACCTACCGCTACGATGGCGACCAAGGGGATGTATGGCCAGTAGGGTTTTAAATAGCGGTCGTCTTGCTTGTGGTGGTGTCCGGTACGACGCTTCTGTGCTACCGGGCGGGAGCGTCGTTTTTGTTTTGCTACGAGAACCATGTTACCTACAGTGTAACATATTGCTCAAGCTTGCCACTACTGAACGGCAATATTAGAAGAAGCGGCAATGGTACATAGCAATGGCGGCGGCCTGGACTACGTTGAATGACTCTTTTTTGCCAAACATAGGTATCTCCAGGGTGGTATCGCAGGCGGCAAGTAGCTCCGGCTCTAGGCCTTCTACTTCACGGCCGAGTATGATGACTATTTTTTCCGGTGCATGGAATTCGTTTAGCATGACGGAATCTTCAGCTTGCTCCAAAGCGGCTACTCTCCAGCCGCCCTTTTGGAGCTTGGCGATGACGGGCAGGATGTTTTTGTGGTAATCCCAGCTCACCATGGTTTCGGCGCCGAGGGCGGTTTTGTGGATGGCGGCGGTAGTTTTGGCGGATTCGTGGGGCAGGCGCTGGTCATTGGCGTGAGTAGGATGGGGTGTGTAGCCGCTGAGGATTACTTTTTGGATACCCAAGCCTTCAGCAGTACGTAACAGTGAGCCGACGTTGTGGCAGCTCCGTAGGTTGTGTGCAATAACAATGATCTCGCGCATTACATATTACTATACACGTTTTCGTGCAATGCGCTCATGCTATATACTTCCATATATGAGTCAAGACGCACGGCAAGATGAAGAGGTCGCTACGCAGCGGCGTGCCCGTATTTTAGGGCTGAATTATTACGACACATCCCAAGACACGCCCAAGAAGCTATTTAAGGATGTACTGAGCGTACAGGACCTGTACGCCAAGCGCATTATCCCCCTGGATATAACGCAAAGCACAACATTTTTCGGCATAATCAATACCACCTCACAGCAGACCGTCCGCGAGATGCAGCAGAAATTTAGTGATAAGCGCAATTCGTTTGCCCTTATCTCTGATACTGGCTTCCGTGACTATATGCGTTTATACGATCCGCCAAAGCAGGTTACATACCAGGACATCAGCATTGCCAAAGTTACCGACCAGGGTATGCTGGAGAGCATATCCGCCACGCTTGCCCAGGTGCGGTCTGATGACATCTTGGGTTATCTAGTACAGCAGTCTGACCGCCTGAAGGCTTCGGACATCCACCTAGAGAACCAGGAACAGCATGTGCGTATCCGTTTCCGCGTAGATGGCGTGCTGCACACGATTGCCCGGCTGCCGAAAGAAAAGTACCATCAGCTAATGTCGTCAATCGCCAGCGCCGCCAATGTGTCCTCTGACGCCCAAGACGCCCAGGCCGGGCATATCAACAACAAGTACCGCCTGGCGACGGGTGAAGAAGTTACGGTCAACTTGCGTGTCGAAACTGTCCCGACTGTATTTGGCCAAGACGTAGTAATGCGTTTGTTTAACCTGAAGATGGAATTGCTAAACCTCGACAAGCTCAGCTTGTCCGAGCGTGAACGCAGCGTCGTAGATGATGTTATCCGTCACCCTACCGGCATGGTGTTGGTGGTCGGCCCGACTGGTTCCGGTAAGACGACCACGATGTACTCATTGCTGAATACGCTGAATAACGACGAGCGTAAAATTATTACCTTGGAAGACCCGGTAGAATACTTTATGCCGGGCGTTGTGCAGATACCTATATCTGGCAATTCCGATGATAATGGCTTCGGCGAAAAGTTGCGGGCCGTACTGCGTTTAGATCCTGATGTGATCATGGTAGGGGAAATCCGCGACCGCGACACGGCCAAGACTGCCTTGCAGGCGGCTTTGACCGGACATTTGGTGCTCAGTACCTTCCACGCCTCGTCCGCTGCAGCAGCCTTGACGCGCATGATCGACTTTATTGGCATGAACCCCTTGTTTGCGTCAGCAATGCATCTTATCATGGCGCAGCGCCTGGTGCGCCGCCTCGACGAAACTACCCGGCAGCCATATCAGCCCGATGCAGGCTTGAAGGCACAGCTGAAGACTGTTATCGATACGCTGCCTCCAGGAGTTGAACGGCCGGACGTCAATACTATTACGCTCTATAAGCCGGGTACGTCAGCGCAGAATCCGTTTGGCTATACCGGGCAGATCCCTATCCGTGAGCAAATGCAGATGACTTCAGGGGTACAGCAGATATTGCGCCTGCCCCCAGAGCAAATCACTACCGACGTACTGCAGCAAAATGCAGTCAAGGACGGAATGCTTACGATGCTGCACGACGGGGTGCTGAAGGCTATCCAGGGCATAACGACACTCGAGGAAGTCTACCGCGTAGTAGGATAGTGATAGAAAGAGTAACAAAGGATACCGATGAAAAAATTACGAAACGTCTATAAAAAAGACGGCCAGGACCGGCTGCTGCCGCGTTTCAGCCTGTTTGTATTTGACCGGTCACGTACCGTTGCCATCATATGGCTCTGCTTGACAGTATTTGGCATATTTAGCTACACGACGTTCCTGAAGCGGGAAGGTTTTCCGAGCATCAGCATCCCGTACACCATTATTGGCGGGACCTATTTGATAAATGATGCGGCCAAGGTGGACGCCCAAGTCGCAAAGCCGATCAGCGACATCGTAATGAAAGACAGCCGGGTAAAAACGGTCAGCACGCAGGCCCGGGCGTCGCAGTTCAATGTGGTTGTGCAATATAAGGACGGTACCGACGAGAATGCCGCCGGTAAAGAGCTGCTGCAGGACGTGCGTGACGCGAATGTCCTGCCAAAGCAGGTAATGCTTGACGCCCAGTCGCCGAAGTTTGGCTTTACAGAACGCGGTGATAACCTCGTGGTGTCTGTATATGCCAAAGATGGCAAGGCGAGCGCTAAAGACCTGCTGGCGCAGGGTAAAGATGTGGCTAGCTACATCAAAAGCCAGAATTTTAGTGAAATTGACAGCGTTTCGGTAGTTAACCCATTTGCCGAAGGCAAGGACCCGGCCACTGGCCAGGCTGCTGCCATCCAGACGACCTTCGACCGCTATGGGCAGCGTGCCGATAACACGAATTCTTTCTACGATTCTGTCTCGGTGGGTATTATGCAGCACGAGGGTACGGACGTTATTAAGCTGGACGACAAAATCCAAAGCACAATCGACACGTATAACCACCAGCATGCCGGCTCTGACTACCATGCGGTGGTAAGTGCCACGTATGCCAGTGACATTAAAGACCAAATCAGTGAGCTGCAGAAATCGCTGCTGGAAGGCTTGCTGGCGGTATTGGTGGTAGGCTCAATAGTGATCGCTATCCGTGCGTCGCTTATTACGGTTATCTCTATGTCTACTGTCCTGGCAATAACTATTGGTATGCTATATCTGTTTGGTTACTCGCTGAATACTATTACTTTATTCTCGCTTATCTTGTGTTTGGGGCTGATTGTCGATGACACGATTATCATGATTGAGGCTATAGATGCGCAGCGGCGTAGGCTTAAAGATCCCCGCGAGACAGTACACGTGGCTACGCGTAAGGTCAGCCGGGCAATGGTGGCCGCTACTACTACCGCTGCCTTGAGCTTCGCACCATTATTGTTTGTCGGCGGTATCCTAGGCGGTTTCATCCGTGCCATTCCGGTGACTGTTATTACAAGCTTAGTGGTAAGCCTGTTGGTGGCGTTGATATTTATCCCGTTCTTTGCACGCTACCTATTGCTAGGCAAGAAGCAGATGGGCGAGCGCAACATGCATGAGCCGGCGGCTGGCGTCGAGGCTCGCATTGCCAGCTTTATTGGCAAGCCGATGTTATGGGCTAAAAATTCCAAGAGGCGCCTGTTTGCTGTTGGGGGCCTGGCCGTGGTAGTGGGTATGGGCTTTGTGGTTGCCGGTATGTTTATCTTTAGTAAGGTGACGTTCAATATCTTCCCGCCTTCAAAAGATACTAATGGTGTTACGGTAAGCATGACGTTTGAGCCGGGTACTACCATCCAGCAGGCTGAGGCTATTGTTGACCGTGCTGACGACCTGACCTCAAGTGTACTGGGAGAAAACCTGACCACGGCGTCGTACTTTGCCAACGCCAACCCGCGTCAGGCGACCCTCACGGCGAATATACTTTCGTATCAGGAACGTGACATCACGTCGCCAGAGATTGTAGACCAGCTGAAAGCTACATTTGACGGCTTCCAGGGTGCTGATGTAAAAGTTGGCCAGCTCGACATCGGGCCGCCAGCCTCGGCATTTACTGTGCAGTTGCAGACGGAAAACCGCGCTGCTGGTATGCGCCTAGCCAAGGACGTGAACGCCTACTTGCAAGGCCTGGAGCTGACCCGCGCCAGCGGCGAAAAGGCGCATATTACTACTACTAGCATTTCCGACCCATCTACGCTTAGCCGTAGTGAAGGCCAGCTGTATATTTCGGTAACGGCTAACTTTGACGCCGACGACACCTCGACGTTGGTCACCCTGGCCCAGACCGCTGTAAAGAAAGAATTTGACACTAACCGCCTGCAGCAGTATGGCTTGGCGGATAATGTATTGAACTTTGACCTCGGCCAGGAAGGTGACAACCAGGATTCCTTCAAGACGCTCGCCCTAGCATTCCCTATATTACTGTTTATCATATATATCTTGCTGGCTATCCAGTTCCGATCGTTAGCACAGCCGCTCCTGATTTTTATGGCTATTCCGTTCAGTCTCTTTGGTATCACGCTTGGACTGTATCTTACGCACAACGCGTTTAGCTTCTTCTCGATGCTTGGGTTTTTTGCTCTGATTGGCCTGAGCATTAAAAATACGATCCTGCTGACTGACTATGCCAACCAGCTCCGGCGGGAAGACTATACTGCTGTTGACGCCGCTGTAGGTGCCCTGGCAGAGCGGTTCAGGCCACTGGTCGCCACGAGCGCAACAGCTGTTGTGTCGTTGATACCATTGCTGTTGTCCAGCCCGTTCTGGGAGGGCCTGGTGGTGGTGCTGATGTTTGGGCTGCTGTCTAGTACGTTCCTGGTGATTATGGTCTTCCCGTACTATTACCTGGGTGCTGAATATATCCGTTTGCGCGTGAGCCGTAAGGCCTGCCTGTCCTGGATAGTCTTGTCGATTGCCGCAGCCGTAGCTACGGCACGCGTTAATCCGGTACTGGCGGCTGCTGCGCCGATAGTGATCCTGATTATCCAGATCATCATCTCGCGCCTGACGCGTAAGAGCCACCAAAAGAAGCTTTTCCGCTAAGGCTTCGCCACTTTCTCTAAATGAGCGCCACTAGCAACGGCGCTTGTTTTTTATATACGGAAATAGAATCTGTGAACGCACGACAAACCCGCATACCCAGGCACTTGCGGGTCACGAAACATGCTTTAATAGCATATTTCGCGCTTCCGAGGTGCCTGGGTATGCGGGTTTGTCGTGCCTCTTACGTGTTGCTTCAATACTAAAAGAGCCGCACTATCAAATGACGGTGCGGTTCTTTACGGAGGGGTGTAACCTTGCGAAGAGTTGGGTATACCTTGTATGAGTTAGGGGACGATAACTTTCGAGACGGCAGGGACGAGGCGGTCATCCAGGGCGCTAGGGATGATCATGTCTGGATTCGGATCATCTACTAATGAGGCAAGCGCTTCGGCTGCGGCAACCTTGTGTTTGTCCGTAATTTTGGACACTTTGTTATCGAGGGCGCCGCGGAATATACCAGGGAAGGCAAGGACATTGTTGACTTGGTTAGGGAAGTCGCTGCGGCCAGTGGCAACTACGGCTGCGCCGGCTGCTTTGGCTTCATCGGGCATAATCTCGGGTACAGGGTTGGCCATGGCAAAAATAATCGGGTCAGGCGCCATAGACCGTACCATGTCAGCGGTCAGCAGCCCAGGCTTGCTGACGCCGATAAATATGTCTGCATCGGCAACTGCATCGGCGAGTGAACCGTTGGCTACTGGCCCCTTGGCAAACGAAAGCAGCAGCCGTTTCTCGGTGTTCAGGTCGGTCCGGTCGTTGCTGATTATACCTTTGCTGTCGATGGCGATAATTGTGGGTTGGGCATATATGTGCAGTAGCTTGGCTATGGCTACGCCAGCGGCGCCTGCGCCTACGATGACAATTTTGCAGTCGCCCAGCTTGCGGCCGGCAACCTTAGTGGCGTTTATCAGGCCAGCCAGGGTCACGATGGCCGTGCCGTGCTGGTCGTCATGCATTACCGGGATGTTGAGCGTGGCTTTTAGCCGTTCTTCTACCTCAAAACAGATTGGCGCAGCAATATCTTCCAGGTTGATACCGCCAAAGCTAGGGGCTATAGCCTGGACTGCGGCAACGATTTCATCGGCTGTATGCACATCTAAAACGATAGGTATAGAGTCAATGCCTGCAAAGTGTTTGAACAGCATCGCCTTGCCTTCCATAACCGGCAGTGCGCCGTATGGCCCGATATTGCCTAAGCCTAATACGGCGGAGCCGTCACTAATAACTGCTACGGTGTTATTTAGCCAAGTATAGTCGCGCGCCTCTTCCGGATGCTCGGCAACGTAACTACTGACGGCGGCCACGCCTGGTGAGTAGTAGGTGCTGAGTTTTTCGCGGCTGTCCGGGATGTCCTTTAACGACAGGGCGATTTTGCCCCGCAGCTCTTTATGCTTCTCGAGTGCCAATTTTCCGTAATCCATATATCCTCCTCTGTATGAACCTATTATACAGCCCACGGCGGGCTACCGGCATTATGAAGAGCCGGTAGCGAATACGGGCGTATACTTGGCTGCCTATAGTGGCGCGCTGACGGTTACGACTACTATTAATATGCAACAAATGTCCCCTGTAGCGGTCTTTTCAAGGCGCAACAGATGTGGTATACTTGATCAAAAGCGATTATTAGTGTAAGGTTTATAGGTTATGCAATCTGTTATTCAAAAAATTGAAGCCAAGTTCAAAAAGCCCGCTGTTGTAAATGTACAAAGCGGCGACACCGTAAAGGTGCACCAAAAAATCCGTGAAGGTAACAAGGAACGCGTCCAGATTTTCCAGGGCATGGTTATCCGTACCGACCGCAAAGACAGCCACACTAGCCGTATCACCGTACGCCGCATTGCTAGTGGCGTAGGCGTTGAAAAGAGCTTTTTGCTCCACAGCCCTTTGGTACTAAAAGTTGAGGTCACTAAGCGCAGTAAAGTACGCCGTAACTACCTAACCTACATGCGTGACCGTACCGGTAAGGCAGCACGCCTGACCAGCGTTGACTTTGACCGTCGCGCCGTTAACGAAATCGAAGTTGCCAACGCTGACGTAGCTGAAGAAAAAGCTACCGAAGAAACAGTAGCTAAGTAAGCTCCTCTAGGGACTACTAAAACACCTGGCTATGCCGGGTGTTTTTTATATGACCAACATTATCCATAAACTGCTCTAGTTGTTGTGGACTTAGATACCGGCACCGTCACGCGGGTGGATGACGAAATTAAAACTTTCGTGCCTCAAATCAACAAGCTGGCGCATTCGCTCCGCGAAGCTGGCGGGACAGTAGCATGGGTGACGACGCCAACTTTTTACCGAAACTATGGTGATGTGCGGCCATGTGAGGATGTTATAAAACTTATTGAAGAAAACTAGCATAATCACAATAAGTTTGGTATATTTGTGCTAATAGGGGGTTCTGCTATGAGCCGTTTACCAGTTCCTGGCTCCGATAACGGTAGTTGGGGTAACGTGCTAAATGATTTTTTAAGCGTTGAACACAACACTGACGGTTCACTGAAAAGTTCAGGTAGTCTGAGTTCCAAGGTACCAACCTCTCGTATTATTGCTACGGGAACGGGGCTCAGCGGTGGGGGTGACCTGTCGGCCGACCGTACACTCAGCGTCAACAACGACAGTACTACCCAGAAGGTAGAAGTCGCAAGAGGCGGAACACTAGTGGGTACCCGCAAGCGTATTAATTTCATAGAAGGCAGCGGTGTCACGCTTGCTGCGGCAGACGACAGCGGTAACAATCAGGTAAGCGTCACTATTGCCGCTACAGCAGCCTATGTCAATGTTATGGACTATGGCGCCACCGGCAACGGTAGTACCGACGACACAGCAGCCATACAGGCGGCTATTGTTGCAGCTACTAACACGAGTGGCACATTAACGGGGATTGCCAAGACTGTCTTTTTCCCGGCTGGCCGTTACCTTACCGACCCTATTGTCCTACCGAATCGCGTTGGTATCATGGGAGCTGGCCCAAATGCCAGTGTGCTCGTACGAAACAGCGGCGGGAGCGGCGCGCTTGTAAGTAACGATACGCATGCACACATGTGTATCGTCAGCAACATCCGGCTGTATGGCAACTTTAGCGGTGATGCTAGTGCGCACGGCCTAGAGTTCGATAACAGCGCTGTCTACGACAATTTGGTCGACGAATACAACGACGCCCGTCACTTGGTGAGTGACATCGTAGTGGAAGGCTGTAACGGTGATGGTATCAGTCTGAACGGCAATGGTGACATACATCTGGTAAACGTGCAGTCTTGGTACAACGACGGCAATGGGTATAGCGTATACGGTGTGGATTCCTATTTTACAAACTGCGATACCGGTGCCGCCGGGTTGGATGGGTTTTTGTTTACCGAGGGCGCACACCGTGTCACCAACTGCAAGGCTTGGTTTAGCGGACGAGTTTCTAGTGCAGCTGGCATAGGCAACGGCTTCCACATGTACGGCACCTATTCTGGCGGAACCTTCACGAGTTGTAGTGGCCAAGACAATGCTGGTGCCGGTCTGTTCATAGATGGTGCCGGCCGGCTTACCTTTGCCGGATTCGAAGCGGACAGCAACGGCACCGCCGGTTCGTCCCACGCCACCAAAGGTGCGGGTATTGCGATCGTGAACGCCTACACTAACCAAATCATATCAGCTTTGTCGTGGGATCGAGGTGCCAACGGTACCCCTCAGGCTGCCGGTTTGTACATTGGCGGCGGCAGTCAGAACAACAAGATCGTCATGATGCAAGATAGCGGCGGTAGTATGCCCGCTGTTGAGTCCACATCTTCATTAGACGGAAACGATCTAACTGTGGACATCCAGGACGCTGCCGTACTCGGTGTCTACGGCGCAACCTACACGCCAAACCCCTATCAAGGTAGCAAGATATTCCTAACGCTCACTGGCAACATGACCGTGGCAGCGCCAAGCCCGTCTGCTCATTTTGGCAGTACGCTCACATTTTTCTTTACCCAAGATGCAACCGGGGGCAGAACAGTGACCTTTAACGCGATATACAAGGTAACCTGGACTCCAACCACCACCGCCAACAAAATTAATAGCATCACCTTTACGTATAATGGTACCAACTGGGTCCAAACGGCAACCGCTACCAATCTATAGCACCTAGTGGCGCCTAAAGCGGAAGGGCAGGGCGGCTAGTAAGCTGCTGCGGGCGTGCCTGCTGAGGGGGTATCAAAAACTGATAGCTGCACATCAGTCAAAGCTACTATGGCTTCCCCGGGCTGAACAGGCGCTTGTGGCTCGCCGTCAAGTTCACCGAGTGAAACGAAGGTGGCAGTGTCGCATACGGCGTGGCTTGTCTTTTTATTGAAGGGGAAATTATAGTTTGCCTGGAATTTTACGTTTTTACCCTGGGCGATGCCTTTGGGGTCTGGGACGACGAAGTTTGGGTCGGCCGACCAGGCGGTTATATTGCCTCTGCTGGAGCTTATGGTATATGAAACCCAGTCTCCTGCGAATGCGCCGCCATCCAAGGTAGACTTGACGGCGATGCCGCCAGCACCAGTGCTTATGCTGCTGGAACACGAAACATTGTGGTCGTGTGCGGCGTTTTCTTTGGCGGCTTTGCTGTCGAAGGCTGGGCCTTTTACTTCGCCCGGTGTGTCGATGGCGCCTTTTGCTGGCTTAGCGGCTGGCGCTTCTGCGGCCGGTGGGGTGTTGATGGCTGCGGTCTCGCCGCCCAATCCGAACATGTTGCCACAGATTAATGCGCCGGGAATGCCAACAAGAGCGATGCTGGCCTTAGGATATTTTTTAAAGAAACTGACGCTTCGAGTGCCTAACTTAACCTTCTCTTTTTTAGCCATAGAGTATCCTTATTTGCAGGTTATTGTATAAGTACTACTGTAAAGAAGCAAGCAATTGTTACATTTTAATGAAATAAAGGCCTTTCCGGCTATCCGCAGTACCAATATATGCTAGACTGGCGGTATGATCGTAGGGTTGGATGAAGTAGGGCGAGGATGCTGGGCGGGTCCAGTTGCGGCTGGTGCGGTATTACTCCGTGCACCTATAGCGGGCCTGCGGGATTCTAAAAAGCTCACTAAGCTGGCACGTGAACGGCTAGACGCCGAAATACGGGTGTCGGCCTTGGCATACGGCATTGGCTGGGTTACGCCGCAGGAGGTTGACGAATGGGGGCTGACCGAGGCAGTGCGTACTGCCATGAAGCGGGCGTTTGCCCGTATAACTGCCCCATATGAGCGCATTGTGGTGGACGGTAACCATAACTTTTTAGCTGATATCCCTCGCAGCGAAGCCATTATTGCCGCCGACAATACAATCCCGGCGGTGAGCGCGGCGAGTATCATCGCCAAGGTAGCCCGTGACCGCTACATGGCCGATGCGTCATTGCGGCATCCGGGTTATGGCTTTGAGAAACATGTCGGCTATGGCACGGCAGCACATTTGGCGGCCATGAAACTACAGGGTATATGCAGCATGCACAGAAAAAGTTTTAAACCGGTGCAAGCCTTTGTAACGTGACGTCGGTAGACATTGGCCGCCGTGCCGAAGCGGTGGCTGCTGCATTCCTGGTGCAAAAAGGATGCCGTATTATAGGCCGCAACTGGCGGACCCGTATGTGCGAAATAGATGTTATTGCCGAGCGCGATGCTATTGTCTATTTTTGTGAGGTAAAATACCGCCGCACGGCCACACAGGGTAGTGGGCTGGACTATATCACGGCTAAAAAATTAAGGAAGATGCGTTTTGCGGCTGATAGCTGGGTGCATGCGCATGCCTGGCCCGGCGAATACCAGCTATGTGCCATAGAAGTTTCAGGGGTAGCATTCCGAGTGACGGATGCTGTGAAAGATTTATAGTAAATACCTATTGTTATTATACCAGGGTACGCAGTAAGATACTGCAATGAGCGTAGAAGATATACATCAAGAACTGGAAATAGCACACGAATATATAATGCAGGGCGTAGCCGGCCTCCAGGCTGGCGACGAACTACGTACGGATATCAGCGATGTCCTACAGACCTATACATCAGTGGTGGAGGCGCTGCCGTCAGGACGAGTACTTGCCGACAAGCACATGCGTGTCATAGACTGCTCGGATACGGCAACTGAGAACTTTAGCCGGGCGGCCAATACAATTAAATGGTTAGGCAGTGATAACCCTGACCTTGCTGAAGCAGTTACCGAGTTAGAGGTTGCAATTGGAAGTTTGGATACGCACTCTGCCGCTGCGGAAGGCCTACGTGAGATCGACCAGCTCCGGGATGCGCTTGTTGCTAAAGTCGCAGAGGTGTTAGGGGTACTATCGAGTGAGTCTCTTACTGATGACCAATCATCAGTATCTGTTGCAGATGCACGATCCCGGTCGGCTGCAGTCAATATCGGCGGCTACGCAGATACACTTACCGGCCAATAAGCCTTAACTGGGCAAATTAAAACTACGGTGTAAGGCACCTCGGAAGCTAAAAGTATGCTATTCAAGCATACTTTTAGACCCGCAAGTGCCTGAACCGTAGTTTTAATTTGTCCGTACTGCCCAGTGGTCGCAGTGAGTGCGCAGCGGAGCCGGCCTATTTCTCGGATGCAAAGAAAGCTTTGATCAGCTGGAGGTCGCGTTGCTTCCAGGCTGATTGCCATTCAATAAACTCAATACCTTGCTTGAAGGAACGGTCCAGCGCCGGTGTATTGACGCTTTCGAAGAACTTTTTATATTTGGCGAGGAAGGTATGGTCGCTGTATACCCGGGCGGCGTAAATAGGCATGCGTGCAAAGGAGAGGTCGGTGCCCATCGTGTCGACAAACCATTGCCAATGGCCCTTCATCCATTCCCAGGTGAGGTCACGGCCAAAGCGGTTGCCAAAACTATATGCAACCCAGTACATGGCATCCTGGCTGCGGACGTCCTTAGTAGTTACCAGGCCGAGGGCGCGGGTAATAAGCTCCGGCTGTTTAAAGCCAGTCAGTGCGTCGCACAGCACCAGGCGCACTTCACTGGAGGTGCTGGCATTGTGCAGGTTGAGTAATGTATCAAATGTCTTGGCGTCGCCGCGGCGGGCTACGGTAGCCAGAATTACACCACGGAGGTCAGGTGGCAGGTCTTCTACGCGCTTCATAGTCTTGTACCGGTGGTTAATCTCGTCTAGTACGGCTGGCGTATCTGATGCTGCAGCCAAGCCTAAAATTGTAGGGCGCAGTAATGTGTCGAAGTATGGTTCACCGGCTTTTGCTTCCCAGCCTAGGCGTTCCAGCTGGGTGGCGACAAGCTTTCGGATATAAGGCTTCATGTCGTCGCGGAGCTGTTCGTCATTCATGAGGGTACGGATAGAACCTAGGTTACCGGCAATGATATCCCATACCGCAGAGTTGTCTTCTGCGTGGTAGTTCTCCATGAGTTTTAGTGCGGTAGTGGTATCGGCGTAGCCGGCTTTGGCGGTCTCAAAGGCATCGCTCAGGACGCCTAAGCGGTCCAGTGGGGACAGCTTGCCCCGGCGTACGAGTTCGCCGAGGTGTTCCAACTGAGAGGCGTTATAGACAGTGCGATAAAAGGCGCTTTGTTCGTGGTTGAGCTTGGCGGGCATTTTGGTAGCGATCTTGTATTCGGCTTCTTTTTTGTCGAATAGGTCCGGCAAGCCGGCGGCTTCCAGCGGTACTGGCCAGGTTGTGCCGGGGGTATTGCGTTTGCGCTCTTCAGGGTTGAGCAAAAATATTTCCTGGCTGAATGAAGCTTTGCCTTCTTCCAGGTTGGCCCGCAGCAATGGGAAGCCGGGCTGTTCGATCCAGGCGGCCATAAATTTCTTTACGGGTTTCAAAGAGATTTTTTCGAGGGCATCCCACAGGTCGACGGTGTCGGTGTTGTCGTAGCTGTGCTCTTTCAGGTAATAGCGCAGGCCGTCGCGGAAAGCTTTTTTGCCGAGGTAGTGGTACAACATATGGATGGCGCTGCCGCCTTTTTCGTAGCTAATGACGTCAAATATAGTACGGATTTCGGCCGGGTCGTTGATAGTGACCTGGATGGGGTGGGTGTTGGCCAGCGAGTCGTAGCGGAAGGCTAATTGCTGTTCGTCCACAACAAACTGTGTCCATACGTGCCAGTCCGGATAAAAATGGTCAAGGGCGAGGTACGACATCCAGGTAGCAAAGCCTTCGTTCAGCCAGAGGTCCGTCCACCAGCGCATGGTAACCAGGTTGCCAAACCACTGATGGGTCAGCTCATGGGCGATCACCATTGCGGCGTATTGCTTGGTTGGCTGCGAGCTGTTCTCCGGGTCGATAACCAAACCGTATTCACGGAAGGTAATACAGCCCCAGTTTTCCATGGCGCCGCTGGCGAAGTCCGGCAAGGCGATAAGGTCACATTTAGCGAGCGGGTAGGGGATGTCGAAATACTGTTCGTAAAAGTCCAGGCACTTCGTGGCAAACTCCAGGGAGTAGTCCATGTGTTTGACGTTATCAGGGGTGGCGTAGCAGCGGACAGTAACGCCGCGTTTCGTCCTAGCCTCTTTATAGCCGAGGTCACCAAATACAAATGCTAATAGGTATGTTGACATGCGTGGTGTCGTCTCGAAGCTGGTGATGTATTTCTCGCCAACGGTTTCCTGCTTTTTGACCGGCGTGTTAGAAATTACCGCTTCGCCTGCGGGAGAATGCAGCGTCAGGTCAAAGGTGGCTTTGGCCTCCGGCTCGTCTATACAAGGGAACGCTTCCCGGGCGTGGTGGCTTTCAAACTGGGTCGAAATAAGCTTTTTCTCTGCCCCTTCATGCTGGAAGAAGCTGGGGTAAATCCCGTCCAGGTTGCGGGTAATTTCACCTTCGAAGGTCATGCGGACGGTGTACTGGCCCGGATATAGCATTTCGGCGGTGTGTAACCGTACTTCATTGAGGGTATTGTGGTGGTTGATGCGGGTCACGGCGATGATTATGTCACCACGCTTGTCGTTCTTTACGATCTCGGCGCTCGTTACCTTTAGCCCATTTTGGTGGAAGGTGATACGTTCGCTGGGCCGTCCGGCCTTCATGCCTGTTATGATCACATCACCAGTGATGTGCATGGAGTCACGGTCTGGATCGAGGTCTAAAATATAATGTTTTGGCTGAAAGGATTCATATAGTCGGGTAACTTTTTTAGTCATATACTTTCCATTCTATCATGTGAACATTTAAGAAACGCCTGCCAGCTATTTACACGAGCATGAACAGGCCCTACACTGTGCGCCATGAGTGACATAGAAGGTATCAAAGAACAGGCTGAAATAGCACGCTTGCAGTTGACTACGGGTAATGAACGGCTCCTTGCAGTGGATAGGCACCGTAGGGCACTGATGGATGCTGGCGCACACATTGGCGAACTATTAGTTGAAATAACAGCTCTTATTAACGGTCCATGTAAAGACGCATTAGAGGGTATGGCGGAAACAGTCAGCGAAGCTGAAAGTGCCTATGCACTCGGAGTAACTACTGTTTCGAACCTTAGTAGTGGTACGCAAAATATTGCGTTGCAACATTCTCTGGATCTCGCGTCGAAGGCTCGTAATGCGGCGGGGTCGGGTTTTGACCTATGGGATGGGCCACATTGCGCCACTACGGTACTTGCCATGACTAACGCTACAGCTTCTGCTATGGATAGCCTTATAACCGCTACCGATCATTTACAGATAGTAGAAGGTTCAACGGTGCTTTTAGGTGACGGCATTGAAGTGGCCCGTACTGATGCCAGCGAGGCTATACTTTCGTTGGATGCCTACATCCGCTATATAGCTGGCCCTAGCGCATCTGAGTAGTGATTTTCTAAACTAGGTAGGCATAGCTTTACATCGGTGCATGTACGTCGTACACTGTCCGCCATGAGTATAGAACATATAATGGCACAGGCAGATGTGGCTGGACGTCACTTAAAAGACGGTGATGAAAAAGTTACTACATTACAAGAACGGCACGCCCGCGTAGTAAGCGTAGCCACCCGTATAGCCGCGCTGTTAAAAGAAGCCGAAGAGCTAATGCTTGTAGAGTTAGACCCCGCAATGGAGGATATACACGATCTGGCAGATGGCGCATCTGTAGATTATGGGAGTGCAGTAGGGGCTATTCTCCCTATATGGTTAGATTCTGATAACGCCGCTATCAGTGGCGCACGCAGAAGTGCCGTGTTGGCACGCGATAGGATGAGTCACGGTGACAATGGGCGAGCCGCAGGTGATTATACTGGAGCAGCTATCTCTAAGATCACAGAACACTGGGATGACCTTGAACGGGGCATTACCACCGGACGTGCTGCAGTTTCAGTTATTTTAAGGGGCACGACATCCATGAACAACGCCCTCCGGCAAGCCTCAGAGTTCAGTGCCAGTTCGGCAGCGGCTTTAGGCGACTATATTGCGCAGGTTGCAGGCAACCAGGCCTAGCTTAAGGAAGGGTCAATTTTATAATTATGAGTGATGTTGAAGCTGTGTCCGAAAAAATAGCAGTTATCCGAGGCCAGCTGTCGTCGGCTGATACCGAAGCAGCCGCTGTAGAACTGCGCCGCACGAAAGCCGTACAGGTGTCATGCCGTGTTTTGGCCTTATTAGGCGAAGCAGTGGAGCTGTTGGTAGTAACTGAGGACGATGGAAGCGAATCAACACAAAACATGGTTGCCTCTAGTGTGGCTGCTGAGAGCGCATATAATAATGCGTCGATAGGCATTGGTATGCTGTGCGCTGGTTCGGAAAACCCGGCTTTGGCTAATGCCGGTATTAGCGCAGCTGCAGCGGGCCGCAGTATGCATGATGGTGACGAGGATGGCCACATGTCTGTGCATGCAACGGCTAGCGCTCTTGGTGCCGAGTGGACGGCTGCCAGTGAAGCTATACGCTTGGCACAAGGTTCGCTGAAATTGGTGATGCAATATGCCGGAGCTATGCATGGTACACTGCATGACGCCCGAGTAGCCAGCATGGAGGCTGGGCTGTCACTGAATGGCTATGTCCGGCAGATTACTGGCGAATAAGCCGAGTGTGCTTTACATGCCTCATTGGCGTAGGTACACTGTTCGCCATGGGTAATATCGAAGACATACACCAACAGGCAGTAGTAATACAGAGCAACCTAGCAGAAGGTGATTTTGCAATAGTCACAGCACAGGACCGGCGGGCTTCGGTAGAGGTAACGGCAGATTATATCCGTGAAACTGCCGGGAAATTATTGACGGCAATAGCCAGCGAGGAGTTTGGCAAGCTGCTGGCTTCGTTGGAAGGTGTCTGCGGGAGTGCGCGGGATTCCTACTCGGATGCAGCCGGCGACATTGAAACAATGGCCCAAGGCTCGCAAAATTCCATCCTGCAAAATGCCTATATGCGTACGGCTCAAGCGTGCAACAGGATGGGTGACGGCATGGATCTGGATGATGATAGTACGAACGCCGCAGAACAACTCTCTGACATCAGGACTGCACGGTCGCTAGCGGTGAGTGGGCTCAGAGCTGCATATGATGCAGCGACACGCATGCTTGATGCATCAGAAAATTTAAAAAGTGTGCTTGATGAGGCACGGATGGATGGTGCTGAGGCATCCCTTTCGATGAAGGGTTACGTCGGCCAAGTTGGCGGTAGTCAGTAGTAAATGTGCGTATAGCCCAATAAACTTGCAACAATGTGATATATATTCTTTACACGTTTTAACTGACAATAGTACAGTGCATATATGGCCTTGAAAGCGATATATAACAAACAACCGGAATATTGGCGCTCGCATGAGTAGCGTAGAGGATATTCTGGGCGAGTCAGCGCATGTAGAACGTGCCTTGCAAGAGGGTGATAAATATACCGTACAGGCAACAGAACGTGCCGAAAAACTGGCTAGCATTGCTGCGCAAGTCGGCGAGCTATTACACCAGGCAAGCATGCTTATGATAGAACCCTGTGGGGACCGGGAGATTATCGGGCATGTAGGTGCCGGCGCAGAAGCCTATGGTGTCGCTGCCGGCGCAGTGATGGGTATGGCCCTCCAATCGGATAACCACGACATTACCACGGCGGCAGAACATGCATCAAAGGTACTTGCGGCGTACAAAAGTGACGATGATGGCGGCCGTGCCATCGTGCTGGCGGCCGCCGTACTCGAGGCATCTAATAAGATATGCGATGCTGAAATAGCCATAACCCGCGTTGTAGGCCTGGCCGGGGCCCTTGGCGCCGATTTAGGTACGGCAGCACAGGAGAGCGGCGTGGCGCAAGAATCGTTGCAGTCGTACGCCCGCCACCTCGGCTAACCTTCCGGCGTGGATTGTTGCTATCCAATGCATAATTGCGGCATCGGCAGTATGCAGGGGCTGCTGGCATGCTGGGTAATGATAATTTAGAGGGAAATATGAGCGTAGAAGCGATAGTAGGTGAAGTGCGTGAAGTACAGACTCAACTTCGAGAAGCGAACATTGCCACAAACACAGTCGGCTACGCCGCGTCACACATCCTGAATGTAGCTACGGAACTCCGCGGTGTCCTGGACCAGGCGCAAGATCTTATACAGCAGTTGGCGGATGACCCGGCCGCCCGGGTACTGATGGGCATGAGTGTTTCTGAGCCCTTATACGAGGACGGGGCGCAGCGCTTGACTGACCTTGAAGCCAGTTCTGCTAACCCGTGGCTGATGGATGCTGCAACAAAGGCACGTACGGCACATGCCCAGGTGACATCCGGAGAAGCACGCAAGTCACAGGTGTTGCCGGAGTTGATCGCTGCACTAGTGTTAGGTATAAAATCCGCGCGTGAAGTGCTTCCGGATATTAGGGATGTTTCGTATGATGCGAGCATGGTGGCAACCGTTGCCGGGCGCAGCGCCAGCGAAAGCAAGCAGTACCTGGAATATTACATTAGTGACCTACAGCGTCCTGCGCGGCAGTAAGTACTTATAAAGCGGCGGTTATAGTCTGGCGTTGGCAATCATACTATAGTTTGACTGTACGATATCTCCTTGATATACTTATAGGGATTGGTCGGCCGAAGCGGTCGGCTTTTTTCGTATAAAACCCTGGAATCAAGAAAGGAAACTTATTATGGACCTCGATTTCAAACAACTGGCAGCAGCCATCAAGGCTATCGCCGAAGAGAAAAACTTGCCAGAAGATACCGTTAAAGAAGTAGTAGAGCAGGCATTAGCTGCCGCCTACCGTCGCGACTACGGCGAACGCGAACAAGAAGTACGCGTAACCATGAACCTCAACAGTGGCGACGTAGACGCCTATGTCATGAAGGAAGTAGTAGACACCGTAGAGGCGCCTGCATACGAGATTGCCCTAAAAGACGCGTCGGTCATGCAAAAGAACATCCAAGAGGGTGAATTCGTGGAAGTCCACGAAAAGGTAAGCGACTTTGGCCGCGTTGCCGCCCAGACCGCCAAGCAGGTTATCCTGCAGCGCCTGCGTGAAGCTGAGCGTGAGATTGTAATGGATGAGTACGAAGATAAGATCGGTACTGTCATTAACGCATTAGTATCCCGTGCCGAAGGCAATATCGTACGCGTAGACCTAGGCAAGGCCCAGGGCATCATGCCCCGCAGCGAACAGATCCAAGGCGAGCGCTACTACCCAGGCCAGCGCCTGAAGGTGTACCTGAAGGACGTGGAACGCGGTATGCGTGGGCCACAGCTGGTAGTGTCACGCGGCTGTAAAGAATTTATCGAATGGCTATTCCGCGCTGAGGTTCCAGAAATGGAAAGTGGCGCCGTAGAGATCAAGGGTATGAGCCGTGAAGCTGGTGTCCGCACCAAGCTCGCCGTAAACAGTACTGTCCCTGGCGTAGACCCGGTAGGCACCTTCGTCGGTGGCCACGGTACCCGCGTGAACGCCGTAATGAGCGAAGTGGGCGAACAGGAAAAGATCGATATCATTGTATTCAGCGAAAATCCTGTCGAGTACATCACGAACGCCCTCAGCCCAACCAAAGTTACCAAGGTCGAACTGGACGAAGCGACTAAGAAGGCTAAGGTCATCGTACCTGAAGACCAGCTGAGCATCGCCATCGGCCGCGGCGGGCAGAACGTCCGCCTGGCTAGCAAGCTGACCGGCTACGAGCTAGACATTGAGGCAGAGAAGGTCCACGCCTCGGCACCGGAAGTGGCCGCGCCTGCCACTGAAACTTCTACCGAACGGCAATCACACGCCGTGAGCGCACCGAAGCCCGCTGGCCCGCCAAAGCTGAAAAAGAAGAGCGAACTGGAGAACAACCTCCTGGACGCTATCGAACAGCACGGCGACTAAGGCTTAAGGCCTGCTACACTAAAAGCCCGCGTACAGCGGGCTTTTTAAATACGCGCTGACGCACGCTATAATCCTTCGCTATAATCAGTGCTAATTTCTACAGCCTCACTAACGGCTGATTTCGCCTGGGTTTGGTCGTTCTGGGCAGTATGAACCTTATCCCGCAGATAAGAAGCTGTATTGATAAGTGCGACTAATTGCCGGTTGGCACGCTTATGAACCTCACTTTCCATATCTGCCGCTCTCTTTGCGTTATTAACACACAATTTCCAGCCTTCATGTGTAAGCTGTTGAGCTGACGCGAGATCATCGCTACCAGTTCCATCCGCCACTTCAGCCAACATGTCGGTGCTGCTAAGGAACGCGTCGCCGGCTGCTTCGATTTCAGACTTGATGTGCTCAACGGACATACGGACTCCTTATATAATGGTATGTCTATATAACAACAAGCTCGTTGCCCGCGCAATACCTAGCCCTCAACAGCCTCCTATACTAGGTTGTTGGATGCCTTTATAGGTTGTCCCGATATGTTTCCGCATTTAATATAGACATGCTTGTCGCCTCTTGAAATCTGTCGTTCTCCCGGGCTATGCCAACTATCATTCCGCCAGCCGCCGTAAGTTTTTCGATAAGTTGTTCATATAATGGCACTACTTCATAAGCAAGGTGCCGCTTAAGTACCTCGGAACCATTGAACATTTTTACGATGGCATCAGCGCCTGTGACCGAAGATGACATTGCCGTTTCTAATGCAGTGTCTTCGGTTTGGCGTCCGACTTCTATGAGAATTTTGCTGCCTTCGGTACACTTGTCGATTGCTTGGCCATATTGATCATTTGCATTGTTAACTTCATTAAGTGTGAGTGCGCCCTTGTAGCCATCTAGATATTCTACTAGACCTACGATTGCTCCGCCTACTTCCGCTAATTTTTCATTTGCAGACCCTGCTAGCTCAACTCCTTTGTTAGTCTCGGTAATGGCGGTATTTATCCCATGTTTGATAGCATCGATTGACATAGTGTTCCCTGATTAATTGCAGGTATAGTAGGTTTTATTGCTGTATAAGTCAAGAATATATACGTGGGCTCGTACAGGCTACTTGTCTGTTTTTTGTACAATGCTGGTTAAAAATAGTATAATCCAGCGTTGATCACACTACTTCAGCAATGTGTTGTTGGTGAAAATAGCGATGTATGACAGATTATCTCCGCAGAATTAACGACGCGTATGATGCCGCCCCAACTTTAGTTCATTATAACGGGTCATATGTAGATCCTGCTTTGGTTGCGTTACAATCTTCGGGTAATGCAGAACAGGTAGACACCAAAAGCAAGGAATATGTCGATGTTTTTAATGCCCCTGACGATTATGAATTTACTCTGCCTGAGGAGCTACCGTATAAACCGAATGAGATTATTGTGGCTTCGCATGACGAGCTACGGGTTTTGCTGCGGGCAGTTGCGAACAGGTTCTACGGAGGCAATAAAAAGATAGCGAATGAGCAGATAGGCTACCATGCCGGGCACGAGGGTGAGCATATGGAATATGCAAAGCAATATATAGATGCAGACCGCTATCTCTTGAGCGTGTGCCTATTTAAATTACCACCGGAACTTATCACCCAAAACATGTTAGGTGACCCGGTAGGCATGGGCGCTACCTTCACTGCGATAGGGGGGAAGGTAAGCAAACTCGACCTGGCCGGCGCCAATGCAAGCCCCACTGAGCTATCGCCTGAGGACAAGTACAATGTTGATGCGCTGTATGGCTCATTAGAGAAGTTAGCAGTAAAACTGGAAGAAAATGGCAGGCCCTTGCCCAGATCGTTACCTCCTGATTGGCGTAGGCCGGTTGTGGCGCCAGCCAGTCCGCGGACATATGTTGACCTAGGTAGTACCTCCAGCCATGAGGGTGGCGACAGGGGTGGAGGAGGCTCTGTGGTGAACGCTGCAGCCCAGATAGAAACCGCTATGTCATCATTGCCTGCGGACGAATTACAGTCCCTCTTCGAAAAATGCGAAACAGCATTAGGTATACTGGAGGCTGTTGCAACGGGTTCAGATAGCGGTAGTGGGGTGGCTGCTGTGATATCGGAAATACAAGCTGCTATAGATAAAGCGCAAGATTCTTCAGAAGCTATCATAATAGGAAAAGCGCATTTGCGCACTTACTTGGCATACCTGGGTATATCTTCTACATCGTAAAACATCGGTTGTATGGCCGGGATATATAACGGCGCCTACACGCCCAACAGATAGAAAACGCACGTCCTTAAGATTTTCTGAAAATGTCAGTTAGCACTCTTGACGTGTGAGTGCTAGCCACGTATCATGGAAACATGAAACCAGACTCAGCAGATTTCCAAGATTTTTTAAACCATCTGACGAATAACGCGTTAGAGAGTTTAAAGCACGCAGATGCCATCGCACGTAGCTTTGGTAGTGCATATGTGGGGACGGAGCACTTACTGCTAGGTATCCTCGCGCAGGATACCAGCGTAGGCGCGAAGATCCTGGAAGGTGCTGGCGTTACCTTAGACCGTGCCCGTTTAGCCCTCAACCTCACCCCGAAAACGCTTGTTATGAACGCTGGCGCCAAAGGCCTTAGCGAAACTGCTAAGCTGACGTTAAAAATGGCGTACGACACCGCCCAGGATTACAACCAGGACTTTTGTGGTACCGAACATATCCTGACGGCATTACTTTCTCAGAAGAATGCCCGTGCAACCATGCTGCTGCGGGCCATGAATGTTGACGTTGACGGCCTGAATAGTGAGCTGGAACAGTTCCTGAACCGCCAGCAGTACGACGATGATGAAGCGGGCGGCAACGGCACGGATACGCGCCGCCGTAAGGCTGGCAAAGGCCGCAAGACTGCACTCGACTTTTTCGGGACCGACCTGACTGCTGAGGCACGCGCCGGTAAGCTTGACCCTGTTGTGGGCCGCGAACAGCAAATCCGCCGCGTTGTTACTATCCTGAACCGTCGCACCAAGAACAACCCTGTATTAATTGGCGAGCCGGGTGTTGGTAAGACGGCTATCGTGGAGGGCCTGGCACAGCGCATTATCTCCGAGGACGTACCGGACAGCCTTTTGGACAAGCGTATTATTATGCTGGACCTTGCGGGTATGATCGCGGGTACTAAATACCGTGGCGAATTCGAAGAACGCCTAAAGAAAGTTATGGCCGAGCTAGAGCAAGACCGTAATACTATCGTGTTTATTGATGAACTGCACCTTATCGTTGGTGCAGGTGCCGCTGAAGGCGCTATGGATGCTGGTAATATCCTGAAGCCGGCATTGGCCCGTGGCCGTATCCAGCTGATTGGCGCTACAACTACTGCCGAATACAGCAAGCACATCGAAAAGGACGCCGCCCTGGAACGCCGTTTCCAGCCGGTGCAGGTACCTGAGGCTACTGTACCTGAAAGTATGGCTATCTTAAAAGGCCTACGTAAGCACTACGAAGATTTCCACGGCGTAACAGTGAGCGATGAAGTGATCGATGACATCGTCCATCTTTCGAAGCGCTACATTAATGATCGCTTCATGCCCGATAAGGCTATCGACCTCTTAGACGAGACCGCTGCCCATTTGCGGGTCAACAAAGGCAAGACCAGCCCCGAAGTACGTAACCTACAGAAAGAGCTAAAACTGGTAATGGGCCGCATTGACGATGCCGTAGACGCTGAAGACTACCAGAAGGCTGCCGAATACAAGACGCGTGCCAGTCAGATCAACGAACAGCTTGCCAAACTCCACGAAACCGGCAAGGGCGCAAAACGCATCGACCTGACTAGCGAAGACGTCGCTGAAGTGATTGCCCGCATTACTGGCGTCCCCGTGCGCAAGGTTATCCGGTCTGAAGCCAAATACCTGTTAGGCCTCGAAAAGAACATCGGCCGTTATGTAATTGGCCAAAATGAAGCCGTCGAAGCGGTATCGCGCGCCGTACGCCGCAACCGTTCTGGCATTAGCAGCGAGAAGCGCCCTATTGGTTCGTTTATCTTCTTAGGGCCAACTGGCGTTGGTAAGACAGAGCTTGCCCGGGTATTGGCCCGCGAATTCTTCGGCAGTGACGAGGCGCTTGTAAAGATCGACATGTCGGAGTTTGGCGAGCACCACAACGTTTCCCGCTTGGTGGGCGCGCCTGCCGGGTATGTTGGCTACGACGATGGCGGCCAGCTGACTGACAAGATCCGCCGCCGTCCGTACAGCCTGGTACTGTTCGATGAAATCGAAAAAGCCCACCCCGATACTTTCAACATGATGCTGCAGATTCTGGAAGATGGTACATTGACTGATGCTAAGGGCCGCAAGATTGACTTTAGCAACACAATCGTTATCATGACCAGTAACATTGGTGCCGAAAAGCTGCAAAAAGAAGCTAGCCTGGGCTTCCACATTACCGACCGCAGCGGCCAAAAAGACCTTGACGAATTGCACGAACTGAACCGCGGTAAAGTTATGGACGACCTGAAAAAGCGCATGCGCCCTGAGTTTCTTAACCGCATCGACAAAATCGTGGTATTCCGCGCCCTAACCAAGAAAGACATCTACCGGATCATCGACTTGCAAGTCACCGAATTAGGTGAGCGCATCCAGCGTAAGGGCTTAGGTATCCAGCTTACGTCCGCTGCAAAGCAGTACTTGCTGGACAATGGGTATGACCCTAAGAATGGCGTACGTCCGTTGCGCCGCCTGATACAAGACGAGTTGGAAGACCATATCGCTACGGCAATGTTGAACGACGAATACCAAAAAGGCGATATCCTGAGCGTAGGTGTAAAAGATAAGCAATTAACATACACCATTACACACGAATAAATGCTAAACTAAGGCTATGACGCCTGACACTTCACGTGTTAACGATTCTTCGGATAATTCGGACACGGCAAAAGGGGATACGAAAAGAGTAATAGACGCCACTGGTGGGAGCGGCACATCTAATACTGGCTGGCCTGCGTCCGCAGAGCCTGATTTTGTACGCCGCGCGTCTTTAGCACGGCGGCTATGGCCACCGCTGTTTTTGCTGTTTCTAGTGGCATGTATTGTGCTGGTATGGCTGATGCAGGATCGCATACTCGATTCGATGGCGCTACGCGGTTATGTACCACCTGCGGATATACAGAAGGTCGCCCGGCAAGCGACATTTACGCCCTATGCGGAACGGCTGTTTTACGTGAACAAGCCGGCAATCGAAGAAAAAGACACCTTCAATAAAAATTGTCCGGACGAGTCTGAGCAAGTGGCAGTGCTGGGATGCTATACGGGTGACCGGCGCGGCATCCATATTTACAATGTGACCGATTCACGGCTCGATGGAGTGGTGCAGGTAACCGCTGCCCACGAAATGCTCCATCAGGCGTATGACCGGCTGGGAACTAAAGAACGGGCACGTATTAATGACCTGCTGACGGCCTACGCCACTACTATTACTGACCAGGATATGCTAAAAAAGCTAAGCGAGTATCAGAACCTGGAAAGCACCGAAGTGCTAAACGAGGAACACTCGCTGTTTGGTACAGAAGTTTCGTCACTGCCGCCGGAGCTAGAGACGTACTATGCCCGCTATTTTACGAACCGCAGCCAGGTAATCGCTTACCACGTCCAATCGCGTGCAGCCTTCTCTGAACGCCAAGCAAAGATAGACGAATACGACGTCCAAATAAAACAGCTAAAAACAGACATAGACAGCCAGCGCGCGCAGATAGATACCACCGAACTACAGCTGAAGCAAAGCAAGGCACAGATGGACGCCTGGCTGGCGGCAGGGCAGTTGGACACCTATAACGACGCGGTGCCACAGTTTAACGCGGCGGTGGCTTCCTACAGGCGGCAGCTGGATGCATTTAACAGCCTGGTGGAACAATACAATGACATTCTGGAGAAGCGGGGTAAGATCGCACTACAGGAAGAGGAGCTGCAGAAAGCGCAAGATAGCCAGGCATCCTCAGTCGATACTAAGTAACGATGATACAATAGGTAACAATGGCAAAAGAGCGAGTACGGTATGCATGTAGCAATTGCGGCGAGATAGCATTAAGCTGGGCAGGCAAATGTCCTCAGTGTGGTGCGTGGAACACGCTACAGGAAGAAGCGGTCATTGAGACTAGCCTTGGCAACACCTCCAGCCGTGGCACACCTTTGAAATCCGCAACGGTGCGTGACATGGCTGCCAAGGACCAGGCCCGCCTAAACACCAACATGTCTGACGTCGACCTTGTACTCGGCGGCGGCATTGTTGCAGGCAGCGTTATCCTAATAGCTGGCCAGCCGGGCATAGGTAAAAGTACATTATTATTACAGCTGGCCGACAGCGTCGCCAAGAAGCACCGTGTACTATACGCTAGTGGCGAAGAGTCGGGGCACCAGATTGGTATGCGCGCTGAACGCCTGGGCGTATCCAGCGAAGCCTTGCAGTTAGCTACCAGCACCAGTACCGACGACATCGCCGCGTCTATTGCCACTAAGCAATACGACCTCGTTGTCGTAGACTCGATCCAAACCATTTCAGCTGCCGCCATATCATCGGCATCTGGCAGTGTGTCGCAGATCACTAACAGCGCACACCTTATTATCCAGGCTGCCAAGCAGTCGGGTACGGCAGTAATGCTGGTAGGCCATGTAACAAAAGAAGGTTCGATTGCCGGGCCTAAGGTGCTGGAGCATGTTGTGGATGTCGTACTCCAGTTGGAGGGCGACCGCTATGGCGGTTTTAAAGTGCTGCGCGCCACCAAAAACCGTTTCGGCCCCACCAGTGAGGCGGGTATCTTCGAGATGGCGGGCGAAGGTATGAAGCCAGTTTCAAACCCTTCTGCCGCACTGTTGGCCGAGCGCCAGGTGACCGATGGTTCTGTCGTGCTGGCAACACTGGAGGGTACGCGTCCGTTGTTAGTAGAAGTGCAGGCGCTTGTAAACAAAACGAGCTACGGCTACCCTAAGCGGGCTGCCAGTGGTATCGACCTCAACCGGGTTAACTTGCTGGTGGCAATGCTGGAGCGCCGTACGAAGTTATCACTAGCCGATATGGATATTTATGTTAATATCGTAGGCGGTATGCGTATAACCGAGCCAGCCGCCGACCTGGCCGTGTGTATAGCGATTGGATCTGCAGCAAAGGGCTTGCAGCTGAAGGCTAACGCAGTAGTATTCGGCGAGGTGGGCCTCAGTGGCGAGGTACGTCACGTACCATTTATTGAGAAGCGTATCGCCGAAGCCAAGAAGTTAGGCTTTGAAGGTGCTATTGGCCCATTGCAGAAAAGCGGTAAAAAACTGCCGTTATTGCATGGTGTGGCCGATGTGCGCGGTGCGCTCAACCAGTTTTTAGAAAAGGACTAACATGTTAGATATTATCGAAATTATTTTATTAGCCGGACTCGGCTGGCTGCTGTATTCACAAAAGGGCGATGGCCGTGGCCTGAGCTTTTTCAGTAAGCGCCGCCGCCTTATCCTGGACAGCTGCGCGTTGATTGACGGCCGTATCGTAGAGATCGTAAAAGCAGGATTTGTGGCCGATGAGCTGGTGATACCGCAGTTTATTCTGAATGAGCTACAGATGTTGGCCGATGGCAATGACTCCCACAAGCGCGAGCGTGCCCGTTACGGCCTGGATGTGGCGCACGAATTGCAAGACAGCGCGCCCATGCGTGTCAGTATTGACCGTACTGTATTCCCTAACATCCCTACCACCGACGACAAGCTGGTGCAGCTTGCCAAGCAACAGCACGCACAGCTATATACTACCGACTATAACCTCGGTAAGGTCGCTGCCGTGGAGGGTGTAAAAGTGCTGAATGTAAACGAACTGTCGCAGTCATTGCGCCCTATTACGCTGCCTGGCGAGACCTTGCAGATTAAGGTTGTCCAAAAGGGCAGTAACCGCGACCAGGGCGTTGGCTACCTGGATGATGGCACTATGATCGTCATCGAAGGCGGTGCCCGTTTTGTGGGTCGTGAAATGCCGGTAACAGTCACGCGTATGCATCAGACAGTGGCAGGGAAAATGGTCTTTGGCCAGATCCGCGAACAGCGCCGCGGCAGTGGCGCAAGTCACGCTGCTACTCAGCAGCCACAGTCCCAGGCCCAGACAATGTCACCTGCTGAAGCCGCACTACTGGAAGCTATGGAGATATCTGAACAGCCACGACCACGCAGCCGTGCCCGCACCACTACGCCCGCACCGGCAGCGGCCACAGCCAAGACAGACCGCCAGCACCGCCGTGCTGCCGCAGATGCTGCTGCCACGCCCGCTAAAAACAAGCTGCATGCCCGGTTGAACATGCGCCGCCGCCGCGTTACCAGCTAGTTATTTTACTACTCTCCAGAGTGCAATATACAGGCTGTGTAATAGCTTGCAATTCGTTCTGCTTACTTTATCATACGTATATGTATAATTCAGAGCCTACTTCAGACCAGTCAATTGTCGAGCACGTAAGTGAAAAAATCCAAACTGCCTTAATGAAGCTGCCTTTTGCTGAAGCCTTAGAAGCTAATACTGGTATAGAAAATGCACAGGCTGCACTGCATTCGCTCCATAGTGGTGCTGACGACGGCTCCGTACTCCATGGGGTAACTGAAGAGCTATCTGCCGCTAGGCGGTCACTCCAGCAAGCATCGACTGAACTATTAGTGGGCGGTTATCACGTCCAGGAGTATGCGCATGCGATTGGTATACCTGTAGTTGTATCGCTGCCGGAGCATGGTATAGACGGTACCGCCATATCCGGTGAAACCACCGTACAGTATCGGACATACCACCACATTGGCAATGCGACATTTGCTGGCAGTCACCCTTGGGATGTCATACGTGATGATGTAAAAGAAATAATGTCTGACGAAGCTGTAAATATAGAGCGCTTGCGAGATTTTGCTACTAGTCATTCAGAACTCACAGAACGGTACGCTGCGGAAGTCGCAACTATGCACGAGGCATTAGTGGCGGATTTTGGTGCAGAATATGCCGGCACTGTCATATGTTTACTAAGCATTGAAGATTTCAATCGTGCTATCGAGATTGGTGACATAGACGTTGCTGAAAAGGCGGCAGGATTTGTGGCAAATGGCCTAGTGCTGTTGCGGGTAGACGAGCGGGAAATCCAGATGTACGGTACAAGAACTATGCTCCGTAAGGGATTCCATGAAATGGCCCACATAGGGGGCGGGATGCATTACGTACTGGCAAGTACAACTTCACTGCCACAGTGCAGCCATGGCGAGTATGCCTTTAGCGGTGACCGTGATTATGAATTGGTGGAGGAAAACGGGCTGAAAAAATACGACCCGGAAACTCAGCAAACAGTAGATGAGTTATGGGAAGAGGTGCGTGCAGAAGGCTATGCGCAGCGTAAAATGGCTGAGCGCGGTGAATTAGCGGCGTTGAAGGGTACTGGTGCGACAAATGATGTTTGTTTTGTACCGGAAAATGACGCGAGCCCAAATGTTGACCAGCAGACAGGAAAGGTCAATATACCATGGAAATACGCTTTGGGCGCTGGCTTTGACTCGGATGGAAAATTTCACCTGGATTACGCCTTCCCGGTAATAGGTGTATACGGCGTAGATCTAATCGATAAAATAAAACCCGGTTTTTCTGATGATTTGCAGCGGGCACCATTTGACCCGGCCGCGCATGAGCGTATGAAAGCGACTTTGGACAGTATAAGGCCGGGTCTTTATAAGGCTGTGGCAGACAAATTTGAGGGCCGAACTTCAGGAAGCTTTAAAGCTGGGCTAGTAGAGATACTTGAGGCGTTGGGTGTGGTAGACAGCCCAGTTCAGCATTAGCTTGCGAATAGGGGTGCGGATCGTACGATGCTGGCTAAGCTAGCGCTATTGTACGTATATGCTATAATTATCCGACTAATTGCATAGTGCATACTGGCTGTTTTGTCAGATAAAGGTTTGAAATGTCCCAGTTTAGAGAAATGGTAGGTACGGCATACGAAGCAGCTCCCGAACTTATAGTCCACGAAGGCCAGCTTGTAGTGCCAGGCTCTGTATTGCACCGAGGCGGTGGTGATTTGTCGGCCATCGGCGAACAAGACGAGGCAGTAGATCTGCAAATGATACCAGATGAGACACGTATTATTTTCCCAGATGTATGGGAGGGTCAGCCCCATCAAATTGTAGTGGGTTCGATAGATGAACTGCATGGGGTTCTCGCCGAAATAGCCGAGCAGTTTTTTGGCGGCAAGACTACCCAGGCACAGCACATCCTAGGCGGCCAGCTAAACCATGAAATGCAGCACGTAGGCTACGCCCAAACTTATTTTGATGCAGCGGGTATACGCATAGCCGTAAATGTATTTAGAATACCGGAAAATTGCGGGTTTACGCCGTTTCCAGGTGCGTTGCCGGTGGCGCTTACGGCGGGTGTACATTATGTTGGCGGCTCAGCTACAAAACTGGATTTTGCCGGCGCCAGCGGTAAGCCAATCCAATTATCGCCAGAAGACCGGGCAATTGTAGATTCGTACTATGGTTCACTGGAGAAACTCGCTGTCAGGCTGGAGGCCGCCGGCCGCCCTTTACCCAACTCCCTTACGATGCTACAAAACACCACAGAGCAAGAACCTGTACAATCCGGCCGCCCTGCGGCGTCGGCCTCTGACTCTGCCGATGTTCCGCCTAGGAGTCTATCTGCACCATCTGAAACGGCCAATAGCTCCCAGGGCGCCGCAATTCAAAAAGTTGCGGAAGGTATTGCACGGGCAATTGCCTTACTGCCCGCTGGCATGGAAAACAGCGGTGCACATATAGAGGCTGCTAGTGAGGCTATAGCAGCATTAACTGACGGGTCTGAGGACCCTGCTATTACCGAAGCGCTTACAACACTTAAAGCTGTAACGGCCTCGTTCCGTAAGGTAGGTGAACAGCTACAGCAAGGGCGTGAGGGGTTGGAGACGTATTTAGGTGACGCTGGTGTAGCCGGTATTCTGCAGCCGCATAGATAGCCGGGCATACGCGATTGCCTATAGGCCACGCGGCCTGCGGATGATGGGCGGGGTAGTAGCCCCCGCACCATTTCCTCAGTCGGTTATGCTGACGCTGGTACTCTGCTGGGCGCTGTAGAGCACGCTGTCGACAACTTGTACCTGGACGCTGGCGGTACCCTTTTTAGTGGGCTTGTAGTGGAATGTCCAGTTGAACACATCTGCGTTTTCGGATGGGATGCCCTTGGTCTCTACCACTTGGCCATCTACCGTGAAGGTAATTGTACCGGCTGGTGCCGTAGTGTATGATCCGCCGGATAGCGGCTTTGAGCCTTGGGTGATGGCAACGGTGAAGTCACAATCGTCATCTTTCACGTCGCAGGTAGCGGGGCCGTTCAGCGTGATACTGGGTTTCGAGTCGTTACAGTTATGGACATCGTCGTTCGACGTCGTGGAAGCGCTGGTGTTGGTGCCGCCACCGCCTCGCGGGTCAAATACGTCTACCGAGAAGAGGTTGGTATTAGACCCGCCCTCCTGCTTCTTGGCTATTTCTGGCGTACAGGACGTTGCGTTTTTGTTGGATACGATGTCTATAGTGCTGGAGACGGTACTGGCACCCTTCGGCTCTTTATACCAGCTGGGGAAGAGGTCTTGCGCCGGGCTGGGTTCTATGGAACCGATGCCGACGTGGTTGCGGATTACGTATGCGTTCGCTTTCTTTATGCCGGTAGGCTGCGTCCAGTTGATGGGCGTACCGCCGACATTATCGAGTGCGCCTTGCATCCATGGGCGGACGATAGGCTCGGTCATGTATTCCATGCCGCGGCCGTGCATTGTCTTATTGCGTGTATGGTAGCCAACCCAGGCTACGGCAGTATATTGTGTAGACCAGCTGGCCATAAGGCCGTCAAAACCGTCGTTCGTGGTACCGGTCTTAACAGCGACGTTCCAGCCATTGTAGCGTTGGAACTTGTAGCCGCCCTGGCTCAGCTGGGTGCAGGTCGCTTTGGCGCCGGTGGTACAACGGCCAGGAAGGTAGCTGGCGTTGGGGTCGGATGCCATGTCGTTTACGATGAAGGCGGTGTCCTGGCGGATAGCCTGTTTGCCGGTTGGCTGCTTGAATTCGTCAAGCACCTTATTGCTGGCGTCGCTAATTTTCATGATGTAGGTGTGCGGGATAGAGTTGCCGAGGCGTGCGAGGGTAGCGATGCCGTTTACATGGTCGTCAAGGCGGAGGTAGGCACCGTCACCGATGGCCGATGCACCGAAACATTGGGACTGGGCCTGCTTTAGTTTTGCTGGGTCAACACCTGGCGAAAGGTCGGTGCCTGGCATGTAGCAGTTATAGCCGTCATCGTTGTTCATCATGGCTTCTGCCGTGCTGATGGTCTTGTTGATGGAATTTACCCGGCCTCGGCTCTTGTCGTTGGGTACTGCGGAAAGCATTGCCTTGACGGCAGGTACGTTACGGGAGCCGCCGAGGGCGTAGCGCAAGGTGACTGCCCCAGGGAACTTGAGGTCGTAGTCCCACAGACATTTCTTGGTGTTGTCGCTCGTCTTGGTGGGTGCTGTACGGTCTTCACAGGAGTAGCCTGGTAGTGCATCTTTGGGCGTGTAATCGTCGTAGAGGACAGAACCGGCACCGGCATTGTTGTTTTCGATGAAGGTGGCATAGTCGTACGGCTTGAATGTGGAGCCAGGTGAGATGTTTACGTCTGTGGCGTAGTTGATCTGACCGTGGTCGTCGTTGTTGAAGTCGGTACCGCCTACCAGTGCCACGATCTGGCCGGTCTTGTTATCTTCGGCTACGAAGGCGGCAGTGTCACCACCCTGGCGGTTGATCTCTGGCACAGCGCCGGCTACGGATTTCTCAGCCAAGTCTTGTAGCTTGAGGTCGACAGTAGTAATAACTTTCCATCCGCCGCGCTTAACGGTTTCATCGCCGTATTTCTCTTCCAGCTGCTGTTTGGCGGCCATGACAAAGTACGGGGCTTTCATATTGTTGAACTTCTTGGCACGAGGTTGTACCTGGCCAATGATGTCTACCTTTTTGGCTTCTTCAGCCTGCTGCTTGGAAATCATCTTTTGGTTGGCCATTTGGTCGAGGATGTAGTGCTGGCGGCCTAAGACGTCTTCTTTACTGAAGCGTGGCCCGTATGGTGAGTATACGTTGGGTGATTTGGGGATGCCGGCCAGGAACGCCGATTCGGCTAGGTTGAGGTCGCGGGCGTCTTTGCCAAAGTAGTCTTGTGCGGCCACTTGGGCGCCGTATTCTACCGGGCCGTAGGGGGCGATATTCAGGTAGCCGGTAAGGATATCGGCCTTGCTATATTCGCGTTCCAGCTCGACTGCCAGGATGACTTCTTTGATCTTGCGGGTAATGGTGCGGTCAGCACTCCAATCCTGGTTTAGCTTTACAAGCTGTTGGGTGATGGTGGAGCCGCCTTCTTTAGTTGCGCCGCCGCCCATCACGTCGCGGATACCTGCACGGGTAATACCCCGCACATCAAATGCTCCGTGCTTGTAGTAGTCTTTGTCTTCAATGGCAATGGTAGCATTGCGCAAGTTGTCGTTGATAGAATCGCCGCTAACCGGGATGCGCTTTACGGCGTCATAGTCCTGGAATAGTACGGTCTGCCCGGTACGGTCGTAGTACGTGATGCTGCCGCCGATGTTGGTGCCAGAGATGTCCTTAATGTTTGGCAGATCCTTGCGGAAATATGCAAAGACACCCACAATCAGGACGAACATCACCACAATACCTACGCCGGTAATTTTCAGGGCCATTATAGCGCCGTCGCGGCTGAACCAGAAACGGGCAAGTTCGCTAGGCTTTAGGCGGTACAGGATGCGCTTGAACTTGTTTTTCGGAAGTGTGCTGAGATAGGTTGCGCGGCGGCGGGCCTTGGCCTCGCGGTTCGCTTTGATGCGGTCGCCGATGCTGCGGTTTAGCTTAATAGTACTGCCACTCTTGGTAGTGAACGTATTTTTGCCCGGCCGGCGGCGTGGCTGGGGCCTTCGTGGTTCATTCATTGGCTGTATCGTACTCCATGGACGTGTTTATACTTGTATGTATTATAGCAAAAAAGGCAGCCCGGCAAGCTAAAATGCTGCTGCTCTAGGGTTCGTCTTAAGATTAGGATATACTTATAAGTAATATGCAAGTAACCGGCCCTATGTACTGCCAGTATCCCTATTCGTACTAGCGGGCGAGCGAGTATTATTGATGGTAAGGAGATTATTATGTCTGAAATGACACTGGCAGAAGAACTAGAGTGGCGCGGCCTGATAAAGGACCATACCTTTGAAAATACCGAATGGCTGAACACCCCGCGGACATTTTACCTGGGGGCTGATGCCGGCTCCGCGGATAGCCTGACCATAGGCAACTTAGCAATTTACATAGTCGCCCGCCGTTTGGCGGCTGCCGGCTGGAAAACGGTACTGCTGCTGGGTGGCGCCACGAGCCTTATTGGCGACCCCGGCGGCAAGGATGAAGAACGCCAGCTAAAGACCAAAGAAGAAGTGCAGCACAATATAGACGGCATTCGTGCCCAGGTGGTGCGTATATTTGCTGGCCACGAATTTGAGCTGGTGAATAACTATGACTGGTTTAAGGACATTAATTTCCTGGACTTCCTACGTGACGTAGGCAAGCATTACAGCATGACCGAGCTGGTGCAGCGGGACTTTATCGCCACGCGTATGGGTGAAGGCGGCAGTGGCATTAGCTACGCCGAGTTCAGCTACAACCTTATACAAGGTTACGACTTCTGGCTACTCAGCAAGGATAAAGCTGTTGCATTGCAAATAGGTGGTTCCGACCAATGGGGCAACCTCCTATCCGGCACCGCGCTGGTCCGTAAAAAGGACGCCAAAGAAGTACACGCCTTCAGCATGCCCCTGGTAATCAATAAGGCTACCGGCAAGAAATTCGGCAAAAGCGAAGAGGGTGCCGTATGGCTGGACCCGGCTAAAACTACGCCGACGCAGTTTTACCAGTTTTGGATTAACTGCGACGACGAAGGTGTGGAAGACTACCTGAAGGTGTACACATTCCTTTCCAGACAGGAAATTGAATCTATTACGGCTACGCACGCTGCTGACCCGCGTGCCCGTACTGCTCAACTGCGCCTGGCCGAAGAAGTGACCCGCCTAGTACATGGCGACGCCGAGCTGCAGATCGCCCGCACCATTACAGATGTATTGACCGGCAAGACACCCGTAGCCGACCTGGACGAGCAAGCCCTCGAGGCATTACGCAAAGAAATCCCATCACTAACCCTTAGCCGCGGGTGGGATGTAATAAATGCCTTATCCGAAACAGGCCTGGCATCGTCACGCTCTGAGGCGCGCCGGCTGCTGAAAAACAACGCCGTCTCGGTAAATGGCAAAAAGATACAGCGCGACACATTCGAAGAAGATGATTTTCACAACAGCCGTTTATTGCTCCGTAAGGGGAAAGCGTTTAAGGATACCGCGCTAATCGAACGCGTAGAACGCAGCTAATGGTATACTGTTAAGACTTATGAAAGAACAACCAGTAAAACCGGCTGCGCCTAAAAAGCGTGCCGACCAATATAACGACCCAACCCATAACTACCGTACATACTGGGAGGGGCGCGACTACGAAAACGATGCAGAAGAAATGGCCATCCGGCGCCTTTTGGAAGGCAAGCACTTCCGCCACGCCGCCGATATTGGTGGCGGGTTCGGCCGTTTGTGTGTGCTCCTGGAAGAATATTCTGACCACGTTACACTTACCGACCCTAGTCAGCAACAACTGGACCTGGGTGAAGATTACTTAAAGGAATACCCAGAGATCGACCGCAAACTTATGCAGGCCGACGACCTGAAATTTAAGGACGGCCAGCTCGACCTTATCACCATGATCCGGGTGATGCACCATTTGCCGAACCCGGCTGCGGAGTTTGCTGAGATCTCGCGTGTGCTGGCCGCCGATGGCTATGCGATTATCGAAGTCGCTAATTACACCCACGCCCGTAACCGCCTCAAGCATTTGGTGAAGGGCAAGAAACTGCCCACCGAGCCAGTCAACATCCGCACTAATAATAAAGAAGGCGAGATTGCCTTCGTAAATCATAACCCGCACACTGTCATCAAGCAGCTGGCACATGCCGGGCTTAAGGTAGACCGCATCCTGTCGGTATCCAACCTGCGCAGCCAGGGACTGAAAAAAATCGTTCCCAAGAACGTCATGCTGGCAATCGAAGGCATTTTACAGCCTACGCTGGCCAAGAGTTTCTTTGGTCCGAGTGTATTTTTCTTGGTAAAGAAGGCCTAAGCCACAAATTGCAACCAAATGAAAAAGCCCTGTTACAAGCAGGGCTTTTTCGTGCTGTGTACTCATACACTTATGAACCTTTGCGGCGTTCAGCTTCCTGTAGGTACCATTTGGCGTACTCGAATATTTTTTGTGTTATTGCGGGCGACGGTTCACTGCCGTGGTTGCGCGTTGCAATGTCAGGTTCTTGGGCATGCTGCGCTTCAAACGGTTGGGATAGGAAAGTGTCAATTGCCTCCGGAGTCTTATATTTTAGGGCGATTCGATGTGCAAATGCCGCATCAGCCAGACTGTGCTTAAATATTTGCTTGTCTACCATGCTTCCGTCAACGTCCAGCTCTAACTTTTCAAAGTCTATCCGTTCTCGAATGATAGCCGGTAATTTTGCATACCTTTCACTCATGTACCGTTCGTCGTATTCGCTAATCTCAAGCCTGTTCATGGCGCCACGCACTTCTTCTTCCTGAGGGGAACGGTAGTGTTGCAGCCGCCCGCCCACAACCAGTCCGCGTACAACCCGCTCGGAAGTTACATATTGCCGCACAATTTCGCCTACTTTAGGCCGTACGCCATCCCTGACGGTTTCGCCAATGCTGCGATCGGTGATTACGCTATACGTCCCATCGCCATTGTCACGTACGTCGGTAATAGTTGATTCCTCATAATCGGCATCAGATTCAAACCAAGCCTGTTCTTCGGGGGATAATTTTGGTACGGCGGGTTGTTCCCCTGGCTGTGCGCTTTGTGTACCGCCGGTTTTTTCTGATGGGATACCCGGGTCGACAGTGGCGTGTATCTGTGGGGTAACGGAGGCGTTTGGCGATGTTTTCGCTAAGCCGCCAAAACCTAGCCGTGCGCTGTAGTCGCCAAGGGCTTGCTGCGCCAGGCCTAGTTCGGCTAACGCCCCGGCCGCCTTTATACGTGCAGCTTCGATGTGGCTTTCAGCCCGCCGGATTTCTTCGGCGCCACTGCCGTCAACCACGGCGTGCACTGCATCTGCGGCTTCGGAAATTTGTTGTTCTAAATGACCAGCGGCATCAATTGGTAGCTGGGCGGCGGCTGCCTGTAGGGCCTCGCCTAAAGGGTTATTTTCGGAATCCATAAGCACTCATTCTGACACATGAGTCCCAATATCGCAATTAATGTATGAGAGCTGTACTTTTTACGTTTCCTTTTATCCCAGGCAGGACTCTAACGTATACTAAAACAGCATGGATATAACGGAGGTAAAAGGGGTCGGTCCGGAAATGGCGAAGAAGTTCGCCATGTTAGGCGTGCACACGGTGGACGACCTCATAGATATGTACCCCCGCCGGTACGATGACTACTCCGACATTACTAGTATCCGGGACATCAAGCCCGGCCCGGTGACTATCCAGGCTACTATCAAACGGGTAATGGGCCGCTATGTGCGCCGCGGCATGCATATCACCGAGGCGGTCGCTACCGACGGCATGGATAGCATCCGCCTGGTGTGGTTCAATCAGCCCTACCGTGAAACCGGCATAAAACCTGATCAGGAATATTATATTGCCGGTAATTACGAGCTGAGCCGCCAACGCTTTGCCATAATGAGCCCTACCATTGAGCTGGTCAGCGATTTTCCAGTCAACACTGCCCGCATCATCCCGGTATACCGTGAGACCAAAGGCCTCACCAGCAAGCAGGTGCGCAAGGCGCTCCGTGAAGTAATGCCACGCATATTACGGCAGCCGGAGACATTGCCTGGCTGGCTGCTGGAAGCGCAAGACCTCATGCCGTATGCCTCGGCGATGGCTACGATACATTTCCCCGAAAGCAGCGAGGCCCTGCAGCAGGCCCGCCGCCGTCTGGGCTTTGAGGAAGTGTTCCAGCTGACGCTAGCAAGTTTGCTTAACAAATATGAGCTACTCCAGGATACAGCGCTGGCTATCCCGTTTGACCAGGAACTGGCCAAAAACTTTGTATCGCACCTGCCATTCCAGCTTACCGACGCACAGCGTAAAGTGGTCTGGCAAATTTACCAGGACATGCAGCAAACACAGCCCATGAACCGCCTGGTTGAGGGTGATGTGGGTTCCGGCAAGACCGTAGTGGGCGCTATGGCGGCGGTGATGGCTATGGCCGAAGGCTACCAGGTAGCCTTTATGGTGCCTACCGAACTACTGGCACGGCAGCATGCCGACACTATATATAGCCTGCTGGAGCCGCTAGGCTTCCACACGCGTGTGTCACTGCTGGTAGGTGGGATGAAGGCGAAAGAGAAAGAGACTGCTAAATCCCAGATAGCTAGCGGCCGGGTAAATTGTATTATCGGCACGCATGCCCTCATCCAGGAAGATGTGGATATGCAAAAGTTGGGGCTGGTAATAATTGATGAGCAGCACCGCTTTGGCGTGGAACAACGCAAAAAGCTGATGGCCAAGGCCGGACACATGCCACATTTGTTGAGCCTGACGGCTACGCCAATCCCACGTTCATTGGCGCTTACATTGTATGGCGAGCTGGACATATCTATTATCGCCGTCAAGCCTGCCGGGCGGCAGCCAATCCTTACCAAGATATGCTCGCCGAACTCGCGTGAGCTGTTGAATGAAGACATCGAGAAAGAACTGGCGGCTGGGCGGCAGATGTTTGTGGTGTGCCCGCTGATCACCGATAGTACGGTCAATGCAGGCAAGCTGAACTCTGCCGAAAAGATATATGATCAGTTCCGCAAAAAAGACTTTAAAAAGTGGCGTGTTGGCCTGTTGCATGGCAAAATGAAGCCTGCCGAAAAGAACGACATTATGGCACAGTTTGTAGCACATCAGATTGACGTGCTGGTAAGCACGACGGTTATCGAGGTGGGTGTGGATGTACCTAACGCCAGTATTATGCTGATAGAGGCTGCCGACCGCTTTGGTTTGGCGCAGATACACCAGCTGCGCGGCCGGGTAGGGCGGGGCAGCCATAAGGGCTACTGTTATCTGATGCTCAGCGACAGCAAGGCGCCGCCGAAGCGCCTGGAAGCCCTGGAGCGCAGCAGCGACGGCTTCAAGCTAGCCGAGCTAGACCTGGAATTACGCGGCCCCGGCGCTATATATGGCACATCACAGCACGGAGAACTGGACCTGCGTATCGCCAAATTAACAGATGTAGAGCTGATTGCTGCCGCCCGCGGGGCGGCTCAGCGTTGTATCGACATGAAGGAAGATCTGGTACAATATCCCCAGTTGTATATGCGCGTGGCAACCCTGCGTGCCGTAACAAATTTGAATTAAATAAATATGTATTCTGGAACAACCCTTACCCCGCTGTCCGGGAGAATGCTTGGTGCTCACCAAAAAATTGACCGCCTGGCGCGCCGTAGCTTAAAGAAGCTTTTAAATGATGGCGCGGCTTTCCCTACCTCCAAGCAAATCCTCCATTTTGAAGGCGTGAACGGCCCTGATGCCATCAAACGTAAAAGCCCGGCCCGTGATGAGCCGTGGCATTATTACATGCCCTTTGACGAAACCGATACGCAGCTGCTGAAGATTATCGGCGACCATTACGACGCCCTGGTGAAAGCACTGCGTGCTAAGGATGACGTGCGTGCGTCGTTTGAGGCAGCCTGGCTGGCGCATGCTATCGTGGACGGCCTGACCCCGCCACACCACCACCCCTACGAAAAAGAATTGTCAGTACTCCGTGGCGGCGAAGGCCTGGAGACGCGCGACAGTGTGAAAAATAAGATTATCATGCCCGGTGACAATGTATTGAAGATGGTAGGCAACAACTGGAAAATGTGGGGGCCACACGGCCTGCTGGCGGCGCACGGTTTTTTTGAATTTGGCATTGCTGCCCTGATAAAGCCAGTCTCCGAAAAGCAGGTTGCCCTGACTGCCGGTGACCTTGCCGAATTGGGCGAATACGGTGTAATCGAACTATTCCGCCGTAAGGCTAAAGAGGTCGCCGCCTTGGGTATGTATGACGCCTACCAAAAAGACGGCTGGACCCGCGACCTTGTACGCCAAGCCCGCCGCACCCTTATCCCCGTAATCGTGCACATGGTGGCGCTCTCCTGGTATGCCGCCTGCGTAGATGCCAATCTGGCTGAAAAGCGTGTGTTCAAGCAGCTCGAGAAAGAAACGGTGGCGTGAGGGTAGTAGCTGGAACATTAGGCGGCCGGGTATTCGACTCTCCTGGCACGCACAAAACCCACCCCATGAGCGACAAAGCCCGTGGCGGGCTGTTCAACATATTAGGTGACATAGAGGGCTTGCGAGTACTGGATGCCTTTGCTGGCTCTGGTGCATTGGCATTTGAAGCCATCAGCCGCGGTGCCTCCCACGCTGTAGCTATCGACGGCGACCGCGCCGCCCAGCGCACCATTACACAAAACATCCATACTCTGGGTGCCGATAGGCAAGTGCGCTTGATTTCTACGACCGCTAACGCCTGGAATGCTACGGCCGCTCCGACGACCTTCGATATCCTGCTGTGCGACCCGCCATACGACGACCTACAACAACCCCTTATTCAGCGGCTGGCCGCAGACCGGGTTGCCACGGGCGGTTTATTGGTATTGAGCTGGCCAGCCAGTACCGACGTGCCTATATTTGACGGTTTTGAGCAGGTCACACAGCGCAGCTACGGCGACATGCAGCTGGTGTTTTATCGCAAAGGGTAAGTGGCTGTAGACACGTCTAGCATTTTACGGTGCTTTACAGTAAAATACCCGAGAGCAACCACCTGCATTTGTGGTAGCTGGTACGCGGAGTAGTTATACTTTCATGTAAGACGCTTCGCTCGAGTCTACAAAAATGCCTCCCAGGCATTTTTGGGCGAGTGGTGAAATGGTAGACACGCTAGCCTTAGGAGCTAGTGAGGCAACTCGTGAAGGTTCAAGTCCTTTCTCGCCCACCAAAGAAAAACGACCAGTATAATCTGGTCGTTTTTTATTTTGCGAACGCTACCCCTATTATTGCACCTATAAGGGCAGCGGATGCCGTTATGGCTGTTGCCAAAATGAGATTACGGAAAGCTAGCTGTTGCGCTGCACGAGAGACATTCCCCTGTAGCTTGGTGAGCTCAGCATGGCGTTTTTCGGCTGTAGATTTTGGCTCTAAATTTTCAAGGTCTGGATGGGGGAAATTCATGCCTGCCAGGTATTCTAGATCAGATCTACGTATATGCCACATTACTTTAGGGTCTATTTGACCGGTACGTGCATGATCGTAGAGTAGGATCCAAGCAATATTACCTTCACTAAACGGCAGTTTAGGTAAAATACCATTTTTGCTTTTGTCGGCTAAAGCCTGTGCTCGTTTAAGCTGATCGGCGTCTGCTCCGTCAAGTAGGTCAATCCACCAGTATCTTTTTAGTAGCCAGGACCAGGCTAGTCCAAGCAGCAGTAAGGCGAGAACTACCACCATGATCAATCCTAAAATATTACTATCCCGAGTGCTGTGATGTATATGCGATAAGTGCATCGGTATGAAATCCTATTCTACGCAAGCTGTTTTAATAATATACGTAATCCAGCAGGGTTCGATACATGTAACTTTGCGTCCGTGTCGCCGTCGCCGACCTTCACAGTAAACGCGCCCTCCGGCATAGCCTTAAATAAGTCTTCGTCAGTGGTGTCGTCGCCAGCGGCCAGGATGAAATCGTAGGGTTTGTTATCAGAGCCTGTGGCAGTATCTAAAAATTGCTTGGCGGCCACGCCTTTGTCGATGCCTTTGATATGCACCTCTAGTACCTGGTGTCCGGGGACAATGGTAATTGGCAGCGCCTTGGCTAAAACGGTCAACACTTGCAGTGCCTGTTCGGCCATGGGGTCGGCTACGGTGGCGTCGGAGGCACGGTAGTGCCAGGCGATAGCACTGTGTTTTTCTTCGGTGGTGGACAACGGTACTTGTGCACCGTAGCGTTCAAATACTTCCCGGACGACCGGCTTCCAACTCTCATCCATGTCCATAGCAGGTGTCCACTCGGCATCCTTCATTTTTACAAAAAAGCCATGTTCGGCCACCATACTTACGGGCAACCCGCCAAACCATGTTTCCATCAGGTCGTGGTTCCGGCCGCTAATCAGCACTACTTGGATGCCGGGGGTGGACCCTAAGCCGCGTAATAACGCTTTTATTTCCTCTGTTGGCGTGGCAGCCAAGGGATCTTTTTCGAATTCCCGTAGGGTGCCATCGTAGTCTAGTAAAAATAGCTGTTTGCTGGCTTGTGTAAAGGCTTTTTGAATGTCTGTCTGCATTATATTTCATAGTATGGCATACATTGCGCCTATTACAGTAGGCGCTGTAATGTCCGCGCATGTCATATTGGCTTCAAACCGCCTGCCTGTAAACGTTACCGAACACAGCGGCACCCTAGCGGTGAACCGGTCTATTGGCGGCGTGGCGACGGCGCTGGACGCAATTTTCCAGAAGTATCAGGCGACGTGGGTTGGCTGGATGGGGCTTGGACGCACGCTGAATACAGACGAATTACACAGGCTACAGGCCGAACTGCCAGAACGCCTGGTGCCGGTGCAGGCAGAGACTAGTCTGGTAAACGCCTACTATAATCATTTTTCTAACCAGGTATTGTGGCCGACCATGCACCATTTTTGGCCGACACGCGCACCCAGTACCGCTGACTGGGATGCTATGAAGGAGATTGCCAGGCGCTTTGCGGCAGCTATTAGTGCCGTAGCGAGACCTGATGACATGATATGGGTGCATGATTACCATCTTATGATGGTGCCCCGGGCACTGCGCGAAGCCGGCTTGCAGAACAAGGTCGGCTTCTTTTTACATACGCCGTTTGCCACACCGCAGTACTGGTGGGTGGTGATGCACCACCGGGAGCTTCTGGAAAGTCTGTGCGAGGTGGATCTTTTGGGTGTGCAGACCCAGCGTGAAGTGGACGAGCTGTGGGAATGTATACGGGCACTGGGCCAACGCATGCAGCCTGGGCTGGTGCGGTCGTTCCCGATCGGCATCGACTATGACGCACACCACATACTGGGGGCTACGGCCGAAGTGCAGGGGCTTGCCCAGGATATCCAACGCCAATATCCCGGCAAGAAAATTATATTTTCAATCTCGCGACTGGACTATACAAAGGGCATATTAGTGCAGCTGGACGCAGTAGAGTTATTTTTGCAGGATCTGCTATCCGCAGAACGGCAACAGTACGTATATAAGATGATAGTCGCTCCGTCGCGGGAAGGTGTAAAAGCCTACCGCGAGTTGCAGGATGCGGCCGCTCAAAAGGCTGCTGACATAAATGAACGGCTCGGTACGCCTGGCTGGCAGCCGGTGGAGTATATATGTGAATACCATGGCCCTGCACAAATGGCGGCTTGGTTTACGGCCGCTGACGTATTAATGATTTTGCCGTCGCTGGACGGTATGAACCTGATAGCCAAAGAATATATCGCCGTGCGGCAAACGCCCGGTAGTCTGGTAATGAGCACAGGACCAGGTGCCGCCACGCAGCTGACCTCCGCACTGCTGGTGTCACCCAACGACCCACCCGCCGCCGCTGAAGCGTTGGCTCAGGCGATTGGCATGTCAGAACCGGAACGCGCTGAGCGCTGGAAGCAGCTACGGGAGAATGTGCGCACACAGAATGTGTTCTGGTGGGCGGACACATTTATAGACACGCTTAGCAAACAGTAAACAACAGCAAGGCGGAGTGTTTTTATTGCTGTTTAAGCGTAATCATGATATAATATATCAATGAGTAACAGTCCGGAATTTCCGCAAAGCAATTACCACGAAGCCACCCTCACTGCAGGGCAAGCCAGAGAAATAAACGAGAATTTTAATATTGTCGTGGTGGGCGGCTGGCACTGCCGGGCTAAATCGGAAAGTGACGTTGTGCCTTCGGATATCAACTATGACGCTACCAACCTGTTGACAAGCGCCTTAGACCCGGCAAAGGGCGATACATTATTTATTGAAGGGATTGGCTACAGGGGCGTGCCCGACGGCCAGCTGGTTTTGGCCATGGACCCGGAATGGGTCAAGGCGAAGGTCGGCATGCTGCGTGATACGCAGGAAATTGATAGCTTTAACTATGCCGCAATTATGGCAGGCCTCCGCGGAGTGCGTGTGGAATATGCCGATGTACACCATGATGTGTATAAGGATTTTTTGGCCAAAGAAGATATCGCTGAAGATGCTAATCTTACGCCCGCCCAGGGTAAGGCCAGAAACCAGTTACGTAACAGGCAGGCTGTGTACACTGTAAAAGATGATATGTTGGCACATCTGGAAGCGGTAAAGGCCAGCGGCGTAAAAGCCACATATATGCATTTAATGGGTGACGCCCATGTTAGTTTGGACCTTGACGGTGTCCAGATGTTGCCCGAAATATACGAAAACTTAGGCCTAAAAATAGATGTAGCTCATGTAATGCAGGCCGTAGCTGTACTGAAGATTATTGAAGCTACAGGCGTGCTGACAGGAAAAATCGTTGATGCCAACTTCGGTAGTGCGGCATAAACAGGCCAGTAGTGTATTGACGATGTTGTTTTATATTAATAAATGTGGTAAAATATATTTCTAAAAGAAGGCACCGCAATGGCACTATCAACGCAGCCATATAATGGCACGCGGGATTTATATCCGGAAGATAAACGTTTGCAGAAGTATATATTTGCTGCCATGCGCCGCGTTGTGGAGCAATTCGGTTACGAAGAGTATGACGCTCCGTTATTGGAGCCGGTAGAGCTATACTTTGCCAAGACGGGCAGCGCCGTGGTGCGCGAGCAGACGTACACATTACAGGACCGTACCGGTATGCATTTGGCTATCCGCCCGGAAATGAGGCCAAGCGCCAGCCGCATGGTAGCCGCTAAGCACGACAAGTTAGCCTTTCCGCTGCGCTGGTATAGCATCCCAACCCTATGGCGGTACGAACGGCCCCAGCAAGGGAAGCTACGGGAGTACCAGCAACTGCAAGTAGAGATCCTTGGCGTGCGCAACCTGCTGGCCGAATCAGAAGTGATCCAGGTAGCAGAAAACATGCTAAAGACATTAGGGGCGGCGCACGACATGTATACAATACGCCTTAACAGCCGCCATCTGATGGACTTTATATTGCAGGAATATCTGGGCCTGGATGGGGTACAATCGCACACAATGACCCGCTTGCTGGCAAATATGCACACGATGCCGCGCGAAGACTTCCTGGCAGAGACGGATGCATTGTTTACACCAAGCCAGCGTGAGGCCGGCGCCTTCAACAAGCTAGTGGGCATCCTGAAGACGAAGACTATGGCCCACATGCCCGAGGCTATACGCCAGAGCAATGCCGCGCTAGAGCTGAAAGAACTGATGCACGTATTGCATGAATCGCGCATCACAAATATCCGCTTCGATGTCACCGCTACAAACGGTTTCGAGTACTACAATGGCATTATATTCGAGGTATTTGACGAGCATCCTACAAAAATGCAGTCATTGATGAGCGGTGGCCGTTTTGACGGGTTAGTGCAGGAATTTGGGCTTGCCCCTATCCCGGCAGTCGGCTTTAGCTGTGATGAAGTAGCACTGGAAGGTTTTCTGAAAGAGCACGACCTATTGCCTCCATCCCGGTCTGATACGGACGTGTACATAGCGCTCAGCGGGCCAGTATATGCTAACGCCCAGCGTGTCGTGGACGATATGCGCGACATGGGCGCCAATGTAGCCGTAGACATCACAGGTGCCAGCCGTGAAACCCAGATAAACATCGCCAGCCGCAAGGGCATCCACTACATCATGTTTATCGGCGAAAAAGAGCTGAAAGACGAACAATATGATATTAAAAACCTGGCAACTGGCGTTACTGAACGCCACAGCGCAGCACGGATTGTATCTATCGTAAAAGACTACCGTGGCGATGAACGCGACTAGCCCCTTTGGCAAAAGTTTGGCCTCCCCTATATAATGTGGCCGGCATACGTCGGAAAACAGTTAAACGGAGGAGACTTATGGCTGAGGATATGCATGACAACGTTGAGCTGATTGTAGGTCTTGCCGGGGTGCGTGCAGATTTAGGTGCGATTGCCCTAGAATGTATGCCTGTCGAAGATGCAGAAAGTGTGCCTGTAGGGAAATATGTCCAGTTGCTGGACGGCGTAGAGGCTACATTACACGATACTAGCTTTTACGCTGCGTTACCTGCGGATATGGAAGAACAGTTGACGACGATGCGGGATGTGCTATCCGGATTGCTCAAGGGTACAGAAAATGAAAATGCCGAACGGGCAAAGCTGTGTCTAGACGTCCTGGTAATGCATATGGCAAAAGCTAAAGAATTGGGTGTCGTGGCTGGCAGCGAAGTGGAAGCCATGTTGGGTGCATTATCTATAGCGCGAAGCCATGCCCATAAAGCTGCAGCAGCTCTGAATGGCGTGCAAGGTGAGATGGTGCAGGCGGCAGGCGTCAAACAGACGGCGTTGGATGAAATAGACGGATATATTGAGGCTATATAGGCCTATACGGCCGCTTAGCTGACGCTGCCTTATATGTGCCTCTGGATAAAGTGTTGCTGATCTGTTACAGTACCTAACTATGCAAGTCACTAAAAAGAATCTCACCGACACCAAAGTACAACTGCAGCTCGCCGCCGACGCCGAGCTGCTGCAGGCGGTAAAGCAGGAAGTCCTGCAGTCATTTGCCGCTAGCATTAAGCTGCCCGGCTTCCGCGAGGGCAAAGCGCCGCTGACCCTCGTAGAAAAGCAGGTTGACCAGGCCCGTTTCCAGACAGAGTTCCTGGAACACGCCATCAACGAGCTATATAGCGCTGCGCTCCAGCAGGAAAACCTGCGGCCGGTAGACCAGCCACAGATCACTATCTCTAAGTTTGTACCCTTCGATACACTGGAAGTAGAAGCTGAAGTTGAAGTAGTTGGCGAGGTGAAATTACCTGACTACAAAAAAATGAAGCTAGCCAAAGAAAAAGTGGCCGTTACTACCAAAGACGTTGACGAAGTTATCGCCAGCCTGCGCACCCGTGAAGCCGAAAAGAAAGATGTTGACCGTGCTGCCAAAGACGGTGACTACGCCGTCATCGACTTTAAGGGAGTAGACGAAAAGACCAAAGAGCCAGTAAAGGGTGCTGACGGCACTGACTACCCATTGCTGCTCGGCAGTAATACCTTTATCCCTGGCTTCGAAACCAACCTGGTAGGCACCAAGCCTGGCGAAGAAAAGACATTTGTACTGACATTCCCTAAAGATTACGGCGTCGCCGCATTACAGAACCGCAAGGTAGCCTTTACGACTACTACTAAGAAAGTCCAGGCTGTTACTGAGCCGAAGCTGGACGACGAGTTTGCCGCTAAGGTTGGCCCCTTCAAGACCGTTGCCGAGCTGAAGGCTGACATCAAAAAGCAGCTGGAAGTAGAAAAGCAGTACCAGGCAGACCAAAAGTACGCCGACGACCTGCTGACTAAGATTACTGAAAAGACCAAAGTATCTATCCCTGAGGTCCTGGTAAACGAACAGATTGAGCGTATTGAGCGCGACCAGCGCCAGAACCTCATCTACCGCGGGCAAACATGGGCAGAATACCTTGAAGCTGAAAAGCTCACAGAGGAATCATACCGCGAAAAGCAGAAGCCTGTCGCAGAACTGCGCGTAAAGGCCGGACTGGTATTGTCTGAAATTGCCGACCAGGAAAAGATTGATGTAACCGTCGAAGAACTGGATATGAACATCCAGGCCCTGAAGGCACGCTATCCTGACCCCAGCATGCAGGGTGAACTGGACAAGCCGGAGAACCGCCGCGAGATTGCATCACGCCTGATGACCGAAAAGACCATCGCACGCCTTACCGAGTACGCGACCGCCGCGTAGCCCATATACAACACATAAACACAAACAGCCGGAGTATGTTCCGGCTGTTTGTTATATGTATACTAACTATATGGATGTGTATCACAATGAAGGTAGAATCGTGCGGGTTTATGTGCCGCCGGCCGAACGGGGGGATGTACGGCGACGGCTGCTGCGCCATGCGGCGCGTAACTTTGCAATTGCTGTAGGGAGTACGCTAAAAACTTCAGTCATTGACCCTATTGATGAACGTCAGGGGTCAGCTGAAAAGAGGGATACTGCCACTAATGCTTTCGCCGACAGTCTCACGTTAGTGCGGCTGCTGCGAATTGGTAAAGGTATAGTGCTGGGTGAAGATGCAGCACAGCTCCACGGCCTCTACCAGCAATCCCGCGAAGCAGAACTGAAAAAAAGATCAGATAAAAATAGCAAAATCCCGGATAGGCGCGCGGCTGGCGTACACAATTCTGTCGTCCGCCATGATTTAAATGCGTCAAGCATGGTATATCCTGAATCAGTGATGGGTGAAGTCCGAGGAGCGCTGGAAGAGGCGAGCTGTATTACGATGCAATCATATGAGAACTGCGTCATTGCGCAAAGGGCGTTGGAGGCGGCTATACGAATTGCCGGCAGTGTCGACACATCGCTTATAAGGGGCGAGGGCGCGGAAGCCTTGCGCCATGCAGATGCGGCGGGTCGCCTTATGGAAAATGGCTTTGCAGAAATCAGCACTTACCAGCAGGCTGTTAAGTGAGATGTATGGTGTAATATCTAGCTAACATAATGATTAGCACTCTTGACTGCCGAGTGCTAATTTTATAGTATAGATACAAGAGTGACTAACGACGATTGAAACGAGGTATTTTATGACACAGACAACAAGCATGCTTATTCCCACAGTTATTGAAAGCGATGGCCGCATAGAGCGTGCCTATGACATATATAGCCGTTTGCTGAAGGACCGCATTATTTTCCTCGGTACCCCGGTAGAGCAGAATTCTGCCAACGTTATCGTCGCGCAGCTATTATTCCTGCAAAATGAAGACCCAAAGAAGGACATCTTCTTTTATATCAACAGCCCCGGCGGCAGCGTATATGACGCCCTGGCCATTTACGACACCATGCAGTTCGTGACAAACGACATCCAGACCGTCGGTATCGGTATGCAGGCGTCAGCCGCAGCCTTCCTGCTCAGCAGTGGCACCAAGGGCAAGCGTTTCATCCTGCCAAACTCAACGGTGATGATCCACCAGCCTTCTAGCGGCACCCGTGGCAAGGTAACTGACCAAGAGATTGACCTCAAAGAATCGCTGCGCATCAAGCAATTGCTTGAAGACATCATGGTAAAGAACACCGGCCAAAAGAAAGAGCGCATCCACGAAGACATGGAGCGTGACCGATGGATGACTGCCGAAGAGGCAAAGAAGTACGGCATAGTCGACAAGATCATTGCCGTACCGCCAAAAGCATAGTATATTACCGTACTAATGACATGGCCACAGCCTGACCGACCAGTTGGATATTATGTTGACCGGACAGGTATGCCATTTCACGTCCTAGAGGTGGATATGGGTTCACAACCACTCCGTGTAAGTGCTGCAGGTGCTGGGATTGCGCAAGTACTTCGCGCCAGCTGGCAGAAGTTTGTGCCTGATACGCTCCGGCAAACCGACCTCGAGGACCTGCATACCCCTGAGCGGATAATAAGCAGGATATTGCATAAGCCCGAGGGTGTGCGTTATGTGGTGGCCGTCGACGGCCCGGCCGACCTTACGCAGCCGGAGCAGGTGCAAGCATTTGGCCGCGTAGCGCAATACCGCCCGAAGCGGCCATCACTACGCAACCTTACTATGCGCCCGTACCCGAATATTACCGACCTGGAGACGCGTGACGGCGGACTGGGCCTCGGGCAAAAGGACCGGTACGGCATACAGGCAGCGGCCTTGCTGCACCACATGCTGGACGCCGACCATATAGATACCCCTACAGAACCCAACCATAAAGCGAGCGCCTACACTGAACGCCCCAACAAGCAAGGCATACCGTTTTACGAGCAATTCGGCTTTACTGAAGATACGGCTATAAAGCCTGAGGCTATCACGCAGCAGCTGGGCGGCAGTGCTATTGAGATGGTACATATGGTTGCCGGCAGGGCAGGTGACGCCCAGGCTGCCCTCCACCAGCTACTGCAGCAGTACCAGTAATTGTGGCGTGGCAGCCTTTTATTACCAATTACTGCACGTGCAGTTGGAATTTTTGCAGCATTTCTTGACTTTAATTGTCACTGCGTCCATAATGCTACCCTAAGAAGTAGTGTAAGCATGGGCAGTGCTGTGGTGTAATAGCCAATGAGACTTATCAGCGCCAAAAACACCCGCTTAGGAACCTTCGCGCGAAAAAAATACTTAACAAACTAAGTTAGTTATTAATGCCTTACTTCTGATCAGGTAAGGTACTTGTGCGTACGCGGATACGGACAAGGTAACATAAGGGGAGACATTGCATATATGGCGAAGAGCACTAAGCATGCAAACGACGACCAGCGCGTGTTTTACACGGCCCAAGATGACGCCATTCAGCTCGGCGACTTGGTAGACCACCAAAATAAGTCCTTCCAATGGTTTATTGATGAAGGCCTTGGTGAGCTGTTGGCTGAAATTAGCCCGATTGACGACTACACGGGTGCAAAATTAAGCCTGACTTTCAAAGACTACCACTTTGAAGATCCAAAAATTACCGAAGCGAAGGCACGTGAAGACAATGTGTCCTACGAAGCCCCATTAAAGGCACGCGTAGAGCTGACCAACAAAGTTACCGGCGAAGTCAAAGAACAGGAAATCTACCTAGGTGATTACCCATTCATGACCAAGCGCGGTACGTTTGTGATCAACGGCGCCGAGCGCGTCGTAGTAAGCCAGCTGATCCGTTCCGCTGGTGTATTTTTCACTTCGGACCAGCACGGCCAAAACAACCTGTACGGCGCCAAGGTTATTCCCGGCCGCGGTGCATGGCTTGAGTTTGAGACTGCTGCAGCCGGCGGTTTGTTTGTAAAGATCGACCGCAAGCGCAAAATTGCCGTCTCTACGCTGTTCCGTGCCCTCGGCATGAACGAAGCCCAGATGAAAGAGGCATTTGCCCACGTAGACACCGGCAGTGTAAACCATCTGCAGGCTACCCTGGACAAAGACCCGACCCGCGGCCAAAGCGACGCCCTCATCGAGGTATACCGCCGCTTACGCCCAGGTGACCTGGCTACTGTAGACAACGCCAAGGCACTTATCGAAAACATGTTCTACAACTTTAAGCGGTTCGACTTTTCGCGCGTGGGCCGCTACAAGATCAACAAGCGCCTGAACCTGGACGTACCAAACACCGCCGAAAACCGTGTTATGCGTTTACAGGACCTAGTCGCAATCGTTGCTGAGCTTATCCGCCTCAACAACACGCAGGAACCAGCTGACGACATCGATAGCCTGGCAAACCGCCGCGTGAAACTGGTAGGCGAACTTGTACAGCGCCAATTCCGCATTGGCCTGCTGCGCATGGAGCGCAACACCAAAGACCGTATGTCTATGAGCGAGATCGAAACAGTAACCCCTGGCCAGCTGATCAACGCCCGCCCGGTAGTTGCTGCTGTACGCGAATTCTTCGCTAGCTCACAGCTGTCACAGTTCATGGACCAGATCAACCCGCTTTCAGAGCTGGCTCACAAACGCCGCTTGAGCTCTATGGGCCCTGGTGGTTTGAGCCGTGAACGTGCCGGTTTTGAAGTACGTGACGCCCACGCTACCCACTACGGACGTATCTGCGCCGTAGAGACACCTGAAGGTGCCAACATTGGTTTGGTATCTAACCTGGCAAACTATGCCAAGATTAACGACTACGGTTTCATCGAAACCCCTTACCGTAAGGTTATTACTGCCGTTACCCCTAAGGACGCCGAAGGCCACATCGCCCGCGGCGACTTAGCTGGCAAAGACGGCAAAGTAGTTGTCGCCAACGGCAAAACCATTACTAAGGCTGACGCCGACAAGCTCGCTAAGGTAGAAGGCCGTGCCACATGGCCAGTCAAGCCACGCGTTACTAACAACGTTGTGTACTTGGATGCTGCTGCTGAAGAGTCATCTGTTATTGCCGGTATTGGCAACCAACTGGACGAGCAGGGTTACTTTATTGAAGAGCGCGTAAGCGCCCGTACCAACATGAAGCCGGGTGAAGCCGACGCCAATGACGTCACACACATGGACGCCGCCCGTAACCAGATTATTGGTAGCTCCGCTGGCCTGATCCCATTCATTGAAAAGAACTACGTGTACCGTTCATTGATGGGCAGTAACCAGCAACGCCAGGCTGTACCACTTATCCAGCCTAGCTCCCCTATCGTAGGCACTGGCCTCGAAACCGCAGCCGCCCGTAACACCGGCCAGATGATCCTGGCGGAAGAGGATGGTGAAGTTACCCGCGCTAACGGCCAGGAAGTGGTCGTAAAGTATGCTGACCGTTCCGTAACATACGAGCCGCAGCACTTTATCCGTTCCAACGAAGGTACCAGCATCAACCAGAAGGTTGTTGTACACACCGGCGACAAGGTCGCTAAGGGTGATGTGCTGATCGAAGGTATGTCTATCCAGAATGGCGAACTCGCCCTGGGCAAGGACCTGATTGCCGCATTCATGCCATGGGGCGGTTACAACTTTGAAGACGCCATCATTATCAGCCGTAAGCTGGTAGAAGATGACACACTGACTTCAGTGCACATCGTAGACTTCATGATTGAAGTGCGCGAAACCAAGCTAGGGCCGGAGATCGTTACCCGCGACATCCCGAACGTATCCGAGGACGCACTGCGCCACCTGGACGACGACGGTATCGTACGTATTGGTGCAGAAGTACATCCTGGTGATATACTGGTAGGTAAGATTACCCCTAAGGGTGAACAGGAATTGTCTTCTGAAGAACGCCTGCTGCGCGCTATCTTTGGCGAAAAGGCCAAGGAAGTCCGCGACACCTCACAGCGTATGTCAAACGGCAAGCATGGTAAGGTTGTTGGCGTTAAGGTATTCAGCCGCGAAAACGGCCACGAACTGAAGGCTGGTGTGCTTATGCAGATCCAGGTGTTCGTAGCCCAGATGCGTAAGATTAGCGTTGGTGACAAACTTGGTGGCCGCCACGGTAACAAGGGTGTTATCGCCCGTATCCTGCCTGTCGAAGACATGCCATTCCTTAGTGACGGTACGCCAGTAGATATCGTATTGAACCCGCTCGGTGTACCTTCTCGTATGAACCTGGGCCAGCTGTTTGAAACCCACTTGGGTATGGCGGCACGCGCCCTCGGCCTGAAGGTAGCCAGCCCATCATTCAATGGTGTGCCTGTAGAAAAGATCCAGGACTTGCTGGAAGAAGCTGGCTTGCCGCGCGATGGTAAGCAACAGTTGTACGACGGCCGTACCGGTGAAGCGTTCTCCGAGCGCACCACTGTCGGTTCGATGTACATGATCAAGCTAAACCACATGGTTGCCGACAAGATCCATGCCCGTTCGACTGGCCCGTACACTATGGTTACCCAGCAGCCACTTGGCGGTAAGGCCCAAAACGGTGGCCAGCGCTTCGGCGAGATGGAGGTGTGGGCACTGGAGGCATATGGTGCGGCAACTACCTTGCAGGAAATGCTGACCATTAAGTCGGACGACGTATATGGCCGTTCTAAGGCATATGAGTCTATCATCAAGAAGACCGAAATTGTGGGTCCGAAGGTTCCAGAAAGCTTCAACGTGCTTGTGAAGGAGCTGCAAGGCCTTGGCTTGAAGGTTGACCTCGTAACATCGAACAAAGTCGTTGACGCTGAAGAGGTATTGACTGCGAACGTCCGGGACGAGGCTGCGCACCTGCCAGAGGTAGATGTGCCGTCGTCGAGCATCTCTGACGTAGATGTCAGTGAAGATGCTGCTGTTGACGAATTTATGACTATTGGCGATGTAAACGAAGACGGCGATGTCGTCCCCGTTGCAGCCACAGACGATGACATGGGAGGTGACGACTTTAACGTTACCGAAGACGAAGAAAATGAAAAGGAGGTAGCATAGTATGCGTCGTTATTCATACGGTACTAACATCGCAGACTTTGATGCAGTACGCCTAGCTGTCGCTAGTGCGGCCGACATCCTCGAATGGTCCCACGGTGAGGTTACCAAGCCTGAGACTATCAACTACCGCACACAGAAACCGGAACGCGATGGCCTGTTCTGTGAGCGTATCTTTGGGCCGGTTAAGGACATTAACCCCCACGACGCCAAGTACAAGGGTGTCCGCAGCCGCGAAGCTGCTGTCGACAAGAACGGAGACCTGGTCACCAAGAGCATCGTGCGCCGTGAGCGCATGGGTCACATTACCCTGGCTGTTCCTGTTGCACACATCTGGTTCCTGCGCGGTACGCCTTCAGCAATTGGTTTGCTGCTCGGCGTTACTGTTAAGAACCTGGAACGCGTGGCATACTTTGCGAGCTACATCATCAAGCGTGTAGACACCAAAAAGCGTGACCAGCTGCGCGCCGACAAGGAAGCTGAATTCTCAGCTGCCCGTGAAGCGATCCGCCTGCGGTACGAACGCGAAGCTGAAGCTCCTGACGCTAACGTGAAAGCTTTGGCTGAAATGCAGACTAAAGAACAAGCTGATGTTGACAAGCAATGGGAAATATACAAAGCACAGATTGACGGCCTGGAAGTCCTGCGCCTTATCTCTGAAGCTGAGTACCGCGCCTTGCCCGATGACCTCCGCGCCCTGACCGAAGTAGGCATGGGCGGCCAGGCCCTGAAGACATTGCTCGACCAGATCGACTTGAAGGAGTTGATTGGCCAGTTGGCAGCAGAATCCGACGAAGCCAAGGGCCAGCGCAAGAAGAAGCTGATGAAGCGTCTGCGCCTGTTGGAAAGCATGGACCGCGCCGGTATCGAGCCGTCCAGCATGTGTCTGACCGTTTTGCCAGTTATTCCTCCAGACCTGCGCCCTATGGTGCAGCTGACCGGTGGCCGTTTTGCGACCTCCGACTTGAACGACCTCTACCGCCGTGTCATCAACCGTAACAACCGCCTGAAGAAGCTCATCGAGCTGAACGCACCGGAAGTTATCCGCCGTAACGAACAGCGCATGCTGCAAGAGGCAGTTGATGCATTGGTAGACAACAACAGCACCCGCTCCGGCCGTGCGGTAGCCGCCACTGGCCAGCGCCGCCGCCTGAAGAGCCTTTCAGACATGCTGAAGGGTAAGCAGGGCCGTTTCCGCCAGAACCTTTTGGGTAAGCGCGTCGACTATTCTGGCCGTTCGGTAATTGTTGCCGGCCCAGAGCTGAAGATCACCCAGTGTGGCCTTCCGAAGATGATGGCGCTCGAACTGTTCAAACCATTTGTGATCGGTGAGTTGATTTTCCGTGAGCAAGCCCACAACATCCGCAGCGCTACCCGTATGATTGAGACCGGCGAGATCGCTGTTTGGGACGCATTGGATGAAGTGATCAAGGGCAAGTACGTTCTCTTGAACCGTGCCCCGTCACTACACCGTCTGTCTATCCAGGCATTCATGCCCGTATTGATTGAAGGCCGTGCTATCCAGCTGCACCCGCTCGTATGTAAGGGCTTCAACGCCGACTTCGACGGTGACCAGATGGCCGTACACTTGCCGCTCTCTGACGAGGCGCAAGCTGAGGCAAAGAACATTATGGCCGCTAACAAGAACCTACTGAAGCCAGCCGACGGTACGCCGATCCTGCACATCGAGCAGGACATGGTATTAGGTTGTTACTACCTGACCTACGAGCGCCCAAGCGTTTCAGAGGCAACCCGCCCGTACCAGCACATCGAAGAAGCTATGATGGCTTTGGACGCTGGTGTTATCAAGCTGCAGAGCCATATCCGCGTACCATTCCGCGGTGAACTCCGCCACACTACTATTGGCCGTATCCTGTTCAACGAAGTGTTCCCAGAGGACATGCCGTTCCAGGATGAACCAATGACCAAGAAGAAACTTCAGCAGGTAATGGCATTGGTATACGCCAAGTATGGCCAGTCTGTAACTGCCGAAATCGCTGACGAACTGAAGGACCTCGGGTTCCACTACGCTACCAAATCCGGCCTTTCAATGGGTATGGGTGACTTTACCCGCATCGTTGGCATGGAAGACGTCATCCACCAAGGTGAAGACCGTGCTGCCGCTATCGATGAACAGTACGAAGAAGGTTTCATTACCGAAGACGAGCGTTACCGCTTGACTATCGATAACTGGACCAAGGCTGACGGCCGCGTGCAGGAACTCCTCGCCGAACAAATGATTGGCCAGGAAAGCACCATGGCTATTGCGATCACCTCCGGTGCCCGTGGTAACATCTCCCAGATGAAAATGTGTGTCGGTATGCTGGGTGTCTTCTCAGACGCCGGTGGCCATGCCATCGAGCTGCCAGTGAAGTCTGGCTACATCGAAGGGTTGGACCCTCTGGAATACTTCACCGGTACCCGCGGTACCCGTAAGGCGTTGATCGACATCGCCCTGAAGACCGCTGACGCTGGTTACTTGACGCGCCGTCTTGTTGACGTCGCACAAGACGTATTTACTATCACTGAGGACGACCGCTACGAACTGGACCCAGGCTTTGGCATGTTCCGTAAGGACGCTGCCCTGATCGGCGTATCTCTTGGGTCGCGCTTGGAAGGCCGTTTTGCAGCCGAAGACATCAAGGGGTTGGTACAGCGTGGTGAACTTATTACTCGCGATATCTCCAAGAAGATCGACGCCGATGAATCTATCGACGGCGTAAAGATCATGAGTGTCCTGAGCGCTACAAGCGTCCACGGCGTACCGCAGAAGTCTTACGGTATCGACCCGGCAACCGGCATGATCGTGTCAACGGCACATCCAATCGGTGTTATCGCTGCCCAGTCAATCGGTGAGCCAGGCACACAGCTGTCCTTGGACTCCAAGCACCGTTCTGGTGCTGTTATGGCCGACGACACTGCCCAGGGCCTGAGCCGTATCGAAGAACTTCTCGAAGTCCGCACTCCAAAGGGTCAGGCCTACCTGACCGATATTGCCGGAACGGCAACGGTATGGGAAGAAGGCGACCACTACGTTATTACTGTGACCGCCAAGGAAAAGGAAGCCCTGAACTTCAAGCTCGGTGAACGCACCGCTAAGGTTAAGAGTGGTACTGATGTTGCTATTGGCGACGTCGTAGCCAGCATGGACGATGGCTCTGAGCCACTCATCGCCCCAATGGCGGGCAAGGCTGAAGTTACCGACAAGGCCATTGTCATTAACCCGGCTGGCCAAGCCGTAGTACGCTACGAAATCCCAGGCTTTAAGCAGATCCTGACTAAGGACGGTGACGAAGTTGTTGCCGGCCAGCAACTGACCAACGGTTCTGTAAATCTGCAAGACCTGATGCGTCTGCAAGGCGTAGAGTCTACCCAGCGCTACATCATGAATGAAGTGCTGCATATCTTCGCCGCACAGGGCCAGAACATTGCCGACAAGCACCTTGAGATCATCGTGCGCCAGATGTTCAGCCGCGTACAAGTTGAAGACGCTGGTGATAGCGAATTCGTGACTGGCGACATTGTAAGCAAGCTGGCAGTCGTTGAAGCCAACGATAACCTGACGAAGGAAGGCAAGGAAGCGGTTAAGTACAACCAGCTGTTGCTGGGTCTGATCAAGGCATCCTTGAGTACTGACTCGTTCCTGAGTGCTGCATCCTTCCAGGACACCACCCGCGTCCTGATCGGCGCTGCCACATCCGGCCGCGTAGACAAGCTGCATGGCTTGAAGGAAAACGTTATCCTAGGCCGCAAGATCCCTGTAGGTACAGGTGTCCGCGATCCGGAAGAGATGCGTTTGGAAGACGAAGAGATCTTACCTCTAGGGGTATAGCTTTTCACGGCTAGCGCAAAGAGCCAGGCGGTATGCCTGGCTCTTTCCTTATGTGCATTGCAGTATAAGAGGTTGACATAAACGAGTAGGACGTGTTGTTGTATACAGGAGAATACCTGTTGGGTATTGGCATTCCGGTGGGAGATGTGGGTAATCATAACCGTTATGGAAAGCGAGGTGACATATGACAATGGAAAGTGTTAAAGGGATACTGGCGCAGGTAGACGCCACAGTGCAGAGGTCGGAAGCGGGGCGGCTACCGTCTATAATTGATGGCAAGACTACGCTTGAGGGGCTGACTGGCGACGTGTTGTCGGCAGCAGCTGACCGTGCGTCAGAGTTATTACGTTTTACTGACGAAGTAATCTCGCCCCATTTTGTTGCTGCACGACACGCAGGTTCATCGGTAGTGCGCGGCCTTATGGCAAGTCAGACAGGACATTCTGAAATAATTAGCGCAGCCGGCGCTGCAGGTGATATGTCGCAGCATGCAGTCAAGGGGGAGTCTGCCGCTGCCCTCATGTCTGACAGTATGGAGATTATTGTACATTTACTGGGGCAGCTTTCGCAGGAGATAGGTGTATACACTGAGGCCGAACGCCAGGTCGTAGAACAGGCAGGCGAGGTGCAGAATAAGGCAATCCAAATAAACACGCACATCGATACGTACCGGATGAATGTTGGCATAAGCGAGGGCACTTCAAACTAGACGAAAGTCATCTGTACGTGTATAGAAGGGAGTTCTAATGAGCGTTGAACGGATAAACCGCGAGCTGGACGGAGTAAGGTGCGGCGTTGCAGACGCGCCACTCATGCATCTTACTGATGAGCAGTTAAGTAATCTGTCGCTTGGTGATGCGCTGAAGACCATGCGGCAGTTGTTGGGGGTAGTGCAGCAGCGGCAACAAGAAGACATCCCAGTCATAGCGGCAATGATCCCCGCCTCCAGGGCTGTAGTTAGGGGTAGCGCGGAGCATGTCGCCCAAGTCGTGCCTTTAGGAATAGACGGATACCATCCAATCATTCAGGACGTGCGAACCGCATTGCACGGTACTGAGAATGCTATGAGCGTTGCGGGCGAACATGTGCTTGCTATGGTACATAGTGCCGAACAGGCGCTGGGTCAGATAGCACTTGCTATCGGCAACATGAAAGACTATGAAGATGCGCGTACGCTATTGGTTGGCGGTGTGGCTGAAGCCCATGCTGGCCGTGACCGGGTGACCGCCGGCTTGGACCAATACCAGACTGTCGTTACCGGTTAGTAGGCCGCCAGGTACTATTTTTTTCAGCGCTGCCAGCTATTGGTATAGTAAACATATACGCTATACATAATGTTGGAGGGCCAAAATGAGCGTCGAAGATGTTAATGCCGGGCTTGAAGATATGAATCTAGTGCACCGTATGAGGCAACGATAGATGCCTTACCTCCAATAGACGTAGGCGGCATTGATATGCTGCGTGCCGTACTGACCGCGCATCGTACGAATATTGATACGGGGGCCAGGCCAGGCGTCCAAGCGCTCCAGGGGCGTGCTATGTACGCCAGAGATGAACTGACAGCTGTTGTTAGTGATGACCCTCATGAAATACATCCGTTACTCGCGGATGTATTTGTTAATTTGGAACAGATGTCGACGAAAGCTGTAGAGGCAAATGGCGCTACTGAGGCTATGGATGAAGCGCTTCAGGAGGCGTTGGGTTGTTTGCGGGGCCTTGAAAAAGCATTGGATGCGTACCGTGCCGGGCGAAGCGCAGCCGAAACATCCATCAGAGATACAGAAGGCGCGGCCAGGGCAGCAGTAGTAAACGCTGAGGAATACCAGCGGTATATATAGTGTACCCATAATAGTTTGACACTAGGTGGCAGTATAGATACGCTGTATCTAACCATAATTTCAGGAGGATCGGATATGAGTGACGTTGGCGGAATTAAGGCAGGCCTAGAGTCGGCAAGAAACGCAATCAATACAGCTCCGTATATTGACGCTGCCAAAGCATTTAACGGCATAGAAATAATCGACGGTGACAGATTCCATGCGAAGCTCAATACTTTGGCGACAAACCTTGGTGATAACGACACTATGCCTAGCCTCGTGGCAGGCGCTGCTATGACCGCTTGGGCAGAGCTGGCTGCTACGCAGGAAAGTGATGAAAGCATGCAGCCGGTCGTCGGTAAGGCATTTGACCACTTAGGTGTTATGAGGGAAAAGGCTGAAACTGCACGAGGACGTACTGAAGTGATGCGCGGGTTGGCTGAAAAGGCACTCGGGCTGTATCAGGAATTTACTAAGACCATGGAAGATTTTGAAGCGAACCGCGCACAAGGCGAGAAAGAACTGAACGAAAGTGCGCAAGGCGCCCAGCTCGCTAAGCAATCTATTTCCGAATACGAAGCAACGTTGTAGCACCGCGGTTACAGGCGTATTGTTCCATCAGATCAAATCTGGTATAATTTAGGTATTACAAGTAAGTAGTCTGAGTCAGGCGGAGTTAAGGGTGCGGGCAGAGTTGGCACTCGCCGCGTCCTCGCCTCATGACGGTAGACTGCATAAGGAGATAGAATGCCAACAATCAACCAGCTTGTCCGCAAGCCGCGTACAAAGGTTACTTCCAAGAGTAAGTCACCTGCTATGCAGCGCGTGGTCAACAACCTTAAGACCCGTACATACGAGAAAGCTTCACCGCTGAAGCGCGGCGTATGTGTGAAGGTTACTACCAAGACCCCTAAGAAACCGAACTCTGCCCTCCGTAAGGTTGCACGTGTCCGTCTTTCTAACGGCTACGAAGTATGGGCCTACATCGGCGGCGAAGGCCACAACTTACAAGAGCACGCCGTAGTACTCGTACGCGGCGGCCGCGTAAAGGACCTTCCTGGTGTGCGTTACCACATCGTTCGTGGCGCACTAGACCTCCAGGGTGTTAATAACCGCAAGCAGGGCCGTTCCAAGTACGGTGCCAAGAAGGAGAGCAAGTAATGCCACGCCACAAGACCAAAGCCCTCGTCCGCGATGTAGCTCCGGACCGCATGTACAACAGCGTACAGGTATCCCGTATCATCAACCGTGTTATGCGTGACGGCAAAAAGCAGATTGCCGAACGCCTGGTGTACACTGGCATGCAGAAGGCTGCAGACAAACTGAAAGTGGAGAACCCACTGGAAGTGTTTGAGACTGCACTGAAGAACATCCAGCCGCACATGGAAACCCGCAGCCGCCGTGTAGGTGGTGCTAACTACCAGATTCCATTCGAAGTTAAGGGGCAGCGCCAGCAGCACTTGACGACAATGTGGTTCGTGCAGGCCGCACGTGCCCGCAAAGGTATGAGCATGGCTGACCGCTTGGCACTTGAATTAGTGGAAGCCTACAACAGCCAGGGTACCGCCGTTAAGAAAAAAGAAGACACACACAAGATGGCCGAAGCAAACCGTGCATTTGCACACTTTGCCCGCACCTAATCTTCCTGTATGTTATCAGAGGAGCATTTTTGCTCCTCTTTTTTATTCCAAAAATAAATATACGTTTTAAGGAGGGTACATATAATGTCCGAATCTAACATGGGTGAAGTGCATAACAATATTCAGCAAGGTATCAACAGGCTGGGTGAGGCGCCAATACATCCGCTGATTGGCCATTTAGAGGACATGAATTTTGCCGGGGATGTCGAGAAGGCAGAAGCTATGCGTGATCATGTTACTGCTTCTGTGCAGAACGTGCCTGACCTCGGCCTGCTAAGCACGATAATAGCAGAGAAGACAGGCGAGGGCCGCGACCTTCTGACGAGTGCATTAGATGGCGCTAGCGACCCTATGGGTGAGCTTGCGGCGCGTAAGGCCGACCATGCCTTTCAGCTGACGGGGGAGGTTGTGGGCACGGCAGGCGTATTGCAGCGCCGCCGTGAATCAGTATTAGAGCACATAACGGCAATAGTCCGGGAATTAAAGGTCTTGGAGGCGGGACGCCAGGCAGCACTAGGGCGTGCAATTGAGGCGCGTGATGCCCGTGATGATGCGGTTGCGAACGCAGAAATGTACATGCGGCAGACAGGCGGAACACCGGAGCAACCTACGGCATAAGAAGCAAAACTATTGTTTTTTTTATGCTATTAATTCTAGGCCGTATGCGGTTTGATATATGAATGAGCGATTCATCCATATCTGTACGAACATTAAAGGCCCAGGTTAGGCAGCAGCCTGAACAAATTAAGGAAATGTCCGGTACACTTTCTGCTGCTCAAGAACCGCTTGAGACAGCTGTAGGCCGTATGGGCGCAGTCAAAACGAAAATTTTAGAAGCAATTGCTGAACTGGCAGGGATACAGAACGAGTTAACCAAAGGACAAGAGGGTCTTAATAAAGGTGCAGAAGAGGCAGCCAGTTCTGCAGAGGTGTTCGCGCGAGTGGGGGACGACAGCGAGCAGTTGACACCGGTTGCAATGAATATAGGCAGTATTGCTACGCAAGCTGCAGAATATAGCAACGTACTAACAACAGTGGTTGACACTCTTGATGTGCAGCGGCAGGCTGCTACTGCGATCGTTGACAAATTAACCACTGACATAGGTCAGGTAGACGCTGCCAGTAAGGCATCTATACAAATGTCTCAAGTGGCTATCTCGCAAGTCGAACCTGTAGAAAGCTGGCTGGCTGTAGTGTAAGACGCGGCTGAAGTGTATTGTTGCGCAAGACGATTTGTTGTTTAATAGAAATATCAACTGAGATAAGGGCCCTGCAATGGGCTCTTTCTGGAAAATGTTAGGCCTGGAGTTACTGTACTATGACACCTCAATCGTATGAAAGACCTCGCCGACAGCCACAGCCTTTGAACGAAACAGTGGCAAGGCAGCAAGCCGACCCCTGTTTGAGAATTTTAGGGGAGCTGGCTGCGCAGTTGCAGGAATTCGGTGAGCCGGAAGGTATGCACCGTGTCGGTGTCATAGAAGGCGTGCGTACCCGCGACGGATACGCACGGTTCCAGGATGAAATTGCTGCGTTGTTGCCGGGTCTTGGCCAAGGCCATGTATCACTTGAAGAAGAAAGTGACAGAAATTACGAGATTGCCCGTGCATTATTATTCCAAATGCTGGAGAGTGCCCCGGCCGGAGCGGTAAAGCTGGATATTTATGACCCGCAGTTTACCGGCGCGTTCCGGGAGTTTTCGGCATTGCCGCCAGCCAATGTCAATCTTGTGACGCCTGGTGCGGTAAAAGGGGTGGTAGAGGATTACTCGCGGCATGTAACGCAAGTACACAACTCAGAGACGCCGGTGGGCACTACCGCGAACCCATATCGTATATTGGTTTTAGCGGGTGAAGGCCGGGATCTTGACCCGCAGGCACGCCAACAATTGGACCAATTAATGGCGAGTGGGGCAACCTGGGGCAGCGTGCTGGCCGTTGGTGTGCATGACCTGGAAGATAACCCTTGGCTGCGCAAAGGCTGGCCACAGGGCTTTGATGTGGTTGCTGATACGCCTATGGCCGGTGAGATTATCGAACAAAAGGTGAATGATATCTCTGTAGCGTCACGGAATATAGAGCCGTTGCCCCTTGACCAGATGTTGCCGCGAGGCGAGATATGGACACGGTCTGCACGTGATGGTATTGATATCGTATTAGGCGGCTTAGACGGCAGGCCGTACTCAGTGTCTATTGGTGATGAGTTTATGAACTTTTTACTGACCGGCCGTGCCGGGTCGGGTAAGACGATTACCCTTAGGGGCGCTATATTAAGCATAGCTGAAAACTACAGCCCTGACGAAGTGGAAATACGCCTGCTGGACTATAAGGAAGGTGCTGAGTTTAGTGGCTTCGTCCCTGATGCCCGTGACCCATCATATATCCCGAACATCAGGGTGCTAGGCAGCAACATCAACAATGACCCTGAATTTGGTATTGAAGCACTCCGTTCGCTCGGCCGGGAGATGGAACGCCGTGGCGCCTTAGGCCGCGCCGCTGGCAGTGGACGCTATTCCGAAATACGGGATGCGTACCCTGATGAACGCCTGCCGCGTATCCTGATGCTGATTGATGAGTTCCAGGTGCTACTACAGGACAAGAATTTTGGTGATGAGGCTGCGGCCCTTTTGGAAGACATTGCCCGCCGTGGCCGTTCGTTGGGCGTACATTTGGGCCTTGCTTCACAGAACCTCAGTGGCATCCAGGCACTATACGCCAAAATGGAAGCCATCTTCCGTAACTTCCCCTTGCGTATCGGCGGCCAGGGCGGTGATATGTTGAACAGCCAAAACCCGGTATGCGCCGGGCTGCCGCGCCTGCACGTAGCGGTTAATACGGAGGCGGGTGAACCAGGGCATGAAAAGGTGGTACGTACTATGGCTGCATATGGCACGGGCATCGCTGAACGCCAAGGCCGGCTGTATGCGCACCGCCGCCCGTCCGATCCTGAGCCACGTGCCTTTGATGCCAGCAAGCTGCCACTACTGCAAGACGCTCCGGCGTGGCAAAAGCTGAAGCCGAAACGTCTTGCAGCCCCCAGCCTTATTGTTGCGGACGAATATAGGACAGAGGGCGGCTCAGCCCGCTTCGCGCTCGACCGTAAGCCTGGGCGTAACTTAGCGGTCGTCGGCCAAAGCCTTCCGGAGGTCGATAGCATTATGAATACTGCAGTACGGTCGTTAGTGAAACAATTACCCCAAGAGACGGATGACGCTGTGACATTAGTATGTTTAGAGCGTTCGCATGCGGGGGCGGTTGAAGCTTTGGCTACTGAACTAAGCGAAGAAGGTCACACGGTTAATATCGTAGGCGAAAGCAGGGCCCGTGACTTCTTTGCTAAAGTACGTGCCGACCTTGACCCTGACAGTGATGTCTCCCAATATATCTTCGTATATGGCGCTGACAACGACCGCATTGCCAAGAAGCCAAAAAAAGATATTGTAGTGCCGATACCCGATGGCACGAAGGTTAAGGCCACGGTAGGCGTCGACGTGCGTGTGGGCGGTACACTGTCTGACTTTTCGGGCACTTCCTTAACTAGTCCTGCAGCTGGTAAAATTAAGGAAATTGACAATGACAGCCGTCAAATTATTATCGAGACTGAGCAGAGTAGTGGGCGCCAAGAACTCTCTGAGCTTATCAATACCGGCTCGCAAGCCGGAGTACACATTGTTGCTACCTTCAGTACGCCGACCCGTTTGAAAGATACTATTGGAAACGGCAGCCCCATGGTCCGCACGGACGGCATAGGTGGCTATGTGAGTGTTGGATACCATGACACAGAAATGGGGAGCTTTGCGCCGGGTGTATTACCGTCCGCTAAAGGTACGAACGTACGGCCATGGCGTGCCCGTTTTATGGACCGCGCACAGGGTGGTGGTGCCAGTCTTCGTACGGTTATACCATACGATGACCCAGCTGCTACTGGCCCAGCTGAGGACGAAGAGGATTGATATTGCTTTGGTCTGTAAAAACAGCCCCTCTAAGGGGCTGTTTTTTATTGCTGGAGACGATGCGGGCGGCTATTACTCTTGGTATTCGGTGCTGTCGTCTTCACCGGCCTCACTGTCGGAGTAATCTTTTTTGAACCAGTTGCGTATGTTGCCGACTACGCCGTTGGTGCGGCTGTGAAGTGTCATGATACCCATAGTCTCGTTATATAGTTCTTGGACTACAGGGGGCATGTTGGCTACTGGGACCGAACGTACACCTAAACGTGCACGGCTAAATGCGCGGTACATGCGCAAAGCTAAGCGATATCGCACCTCGTCAGACATTTGTTCGTCGAAAAAGCCCATATCTTCGGCGATGGCACATTCGGCAAGGATGCCAAGGGTTATGTCGTCAGGGACGGCCATGTTATACCGGCTCTGCACGTAGGTCTGGAGTGTTGACCCTACCAGTTCTGCCTCGTCAACACGTTGCTGGCGTAGGGCGGCCTGTTCTTCCCTTCGGCGTAGACGTTGTTCCTTGCGTGTTTCCTTGGCGTACGGGTTCCGGTTAGGGTCAGCGTACTTGGACATCGCAGCCCGGCGCTCGGCAAGTGACTTTCCGCGGAGGCGGACTGAGCGTCCAATGGGCATGGCGGATGATGGGTTTGCATTTACGACGTCAGCCGCTAATAGCAGAAGGTGTAACGGTGAGTTCGGTAACGGTTCGCGCCTTGATACCTCGCCAGGGGTAAGCCCGAACTGGCTGAGTGTACCCCTGTCTAATTCTGATGGGCCGCGCTGCAGGATTAGGTTAAGGTTTTCCAGTAAATGCTGCTGCACTGCATCCTGTATGTCAGGGTCCCGGATTAATTTCTGGTACCATGCTTGCCATTCGCGGGATTGCATACCACACAAGCTTGCGCCGCTGACAGCGCCGGCAATAGCGGCAATTCTTTCGTTCGGGTTCTGTATTGTTTCTGCGTTGCGTATGTCCTGGGCTATATGTGCGCCACCATCTCTTTGCTGGTAACTGGCAACGCGTTGATCAGTGTTCCATGATAATACCAGGTTGCTTTGCCTGAGATGCGGGTATGCGTTGAAGAGCGCCTGCAAACTTTCTGCGACGCGCCTGCGGTAGTCTTCGCCCTGTAACCGTTTGCGCTCCTGGACTTCCCGGCAGTTTTTGTAGTTCGTAATACCGGTAGTGAGGATTTCGAGATAATTGCGGTCTAGGTTTGTAGTTTCCCGGTTTGAGCGCCGTGCGGTGAACGATGACTCCGCAACCGCCTGCCCTGACGCCCGCACGGCGGCCAGGTCTGCGCTGTTCGCGCCTCGCGGTACGCCTAACTTGGCGGCGTCAATGGTGGTACGCTCACGGCTCGGTAGTGAACCGCTGCCACCCGGGATATTAAAGCCTCTCGGGCGCGTGGATATATTGGCCTCTTTGGCTTTTATATATAGCTCATAGACGTCTTCGTGTAGGAGGTCTTCCAATGTCTTGCCGTGCGGCAGTCGTTGCGATAAGAAATCTGCTGTCTGTACGATCGTACCAAGCCAGAGTTTTGCACTGGGGCTGCGCCGGTCTTCGAGAGCATTTGTACGGCGGGCTAGTGCCGCATATGCATGGAGGATTCTGTATTGCTCGGGGATAGGTTTGCCGAAGTAGCGGTTTACGTACGAACCTACAGCCTTTTCAGCCTCGTCAACAACCATACGGTCGGTGCCGTACAGCGCGTCAACGCTCCCAGTTTTAACATTCCCGGTATCGCTTGCTGAATCACCTAGTATGCTGCCTAGAGACGAGCCATTTAAAAGCATGTCACCTAAGGAGGGGTGGGAGTCGCGGTCGGCTATGTTGGTAGCTACCGCCAGCGCAGGGAGGATTCCTGCGCCACGCCGGACACTGTCAAAAGCAGTGTGCGCGGTAGCGCTTTGTAACGTAAGGCCTACCTTGAGTCCGTTCTCGTGGAGCACTTGTGCTGCGTCCGATTCGCCAGCGGCAGCGCGGACCGCTAAGCCGCCGACAGAGGCAAACGCTAAAGCGGCTGCCGGTTCGAGGTCTGTACCTTCTGCGCCGAAGCCCAGCGTGCGGTAGCCGGAGGGCCAATTCTGTATATGCGGCCCGTACCTGTTTAAGATTTGCTCCCCTGCGCCCGCGTCATGGATTACTTGAGTGAACAGGGCGTCGGTATCGTGACTGTTAACGGTTAATTGAGTTCCTGCCATAATGCGTATTTTGCCTCATTACCTGATTATGTTCAATCGTATTACATACAGCGGTAGCCACCCGGCTTGCGGACTGCAATAATATGCCAAAAGTATAGTATGTATTCCGGGCAAGCGGTACCACTTTATTCATAATTACCACATGTAGCGCAATATATACGATGTTACAATGGAAACAGTACGCTGCGGCGGGGCGGCCTATTAATGTAATCCCAGGAGGATCCATGGCAGATTCAGCAACGGTAGAAGGAGTTAAAGAAGGTCTGACGAACGGACATGCATTACTCAACAGGGCGGAAGGTTACAATGTCCAGACTCAGGGCGAACTGGATGAAATGCATTATGAGGATATAGCCGAACGGCTGAAGGGTATCGTTGGAGAGCTTGGCGCTTTGGCGACGAAGACACATGAGCTGCCGGTGGGTGCGGCGCAGAGGGCACGCGGCCACGCTGAGGCGCAGTACGATCGTACATTTGAACGTACCGGCAGGCACCCATATATAGACGCGCTATACGCAAATGTAGGCAGAATGGCCCAGTCGCACAACAGCGCACTTGAAAACCAGCGCGCATTAGGCGCTCAGGTAGGGACGGTAATAGACTTGCTCCGTTCTGCTGTCCGCAATATACATGAAAGCGTAGTCCCGACCCGGGAAGTACTGCGTGAATGCCTAAAGGACGCCAATGTGCATGCTGAAGTTGCGAAGGAGGAGGGGGAACAATACAGGCTTATTATATAGCTGTGGATATTTGATGTAAAAAAGCATGCGCTAACTTGTGTGATTGCTTTTTCGAGTTATAGTAGCTACTGACGCTTTATCCAAGCGGGTTGTAACTATTTATTTAAAAATAATACTGATAAGAAGGGATTTAGTGTATGGCATCAACAGCAGAAGTTAAAGCACAATTAGACGTGAGTATCGAAAGGGTTACTGAGGCCCAGGCAGGCGAACATAACATCAAAGGGGCTTTTGGTGAAATAAACGTCGCTTCGTCACTCGCTGATTTGAACACTCTTGGCGGCACTGCATTGGCACTTGCGGCTAAAGCTAAAGAATTGCCATTTGACACAGTGGCCAAGAACACTAAGACTACAGAAGACGCTTACCGCGCCGGTCTTAAGGGTACGGAAAACCAGGACGTAAAGGACTTGTTCGCTAGTCTTGAAATAGCTAAAGACAACCTTACAGGTGATGAAAGTGCAGCTTCACACTTGGGCGCTTATGCCGTAGTATTGGAAGAAGTTGGCAATACTATCATGGCTGCTAATGAACGTCTTAAGGAAGAAGCTGTTCCGGCAGTTGGCGGCGCAGATGAATCTGCAACCGCTGCTATTGCCGATGGAGCACAAGTTATCGAACTGACCCAGGCATACCAGGCTTTATTATAGCTTCAGTAACCTCTACTATTTAATGACAAAATGACGAAAGGCTAATCCATGGAAACTGCAAGTGTAGCAGAAGTAAAACAACATATTGACGAAGGTAACAGGCTCGCAGGTGAGACTGCCGCCCAAACCTATGCTCTAGGTGAAGCTATTATCGGCTTAGAGCCAACAGTATTGGCTGACGGGCTTGATAAAGCTGCAGCAGCATTGCGGGAACGCGCTGGAGCAGCAGACCAACTGCCATATAATCTAGTTGAGGATAAGCGCGCAGAAGCAGAAGACATAGCTGCTGCCGCACTGCAGGGTACCTCTACTGACTTCGCAGGTCTCGCTGGCCCTTACAGCGAAATGAAGAGGAATAACGGCGAAGCTGCCCAGCACCGTAGCACATTCGTTACCGTATTGGGCGAAGTCGCTACTGCATACACTGACGCCGCAACGCGCTTGCGCGAAGAAGCGACCGGCCACATTACTGCTGGCAAGGAAGCGACTGTAACTTCTGGTGCTAAGCTAAACGATGCCGTGGGTTCTGCCGGCAAGTACCGCACTAACCTGTAGCCTTACTGCGAGTAAGACTATGTTTGTACAAGAGGAGGCCAATTACTGGCCTCCTTCTTATTTATCTGCTACAATATGTGTTGAAGTTGCTGTTTTTTAGTGTCCTAAAATAACAGCCATCATCAGGGACAAGTAAAGAAAGGTTATATACACGTAACGTTATGGCAGCCAAATATAAAATTCAAGATCTCCGCAACATTGGTATTATCGCGCATATTGACGCCGGTAAGACTACTACAACCGAAGGTATTTTGTACCGTACCGGTTTGAAGCATAAAATCGGTGCCGTACATGAAGGCGAAACTACCACTGACTGGATGGCCCAGGAACGTGAACGCGGTATCACTATCGTTTCTGCTGCTGTTACGTGTTACTGGAAGGGTAAGCAGATTAACATTATCGATACCCCAGGACACATCGACTTTACTGTTGAAGTAGAGCGCTCACTGCGCGTTCTGGACGGTGCCTGCGTGGTATTCGACGGTAAAATGGGCGTGGAAAGCCAGTCCGAAACTGTATGGCGCCAAGCGGACAAGTATGGCGTACCTCGTGTCTGTTTCATCAATAAGATCAACCAGACCGGTGGTGACTTCTACAAGTCGCTCGAAAGCATCCACAACCGCCTTAGCAAGCGCGCATTCCCGATTAGCCTGCCTATCGGCTTCGAACAAGGCATCAACGGCCTCGTAGACCTGGTAGCCATGAAGGCGTACACCTACAAAGAATTCACCGACCATGAATTGGTGGAAGGTGAAATCCCTGCCGACATGATGGAACAGGTAAACCGTTACCGCAGCCTGCTCATCGAAAATGCCGTTGCAGAAGACGAAGCATTGCTTGAGAAGTTCTTTGAAGTTGGCGAAGAAGGCCTTACTGAAGCTGAAATCAAGCAAGCTATCCGCTCTGCTGTGCTCGGCGGCAAGTTCTACGCAGTTATGGGCGGTGATGGCCGTGGTGTGATCGTAGAAAAGCTGCTCGACATGGTCGTAGACTACCTGCCTGCGCCTACTGACCGTTCAACTACTTGGGGTACCCACCCGAAGACTGGCGATGAAATCGAGCGCAAGCACGATGACAACGCACCATTTTCAGCTTTGGCCTTTAAGATTACCGCTGACCCGTTCGTAGGCAAGCTGGCATACTTCCGTGTATACTCCGGCAAAGTAACCGCCGGTTCATACGTCCTGAACAGCTCTAAGGGCGAAAAAGAACGTGTCGGCCGCATTGTCCGCCTCCAGGCCGACAAGCGTGAGGATGTAACCGAAGTAAGTGCTGGCGACATCGCTGCTATTGTGGGCCTAAAGGGTACTACTACCGGTAACACGTTGTGTGACCCTAACGACCCTATTGTTTTGGAAAGCATCGACTTCCCGGACCCACCGGTATCTATCGCCATCGAGCCTAAGACGAAGGCCGACCAGGAGAAGATGAGCATTGCCCTACAGCGCCTGGCGGAAGAAGACCCGACATTCCGTGTGAAGGTTGACGACGAAACCGCCCAGACGATTATCTCTGGTATGGGTGAACTGCACCTTGAAATCCTCGTAGACCGCATGAAGCGCGAGTTCAACGTCGAAGCTAACATTGGCCAGCCACAGGTTGCGTACCGTGAGACTATCCGTAAGGATGCTGTAGAAGCTGAAGGTAAGTTCGCCCGCCAAACCGGTGGACGCGGTATGTTCGGCCATGTATGGCTGCGCCTGAGCCAGAATGAATCCGGCAAGGGTCTTGAGTTTATTAACTCTATCAAGGGTGGCTCTGTTCCGAACGAATACATCAAGCCTGTACAACAGGGTATTACCGAGGCTATGGAAAACGGCGTGCTCGCCGGTTACCCAATCGTAGACGTTAAGGTTGAGCTGTATGACGGTTCGTACCACGAAGTTGACTCTAACGAAATGGCCTTTAAGATCGCTGCTTCCATGGGCTTCCAGGAAGGCTTTAAGAAAGCCAACCCGGTTATCATGGAGCCAATCATGAAGGTAGTTGTGGTAACCCCTGAAGAGTTCATGGGTGACGTAATCGGCGACTTGAACTCCAAGCGCGGCCGTATCGAGAGTATGGAAGACCTTGCCCTCGGCGTTAAGGAAATTACTTCTTTCGTGCCACTAGGTGAAATGTTTGGTTACACCACTACGCTACGCAGCAACACCCAGGGCCGTGCAAGCTCAAGCATGGAGCTTGACCACTACGCAGACGTTCCGCCGAACGTAGCTGCGGCTATCATCGCTAAAAACGCCAAGTAAGGCGGTAAAGCACATGTCATCGGAAGCCAATTTTCCTGAACCAGCAGAATTACTAGATAATTTACGCATCCATATTGACGGGCTTGACCGGTTGATCCTGGGCTTGGTACGCGAGAGGACAAGACTGACCGTGGCGATTGCTGCCGAAAAAGCAGAACGGGGTCTGCCTACGTTCCAGCCGCGGCGCCATGACGAGGTAATCAAGAATTATCTCGCTGGCGCTGCGGACAGCGAAGGCCTGCTGACGCGGGCGGATGCTGTCGACCTGGGGGAACTTGTGATGCGCGTTAGCCGTGGTGCCCAAGATCGTTTCCGGGAGGGGCGGCTGGAAGCGCAAGCAGCCGAGCGCCAGGAGATTGCCGGTTTGGCCGCGCAAGCAGCTGCAGAATTACACTCTAACGAACAATAATAAAAAAGCCTCGTTACGGGGCTTTTTTATTAGCTGTACAGGCCAGGTTACGGCTGCCTCTAAACCACGCGGTGTGTGCAATACCAGTGGGCATTTCGGTCGATGATCAGGCCGTTATCTGCACGTTGCCGCAACACAGACTTTATATTACAGAAACGCTCATACAGGACGCTTGCCAGGAAGGCGGTACCTTTGCGCGCAAGTGTTTGTGTGTCCATAAAGTAAGTACCAGACACCGTATATGCGCCCAGGCGTGCCTGCGTGGCTATGGCGGCAAAGCGGTCTATATCTTCCAGTATCTGCATACGCACACGCTGCACGTACGGAGATATGCCGGCACAAGCATCAACCTCGCTGGAACGGAGAAATGCTTCCAGGGCAGCCGGACTATATAGTAATCTCGTTATACGTTCCAGGATGTGCAGATTCTCAGCAGGCTTTACGATAACCATTCGTGATCCTTCATAGATGTCAACAAGCGCGCGAAGTACCATCTCACTGGAGTTGCTAACGAGGATTTTTTGCTTAGTCATGGCATATGCACCATGGTCTGCATACACATAGGCATTGGTAGTTTCAGTATTGGTAGAAAATGAGCTAACCAATGAGGTGGCAGAAGTAGCCTTGATACTGCGTGCCGCAACGTCGGCTTCACGTTCGAACCGGCCAAGCGTCAGGACGTAACTGGCGCCTGCGGCAGCGAACGTCTGGGTAAGCTCGGCAAACAGTTCGGCAGTGGCTATGTAGTCCAGCTTGCCGCCTGTCTGCACGCCCCATGTTTTATCGCTGTTAAGCGCTACGCTAAACGGATCAACGATAATGGTGAGTACTTCGGGATTGAAGCGCCCCCGCAGTGTGCGCAGCACATCAGCCTGACGGGCGAGTATGGCGTGTGTGTCGCCCACTATCTGTGGAGCGTCCATGCGTAGCATGACGGCTTCAATGCCTGCCGCCAGCAGCTCTTGTATGTATCCGCTGGCATTTTCCAGGCTGCGCATTGGGTAATTATCCATATTTGGCATGGCGATCGTACGGTTGCCCGGCAAGTCAATGGCGATATCCAGTGGCTGGCAAAAATCGCCTGGCAGCAATGTAACCTCCGCAACACTATGCATTGTTTTAGAACAATGCAGTTCCTGCAGGCTGGCGAGCTCTTCTTTTGAATATAAATCTGTAAGTGTATGTGTCATAGCATGTCTTTGTGCTGTTATAATACGGCAATTATCAGAATAATAAAATAATTTGTTCTTTTTGCCAACAGTGGGGTATCATTGCTGTATGACGATGCACGCGCAAGCGACTGCTGGTAACGTTTCTCTTTTGCACAACACGCACAGTGTTGGTGCTACCTGGCTTTGGGCCTAGCCCTATTTATTTTTCTATTCGACTCCCTCTATATACGTAATCTCTTAAGGTAATAATAATGAGCCACACATATACTTTATATGAACTTGAAGTATCAGTACTAGGCGATCCGGATAGCTTCCGCTGCTCGCACCGGCCTGGATACGCATTCAGCGTACTTGGCGAAAACATAACGTTTATGCAAACAACCCAATTTAGCATGTATTCATTAGCGGCACTGTTACCATTGTTGCCAGCCAAGCAACGCCCAACAAGCGACGGTGACTGGATGGGAACCGAGCATATCGTAGCCTGTCCGGACCCGGCATGCGGTGCACAATTTAAGGTGAAGCGCCTTGGGCGGGTTGAATACAGCAATCCTAAATACTAATAGAACAATAAACTTTACATACGGGCATCAACTGTTATAATAATCGAAAACCAGGAGGCCCACATGTCAGAGATGCAGCAAACAAGAGTCATTAGCGGTTTCCGCCCCACTAGTGATCTCACGATGGGCAATTATCTAGGGGGTATTGACCCGTCATTGCGCCTACAGGCAGATCCAACGACTGATCTGTATGTATTCGTGGCTGATTTGCACGGGTTGACCGATAACGACCCTCGCGACATCGGGCCGCACCGTACTGGCGTCGTACGTGACTGTTTGGCGCTCGGCGTAAACCCCGAGCAAACCACCCTGTTTATGCAAAGCGACATCGAGCCGCAGGTGACCCAGATTGCTAACCGCCTAGCACCATATATCGGTGTAGGCCGTTTGATCCGTACGCCTAACCTAAAGGAAAAAATGCAGCAGGCTGTTGGCAAAGGGAAAGCCGAAGACGAAAATGCGTCAAGCGCTAACTTTGCACTGCTTGGCTATCCCGTATTAATGGCTGCGGATATTTTTGCCCAGGAAGCGCCATTCGTAGCAGTTGGTGAAGACCAGGAACCACATCTCGAGATCGCCCGCGACCTCTCGGACACATTCAATAACCGTTTCGGCGAAGGTATCCTGGTGCGGCCGCGTATCCTTGCTGTAGAGGGTGTGCGTGTAGCCGCTTTGAACGGTACTGGCAAGATGAGCAAATCAGTGCCAACACAGGCAATTATGTTTACTGATGCACCAGCAGTAGCACGTAAGAAAATCAACCGTGCCGCTACTGCATCGCCAGGCGACTGGAACGCAACGCTGGACAGTCACTTTACTGTTGCGGAACTCACAGCTGGCGACCCCTTACAAAAGGCCCGTCTAGCAGCGCTTCGCGAAGAACATATGGCCGGGGGCAAAGTAATGGGTGAGTTCAAGCAATTATGGGGTGATATTACCGAAAAGATCCTGGTTGATTTCCAGGACCGCCGCGCCCAGATCACCGACGACGATGTACATGACATTTTGAAAGAAGGCGCCAACAAGGCGACCGCCAACGCAGATAAAGTCCTCCATGACATGAAAGAGAAAATGAGCCTATAGTTGACTGAATATTTAGCCTGGCAATGCTAAGATCCTAAAACCCCATATACCCTAACACGAGGAATCGTATACTATGAGCACAAATAATGAACGATTTGATGTTATCGCTTTTGATAATATCGACCACTATAGTCAACTGCCACCGGATATCGCTGAAGGTATCGGCAATGCAGTGAACAGCGCTTTTGGCGGCACAGTAACGGTAGAAGATGCCCGTGACCACATGACCGGCCATCAGCTATTGGTGACCATTGAAAAAGAAACCAAAGAAGTTGCTGGCTTTACCTCTACCGTTACCACATCACCACGCCAGCGCTTTGGCGAACCCGTTTTGACCGACCAGGTGGGCACTTATTTTGCCGGCGCGGCTATTGCTAAGAAATTCCAAGGGCAGGGACTGTACCACATAATGAACGACCAACGCCTGAAATTTGCCCTGCATAACGACGGTAGCAACATATTCACACAAACACAAAACCCGCGTGTGATCGAAGGCTTGACCGATGACATGGAACGCATGGTAGACCTGGGCCGGATTGGCAAGTTTACAGTGAGCACTGTCATCCGCCAGGGCGCCTATGGCCAAATGCTGACTGCTGAAAAGCCTGTCGCACGCAACCTGGTGCTCGACCTGGATTACGACCGTGGCGATGCAGCCGTCGTAACATGGCACCTGGAGAGATAATGACTAACCCGGCAGAAATGTTTTTAAATACCGAAATCCAGGTAAACGCCTACGATCTAGTGGTTGTAGAATTACCCCTGGCTACGCCGTTCAACTTGCCATTCGGCACTATTGAAACACGGCCGTCAGTATGGCTCCAGGTGTCTGGTGAAGTAGACGGCGTACCCGGAAATGGTGCGGCGGAAGGCACTTCGCTGCCCATCCAGATACCTCTGTATGATGATTGCTCCGGCAACCTGGAGCAAAATGTGTCGCGCGTGATGGGCACTCTGGCAGGTGAACGCCTGACGTTGCACGAAGCGGGTGTAATTATTGCTGATGTAGCATTAAATGGCACCTTCGCTACAGCCCGCATGACCGCTGAAACGGCATTGCTGGACATGGCTGCCCGCACCAAAGGCACGAGCGTATACGAGGCGATCACTGGCCACCAGCTTGATGGCCCAATTGCCGTGCCGTATGGCAAAAGTATCGCCGAAAATGAGTATGGCAAGCTTGTGGACGCCGGCGTGGCAGCCGCTGAACGCGGCGCACAGCGCCTCAAATTTAAGCTTTCCCCGGGTAACCACGCTGCAGTAACGGCCGGTATCCGCGAATTACAGCGCCACTACCCTGATGCTTCATTTATGGTAGATGCTAACGGCATGTTTGACCCCAATAATACCCGGCACTTGGCTATGCTGGCCGAAGTCGATGCCCTCGGCCTGATGATGATCGAAGAACCGGTATCGCGGGCAAAAGAAGGCACCCTCCGTGGCCTTAACGCCCACCGGCAGTTGAAGCGCAAGATGACATTTGATACACCGGTCGCCCTGGATGATTCAATTACATCACGAGAATCCGCACGTGTCGCATTGGAAGAAGGCCTAGGCGAAATCATAAACCTCAAGCCGGGGCGTGTAGGCTCATTTGTGGAATGTCTGCAAGTAGCGGACATGGCCAAGCAAACGGGCAACCAGATTATGGTTGGCGGTATGCTGGAGGCGACACCAGGCCGCACAATGACACTTACGCTTGCGGCATTGTGCCTGCGTGAAGGATTTACGATTCCTGGTGACGTATCGCTGCCGCAAGAACGTATTACGCAGGATTTACTCCCGGCTACTGAACAGCTGCGCTTAGATGATAATAACAACGTCATATTCCACCCTGGCAAAGGATGGGGCTACAAGCTATGAGCCATACCGAATACCAGCAATACAACTTAGAAAGCGTGCCATTTGACGAAGAATCTTTCATGCAAAACACGGGTGGCCGTTTAATTACGGCCGGGCTCGCAGACATTGCCATGGATATGGCGGCTGTTGGTGCGGAGCGTGCGTTTTTGCACATGCCTGTTGAAGCACGGCGCATGCGTGAAATAAACAGCACGGCTGCCTTAGACATTGCCCGTGAGGCGGGCGTATTTGCCGCCCGTGCCAGCGAAGTGACTATTATCGAATCAGGTGAGCCGATGGCGCATCTGCCTACCCGCGCTGGCAACGCTGGGCACTATTGGTTTTTCAGCGACGCACCATTCCATCCGGCATGCGGTGAATGGGCAGGAAAGCCCCGGCAATTTTGGGCGCGCCGTGGTTTAGTGGATGCGCTTAGTGAAACTAGCCGTATGCTCGCCAAAGCTGACCTGGGGCTGCGATTTGAAGATGCCTTCCGTCCTGAAGGTGTGCAGGAAGGCTTGTTTGCCCGCCGCTACCGTATGGCCCTTGACGAACATCCGGAGTGGACACCCAGCCAGGCGATATTAGAGGCGAAGTCAAAAACCGCATTTTCTGCCCGGCTAGCATCCCATAAAGGCGCCGCCGCAGTAGATGTGCGGACAGTGGATTTGCGCACCGGCACACTACTCGACATCGGTCATAGCTATCCTGACGGCGGCGCGCATGTAGCGCTCGACTCGCCGTTTGTTACACAGAAACAGTGGGAAAACCGTATGGTACTTGCCATGGCTGCGGCGCGGCAGGGCATGGATTTCTTTCCGTTTGAAGACTGGCACGCTTGTATTGGTGACAATACTGCAGCTGCCTGCGCGCCAGCTGGCGAAAACCCGATTGCCGTGTATGGCCCAGTAAAGTCATTCGATGAGCGCAGTGGCGCAATAACCGCTATCTACAGCGGTGCGGAACTCGACAAAGTATTTGACGTTAGAGCATAACAACTTCGCGGCGGGTAGCGGCGAAGCCGAGGTATGTTTTAGAGGGGTCATTACGGTATGATTTTGGCCCTTCGCCGAATAAAACTGGATAATAACCAGCCTCACAGAATTCAAAATTGTGTACATCGCCAGGGTCTTCTGACTTTGGTACGGCATCATCCACATAATAAAAGTAACGTTCACGTGGCTGGCTGTGCTGCGGGCTGCCTGCAATAAGCCCGTCGATGGTCTGTATGATTTCTGAAATTGCTTCAGGCGTATGGGCCAGTACTTCGTTATACTCAATAGAAATAGACCGTCCGACATTGCCTATCAATGATGGCCCAGCAATATGTGGCGGCATAACTACTATTTGGTCGATGGGGGAGCAGGCAATAATGTCCTCTACTGCCGGGTGGTGCGGCCGGGCCGCTAAAAAGAAGCGCCCGCACTCACTATCGGATGTGTGTAAGTCTAATACGTAGTCATATGCCTGCAATGCCGTCTGTAACCTGTCTGCTATTTCCCGTTCCGGGCTTGCATAACGGGGATGTTCCTTTGTCAGGTTAAAGCTGCGGTTAAGGTCGTCGAGTTCGGGATTTTGTGACCGGACGCCCAATGCGCTAGCCTTGGGATTGCCGTCCTCATAGTCGACGTACTGTAACAGGTCGGGCCGGTTCGTTTGAATTTCATGCTCCACTAGCCCGGCTAGCTCTTCTTCGCCATGCAGACGTATAATTTTAATACGAGGGCTACCAGTGGCTGTTGTGCGTTCTGCCGGTTCTCCATGGATAAGCTGGTACGCAGGATGCTCGGCAGATATATGCCTAGTGTCGTTCACGAGTATGACTCCCATTTCTTATAATCATTGCTAGTATACTATTAGCAAGTAAGTGCTATGATAACATTATGAAAAAAATTGGAATTCTTGGTGGCGTAGGCCCGCAAGCTACTGCTTTTATTTATGAGAAGCTCATAACATCTGCACAGGTTAATCATAATGCAAAAAATAATGGCGATTATCCTGATGTTATGATCGCGTCGGTACCTGTACCGGATTTCATTTCTAGCAAAGAGCATTTAGAAGAAGCGAAGAAAATGCTTATAGCCGCCGCCCAAGGGCTGGAGCGCGCCGGATGCCAGGGGTTGTGCATAGGCAGCAATACGGTACATATATTGCTGAAAGACCTGGAAGCTGCAGTCAATATCCCGTTCATTTCTATGGTTGAATTAGTGGCAGATAGGTGTAAAGCCCTTGGCTACACTAAAGTAGCTCTGCTTGGCACGCCCGTCCTCCTTGGCTCTGGCCTATATGAAGAGGCGCTTAGCAGGCGGGGTGTTGGACTGATTAAGCCCAACGAAGAACAAATAGAAACATGCGACGCCGTTATCCGCACTGTCATTGCCGGCAGTAAAGACATCCCTAACCGCCGTGAGTTCGTCGAAGTACTGTCCTCAATGTTTGATCAGGAGGCGAACGGAATTATCCTGGGATGTACAGAACTGCCGCTTGTTATGGATTATGAAGTACTCGGTACGCGTGTCCTTAGCTCAGATGAGATACTTGCGGATGGAATTACGGAGTTTTGCTACGGTACTGAAGCGTCAGTGTCTTAAGGTGCTTCTTAAGCGACCAGGTGCCGTACTGTTGAGCACGTAACGATTACGTAACGGGGATTATATAGTTTGTTAAAATGTCTGAAGGGGAGGACTGATACATGCCGCATGCAACGAATCCGAAGATGAGTAAACGCCTGCAGGCGTTCATGGCACATATTGAGAAAAATTACCCGCTGTTTGTCGGTTTCCCTGCATCTGTGGACTTTGACTATGAAGAAGTTTTACCACTCTTCAAATATCTGTTGAACAATGTCGGCGACCCGTTTGTCGAGCCGCTGCATGCGTTGCACAGTGCGGAAATGGAACGTGAGGTCATTACCTTTTTTGCTGAGCTGTTCCGTGCTGCGCCGGATGGCGTATGGGGGTATGTGACGGCTGGCGGCACTGAAGGCAATTTATACGCGCTATATGTAGCGCGTGAGCTTTTGCCGGAAGCGACGGTGTTTTATTCTGATGCCGCACACTACAGTATCCCAAAGAATACATATATCCTGCGGCAACAGACATGTGTGGTAGGTACGCAGCCCAACGGGGAAATGGATTATGCCAACCTCATCGAAAAATTGCGGCCACACCAGGGGAAGCCCATTATTATTGTTGCAACGGTCGGGACGACGATGACCGAAGCAAAAGACAACCTGAAGCGCATAAAGAAGGCGCTGCAGGATGCTGGGATCAAAAAGTATTACATCCACTGCGACGCGGCATTGGCAGGCATTCCGACTGCATTACAGACACCGCACCACCCATTTGACTTTGCCGATGGTGCCGACAGTATCAGCATCAGCGGCCATAAATTTGTGGGTTCACCTATGGCCTGTGGCGTTGTGCTGGTAAAAAAGAGCAATCGGGAGCTTGTGCGCCGCCCGTCGATGTATACGGGTTCGCCGGATATAACTATCGGCGGCTCGCGCAACGGCCATGCGCCGATATTCCTATGGTGTGCCATCCAGAAATGGGGCAAGCGGGGCTTTAAGAAGCGCATGGAGCACAGCATGCAACTGGCTGAATACGCCCACTCAGAATTACAGCGTATCGGTTGGCAGGCTTGGCGCAACCCGCAAGCCTTTACTGTCATGCTCGCTGCGCCGGTCAGCGAGCTTATTTATAAGTGGCAGCTGGCCACATACGACGGTTGGAGTCATATGATATGTATGCCCGGCGTCACGAAGGAACGCATCGACCATTTTATAGCCGACCTAGACTTTGCCGAACGCCCCGCGCCGCTGTAGTAAAATGAAGTGCAGGCTATAATTGCCAAATACGCTAAATAGTTCCTGAATATGTCCCTCAGCCCCTTTACACCGGTGTTCCTATCCGCTACAATAGACGGGTCACTCGTGTGAACTTAATATTCTCACTCGATGCTAATACTAATATATTTAAGGAGTCACATTAATGGCTGATCAATTCGACCGCACCAAGCCTCACGTTAATGTCGGTACCATGGGTCACGTTGACCACGGTAAGACTACACTGACCGCTGCAATTACGCATGTGCTTGCAAAGCGCTTGCCTAGCAAAGTTAACGTTCCTAAGAACTACGACGAAATCGACAACGCACCTGAAGAAAAAGCACGTGGTATTACCATTGCTACTTCTCACCAGGAATACGAGTCTGAGAAGCGCCACTACGCACACGTTGACATGCCAGGCCACGCCGACTACGTAAAGAACATGATTACTGGCGCAGCCCAGATTGACGGCGCTATCCTCGTTGTAGGCGCTAACGACGGCCCACTGCCACAGACCCGCGAGCACGTATTGCTTGCTCGTCAGGTAGGCGTACCTTCTATCTTGGTCTTCATGAACAAGATGGACCTTGCCGACCCAGAACTGGTAGAGCTCGTAGAAGAAGAAATCCGCGACCTATTGGAAAAGAACGGCTTCGACCGCAACTGTCCTATTATCAAGGGTTCTGCTACTAAGGCCCTTGAAGGCGACGCAGCTTCCGAAGACGCTATCATGGAATTGGTTAAGGCTATGGACGACTTCATCCCAGAGCCAACACGCGACCTCGACAAGCCATTCCTGATGCCAGTCGAAGACGTATTCTCAATTAAGGGCCGTGGTACTGTTGCTACCGGCCGTATTGAGCAGGGCGTCATCAAGATCAACGAAGAAGTAGAAATTATCGGTTTGCACGACACTCGCAAGAGCGTTGTAACCGGCGTTGAAATGTTCAAGAAGAACCTTGACCAAGGCCAAGCAGGCGACAACGTAGGTATCTTGCTTCGTGGTGTTGAGCGTGACGACATCGAGCGCGGCCAAGTTTTGGCTAAGCCAGGTAGCGTTACGCCACACACTGAGTTCGACTCAGAAGTGTACATCCTCACTAAGGAAGAAGGTGGCCGCCACACCCCATTCTTCAAGGGTTACAAGCCTCAGTTCTACTTCCGTACCACTGACGTAACCGGTGAAGTTGAACTCCCAGCTGACAAAGAAATGGTTATGCCTGGCGACACCATTACCTTCAAGGTAAAACTGCTGCAGCCAATCGCCATGGAACAGGGTCTAAACTTCGCTATCCGCGAAGGTGGCCGCACCGTTGGTGCTGGTGTTGTAACTAAGGTTATCAAATAATCTAGGTTCCACAACAACCACTTCTAAAGACGCCCTTCCGGGCGTCTTTTTATTTCACCAGATTATTGGCAAACGTACATTGGCAGTTTTAAATAATGAAGTTATACTGAAATTACAAGCGTAAGCAAGGAGGGTATGTAATGGCATCAGTAGAGGACATAGTTAAGAATGTTAATGCTGCCGGGGATATACATCGCATATCCGTGCAGCCGATGGCTGGATTACTAGGTCGTAAACTTAAAACTGCCGCACACGCGCAAGGGGAAAGTGCACCGCGGACAGCGGCTGAAAATGCAGTACATGCACTATTCGGTGGCCTTCGGGACATTTTGCAGAACACATCCATGGATGCGATAAACGAAAAGGCGGAGGAAGCACACGATATGTATGCCGGGGCAGTAGACGGCAGTGAACAGCAAATTGCCCAGGATTGCCTGACGGCCAGCGCTCGGACATTGGAACGGATAGGCCAGGTAGCCGCGCAGCAGAAGTCGGTAATTGAAAAAATTGGCGATGTCGAGCAAGCTGTGCTGGCGGCACTGCATGAGGGCCTTGGTGAGATTGCTGCGGCAGCCAGTGTGGCCTATGTAGCTACAGAAGATATCCACACCGCCAGTGTAGATACGGGCCACAATGGCCATGAGTATGTAGTTTCATTGACCCACCGGTAGGGTGGTGCTGGGCGCAGTATTGCGCATGAGGATATAATAGATATATAGACTAGGGGGTACATATGAGCTGGGATACTAACTGCGTAGAAACAATTCGTATCGGCGAAAACTACTATCTTTTAAAAGCTGGCGCATATGAACTGGGGCCATTGGCGGTCATAAGTGTGGCCGAATACCAGGAACGGCTGCAACGGAGCCGTGACCATAAAATGGAATGGCCGGGCGGCGAAGTGACGTCAAATATAGCGTACATGTTTATGGGCCGTCAGGCATTAATTGAACAAGCCGAGCATGCTACACCGGTCAGCGAGTATATACCGGAAGTGGTAAGGTCTGAAGGGGAAAAATACGCCTACGCCCGAACCGTTGACGAGGGTCTGGTGGACGAGCTACAGGATGGGGCCGCTGTAATCGCAAAGGAAAGCTTAATTCATCTAAATGAGTTCAATCCATATGCCGCATCCTCCGCCGGCTAGGTAATTGCTGGCGGTAGTGTGAGCACGCTCCTTATGCTACGAGATGGATCTAATATATACTTCGGCCCTATCTTCGGCTTCGTAGCTGAGATGCAGGACTTCTATTGCGGCTGAGCTTGTTTCGGCAGTTGTTATCGATAGGGCGCCAAGGCGGGTAGATAGTGCCGCAAGAATTTCATCACGTACACCTTCCGGCTGTTGGGTTAGAGCTGCGGTTTGGCCGATTAGTTTCTCGGCAGCCTTCCCGGCCATGGCGCTAGCCCAGCGCGATCCCCCTAACTGATCGCGCAGTACGTGCACTTCGGTGTCGCTTCCCGCGGTTTTGAAAAACTCCCGGGCATTATCGACGCCGTTGAGTACCCCGCTAGCGTCTCCCTGTGCTTCTTTTGCAGCATTGATAGCTTCGCTAAAGAATGCAGTAACCGCATTGGCCAATGGGCTGCTGTCAATCAGGTTTTTAACTTGTTTGACGTCTTCAGCTATTTTCTGGGCGCCTGGCTGGACAGTTTCTTTATGGATCTGGACACCACTGTTAATAGTATTAATTAGGCCTTCTACAGACATGAACCCTCCTCGGTATAATTATCTACGTCGGTTATTTATAACACATCTAATGATGTTGGCCTAGGTGGAAGTGGTAACTATTGCTGGCTGGTATTCTCTGCGGTGTAGGCAACATGCCGCCTATGCTTTCAATTCCTGCGCGTTTGTTGTAGAATTACAAAACATATTAAAGAACTGACGGTTGTATACGTTAGAGTGCAAATAAGAAAGGAACTTTTATGAGCACGACATCCGCAGGCAAGACTGATGCAAAACAACGCATCCGTATCCGCCTTAAGGCTTACGATCACAAAGTGATTGACCAGGCCGCAAAACAAATTGTAGACACGGCACTGCGCACCGGCGCAACCATTGCTGGACCTATCCCACTGCCAACCGACCGCAGTACGTTTACGGTTGTAAAGAGTCCACACGTGTACAAGAAGGGCCGCGAACAGTTTGAAATGCGCGTCCACAAGCGCCTAATCGACGTAACTGACCCTACGCCAAAGACCATTGATTCTTTGATGAACCTGTCTTTGCCGGCTGGCTGTGACGTCGAAATTAAAATGTAAGACTATTGTCTTATTATAAAAAGTATAAAAACGCCTCGTTCTGGGGCGTTTTTATACGTAGCTTATAGCGCGGGTACTACAGGGGATTCCCCGTAGCAGGATATACGGCCGGATTATGTGTGGTGTTATCGGTGGTATAAAAATTTGTCGACATGATAGGAAGGCCAGTGCCCGGATCGTGCGTTATGGTTGATTTCGACCAGACTGTATCTGCCGGTGCTATTGTTTTGCGCCCTGTTGCCTGGTTAAGCTGCCAGGCAAAACTCACTTTGTCACCGGTGGCAGTATTACATGAGCGTAAGGTAATCGTACCTTCTGGCGCCACGAGTCTGGCTATCTTGGCTGCGGGGCTGTCTATGTCTGTACTTATGATGTCCTTGGTTTTTATTGAGTACGGCCCAGGCCTGTTGTAAATCCGGTATCCAGCGTAATCGCCAGGCGTAATCCCTGTTTCTCTGCCGTGTGAATGTATTATTAGTGAATTAGTGCGCGGCCAGCCAGCCCTAGTAAGTGTTTCATGTATCGCATCTAAATCTTCCTCGCAATTAAATTCCATAGGTATGACAGGGTAACGCAGGGTCGTGCTGAAGCTGTGGAGGTGGTTCATTTCTTCGTGTACTCGGAGCGCTTCGTTATGTGAACGTGTACCCTGGATATACAACGCATATTGTTCTGGGGGCGGCCCAAGCTCTAGGCGGTCGATAGTGTCTAGTAGCATAGCGGTAGGGAACCGTTCGAAGTTGCGTATACGCAACTTTTTATATATGGCTGCTACTGTACCATGCCGGTGTCTTTCTAGCTTCTTTATCGTTTCGAGGTGCTTTTTGCGGATGGTCTCCTTATCCTCCAGGCCGGGT
>Ga0075369_10000006_pt1 | contig 132271 bp, 123 predicted proteins | sample EndMethybrTD3034_FD_71400 | JGI IMG/M metagenome (GOLD analysis project Ga0075369, IMG submission 71400) | Populus endosphere microbial communities from Tennessee, USA - Endosphere MetaG P. TD hybrid TD303-4 | ecosystem: Host-associated > Plants > Roots > Endosphere | place: USA: Tennessee...
GGGTGTCGCCCTTGGTTATACGTGGGAAGGGTTTGAGAAAGTAGTCATGAAAGGTAAAGCTGCCGTAATGATTGCTGACGTGCCAGTAGATGACCATTTTCGACACGTGTCGAAAATGGTGGAGCTGGGTTCGGGTGGGTTGCGTAACATCGGTGATATTATGCTAACGCGCTATGCTTGTTACGTAGTAGCTCAGAATGGTAACGGCGCTAAGAAACCTGCTGTCGCTGAAGCGCAATCGTACTTTGCTCATCAAACCCGTAGGCAAGAACTGTCTGAAAAGTATGAAAAGGACATTAAGCGCCTCTCGGCCCGCTACAAGTTTTCTGAATCAGATAAACGTCTCTCGGGTGCTGTAATGGAGCAAGGTGTCAGCCCACGGGGGTTAGGCCGTATTAAAGACGAAGGCTCGAAAGCACTTTTTAATGGTAAGAGTACAAAAGATATGAAGAAGCAATATGGAGTGTCGTCCGGAAAGCCTTTAGCCAACAAGGCACCAAACGTGGTGCTTGCTGGGATGTCTTTTGCAAACGAGCTTACTGTTAAAAGCATCGAAGAATTAGGCTTAGGTAATGTAGATGCAATTAGTCATGAGCACGTTGATAGTAACAAAGAGGTACGACAAGCAATGCTGAATAAAGGCTTTGCGCCTGAAGAGCTTGAACCGGCTGAGGATACAGAAAAAATCGTGAAACGAATGACAAGGGAGGACAAAAAGCGTGCTCTTGAAGACTGAAACTACTACTCAACAGTAACTGACTTAGCTAGGTTGCGCGGACGGTCAACGTCCAGGCCTTTGGCAGTGGCCACGTAGTAGCTAAACAGCTGCATGGCAACGGCGTGCAGGATTGGCTCGGTCTGTTCTAATGTTTTCGGGATGTAGATCACGTCGTCAGCATGTTGGGCGACCGTGTTAACGCCCTCTGTAGTGACGGCAACGATCTTGCCGCTGCGGGCGCGGATCTCTTGCATATTACTGATAGTCTTCTCTAGTAGCGGGCCGTCACCGGCAAGTGCGAAAGTGGGGAAGTTCTCGTCAATCATGGCTAGCGGGCCGTGCTTCATTTCGCCGGCAGCATAGCCTTCGGCATGGATGTAGCTGACTTCTTTTAGCTTCAATGCCCCTTCCAGTGCGCCAGGGTAGGCGTAGCGGCGGCCGATAAACAGGAAGTCACGGTAATCTTTATACTTCTCGGCGATAGCCTTGATAGTGTCGGCTTGTTTTAGGATGGCTTCGGCCTTGGCGGGCAGGGCTTCGATCTCTTCCAGCATTGGTTTGTAGAGCTCGTTACCTTCCTTGGCCAAGTGCAGGGCGATCTGCATCAGTACCATGACCTGGGCAATAAATGCCTTGGTAGATGCAACAGCCTGTTCAGGGCCAGCATGACAGTATACGCCAGCGTCGGTCATACGGGCAATAGTAGAGCCAATAGCGTTAACAACGCCCAGGCGCAGCACGCCGTAGTCTTCTACTTTTTTCAGGGCAGCAATGGTGTCGGCAGTTTCGCCAGATTGGGAAATAGCCAGCAGTGCAGTACTGCGGCAGAACGGCTCCTCGCGGTATTTAAACTCGCTGGCCAGCTGTACTTCTACAGGGATGCCGGCAATTTCTTCTAGCAGGTATTCGCCTACCAGCCCGGCGTAATATGAAGTGCCACAGGCGACAATCACAATGCGGTCTACGTGGCTGAGCTGATTCACGACACTGTCCAGGCCGCCGAGCTTTACGGTGTTGGTGGCAGCATTTACGCGGCCGAGGGATGCCAGGCGGATAGTTTGCGGTGCCTCGTGGATCTCTTTGAGCATGAAGTGTGGGTAGTCGCCCAGTTCGGCGGTGTTTACGTCGAAGTCTAGTGTTTCAGTCTCGCGCTGTACTTTTTCATCGTGGATGAGGTCGGTAATATGGCAGGTGCCAGCTTCTACGACAACCATTTCGTTGTCTTGGACGTAGATAACTTCTTTGGTGTGCGCCAGAATGGCGGATGGGTCAGAGGCGACGATACATTCGTCCTGGCCAACGCCGATAACCATCGGGCTCGACAGCCGGGCTGCATAGAGTTTTCCCGGTTCGGTTGTAGTACTCGCCAGGATGGCATAGGCGCCACGCACTTCTTTTAACGTTTTCGTGAAAGCTTCTTCAAAAGAGTTACTTTGTTTGTAGTAGTGGTCTATGAGGTGCGGCAGCACTTCGGTATCGGTGGCTGATATAAATTTGTAGCCCTCTGTTTGTAGCCAATCCTTTAGCTCGGCGTAGTTTTCGATAATGCCGTTATGTACGACAAAAATAGTCTTGCTGGTGTTGCTATGCGGGTGGGCATTTAATACCGACGGTCCGCCATGGGTTGCCCAGCGGGTATGGCCAATAGCAATAGCTGCATCAGCTGGTTTTTCTTCGTTCAGGAGCTTCTCTAATCCGTCGACACGGCCAACCTGTTTTAGGAGGGTTGGTTTGTTATTTTTGTCCAGAAGAGCCATGCCCGCAGAGTCATAGCCGCGGTATTCTAATGCTTTTAATCCGGCGAGTACAATGTCGGCGCCGTCCCGATTTCCGATGTATCCTACAATTCCACACATCTTGACAACTGTAGACTGCTAGCTTGCTGCTGTCAATTTATTTATGACAAATGTGTGTCAATAAATTGTCGCATTTTGCGCGTAAATACATCTGGTGCGTATGTGTTCGCATATTGTTTTAGCTTGGCGGGCACATAGTATTTAGTGTCGAATGACTGCAATGTCCGGCCAAGTGACTCTGTGGTTTGGCTATCAAAAAAGTCGCCTGTTTTACCAGGGATCACATAGTCTAGTGCACCCCCGGCTCTGTATGCGATAACAGGCGTACCTGCCGCCATGGCTTCGATAGGGACAATGCCGAAGTCGTCTAGGCTGGCAAAGATAAAGGCGCTGGCGCTGGCTAGGGCTTTGGGCATTTCATCATCAGTTACAAACTCACGGAAGGTGACCGTCGGCCCGGCTATTTTTACCAGGTGGTCGTGCTCTGGGCCTTTGCCTACGACTGTCAGTGGCAGACCTAGCCGTGTGCAGGTCTCTACGATAATGTCGGTATGCTTGGCGGGCACTTGGCGGCCAGCGGTCACGAAGCCACTGCGGGTACGGCTGTCTGCGTGCTCAAAACGGCCGACTTCGATAGGCGGATGGATGACGGTTGATTCGCGGCCATAGTATGTCTGGATGTCGGCCTGGATATGTGTGGAGTTGGCAATAAAGTAGTCTGGCCGTTGGGCGGCTTTGTAATCCCATCTACGTAGCGGGCCAACGACTAGCCGTAGTCCCAGACGTACCAGAGGGTTAAATATACCCATGCCCGGCCGCCGCAAATACTGGTCGTAATGCCGCCAATAATAATGCGTAGGAGTGTGGCAGTAGGTGATGTGGGTCGTGCCTTTTGGCACACGCACACCAAAAGCTTCGCCATTGCCTGAGCTGGATATCACCAGGTCGTAGCCGCTGAAGTCTAGATGGCCGAACCACCAGATGCGCAGTAAGCCGACAACTTTGCGCAGCTTGGGGAATGGGCCATGCTGCAGGAAACCGGTAATGACTTTATTATCCAGTCGCTGCCGCCATTCGTCGGTACAGTATGACGTATATATAGGTGCGTCTGGGTACATCTGGTGCAGAGCCTGTACGACACGTTCGGCGCCGCCGCCGATCAGCCAATCATGGACAATCGCAACTTTTAATGGCCGGGCCATATTACTTGGCGCCCCGGCCACCCAACACTACACGTACCGTTTTCACGAGGATGGTTAGGTCTAGCCAGAAGCTCCAGTTTTGTACGTAATAGAGATCGAGTTTGCGGCGTTCTTCAAAGCTGATTTCGCGGCGGCCAGATACCTGGGCTAGGCCGGTCATGCCCGTCTTGACGGCCAGTATGAGGTTTTTCTTGTCGTATTGTTCCAGTTCGAAGGGGTCAAGCGGCCGGGGGCCTACCAGGCTGATGTCGCCTTTGATGATGTTGATGATCTGGGGTAATTCGTCGAGGCTGGTGTGGCGCATAAAACGGCCCAGCGGTGTAACGCGCGGGTCGTTGGACAGCTGGTCGCCATTGTCGCGGTATTCTTTTATCAGTTCCGGACGTTTCATTTTGGTGAAGCCTTGCTCTGGGCTCATACCGGTGTAAGCGCCATACATAGACCGGAATTTATATATTGCTGCGTTGTGCCCGTACCGCCCTGTGCGCTTAGGCTTATAGAGAATGGGTTCGTGCGGGTCGGAGAGCTTTACTAATAGCGCCAGCACTGCCAATAACGGGGACAGTATAATAAGCGCAAGGCCACCAACTACCAGGTCGAAAATGCGCTTTACTACGCGCCCCCAGCCAAAGAGTGCGGTATGGTGGACATGCAGTACTGGTAGGCTGGAACGGAATAATTCCACCTCGATATTGCCTACAAACAGCTCTGTGTTGCCCGGCACAAAGCGGTAGCTTATGTGGTGTTCCTGGGCGTAGGTGAGGATGCTGGCGTTGCGGTTTTCGTCGGCGTACAGCTCGGTCTGGATGATACCGTGCAGCGGGCCGCGGTGGCGTTTTAGGAAATTGTCAAAACTGGCATAGAGCGGCACTGAAACGTGGCCGCCGAGGGTCTTTTCGCTGCCTACAAGCCCGACTACTTTATATCCGGAACGGCGGGTAGCGTTGAGCCATTTTAGCAGCTCCTGTGTAGCGGCAGTATCGCCCACTAGCAGCACATGCGTCAGGCCTATACCATATCCGAATAAACCCCCGCGTACGAAGCGTGCGATATTACGGAAGATAACCAGGAAAATAAACCCGAGCGCGAAGCCGTAAATGGGCACCAACCGGGCCGGGAAGATGGGTTTGTCAACGATAAAGTTCCAGAATATTACGAACAACAAACCAATAAATGATCCTATTAATAAGCGGCCAAACTCCTGGAAACGCTTTTCATAGATATTGTTGTTATACAGCCCAAGCAAGGCAAAAATCAGGATCCAAAATGGCAGTACAGCCAGGAATACGCCGATAAATGTCTTGCCGCTTGTAGGGCCAATGGGCGTGTTGGCGATACCGAAGTCCAGCTTGATACGTAGTACGTATGCAGCGATAAATGCTGCCACCAACGCCAGGAAATCCCCCACCACGAGACACATGTTATATATGAGGGAAATATTGTTCTTCATTGTAGCTAGATTGTACCACTTTATTGCCTGCTATTGCTGCCCAAGGTACATGTCTTGGCGAGCCTGGTATACTTAACGAGTATGGGTGTTACCGACTCTTTCCGCGTTACCCTCACTACTCCCGCTTCTATGGCCGGGTGCTATAAATATCGTCTTTTTAAGTTAGATATGAGTATTAGAGTGGGGAAGGAGGTAAGGCTATGACCGAAACGGTCCGTCCTACCAAAAAACAACGCGAGCTGCTTACGTTTATTGAGCAATTTATAGGTGAGCATGGCTATAGCCCAAGCTACCGGGAGGTAATGGCAGGGCTGAACTATACTTCGGTAGCTACCGTGGCGCTCCATATTAATAACTTGATCCGCCGCGGACATTTACGCAAGCGCGACCATTCTGCGCGCTCACTTGAGGTCGTTGCCTCACCGGTAGCAGACGCGTCGCCAATAGCCGACATCAAGCCCTCGGAAGAGAAGTGGCTTGTCGAAAAAGTAGAGCATTATTTTACTGAACTCGAAGAGGCTAAAGAGATAGCACAGGATCACCTAGACCATTTATACGTATTGGTCGGTGCACTCCGGGTACTCGGTATGGAAGGTGCTGCCCAAAGTTTTATACCTAGGCTAACTGAGCTCAAGCAGCGCTTGGCTGAATAAGGCCATGGGTTATCCGCAGCTTTTGTAGGCAAAAGCACACCATACATGTAGCGTGCCAACGTGATACCATAACCATAGTTAACAATAAAAGCTGGAAGCAGGTGAGAATCCTGCACTGTGCCGCAACGGTGATCCTCCAAGGTAAGTCCGATACAGCAGTAACGCATTCCCGAGCAGGAAGTAGCGGCATACATATGCCCTCTGCCCGCCTACCTGGGGAAGAGGGTATTTTTTATGGCCGTTGCAGCCGAAGCACACAAACAAACACCGTACCACGAGGACATATCTAATCAGGAATTTGGGCATTCCCTGGCGACTATTACTGAAATGGGCAGACTGAGCTGCATCGGCGCACGCGTAGAATTGGAACATGTAGCCGACGAACTGTGGCACGACTTTGTGACTGGCGTGCAAGAGAATGTGGTAATCAGCGATCAGGATGCATCAGATCCGACAGCTCAAGCTATGCGCGAACGCCTGCAGTTCGAACCGATGCGCACGCTGGAGATACGTGACGGCAAAACCGTAACAAGCGACGGGCGTAGCATAGAAAGCTTGTGTGAGAATGGTGTGCTGGCGGCAAAGGCTAAGGCTGAACAAGACGAGCGGATGCAAAGCGAAGTGGAGCGTTCGGAGAATGACGTGTGGGTAGCCAGGCAAGTGGATAGCCTGAAGGTAGGGGAGGCCTTGGCAGTAGCCAGCCTGGAGCCATTGGACGCTATGGACCGTGACGGGGATGCATATTGGGCTACGGTAAGTGTCATAGGCTACAAACGTGGCCTAGCGGTTATGCAGATCTATTATCGTGCAACCGAAACAGAGATGCTGGCCGGAGCATATTCTATTAAGAGCAGCAGCAAGGCCGCCTTCCAGCAGCTTTTTGCCGAAAATGACGTGAACATGCCGCTCGACACGCCTGCAAACCATTGGATAACGAATCCTATACGTAAACGTATAGATGTAGCCAGCGCCCAGCAATTTGGCCCGAAACTGCGCGCCCGTTACCAACAGATCATAGGCCGTCAGGTAGACAGTGTTTCCGTAACGCAGCTTATGCAAGACAATGAGCCGCTGGTGCGCACGTATTTTGATACCTATATCAAGAGCTTGGCTGTAGCGCATTATACTGGCAAAAATAATGACGTCATGCGGGGGTTAGCTACGGCTCTGTTGTCTGGCGGAAGTAACAAGCTGCTAGGGGGGGATGATTTGCGTTCGCTGATGCGCGTAGCAAATGCCGTAAGCTTTACAGACCAGGACGCACGTTTTATGGAACGGACTGTCCGCTACGCATGTGCAGAGGAATTATGGAATATACTGTTGAGCGGCAACTCCGCGCCAGTGCAATTGCCCGTAGGTACTGATATACGTGCCAGCGACAGTGCAGCGCAACTGGCGCTGCATAACCGGGCGGCCAGCCGCGTGCGCACCGGATTGTCGCTGGGCCGGTCTGGCGGTGGCTGCAGCGGCCTGAAATTTGACCGTCCGGAAAGTGCCGGCAGTGACGAGGACGATGACCGTGGCCAGCAGGATATATTCGGTGGTAACCTTGGCAACGATGACGAAGAAGTATCATTTGACGGCAAACCAAAAGCCTGCGCCTACATCCATGACCAATGCTATTGTAGCCCGTATGATGACTTTAGTAACCCGATTGGCGTGCGTAAGATGGTCGTCGCTTACCGCGACCGTAAAGGCACGGCTACATGCCTACGGCCAGGCTGCGGCGCGTGTATCGATAAGGATAGTAATGTATTGTCCTACGGCGGCATATTTGAATTGGCTCAGAAAAAAGAGCGGCAACAGACCGAGCCCGTACCGGCTGCCGTACCAGATACCGTGCAAGAACCTGGCCAGATACAACAGGCGGCGTAGCACGGGTATGTCCCCGATGCACACGGCGGCACTAGATGGCTATGGCCGTCTTCTGGAAGTGAATGGCTATACGGTAGTACCCGATGTATTAGATAGTGAGTTATTAGCGAGGGCAAGTGAAGCGTTTGGGCCGGATAAAATGGGCGCAGCGCCAGCTGAAAATTATGGGAGTGCGGGGGCGTTTGTAGTTTCTGATTACCGTGACCCTGTAGCTGTAGAACTGCTTACCTATCCGAAGATGCACAGTACGCTGCAGCGTTTAGGGTTTGCTGCTGTCAAGCTCCACAATTTTTACATTTCCACTAAACCGCCTGGCTCTGCGGCATTGCCTTGGCATTCTGACCTGTTTTACCCCTACGAAGAAAAGGCGCCAGCCGAACTGTTTGCTATCCAATATTTGCAAGATACCACGCCTTACAACGGCTGCCTGCGGGTTGTGCCGGGGTCGCACCTTTGGCCGCATGAGCAGCGCCAGATCCCCATGAACCATGGTGAAGAGCGTTTCGGCGAAGTGGCAGTGCCGGTCAAAACCGGCGACCTGTTTATTGGCGACCGACGTTTGCTGCATGCAACGTACGCAAACCATTCACGGACATGGCGTACGTGTGTCACTATTGCCATGACGCCTATGTTTGATATGTTACCTGAAGAAGTACGCGAACTGATCGTGGGCAATCAGACGCTGCCTCCGGCGGGATGGTGGCACGACCCGGCTGTAGACATTGATCCGCGCCTGCGCCCGCTGCTGCCCGTATATGATGCGCTGTAGGCCTAGGAGCCTGCCAAAGCTTGACAAGCATGAGCGCAAACTGGTATTATCGTTTTACTTCTGCGGATGCGAGAACCGCCGAGAGATAAAAACAATAAAAGTAAAAAAGATACAGTTTTAGTTTAATGTTTGCGAGAGACTTAGACTAAGGTATCTGAGGGAGTTTTTATTATGTCAGTTAAGGTTAGAATCATGCCTTCGCGCCCTGCGCGTGTGCCTGTGGTCGTCCGCCGGCCGGCTTGGCAAGAGTTCTTGCACTACTAAGGACGGACATATATAAAAAAGGCACCACTATATGCGGTGCCTTTTTGTTTAGCGAAAGTAAGTATCACCGTTCAGGCGGCGTAGCGGTGGTTAGATGTTGCATAAATACGATTTAGTTATACACTCTTTAGCTATGAGTGTAGAACATGTAGAACAACGACTGACCGCCGCAGTAAGCCGTATTACCGAGGCACCGCACCAGGATGCAACAGATAAGGTTAAGGCCTTGCCTATTAGTATGCTGAAGACATATTTAGGCGACCTCCTCACCACCTTGACTGGTGTACAAGCTGAGACTGGCCCGGCAGCGCTGAACGCAGTTATGGAACTGGATAGAAAATCAGAATCTGCAGCTAAAGATATTGATCAATTAGCCGGTGATATCGACGCTCGTAACCCGGACTTGATTGCTACATCACGAGCAGCGACAGAAACGGCGGAGCGTTACCACGGCGTTACTTATGGAGTAGCAAGTATCATAAACGCTGCTGACACTATGGTGTCACAAATACAAGCGCTGCTGGAAGATGTAGATAATATGGCTTTTTTGCAGGACAGGGCATCTGCATCAATTGATAAGGCAGTCCAGTCGACTGCTGTCACTGAAGCGAGTGCTGCAGCATACCTCCACACTGTTACAGGCAAGTAAGTTTTACTGCTGCTTGGCTTTGGCAGCGATTGCGTCGTCGATAGCTTTGCTGAACTCATCAACACTCTTTGGTGTGATCTTCTTGCCGTCCAGTATGAAGGTAGGAGTGGACTTTTCCAGCTTTGTCTTTTCAAATTCACGGATATCGGCGTTGATAACGTCGTTTACCGCGGTGCTACTGAAGTCCTGTTTGAACTTGTCAGTGTTCATCCCGAGCTGCTTAGCATAGCCGGTAAATGTCTCCAGGGCTTTGCTGGTGGTGCTCCATTCACTTTGGGTCTGGTATAGCTTGTCATACATTTCCCAGAACTTGTCCTGGTTGGATGCTGCCTCAGCGGCCCGGGCAGCGGCGAAGGCATTTTGGTGTATCTGCAACAATGGCAGGTTGCGGAACTGGAAGGTAATCTGGTCATTATATTTTGCCTGTACCTGCTTTACGAGAGGGTAATATTCGCCACAGAATGGGCATTGGAAGTCCCCATATTCTACAAGCGTCACTCCGGTTGTGCCTTTGCCTTCGACGTGGTTCGTCGGCTTGGCGCTGGAATTGCTGCTACTTGGCGCGTTTGCGTCTTTCTTGTTAAGAACTAAAATGCCACCAAATACTACTACGATAATGGCAATAACTGCCCAAAATGTTTTACTCATGCTTTTTAGTATACACGGCCACGGTGGTACGTTGCATGTGATCTGAAGCATATCTCCAGCTTTCTGTGAGGTTGGCTTTCATCGGGCTTGCTGGGATGGTACGATACCTGTAACAAGTGGTAATAAAAACTTTGAAAACTCTTAAAACCTCCACCAGCCGAAAACCAGCCGCCAGGAAAGCGCCAAAGGCAGCCGTCGTCCGCCAGCGGCCCATCCATAAGCGTGTTATGCTGCACCCCTTTAGCCTGATGATATTGCTGTGCGTAGGGGTTATTTTAGCTGGTTCCACATTTAAGGGTAATGCCGTGTCGTACGATGTTACCGCTAGCGTCCAGGCACCCATCCCCACGGCGCCCTCGGTTATTACCGAACCTACCGGCAACGAACACCTCACTACGCGCACTATAACTGTTTCTGGCAGCTGCCCGGCACACACATATGTAAAGCTATTCCGTAACGGTGTCTTTATGGGTGTCGCTCAGTGTTCTAACCAGACATTTCAGGTCCAGACAGAACTGTTGGCCGGTGTCAATATTATGCAGGCACGTGTGTACAACGTAACCAATACAGAGGGTCCGGTGTCGCAGCCGGTAACGTTGTACTACGACGAAACTACCCTCAAGCCGCAAACGCCAAATACGACGCCCATAAACGTATGGGTCGAAAAAATGGAGCAGGCCGACTTTAAGACAGGTCAGGTAAGTACAATAAGTGAACACCCGACAATTAGCGGGTTTGCACCCCCGTATTCAATGGTCAGCGTTACGTATCACTCTGACCCTGTAACGTGTAAGACGCAGGCAGACGACAAGGGCTGGTGGCAGTGTACGTTGCAACAGGCATTGCCTGAGGGCATGCACCATGTGGAAATATGGGCCACTACCCCGGATGGCAAAAGGTTGCCCTATCCAATATTTGAAATCCTGGTGAAGCTGAAGATGCCTGACCTGCTAAAACCACGCAAAGCCGACCCGCCGTTGCTTATCTCTACCGATTATTATTTTCAGACCCACTATATTGGCCAGATATTCCATTGGAATATGTCATTCAGTAACGGCACTGCGCCCTATAAACTGGCTATCGACTGGGGTGATGGCAACCAGTCATTTATCACGCGTGATGATAACGACAGCTTCCCGCTAGACCATGCCTTCGCTGCTACTAAAACGTACACTGTATTTATGAACCTTACCGATGCCAGTGGTGAAACAGCTATGGTGCAGCTGAGCGCCGTGGTAAAAGACCAGGCTATCGGCCCGGCATCGATTGCTAATAGCGGCCCGGTCGCCTCGGTAATGGCCAGCATTAAACGGTATGTTTGGGTTGTCTGGCCAGTGTATATTGCGATAGTTTTGATGGTACTGAGTTATTGGCTGGGCGAGCAGGATATGTATCAGCGGCTAATCAAGCGCCGGGTGGTGAAAAGCGGTAAAGGCCGGTAATTTTGAAAGGGAAGCGCCCGGTGGCGTAAGATGTAACTATGATACTAAGTATATGCGGACTTTTACTACTACTTTTGGGTATGACTGCACTGACGCTCCAGCGGCTGTATAGTACTGTACCCGCAAAAGAACTAAAGCGTCTGGCGGGGCGTGACGACCATCTGGCTGCAGCACTATACCGGCCTGTGGCGTATGGCGCCGGCATGCGGTTATTCTTATGGGTAGTATTTGGCCTTTCGCTGACAGCAGGCATTGTTATGCTGGCGACTGCACTCGTTGCGCCTGTGGCGTTCATACTGATTGCCTTGTCGGTTGCTGGCGTGGTAACTCTGCAATCGATGCGCCTCACGGTACACACAGCCCGTATTGCAGTGCACGCAGCCCCGGCGCTCAGCTGGTTGCTTGGTTATATCCACGCGCCATTTACGGCGGCAGCAAAAGCAATACATTCTGTGCGCGTGCGCGATACGCATAGTGGCCTGTACGAGAAGGAAGACATCATTGCACTATTCCGGCAGCAGCGCGATCAAGTTGATAACCGCATCTCTGAGCGCGACCTGGACATTATCGAACATGCCGCTATATTCAACGACCGCCAGGCCGCCGATATATTGCTGCCGATATCAGAGGTAAAGCTGGTCAGCAAAGATGAGCCGATTGGACCTATTCTTTTAAAGGAACTGCATGATAGCGGCCAAACGAGCTTTATGGTGTATGACGGTGCGCCGCAGCACGTAGTAGGTACGCTGTTCTTGCGTGACGCCGTAGCTGCCCGGGCTGGCGGGCAAGTAGCCGACCTGGTACGCCACAAACTGTCGTACGTACACGAGGATTTCACACTGCGCCAGGTACTGCAGGCATTCTTACGCACGGGCCAGCACGTATTGGTAGTTATCAATTCATTTGAAGAAGCCGTAGGTGTCATTACGCTACAGAAGCTGGTTGGCGAATTGTTCGGCAAAGTTGAAGACGATGCGCAGGCATATGACGACCCGGTATCGATCGCTGCATATATCGCACCAAAGCATACTCCAGGCCTCGTAAAAGAAAACAATGAAGAGGAACCGGAAGTATCAGAGCCAGGCGGACATGCCGATGCTGATGCCCGTGATGAAACGCCCCAAACAAGTGTATCTTCCCCTGAAGCAACAGAGGTGGTAAAATAAACCCAATGAACACGGTATTGTCTAATATGAATCTCCGGGTCGGCAATCGCGCCTAATAGGCGAGCGCGGTTGTATCCCGTCGACCCCCTTCTAGCCGTTTAGACACTAATCTTAGGAGAGTTTATGCGCATTTTGAGCAAAGAACTAAAGACGCACATCGGTGAAACAGTAGCAATCCAAGGCTGGCTGCATAAAAAGCGTTTGCTTGGTGGCCTGACATTTATCAATGTCCGCGACCGCGGCGGCCTGACGCAGGTTGTCATTAAGGACAAAGAAGAAGTAGAGAAACTGCGTGGTCTGCAGATCGGTACCGTGCTGGAGGTGCAGGGTAATCTGGTAGAAGAGCCTCGTGCCCCGGGTGGCGCCGAGCTGCACGATGCTACTATTACAGTCATTGTACCAGTTACCGAAGAACCACCCATCGAAATCGATAAACCGCTTAGCCACAAGCCAGACAACCTCGACACGCTATTTGACTACCGTGTACTGGGTCTGCGCAACCTGCAGGAAACCAAAATCTTCAAGATACGTTCCGAACTGGAGCGTTATATCCGCGAATTCCTGCACACCCAGGACTTCACTGAGATCAACACCCCTAAGCTGGTTGCGGGCAACGCCGAAGGCGGCGCAGAGGTGTTCAAGACCGACTACTTTGGCAAAGAGGCCACATTAGCCCAAAGCCCACAGTTGTACAAGCAGATCATGGTCGGTGTATTTGAGCGTGTATTCGAGATTGCACCCGCGTTCCGTGCTGAGCTGTCGGCCACGACGCGTCACGTATCCGAAGTCACCATGCTGGACATCGAGATGGGCTTCATCGAAGGCCACGAAGACGTGCTCAACTTTGCCCAGGACTTGGTATACAACACCTTGACGCGGGCATACGAAGAACACGGCGAAGAGCTGAAGAGCCTGAACGCACCAGAACTGACGCTGACCCCGAAGTTCCCACGTTACTCCATGGCTCAAATCCACGAAATGTTTAGCAAGGCTACCGGCAAAGACACCACTCGCGAGCTAGACCTTACTCCGGAGGAAGAAAAATGGATCTGCGAATACGCTAAAAAGAACGACGGTTGCGAAGCGGTATTTGCTACCAACCTGCCCGCCGAAAAAATGAAGTTTTACCACATGGCCAACGATGATGGCACTGCACGTTCCGCCGACTTGTTGTTCCGGGGCGTAGAGATTTCTACCGTACCGCAGCGCGAACACCGCTATGACAAGCTGGTCGAGCAAATGAAGAAAGCTGGCGTTGACCCTGATGCGCCTGGCTTTGCGGCATACGTATCAGCCTTCAAACATGGCTTGCCGGCACATGGCGGCTTCGGCTTCGGCATCGATCGCTTCGCCGAAAAGACTATTGGCCTGGCCAACATCAAAGAAGCCATCCTGTTCCCGCGCGATATCAACCGTTTAGCACCGTAAGCTTTACGTATCAGATGCGGGTCATTTCCACATCTACGGGCCAGTAAAACTATTCGTAGAAGTATTCCACAAATAGCGCAAGTTGTCTGTGATAAATATTCGTATTGCGCTCGGGAAGCGGGCGTACAATGAACAATATGCGCGTTCTGGTTTTCGGCGACAGTATCGCTTATGGAGAATATGACAGCCAGGGTGGATGGGCTGACCGCCTGAAAACCACGTATCTTGAGCAGCGTTTCAACAACCTGGACGACGACCTGCCAGTCGTATATAACCTAAGCGTGCACGGCGAAGTCCTGCGACACCTCACAATGCGGGTTGGACAGGAGGTAGTGGCTCGCCGCAGCCAATGGGAGGAGGCAACCGACTTTGTATTGGTAATTGCTGCCGGCCTCAATGACACGCTCACGCATGATGATGGTGAGCATTTTTCATCTTTGGGGCGATACCGGCAGGACCTTGAAGACTTATTGGCAGTGGTGCGGTTATTTAGTGACCGGCTGCTGTTTGTAGGCATGACACCCGTAGATACCGAGAACCCCCGCATGCGTAATTACACCACAAAACGTATATGGCAGTTCGAGCAAGTGCTGCGCGAGTTTGTCCGCAGCCATTCGTTGCCCTTTGTACCGTTATTTGAAATGATTGAGGCCCATATGCGCGAGGAATATATACTTACTGATGGCCTGCATCCCAACGACGAAGGCCATCGCCTTATATACGAGCAGGTACTGCCCAGCCTGCAAAACTTAACCGCACCAAAGCCCGTATACACTGATATACTAGGCGCATGAAACTGTATTTATCCTCATATCGTATACCCGACAGTACTGTGCTTGCCGAGCTGGTAGGCAAGCCTTTGGCTGTAGTACGTGTAGGCATTATCCCGAACGCTAAAGATTATTACGCTACTCGTGCCCGCCGTGTAAAAATACGCCTGGTGACTGATTACATGCAGGTCCAAGGTATGCAGCCGGGCATCATTGACCTCAACGATTACACTGATGCCAGCAAACTTGCGGCCGAGCTGAAGAAATATGATTTGCTGTGGGTGATGGGCGGCAACACATTTTGCTTGCGTGAAGCTATGTATGGCAGCGGGTTTGATACTGCTATACATGAGGCAATGGACGCTGGTGTCGTGTATGCCGGTGAAAGCGCTGGCACCTGCGTGGCTGGCACCGACCTGAAAGGCATAGAGCTTGCAGACGACCCGGAATATGCCGAAACGGTCATATGGAAGGGCCTACGCCTAACGCCTAAGTTTTTCATCCCGCACGCCGACAATACTGACTTGCGATGGGCTATCCAGCCAGTGCTGGACAGCCGCGGCAACGAACCGGACACCGTTGTACTGAACGATAACGACGCCTGGGTAGTAGACGGCCAAAACGCCCGCAAAATATCCGGCCCTAAGCCAGACGAAACAGAAATGGCCGCAGCCTAAGCCTAGGTTTTTGGGGCATTGTCGAGCGATTGCCACATATACCAGCAGGCGATAGATTCGTAGGGGTGCCAACCGTGTGTTCTGGCGATATTTTGTACCTCTGCTACGGATGGCAAATGATCAAGCCCATACAGCCGCTGAATGCCAGTGCGCACGCCAAGGTCGCCCACGGCCAGCACATCCAGCCTGCCCATGCAGAACATCATAAACATATGTACCGTCCATTCACCGATGCCTTTTACCGGCGTAAGCTCGGCAACAACCTCATCGTTAGATAATGTATCGAGATGGTCAAAATGTATACGCCCATCGATGACGTGCTGCGCAAGGTCGCGCACATAGGTGGCTTTTGCACGGCTGAGCCCTGCGGCACGCAAGGTTTCAACATCAGCGGCAAGGATTGCTGCCGGTGCCGGCATTTCAGTGCCGCCAAACAGTTCGCAAAACCGCAGCTTAATAGTATGGGCTGCCTTTACGCTGAGCTGCTGCCCAATAATGCTGCTTACTAATGCTTGATAGTAGTTGTGGTGCGGCCGTATAGTGCATAACCCGTATAGGGCAATAACGGGCGCTAGTAAAGCATCCTTGCTGAGGTGTTCGGCTGCGGCCTGTACACTGGTATCGCTGGCGATCATAGGTAGTATTGTATAGTATGTGTCAGAGATAGTAATACAGTAGTAAACCAATAGCATAATCTGCTAGACTAAAACCATTAGTTTAAGGAATTACTATGGCAAAAAAGATTGAAGTCGGCGAAGGTCCATCTACTGACAAACCATCCGCAAAACCTAACCCTGACTCCGTTAAAGACCTGCCGATTGACACTGATGCGACACCCGGAAAAGACACTTCGGACGCTGTGGTGGCCGATAGTACGACCAAACCGGACGAAGCGCCTGTACCGCAGCCCGCCGTAGCTGTAACTAAGGACATTCCGGCGGCCGATACGGCGGCTCCAGCTGACGACACTAATAAGCCCGGTATAACTGAAGTGCTCGCCGACGATGACGCCGACGACCAAGCTGCAGATGTGCAGGTACAGCCGTTGAATATCAGCTCCAGTGGCCAAAAACCAAGACACCACCGTACCTGGTATTGGCTAAAAACACACAAATTGGTGTCTGTGCCGCTGCTTGTACTGTTGGCGCTCGCTGTACTGGCCGCCATACCATATACCAGGTATCTGCTCGCCGGTAGTGTAGTACGCAAAGATTTCACGGTAACCGTCGTTGATTCCCAGACGGCAAAGCCTATCACTAGCGCCACCGTACGGCTCGAAGGCAAGGATGTTGTTACCGATAGCCAAGGCAAGGCAGTGATCCGCGCTAATGTCGGCAATGCCCAGTTAGCCATCTCTAAGAAATACTACAAGGATGCCTCCGCTGGCGTACTGGTGCCCTTCAGCCAAAAACAGCCGTATTCGGTAACGCTCGTTGCAACAGGCCGCCAGGTGCCTGTATCAGTCACTAACAAGATCAGCGGCAAGCCGGTAGAGAACGCTAAGGTGCTGGCAGAAAGCAGTGAGGCCCTGACTGACAAAAATGGCGAGGCGACTATCGTATTACCGGCCAACCTCAAAGAAGCCAAAGGTAGCATATCTGTTGACGGTATGAACAAAATAAATGTCACCGTAAAGGTTACGACCGCCAAAGACACTGCCAATACATTTAGCGTTACGCCCGCGGGCAAGCTGTACTTTCTTTCCAACGCATCAGGGAAAATTGACGTCGTGAAGAGCGATCTTGATGGGCAGAACCGCCAGACTGTACTGGCTGGCAACGGCAAAGAAGACAAGAACAATACCGTCCTATTTGCCTCGACCGATTGGAAGTACCTTGCCTTACTGTCTAAGCGTGATAGTGACAAGGGCAAGATCTACCTTATCGAAACAGACAGCGACAAAGTCACTACTATGGACGAAGGTGATGCTGGCTTTACTATGGTAGGCTGGAATGGGCATCAGTTTGTCTACAAAGTAGACCGCAACAACATCCAGTATTGGCAGGCAAAACACACAGCCTTGAAGAGTTTTGACGCAGAATCAAAGAAACTCGTAACACTCGATGAGACGGCTGGCGAAGGTGGCGATTACTACAATGCGGCATACGAATCTATGGGTAGCGTATTTATCCTAGATGGCGAGATCGCCTACAATAAGAACTGGTACTATAGCGGCTCGGTAAATGTCCAAAGCAAGGTATCTACACTGAATAGTGTCAAGCAGACCGCTGCAAGTAAGAAGGTGATAAAAGAGTTCAACATTAACTCACGCCCGGTAAACATCGACATACGTCCATACGGTCCGAACGACCTCTATATCCAGCTGTATGACAACTCGGCCAACAAGTATGTATATTATGAATACGAAGATGGCAAAGTTACCGAAACAAAAGACCTCAACGACACGGCTTACTACAGCGGCTACCCTACGTACCTGATTTCACCAGACGGCAACCGCATGTTTTGGACTGACGCCCGTGATGGCAAGAGCGCACTGTTTGTGGGCAACGGTAACGCCGAAGCCCAAAAGCAGGTCGGCCTGCTGAAAGACTACAATGCCTACGGCTGGTATACCGACAAATACCTGCTCCTATCTAAAGAAAGCAGTGAACTATACATTATTCCAGTATCCGGCCTGGCTGAGGGTAAAAGCCCCAGCAAAGTCAGTGATTACTACCGCCCAAGCTATGGCTACAACGGCTACGGCCGCGGCTACGGTGGCCAATAGCCAGACTGAAAGGGGCTTATGGCAGAAGAACCAATCCCGCCCATTGACGCAGACAATGCAGCCCTGGAAGCCGTCTCTATAGATATTCCAGACGAACCCCCACAAAAGCCGCATGGCTTTTGGTGGAAATTATGGCGGGTCATAACCGCGCCATGGCGCAACAAGTGGGCCCGCTATATCATCCTTTTGTTGGTGATGGGCACGGCCGGCACAGTTGCAGGCGTACCAAAAGCCCGCTATTACGTACTCAATACCTACGGTGCCACCGTAAGTTCATCAGTGACGGTTACTGATGATGTTACGCATCAGCCGTTAAAAAACGTTACGGTACGCATCGCCCAGTCGGCGGGCAAAACAGATGACAAGGGGGCCGTAACGCTGCGCGGGCTGCGGCTTGGTCCCGCCAGCTTGACGATAAGCCGTCCTGGTTTTGGGACAATTAACCGTACTATTGTCCTGGGCTGGGGAAGTAACCCGATGGGCTCGGTGGCACTGCGCGCAGTTGGTATGCGTTATACATTCATACTACGTGATTATTTCACCAATAAAGGCATCGCCGGCGTACAGGTAGCCAGCGGTGATGCGACCGCTTTTTCCGACAAGAATGGCAAGGCAGTGTTGACGTTACCCGGGACTAAAGAAGCCGCTATCCAGACCGATATTACTCGCGATGGCTATCGGGCTGAGTCAGTAGTGGCGCAGCCCATCGAGGCTGCGAACGAAGTGTTATTGGTGACCGGCCGCCGGGCAATATACATGAGTAAAGAACGGGGCACATATGATGTATACGCCATTGACGCTGATGGCAAGAACAAGCAGTTGTTACTAGGGGCAACTGGCCTGGAGACAGGTAATAACAGCCTGGCCGTTAGTCCCGACGGGACGCAAGCCGCTCTGGTTTCGACTCGTGACGACCAGCGGGATACTACAGGCACGTTACTTAACGCACTGACACTAATCGACACCCGTACCGGTGATACGGTAAATATCTCACATGCTACACAAGTGCAGCTGCTGGATTGGTCTGGCACCCGTCTGGTATTTGAACAGTCGGCCGCAGATGCGGCTGGTGTAGTGCGGCACACGGTGTATAGCTATGACTACGCGTCCAGTACGCGTTTGCAACTGGCTCAATCGAAAAAATTCGGCAGTGTCCTAACTGCCCACGGACTTTTATATTATGCGGTACCAGCTGATCCCGAAGACCTTTCAGTGGACGCTGGTTATTTTAGTGTTGGACTCGACGGGAACAGTAAGCAGACCGTCCTGGAAAAAGACGTATGGACTGCGTACCGCACCGACTATAACAAGCTGAGCCTGCAGACATCCGATGGCTGGTATTCATCCAATATCGATGGTGGCGGCAATACGTTTTCCAGCCCGCCTGTTACGTTTTCCAGCCGGATGTATATAGAAAACCCAGTGCAGCAGTCGCAGAGCATCTGGGCCGACATGCAGAACGGGCAAGGGGTATTGCTGGTACATAACCGCCAATCCGGGAAGGACGCTGAAGTATACAAAAAAGCCGGCCTAGCAGGGCCGTTACGCTGGCTTACGGAAGATACGGCTATTTTTCGTGTAGTTACCGCTACCGAGACGGCCGACTATGCTGTGAGTACACTGGGTGGTGGTACTGCGCACAAGCTGGCAGACGTAGTAAATACATATGGATTTGCAGCTGGCCAGTAGCGTATGCTGTAAGTCATATGCAAGGTGCAGCCATATCATCATTCCAGAAGATAGTGAGGGATTATTATGCAGCACACGGACGGTATGATCTGCCATGGCGACTCCCGGCTGCCGATGGCGTGTTCGACCCATACCGCATACTTGTCTCAGAGATAATGCTCCAGCAGACGCAGGTGCCGCGTGTTTTGCCTAAGTTTGAGGCGTTCACGGCACAGTTCCAGACGATACAGGCTTTGGCGGCGGCGCCATTGGGTGATGTACTGAAGGCCTGGAGCGGGCTGGGCTATAACCGGCGGGCGAAGTTTTTGTGGCAGGCTGCACAAATGGTGTGCGCTGAATATGCTGGGCATCTGCCCGATACGCAAGCGGCATTAGTAAAGCTGCCCGGGATTGGCGTGAATACTGCCGGCGCGGTGCTAGCGTATGCGTTTAATAAACCGGTCGTTTTTATAGAAACCAATGTACGTACTGTGTATATCCATCATTTCTTTGAGGGCCTAGAGGCGGTCCAAGACCGTGATATCGCCGATGTAGTAGCGGTCACCCTACCTGATAATCCGCGTGAATGGTACTGGGCAATTATGGATTACGGCACACACATAAAACAGACCATCGGCAACTTATCCCAGAACAGCGCCCATTATACCCGGCAGTCAGCTTTTCAAGGCTCGAACCGCCAGATCCGCGGCCAAGTACTAAAACTGTTGGGTACGGGCGAAAAAACGCGGCACGAGTTACGGCAGCATATTACAGACGAGCGCCTGGAAACAATATTGGCGGGACTAGTCGCAGAGGGTATGATTACCCAAACAACAGGCAGCCGCTATATGTTGTAGCCACCGTCATGGTACAATAACGTTAAATACGCTTACGTTTATGCAACCGCAAGATTCTGTAAAACCATCCACTAACCTTCCAGACCCGGCAGCCCCGGGTACTGAGGCCGTGCCAGCACAACCACCGTCAGCGCCCGCAGCGCCAGCGGTTGCTGCCGTACCCGCACCAGAGGTAGGCGCGCCGCTTGCCAGCCGCACCGAAAATATGTCTGTGGCTACTGCACCTGCTGATGATGCTTCCGGAGATGCAGACAGCAGCCCAGCACCCGACACCGAGCTGCCGCCAATGCCAGTCCCTCCTTCAAAGCAGCCAAAACCTGCCAAAACGTCCACCGTTCCAGTAGGTATTATCATTACTACAGTATTCTTTATGATTGTCCTATCCGGACTAGCCGTTATGGTCTACATGCAATCACAGCCGTAACCTCTGCCAGTGAGAACAGCTGTTTTACGTCACCGGCGTCACCGGTGTATATGGCTTATTTTAGGCTGTCTTATACCACGCAATTATGCCGAGAGCGAATAGGCATTAGCATATTAGAGGTGGATGTGGTATACTATATGTATAGAACTCAAAACGAGTGCTCACTGGTTTAGCGGCCGGGGTATGGAAGGATAAAAAATTTAGATAACAGATGACGGCCCTGCCCTGAAATCTGGTGTGACCTCCATACAACCGCTAACGTCCTTCGGGGCGATGAATGAGCCTCACACCAGTTTCTAGCGCAGGGCCTTTTGCATACTTGAATCTTTCTTATTAAATAAACGCGCCCTTAAGGAGGTCGCATAGGATGAAGAAGACTATAGAGCCAGCGCCGGAAGAGGGTGAAAACAAGATTGACTTATTTCAAAGCAGTGAAGTACGTAAGGTTCATCACGACGGCGAGTGGTGGCTTGTTTTGAATGATGCAGTCATTGCACTAACTAGCTCCAAAGACCCAGCGGGATACATCCGTGATATGCGTCGCCGCGATCCTGAAATTGCCGCTCTGCTTGACCCTGAAGGGAAAGGGGGTGGGCAGATTGCCACGCCCCTCCGTCTTGAGGTGAATACCTCTGGAGGTAAGCAGAAGATGCTTTGTTGGAACATTGAAGGTATATTCCGCCTGATCCAGTCCGTGCCAAGCAAAAAAGCAGAACCTTTTAAGCGGTGGCTTGCTAAGGTAGGTTTTGAACGCCTACAGGAAATTGAAAATCCGGAATTGGCCGTAAAACGGGCGATTGCAATTTACCGTTCTAAGGGCTATGACGACGAATGGATTGATAACCGGATAACCAACAAGGCCAGCCGTGAGCTGCTTACGGCAGCGTGGAAAGAACACGGAATGGATAAGCCCTATCACATAGCCGTGCTTACGGACGCAGTTTCTATTGAAGCTCTTGGAATCAGAACAGGAGATCATAAACGACTTAAGGGGCTGTACGGCCAAAGCCAAAACCTACGTGACCATATGACTCCGCTAGAGTTGACGTTAACCACGCTTGGTGAACAATCTACTGCTGCCATTGTCCAGGCGCAAAAACCTACAGGATTAGCTGCGCACAAACTAGCTGCTACAAAAGGCGGTAGTATAGCGGGAGATGCGCGAAAGGCCCTTGAATCGGAAACCGGTGCACCGGTTATATCAAGCTCTAACTTCTTAACAGATCGACAAAAAGCCAATAACGCAAAGAAACTTGCAGAACAATCAAAGAAGAACTAGCCGCAGCTTAAAATAGGTCTACATTGATAAGTTAGGTGCTGACTCAAGCGTATATGGGTCTGCTGGCGTAGCGCCTAGCATGGCTTTATAGCAACCAAGCGTTGCCACCATCGCACCGTTGTCGCCGCAAAGTTTCAGGCTGGGGTATTCGATAGGGATTGGCAGGCGTTCGGCAAGCTGTTTGCGCAGTTCGCCATTGGCTGCTACGCCGCCGCCGATAATAATGCTGCGGGGGCTGAATTCTTCATAGGCCAGTAGTGCCTTATCGGCAATAATCTCACATGCGGTCCGCTGGAAGCTGGCTGCAATATTTGCTTTTTGGGTATCATTTAGCAGTCCAGGTAATTCAAAAGACGGCAATGAATGGTCTTTGCCTACCAGCTCTTGGCCAAGCCGCAAGACGGCAGTTTTAATACCCGAAAAACTGAAGTCGTATTTTCCAGTCATTTTTGCTTTGGGTAATTTGTACTTTCTAGCATCACCTTGCTCTGCAAGGCGGCTTACATTAATGCCGCCCGGGTAAGGCATGCCGATGATTTTTGCCACCTTATCAAATGCTTCGCCTATGGCATCGTCTTGTGTCTGGCCTAGAAGCGTATAGTCAAAATGGTTTTTGAACAGTACTAATTGGCTGTGGCCGCCGCTGACAATAATACCCAGGATAGGGAATCCTGGCTGCGCGTGCCGGGGTTTAATCGCGGCAATCCTGCTTTCGGTAATAAAGTTGACGTACAGGTGTGCCTCGACATGGTTAATAGGGTAGAGTGGTTTCTGCTTTGTTATAGCTAACGTACGTGCCGCCATAACGCCCACTAGCAAGCTACCGCCGAGGCCAGCACCTTGGGTAACGGCAATACCGTCAATGTCGTCCCAACCGAGACCAGCATCCTGTAAGGATTGCTGTAGGGTAGGGATTATTGCTTCAATGTGGCTCCGCGCTGCAATTTCTGGTATTACGCCACCGTATTTAGCGTGGAGCTCCATGCTGCTAGCGACCACATTACTCAGCAGAACCCGGCCATCTTGCACGATGCCGACCGCAGTTTCGTCACAGCTGGATTCAATTCCTAGAATAATCATCAAGTATTAGCATACCAAATCTTACAGTGTACTGGGCGGCGTAATCTTGACAGCCCCTTCGCGCAATATCTCAAACGTGCCGGTATCGCTAAAGCGGATAATGGTAGATGGCGGGCGAAAGCCTAAGTTGCCGCCGTCTACATAAAAATCAACACGTTCCTTAAAATAATTGTAGGCATCTTCGATAGTTTCGGCGGTAGGCTTGCCAGGATGGTTGGCGCTTGATGTTACCAGCGGTCCTGTCCGTTCCAACATAGCGCGGATATTTTTGTCTGCGGGTACGCGCATGGGTTGTGAGCCAACCTCTTGGTCGAGGTAGGCTATTTTATGCGAAGTAGGCACCACTATACTTAACGACGCTGGCCAGAACTGGGATGCTTTTTGCAACATGTGTGCATCAAAGCCGAGTTCGATAAGCTGCTCTGCTGATGCGGCAATAATAGTGCCCGGTTTACATTCCCGGTTTTTAAGCGCATACAAGCGGGTCACTGCCTGCTGGTCGTGTGCGCGGGCTACGAGTCCGTACACAGTGTCGGTAGGCAACACGCCAACAGCACCTGAAAGTAACAAAGAAATAGCCTCGTCGAGGCCCGTAACGGAAGTCATAATACTAATTATACCATAATTATACTATCTAACAGAGGTAGTTTTGGTGTATAATACATCAAATGAGTCAAAATCGCGGATACGGCCGCGGCAAGCGATGATAAAAAAGAAGCAGTGAGCAACTAGATATGGAAGCACCACCAAACCCTATGCCGTTTGAATACGGCGAAGGTGACAAGGACAAAAAAGAGAAGGGCGATAAGAAAAAGAAGACGCTGCGTATTCCGCTGCCCGCTTCTGAAGTCCATACGAGTGAGCCAAAATCATTCGAGCGCCTATTGCCATTATTTGAAAAGAAGGACGAAGGCGCCAGCAAGGTAGACAATGACAAGACTGGCCTGGCAGACCGTGATATCCGACCATCACCTTTCGCACCATCTGTGCCAGAGGCAATAGTACAAGACCAGCCTGGTCAAACAGCAGAGACAACCTCCGAAGATGATGTCGTCACACCGCACGAAGACTTATCCGAAATCCATGATACGCTGTGGTCTGAATTTGATTCTGCCGATACGCAGGCAGCCATCCATGAGCCGTCACACGCCGAGCGTACCACCGGTGCTACAGTGGCTGGGACCGAGGATGAACACCAGTCCGCAGACGACAGCGTGCCTGCACCCGAAACCCCGGCAGCAATCCCTCCAGAAAACAATGAGCATGAACACCGTATTGACCACGGCGAGCTTACTATACCCGCCCCAGAGGTAACACACCACGACGTCGGCCAAGAACACGCCATCGACTTGAACGTCCCCGTCGAACATACCCATGAGCTACGCAAGCCTGTACGCGCAACTGAAGACGCCATGCCGCCCGCGCCATCTGTAGCCGGGATGAACGCCGAAGTGGCTGCTACCGAGCCAGACCAGGAGTCTGTGCGCCTATGGGAAGAGTTTGACGCCGCGCCAAAAGCGTCCGCTCCAGAGTGGCATCCGGAGTCCAAGCCTCTGGATACTAACGAACAGTTCAGTGATATCATGCAGCGTGCCGATATGGACAAGCAGTTTATATCCGAGACATCAGACACGGCAGTGCCCGCCCGCCCGCAACCTATCCCTGTTTATGGGTCATTTAATACCACTGCACCTACATCTACAGAGACTACGCCTTACATGCCTACAGCGCTCGCCTCCGAGCGGACGAATGTCATATCCGCCACTGGCAATGAAGGCCCTGCGTGGTATCCTCCACGCCGTAACGGCATGAGTGGCGGTTCATTACTCCGCAGCGCGGCAGAAGCCGGTGTAGTCGGCGGCGCCCTTGCTGGTGCTGGTGCTGCCGCTAGTGCAGCCCACGCCGCAGAGACTGGCGGTCTGCTAGCAGGCGGTGCCGCTGGCGCGATAGCTGGAGGAGTCGCCGGGCACGCTGCCGGCGAACATGCCGCACGGCAAAACGTATCCCAGGAGCTGCAGCAGGCCCAGCAACAGGCAGAACTGACGCGCATCCAGCACGAACAGCAGATTGCCGCCCTGGCAAACGAACACCGCACTGCCCAAGAGCACATCTCGCGACTTACCCAGGACAACCAACGTCTTGCCAAACAACAACGGCCTGTCGAAGCACCGGCACCTGTTACTAGCCCTGTAGAAGCAACCAAGCCAGAGCAGGAAGCTGACAATATTAAGACTGCCCATAGTGAATGGGTTGACATGGCTGTAGACAAGCGCACCGGCCAGTTAGCTGAAGGTCCGGGTGTGAATGAATTTGGCAGAGAGTACTATGCAGAGCAACGTGCTGAAACTATGCCTACTGCCGCCGATCCGTTAACCATCGCCTTAGCGGCCGCCAAGGCTGCCGCCCGCACCGCTACTGAGGTGACTGACGCATACGAACAAGAGCACGGCCAGCCAATGCAACATGGCTATGCGGCAGCCCCGCCACCGCCGGCAGACGCCCCACCACTCCCTAGCGGCCAAATTACAGAGCAGTCATACGAGCTGCCCGCAGGCCCCCAGCCGGTAGACTACAGCCACCGCCTGGCTGCGCCACAAAGCCAGGCTATGGCAATACTGTCTAACCCATTAGTTTGGGCGGGTGTTGCAGTACTAGTGCTGGCATTCCTGGCAGCCGTCTTTATCTAAGTGATCAGGGTTTCTTAAAAGCCTGACGCAGCCATTCGTCCAGGCTATTCCCGCCACCTGCCGTTATGCAGAGTACCGTGTCACCTTGTGCCGCGTGCTGTGTGATAGCGTCACGCAATGTGTCGTCCAACGCCGATGGCACAGTATGCTGTTGGGTAGCTTCGTTCATCAGGCCGCGTAAATCAGCAGGCGACAAGAGGGCAAGCTTAGGGTCTTCGCGGGCAAGATAGCTAGGCACGATGTACAGTTGCTTGACGTGCTCAAATAAGCTTGCCAGTTCATCCTTGATGAAATGCTGGCGCGTATTGTGCAGCCCTTCATATACAACCACTACATTATCGCCGGCCACTTCATGAGCTAATTGCAACGCGCCTTTAATCTTAGGCGGCGTGTGGGCATAATCGCTATAAATGTTGGGTGCAATCTGTTCGAAGCGGCGCGATACGCCTGGAAATGTGCTGATAATATGCGCCAGTTGCAACAACGGTTTGCCGGTCAGGTAGTGTAGGGCATGTACTACCAGTGCGGCATCGCGCCGGTTAACTTCGCCAGGAAGTTGGACGGCGTGTAATACTTCGTCATCATCTGCCAGTACCTTACAGTGGTCGTGCGGCGTAATGCCGAGTGCCGTAGCGTCAGCTGTCCATAACAAGTTCTGGCCGGATTTATTGAGGAAGGTGTGGAACGCATCGTAGTATTCTTCCCGCGTAGGGTAGGTGTCCGGATGGTCCCAGTCAATGCCTGTAATCAGGCTGATGTGCGGCGTGTAGGACAGAAAGTTCCGGTCGTATTCGTCACATTCGTATACGAAATACTCGCTGCCTGGGGTATATTCGCCCATCTCGCCAAAACTTAGCTTAGCTCCAACTGAATAGCTTACCGGCAGTTCCAACTGCTTCATTGCCCAGACCATCATAGCGGTGGTAGTCGTTTTGCCATGGGTGCCGGCAACCGCAATAAGCTTCAGGTTGTTATCGTCGAGGAACGCACTGAGGAACGCGTCACGTTTAGTGGTCTTAATGTCATGTTCTTTGCAGAAGCGGAGTTCTGGCGCATCGTTTTGTTCCATGGTGACCGCTGAGCTGTAGACGTACCAGTCGATAGGGTTTTTAGTGTGCACAGAGGCAATTTGTTCGTACGTCTGGCCGATATGGATGTCGCTGAGGCCGCTTTTTTGGAGGTATTGTACATACGCGCTGTCCTGCTTGTCGGAACCGGATACAGCGTAGCCAGCTTTGTAGGCGATGAGTGACAGCGGTCCGATACCGGTGCCGCCAATGCCTGAGAAGTATACGTGCATGAGTCTATGCTACACTGTTAAAAGCACCATAAGCAAATTAAAGGCAATGAATAAGCGTTCCATCCATCATCTACTTACCCGCCTACGGCCGATAAAAACGTGGTATTTTCTGGCAATCTGTTTGTTTTTCGTGATCGTATCGGTACTCGCACTACGCAATAACTACGCCACCATGGTAAACCTGCGCAACGATGTATATGCCGCCGATAAAAACAACGCCGATGTCCTCGGCTCGCTGAACCGCCTCCGCGCTTACGTAAATACCCACATGAACACCGACCTAGCGTCGAGTAACGGCATATATCCGCCAATCCATCTTACATATACGTACGAGCGCTTGAAAAAGGCCGAGCAGGACAAAGTCAACGACGCCAATTCCAAAATTTACACCGAAGCCCAAAAATACTGTGAAGGCCTATTCCCTGGCAGCTTCAGCGGCGGTCCGCGCGTGCCCTGTATCGAGCAGTACGTTAAAGACCACGGCTCCATCGTAAAGACAATCCCCGATTCGCTCTACAAGTTCAATTTCGCATCACCTACATGGTCGCCGGACCTGGCTGGCTGGAGTATAGTGCTGAGTTGCCTGTTCCTGACGCTAGGGGTGCTGCGTTTTATCCTGGGCCGCGTGTTGGAATCGATGGCCAAATAGCCAAGGTTGAAATTCCAAGAATAAAATAATATAGTACAAAATGTGAAATTAGCCGGTAGACGGCTTTATTACTATGTATTTTTATGGGTTCAGTAGAGAATATCCAAACAAACGTGCAAACCGCTATCGGTAAAGTCCCCGGGGAACCAATTGCCCAGGCTATTACAGCCTGCGAAACGGCCGGTAACATTTTAGCTGAGGTATCCAGCGTCGAGGACGTTATGGCCGATGCCGCAGTATCCGTGCAGATGGCTGTGCATGGTTTAAGGAAGGCTAGCAACGCATTGGAAACAGGCAGCACGTCGCTTGGAGAATATCTGAGCGACATAGGAGCTTCTGCTCCCGAGACTCCATCGGTACAGTCCGAACCGGCTCAGTTACGCATAGGCCGGCATATTCTATTTTTGCCTGATGCGGATGTCAACACAGAGGTAAATGACCCTAATGCCCCCAAGACATTTACACCCGACCAACATCGCCAAAAAGAGCCAGAGGCTTGGCACGGCCTGCTGGAAATATGCGGCAACCTCGTGGCTGATGGCGTAAGCCCAGAGCAGGCCGCGACAGTGATGTATAAGGTTTTTGGCCGGTTGGGCGACCAGCAAATTGAGGATGTGCGGTACTATGCCCTTGGCGAACATTCTGCGCAACTGGCACCATATCTGCGTGACCCGGAAGTGCGCCAGCAAATCATAGCTGCGGCCGCGCAGGCGGTTGTAGAAAATCATCCTAATTATATAAAGAACACTGCCTCGGGCAGTTTAAATCAGGGCATGCACGTACGTGAGATAAGCTCACAACAGTTAAAGCATGGCGTGACGACTACGGTGGAAGATGCATTTGGGCGTTTGCCCCCAGAGGTGCAGCAACTCGGTGATGTAATAAACGCTTATTCTATATTGCGCGCCCATATCCGGCAGCATGAGCAGCTTTTACCGGTTGAGCCCCTGCTAATAGACAGTCTTGCCCGCAAGGGCGGCATAGTGACAGCATTAGGCAATAACGTATTTTCTGCTGTCTCGGTCCTTATGCAGGAAACACTCTTCCTGATGGCGGCGCCTAAGTTGGGCGAGCAGCGAAAGGGAGTGTTTGGTGCAGACTCTACAAATTCGCTTCTAATACGCGATGTAATTGATCCAGAAGAACTGCGTACTCTAGACTTCATGCAGGCAGCGCAGGCGGGGGCACGCGTGCATGTTGACGAGTTTACATACGGAACATACACCCGAGAACACTTGTCTCTACGTGACGGTAAACCGCATTTGGACGTAAAGAATTTGCCTAAGCAAGCAGCACGGATACCAGTACACACACCGAGCGTGCTCGGCACGCGTGCACTCCACGACAAACGTATTGGCTGCCCAGCAAGGTTCGTCATGCCGCTGATACCAAGCGTACTGGAGATAACACCCGAAATCCTTATCGCAGCCGACAAACAAATCCGCGGCGGCCGGTAACTGCCCATTGAAAATCGACTCGTAAAGTTGTAAAGTATTCGCAGCAACGGAGCCGTCGGTGACGGTTTTATCTATATGAGCTCAGTAGAACACATCCAAGCAAATGTGGCGGCCGCCATGGATACGATACCCGGCACGCAGGTCACTGCAGCTATTTCCTCCTGCGAAGCAGCCGAACAGGGGATAGCAAACGCTGCAGGGTTGGACGGCTCACTCTCCGGCTTGGCCACCGAGGCGCATGCCATTACGGAAGAATTGCGCAGCGCCGCAGATAGTTTGGATATAGGATGTACGGCGTTGGGCCAGTATACTGCCGACCTCGGTATACCCACGCACGCACCAGATTTTGAACAGGCAGCACCGCCGCGTGCGCTGCCACCCGTGCATGTAGCCAGTCCGCGTAGCCAGCCTGCAGAAGCTGCACATCCCCAGACGTTTGAACCGGATGAGCATAAACAAAAAGAGCCTGAATCCTGGAGTGACCTTGTGGTTTTGAGCGCCGACCTGTTAGCTGAAGATACCGATCCTATGTATGCTGCACGCGCGCTACGAGCAGCGTATGAAAACTTAACAGACCAGGAAATAGAGGATGTGCGTTACTTTGCGCTTGGCGAGCTTTGCGCGCGCCTGGCGCCATACTTGCGCAACCTTGCGCAACGTGAGGATGTTATCCAAAAAACAGTAGCCGCTATGGTGGACGTACATTCGCACTACGTAAACACAAACTCATGCACTGCGGACGCAGGCCTATATGTACACGAGATACATGCGGCGCATATGAGAGCTGGCGCCGCCACGCTGGTAGCAGAGGTATTCTCGCAATTGCCCGCCCCAGTGCGACAGCTGGCCGACACTATAAGCCAATACGCCTTAGAGCGCCGTGTGCAGCGCCAGTACGAATATAAGGGTATGCTGGAACCATATTTGCCAAACGGCATACTGGGCAGCGGAGAAGCGGTCAAATCGATGACTCTCAATATGTTCTCTGCTGTAGCTGGCATAACTCGGGATGCCATATTGTTGTCGGTACCGCCTGAAATGATAGCCGGAGGTGGCGAATTGGCAGAATACAAAGTTTTGCTGGGTGACGTTATGGACCCCGAAGCCTTACGGTCACTCAATATATGGCAGCCTGCACATGCCGGCGCCCGCCTGCATTTCGACGAGGTAGGGTATCATGAATACTTTAAAAAGCATATGTCCAAGGATGCCGATGGACGGGTGTATGTAAATATGCGCGACTTACCAAAGATCCCCGAACGGGTGCCGCTGCATACACCTTCATATGCGGGTACGCGCGCGCTTCATAGCGACCGTATCGGTTGCCCGGCTAAATTTGTGTTGCCACTGATACCAAGCGTACTGGAGATGACACCAGAAATTATCATCAGGGCCGATAAACAAATCCCAGTTATCTATAAGAATTACCGAAGATCAAAGTACCGGTCTTGATATAAAAAATAGCTCCTTCTTGTGAAGGAGCTATCATACACGTTCGTTACGTTAGCTTATGGCTTTGTAGTGGTAGTGTTGGTCGTGCTGTTACTGTTTGCAGTAGAACACTTCTGACCGTTTGGATTCTGCTCGACCCACTTGCTAATCGCTGTAGTAACCTGGCCGTCGCTCTTCAGGTTTTCCCAGAAGCTGACCTGGTCGCGGTTAATAAGCATTTGGTCGGCTGGGCCGTGGAGCTCACAACCAAGCTTCACTAGCGAGATGCTGTTGTTGCTGTTGGAATTACCGCTGGCGTCCTTTTGGTTTGGCTGAACCTGCTGGTTAACGTTCAGGTAGTAGATGTCGCGGAGGTCAACATATTGCTTGTTGATGTCCTTGATCTTACCGAAATATACCTGACCGTTAGTTAGGAATACTGCCTGTTGCTTTTTAGTGTCAACATAGCCGCCTTCCTTAGGGCCGCCAAAGTACAGCAAGAATGCGATAGCAACTACAAGAATCGTCAAGGCGAATAGCAGTACCACCCATGCGATGCGCAACCAACCCGGACCAGACCTTAGGCCTTTGTGTGGCGCTTTACTACCGTTGCCCGTAGTGGCTGCAGTAGCGGCGCTTTGAGCCGGCCGTGCTGCAGGTTGCGAACCACGATTCATATTGAATTCCATGAAATCCCCCTGTTTTATTGTCCCTTTTGTATATGAACCCAGTGTAATACATAAGCGCAATGCCTACAAGGCCTCCTTTTGTACAATTTTTGTACAGAGTAGCACCTCAAGGTCCAAATCTTGTTGACAAACAAAAATCCACCGGGGTATGGTAGGGGTACCATTACTAATGCATAAGAGAGGGGAATTTCTAGCAATGGCATATACTCACACAAACTCAAAGGGTGTAACCTACTACTTGAACTCCAAAGAAGTGACGCTACGCGGTGGTAAGGTGCAAACAATTTACTACTTCAGCAAGGACGAACGTCCTGAAACTGTCGACAAGCTTCCAGAAGGCATGACCGTTGTCGAAAATGACAAGAACGGCTTCCTTACTGTTAAGCGCGCCAAGTAAGTACGTTTTATCCATAAAACGTCCGAACGCTATCCATGTGTCCGGGCGTTTTATTATGACCCCGCTAGAGCATCCCCCCTCTCTGTTCCCTTCTGTGTGATCGTTCTGTATAGTAGATCGCATGACTGTAATTTTAAAAGTGGAAAACCTGCGCAAGAAGTATGGCGACAAAGAGACCGTTAAAGGTATTAGCTTTGAAGTCAAAAAAGGCGAAATATTCGGCATACTTGGTCCGAACGGCGCTGGCAAAACGACCACTCTAGAAATGATTGAAGCGATGCGGCCTATCGATGGCGGCACCGCCACTATAGACGGCCTGGATGTTGCAAGCAATCCCTGGGAAGTGCGCCGTATCATCGGCGTGCAACCGCAATCACCGGCGTTTCAGGACAAGACAAAGCTTACTGAGATCATTGAACTGTTCGCTGCGGCGTACGGCGAAAAAGTAGACCCTATGGAGTTTTTGCGTGATGTAAACCTCGAAGAGAAGGCTAGTGCTTTCTCTGAGACGCTTTCCGGCGGCCAGAAGCAGCGCCTCAGCATTGCTGCCGCACTTGTCCATAACCCGAAAGTATTTTTCATGGACGAGCCCACGACCGGCTTGGACCCGCAGGCCCGCCGCAATTTATGGGAGCTAGTGCAGCAGATCCGCGACAAGGGCGTAACAGTCATCATGACTACGCATTATATGGACGAAGCCGAACTGTTGTGCGACCGCGTAGCCATTATGGACGAAGGCAGGATAATCGCCCTCGATTCGCCCAAGAACCTCATAAAGCAATTGCTGGCCAAGGGCTTCAAGAAAAAACAACATGTTGAACAGGCCGACCTGGAAGACGTATTTATTGACTACACGGGAAAGGCCTTACGGGAGTAAATATGAAGCAGAAGCTATACACAGTCGCAGTGTTTGCGCGCCTTAATACGCGGCGTTTTTTTCGTGACCGGCTGGCGCTATTCTTCGGTATACTGTTCCCGCTGATATTCCTGTTCGTATTTGGCGGTATTTTCGGCAAAGATAATGACGTGTCATTCCGCGTCGCCTTCGTCAACCAGTCCCAGTCCGCTACGGCACAGCAGTTCCAGAAGGAAATTACCGGTAGTAAGGTCTTCAAGATTGACGACAAGATAAAGACGTTGGACGAAGCAAAAGAAAAGATGAATCGCAGCCAGCTGGATGCTGCGATTGTGCTGCCGCAGGGCTTCGGCAAAGCACAGGACGGCAAGGTGCGCGGCGAGGCTACAGTAGTCTACACCCAGAATAACGAACAAGCAGGCCAGACATTGTCGGCCATCCTTGGGACAATATTCGACGAAGCAAACAAGAAGATTGTATCTTTGGACAAGCCATTTACGGTAGCCTCCGAGAAGCTCTCCAACAAAAGCCTTTCCAGCTTCGACTATACCTTTGCTGGCCTGCTTGGGTTTTCGATTATTGGTTTAGGTATTTTTGGGCCTATCAACGTCTTCCCGGAGCTGAAGAAGCAGGGTATCCTGCGCCGTATGCACACCACGCCGCTACGCGTCTGGCAGTACTTTACTTCCACTATGATTTCACAGGCAGCTATCGGCCTTGTATCACTAGGTGTCATGTTTATCGTTGCTATCACCGTATTCCACCTGCACGTGGTCGGCAGCTGGCCGCTGATTGCGCTGTGGCTGGTACTAAGTATTACGATGATACTCGGTATTGGTTTGGCTATTGGTGGCTGGGCACGCAATGAGCGTCAGGCAGCCCCGCTTTCCAACATTGTAGTATTCCCTATGATGTTCCTGTCCGGCACTTTTTTCCCGCGTTTCTTAATGCCCGAATGGCTGCAGAATATCACGGCCTTCCTGCCGCTTTCTCCGGTCATTGACGGTATACGGCTTATTACTACCGAAGGCAAGGGATTGCTGGATCTCGGCCCACAGTTGTTGGTTGTGGGTGGCTGGATGATAGTTATCTACGCCATCGCGTTTCGCGTATTCCGTTGGGAATAGCAGCGACCACTACTGTTGCAGCCTAGCCGTGAATGTTGAATAAACATAACAAAAATGCTATAATAGAGGTATATGAGACGATCAGTAGCAGGACATAACGGTGCGACTTTATTTGACGCATTGATAGAGCAAGGGGTCATGCATTCTCCTGTAGAACGCCCAGCGCCTTTAGTAGGTGCTGCAGGCTTGCCTGCTGGCGCCATGCCGCTGGCTCCTGGATATGCTGGCGAAGACCGCAATGCTGCCGCTCGCACTGAAGCGTTGGGTTACTGGAGCCCGGAACGTACTGCGGCTACTATCACTACAGCGCAGGCCTCCGACGCCGAAGCTGTGGAAATTACAGAAGAGCCTGTCACCGCAACCGCAACAGATGGTTCAGAGATCTTACAGGGTGATGCCCGTGCCAGGCGTGTAGCCTTAATTCGTCAGGGCTTGGCTGCCCTGGGCTTACACGAGACTAATGCCGATACCCGCCCTCACACAGCATATAGAAAATATGTAGACATGTATTCGCGATGAGCAGTTTGTCATTTGCGCAGCTGCCAAAGCCATTTATGGTCCTAGCGCCCATGGATGATGTGACCGACACTGTATTCCGCCGGATTGTAGACGATTGCGCCGCGCCAGATGTATACTTTACCGAATTCGTGAATGTTGACGGCCTGCAGAGCCCCGGCCGTGACCGTTTGCTTAAAAAGCTGCAATTCACCGCCGGTGAGCAGCCTTTGATAGCCCAGATATGGGGCAAACACCCGGAAAATTTCCGAAAGACCGCCGCAGAACTTGTAGATATGGGTTTTGCCGGCATTGACCTTAATATGGGCTGCCCGGAAAAATCAGTCGTTAATAACGGCTGCTGCAGCGCACTCATAAACAACCGTGAGCTGGCCTTGGAAATACTGCAGGCCACCCGTGAAGGTGCCGCTGGCCGCGTGCCAGTCAGTATCAAGACCCGCCTAGGATTCAACGCGATCGACTTTACCTGGCACGAGCTACTGCTTCAACAGAATCTTAACATGTTAACTATCCACGGCCGTACCCGCAAAGAAATGAGCGCCGTACCAGCACATTGGGATGCCATTGGCGAAATACGCAAGCTGCGTGACCGCATTGCCCCTGATACAATTCTAGTAGGCAACGGCGACGTTGAGAGCCGCGCCGAAGCTGAAGCTTTGGCTGCCCAACACGGCCTGGACGGGATCATGATAGGACGGGGCATTTTTCATGACCCCTTTGTGTTTGCCACTGAAACGCCATGGCCAAACTACACCAAAGAGCAGCGCATCGCACTATATAAAAAGCATGTGCAGCTATTTGCCGAGACTTGGGCAAAAAATGAACGGCGCATCGTTACGCTTAATAAATTCTGCAAAATATATATCAATGGCTTTGATGGCGCCAAAGAACTACGAGAACACCTGATGGCGGCAGACAGTGCCGGTGACCTGATTGCACAGCTCGACGCAGCTTAAGCCTGCCGTTACGCTGCTATCTGACCTGTGCCGCTAGGACCGTTTTTGTGGTTCTTTCCATCCACTATGTAGTAACCCTGGTATTTTCCAAACTGTACTTTATAAAAAGGTGTCACCTCACGCGCCACTCCCAACGCAGTCAGCTTTTCCCAAATCTTTTTGGCCTGCTCCGTCTGCGAGTGGGGATCGTTTTGGAAGGTGTAGCCTGCGCGCAACGCATCGGTAATAACAGCCAGGTAGGTAGCCGTACCTAGCCCTTGGCCTAGTTGGTGGTAGAGGGTAATACTGCGGAAATGATAGGTCTTTCTGTCGTGGTTTTGCACCACGCTGCAGGCGCCGACAGTTTTTCCATTGTGCACAATGTACCAATCCTGGCGTCTGGCTTGGTCGTCGGTGACAGGGGGCGTCCTGGCGAGCGTTATTGTTGGCAGCGTATGCTCCGGGTCAATTAAGTCCCGAACAGCCAAGGCACGCCGCTGATGCTCGGCCAATTCATCAGGTTCTTTTGTATCTGTAGTTGTTTCATAAGGCAAGATCATTGCCGGAGGCAGCTCGCTTTTATTCCCGCTGATAGTAAAAGCATATGATGCGAGTTCGGTGCGGGCATTCTGTAATTCCGGGCCAGTTCTAAACGTACACGTACGCACATCATCAAGTAAATTGAGGATCGGGAACAAGTTGCGGTTGGTTGCAGGGTCGCCTGCAGCCGCCTCTCTTACTAAGTTTGCTGCACTGTCCGCATGCGCGTATGCGGCCATCACACTTTCGATTGGCAACCGGCCAATGGCCGCCTGGAGGTTTTCCGTTACCGCGCCTACATCTGAGGCATATTCGCTCATATAGTTGGATTATATATCGGACAGCCGTATGCCGTACACTCTACAAATGATTAAGTTTATATATCACGACGCTAGATAGAGGTCAGTTGCTAATATGATATTCAATATGGTGGGGGCGGTTGGAGTTGAACCAACCACCAAGCGGTTATGAGCCGCCTGCTCTAACCGATGAGCTACGCCCCCAAAAAAATGCCTGGGGGACATTTTGTAGACTCGAGCGAAGCGTCGTACGTGAAAGCATGCCAACTTCTGTAGAATTACGGCAAAATGTCGTCCCAACAGAGACGAGTATAGCAGATTTTCAGCAATTGGTTATATACTTATATAAGAAACATGCAAATAAACACTGAAAAATACCAGGAATGGAGCGTAAAGCAGTTTGATAGGCTGCGTGACCCGCGGATGATAGGCATAGCACTGTTCTTAGTGGTGGTGTTTTTGATTACCTGGAGTGGCGTAAAGGCTATCGAAACCAACTACGGCCTACAGCGTGAAATATCCAAGCTCGACCAGCAGAACGCAGTCCAGAAGCTGGCTAACGAAAACATGCAACTGCAAAAGGAATACTACAATACGCCGCAGTACCTGGATATTGCCGCCCGCAAGGAGTTTGGCCTGGCTGCGCCCGGCGAAACAGTGCTGGTGGTGCCAAAGGACGTGGCTCTCAAGCACACTATAGAAACCGCCGTCACCCAGCAAAAGAAAGCCCAGCTCGCGGCCACCAAAAAGCCCGCCCTCCAGCGTAACTTTGATGCCTGGATGAACTTTTTCCTGAACCGTGGCCATATTACAGAACCTTAACAGCCTAAGGCTAATGCGCAGTATCCTCCATGTCGCCCTGTAACCATTGGGATGCCTTTGCTAAGATATTCCAATGACTGGAATTGCACATTACAACCATGCAGCGCCTCTTGCATGGACGCCTGCCGCTTACGAACAGGCTTTTACGCATAGGCGACCCGTACGTTTACCTGACGATGCGCATCTCCGGGGCCGTATCCTACGTGACATACCTGGTGAGCAGGGTTCATTTGAGTATCTGGCGAAGGATAGCCGTGAATTGGTGTTTATTTTAGGGCCGGATGGATTAAATGAGTTACCAGGGCATCATGTATTGTATGCTTTAGGCCGCATAGGTTTGACGCCGAATTACGTCCAGGGCCGTATCAGGCAGGGCTATGAATTTAAATTGGCGGTGTTCGAAGACGAAGGTGACGCCCCACTAGCGACATGGGATAACGCCCTGGATATGATCGCGGACCGGCATCCGGAACTTGCCCCTGACATACAGGCCCACCGTGGCGTTCTGGAGACGACGCCATTTGAAGTATTTGCCCAGCGCATGCCCTTTGACATTGATGACGTTGACCTGGCTGGCCCGGCACACCAAGAGTTTATGAACGCCGAGAGGTATCGGGCTATTCCAGCTGCGCTGCGCCAGAGTGACCCGATCTACCTTCGTCGCCTGCTGTTGCACGGCGAGCACCTTAATACGCTGTTTGATGGTACCGGATATACTAAAACCCCTGACGGCGAGCAGGGGCTTAAAGAATATATGCGGCCCAATGCACGCATTGCATCATTGCCGGGCGTGGTAGTTATTGACCTGCCGATTTACTAGCCGTATACGGGTGCATTGACAATATCACCTCTGTTTGGTATATTTATGTAGCTATATATTGCCGCGGGATGGAGCAGCGGCAGCTCGCGTGGCTCATAACCACGAGGTCCCAGGTTCGAGTCCTGGTCCCGCAACCAAGTTTGTATAGCACTAGAGACCTGCTTTGGCGGGTCTCTTTTCGTTTATTACGGTTTTCATTCTTTTTCATTTTTCCGGGTGCATAATGGTGCTATAAAGCAGGGGGATATATGAGCGCCGAACAGAATAAAAACGTCGCATTTATACATGGCCTATGGTTGCACTCGTCCAGCTGGCAACCCTGGGTGGAGTACTTCAAGCAGGCTGGCTACAACGCCGTAACGCTGGACTGGCCTGGCGATGCGCCCACGGTGGAAGAAGCTCGCCAAAACCCTGATGCTGTCGCGGGCAAGGGCATAGACGAGATCGTGACCTACCATGCGCAGCAGCTGAAGCAGTTTGAGACACCGCCGATACTTATCGGGCACTCTTTTGGCGGGCTGATTGTGGAGCGGCTGGCGGCAATGGGGCTGGCATCGGCTAGTGTGGCAATCGACCCGGCGCCGATGAAAGGTGTGTTTATACTGCCGCTGTCCGCATTGCGTGTGGCTTCAATTGCGCTGCGCAATCCGGCTAATAAAAACCACGCCGTATCGCTTACTGAGGCGGAATTCCGTTACGGTTTTTGCAATGCACTGACACCTGAAGAGTCCAGTGACCTTTACGAAAAATGGAGCATCCCGTCACCAGGGCGTCCATTATTTGAAGCGGCCGTGGCTAATTTTTCTCCCCATTCACCGGCAAAGGTCGTGCTGGACAGCCCAGGCCGCGGCCCTTTGCTGATTACTGGCGGCGGGTACGACCACACAGTTCCGGCTAGCGTTAGCCAAACGTCATATAAGCTGGAAAGTAAGTCCGAAGCGCTTACCGACGTGCATATCTTTGACAGCCGCGGCCACTCACTAACCATCGACCACGGCTGGCAGGAAGTTGCCGATTATGTGCTGGAATGGCTGAAAAACCGCCAGTAGTTGCTATACTTCCTGATATGGAAGTTGAAAAGAAATACCGCGTTTCGTCGTTTGGCCCGACACTTGCAGCGATAGAACGCCTCGGCGCACAGCCCACCATAGAGGTCCGGTCTACGCATTACTACGCCCATCTGGATACCGATGACACACTAAAAATGGTCGCCCAACAGGACGGCCCGGTAGAGATACACCGGCTGAGCACTAAAAATGGCCTGCATACGCTTGAAGAAAACATTCCTGTGACGGACGTAGAGGCCGGGCTGGCATGGTTCAAAGACCATGGCTATCACACACTGGATACGCTCGATATGCACAACCGCGAATATGCCTACGGCAACGGCGGCCTGGCATTGTACACCATTGACGGTGCCGTGCGCTCGGTAATTCTAGGCTATCCGGAAGCAGAGCTTTCTGAAATGGAGCCGGCACTAGGCCTGACCGGCGCAGAACAGATCACCGTACCCTACAACAAATACCTGGCAAGCCTGGGCATGCTGCGTTCGATAGATATTTAGGTACCGCCGTATGCGTAGTCTTGATAAAAGACAGTAATCTGGTATAGTAATTTGCCGATGATAACTCCAGAAAACTTTGCGGGTGGTGAAGCGGGTGAACAAGTGCCTTTTGAGGCTGATGTAACTGGCCTGAATGACAATTACAGGGATATATTGGCGAGTGAATACGGCCTGGGTGTTATAGGTGACCGGCTGACGGGCGCGCTTACTCCCGAGCGGCATCACCTAGCGACCGTAGATGTAGGCTTCGTAAAGGTCAACCCTACTGTGCCTGCGGAAAACGTCGTAAGCCGGTTGGACAATTACACGCCTAACAATACCTCCCAGGCGCAGATGCATACCATAGCCAAACGGCTGGTTGGCTATCATGCTGTTGCCCGTATGGCAGGCGTCATATTTTGTGGCCCCGCAGGGGTCGGCAAGACACATATCGCTGTGGGCTGCGCCAAGTTTTCATTGATGCAGGGCCAGAAGACGTTTTATATGAATATGGAGCGTACCGGGCAGGTTGCCAATTCCAAAATGGCAGAGCGGGTAGCCACAGAGGCTGATTTCGTAATTATTGACGATATGAACTCTGTACTTGGCGGCGGCGCCGATTTTTTCCGCAGTCTGGTGAGTGCGATGCACGATAAAGGCAATGGTAAGCTGATGGTGACGTCAAACTTCGCATCGCCAGGAGATCTGATACACGGGCTCATGAACGGCCCGCTGATGGACGCTGCTGCCAAGGCGCGCTTATACGACCGCATTGCCGGCGGACTCCTCGGTCATGTAGTGGAGGGCGATTCGTACCGCCAGAAAAAGCGCGATACCAATGGCCCTTGGTGGATGGAAGAATCACCCGCGCAACGCTATGACGAACGGTAACGAGCAGTTGACAACTATTCGTTAAGCACCTAAACTATTAACCAGCTAAAAGGTTAGTATATGCAGCGTAATGAACTCGTAGAGCAGTATCTAGATGTGTCGCATACGTTTCAGCTGGCGTGGAAAAACCATTTCACCCAGGTGCTCAGTAGCGAACAAATGTCACTGGCGCAAGTCGGCTTATTGATGATAATCAAAACTATGCAGCCTATCAGTGGCAGCGACCTTGCGGCCCATATGCGCATATCACGCAGCGCTGTAACACAATTAATAGACGCACTCGGCCAACAGGGGTATATAAAACGGCAGGAGGATGTACACGACCGCCGCATTTCATATATTACGTTGTCTGGCAAAGGCATTGCCAAATATACTGCCCTCGAAAAAATACGCCGGGAGTTATATATGAAACTGGCTGGCGCCCTGGACGACGATGAGCTGCGTGCTATCGTAAGTATCCATAAAAAAATGATCATAGAGCTTGAAAAGGCGGGTGAGTAATAAGGGGGAAACGTATGCATTTATTCCGTAAGAAACAAAAAGTGCGGCCAGTGGTAATGGCTGTAGAAACGACACCGGCAGCGCACATCGAGCAGCCCGTCGAGCGCACGCACCAAGAGATCATGACAATTATTTTTGCCCTGATGCTGGCCATGCTGCTCGCTGCCCTGGATCAGACCATTGTGTCTACGGCCTTGCCGCAGATTGCTGTAGACCTGCACGGGCTGAACAAGTTGTCGTGGGTAGTTACATCCTATTTGCTGGCTAGTGCCATCGTGACACCGATTTACGGCAAGCTGGGTGACATGTACGGCCGCAAAAAGATATTTATCACCTCAATTACAATTTTCCTGATTGGTTCAGTATTGTGCGGCCTGGCCCAGAACATGTCGCAGCTGGTTGCCTTTCGTGCTATCCAGGGCCTGGGTGGTGGTGGCCTGATGGCCTTAGTGTTGGCCATTGTAGGTGAAGTAGTCCCGCCTCGCCAGCGTGGGCGTTACCAGGGCTATATCGGTGGTGTGTTTGGCATTTCCAGCGTTGCCGGCCCGTTGCTGGGCGGCTTGTTTACCGACCACCTAAGCTGGCACTGGATATTCTTTATCAACCTGCCGTTTGGCTTGATTGCGCTGTACTTTATCAGCACCCGCTTGCATTTAGCCAAGCACAATAACCCGCACCGTATCGACTACGCCGGGGCTGCGTTGCTGTCGGTGTCGGCAGTGAGCCTATTGCTAATATCGGTATGGGGCGGGGCGGACTATGCCTGGATGTCGCCTGAAATATTGGGCCTTGGTGTCCTGTCGGCTATATCCGCATTGCTGTTTGTGATCCGTGAACGTGCGGCAGCCGAGCCTATTATACCGTTGCGTTTGTTCAAGAACGATATATTTATAACCTCCGTACTATTGTCTGTATTATCTGGTATCGCAATGTTTGCCAGTATCCTGTATATTCCGCAATACCAGCAGATTGTCCGCGGCAATACACCTACCGAATCTGGCCTGCTAATGCTGCCATTGGTTGTCGGTATCCTGACGGCATCTATTACGTCCGGCCGTCTGATTTCCAAAACCGGGCATTACCGCAAGTATCCGATAATCGGTACATTATTGCTGATATTGGGGCTGTGGCTGTTTAGCCATATTGGTCTGGAGACCAGCCATGTATACCTGGGGATCTGGATGTTTATCGTGGGCGCCGGCCTGGGAATGTTTATGCAGGTGGCCACACTGGCCGTGCAGAATTCAGTGCCACTTAGTGACCTCGGCAGTGCTACGTCTACCGTTACCTTCTTCCGGAGCATTGGCGGCAGCCTGGGCGGTGCGGTGTTCGGCAGTATTCTGGTTGCCCGCCTGACGCACCATGTCCAAGAGGCCGTGCCCGGTGTTTCTAACATTACCAGTGCGGCTGCTTCAAGTGGCGTGGCGAATTTGCCGCCGCAGTTCAAGCACCTCGTGCTGCAGGCGTACGTCACATCATTCCACGAAATGTTCCTGATGGCCGTGCCCTTTGCCGTGGCGGCCTTTATTGTAGCGCTTTTCCTGCGTGAAACACCTTTGCGTGCCGCGGCCAGCGACAGCCCGGTGCCAGCTGAATAAAATAACGCGAACCCTTACTTCTGCCACGCAGGGCACGTATAATGACAATATATGCATATGTACGATGTGGTGGTTATCGGCGCGGGCGCAGCGGGATTAACTGCTGCCCAGCAATTGCTGCGGGCTAACGTACAGAATATCGTCGTGCTAGAGGCGCAGCAGTATGTGGGCGGCCGTATCCGGACATACCACGATTGGGGCCGGCCTATCGAGCTGGGAGCTGAGTTTATCCATGGCAGCAATACCGTAACCGCCCAAATGGCGCGTGAGCTGCACATGGAAACCATAGCCGCCCACGAAGACCGCAAGCTTGTTGATGCCCAAGGTACTGCCTTAAGCCATCAGCAGCGCCAGCAATACCATGCGCTGCTGGAGTACGTATCGCACCATGGCCAGCAGGGGGTCCCTATTGCTGATGTTATTGCTAAAAACCCTGTTGCCACCGACCCGACTATCCGCCAGCTGGTAGCCTTGACGATTGCCGATTATGAGGCTGGCGATGCAGACAAGCTGGATAGCGGCGCTTTTACTGATATGGAACGCTATGCGGCCCATGACGGCGGCACACTGCTGCTGCGTGACGGTTATCAGCGTATCGTGCAGCACCTGATGCAGGACGTGCCTATTCGTCTGCAAAGCGTTGTGCGGTTCGTAGATTACACCGACGCCGGCAAAGTGCTTGTGCATCTGGAAGACGGTGAAACAATTACCGCGCAGCAGGTGGCGGTTACTGTTTCTCTGGGTGTGTTGCAGCACGGCCGTATTTTATTTATGCCCGCCTTACCCGAAGAAAAACAGGCCGCTATAGTTAGTCTGGGCATGGGCAATGCCATAAAAGTGCTGGTGCGCTTCAAAGATCCGCACGACGTGGCCTCATTGTTCCACTATGCTGACGGCGAAAACGAAAGCCTGCAGACAATATCATGCTGGTGGGCAAGCGCCAGCGACCCCCGGGTGTTAGTGGGGTATGCGGGAGGCTCCCGCGCCGCTGCCGCACTAGCATTGCCGGAACAGCGCCTTTATCAGAAGGTCGTTGCCGATTTGAGTGCCGTCTTTGGCAGCTCACTGGCAGACAATATTATTGATTACAAAATAGTGCGTTGGGATACTAATCCCTATAGCTACGGTGCATACAGTAATCATCCGGTAGGCACATCCTTACATGACAGGAAGGCCTTGGCAGCACCTGTCGATGGCAGGCTGTTCTGGGCCGGTGAGGCCACTATGGCAGATGCCAGCTACGCTACCGTCCACGGCGCTATTGCCAGCGGCTACCGTGCAGCCGATGAGGTATTGGCCGCGTACGGCGGGTAGTTACACCGACAGTCAGTGGCAGGCGTGGCTTCGGCCGTATATTATACGGTACAATACGTTCATGATAGTAACAGTCCCCACTAGTAACAAACGTGAAGTCGTAGACATCACCGATAAAATAATGCGCGAAGCAGGCAACGCGACTGGCCTGATACATATATTCTCTATGCACAGCACGACTGCCATCACCACGGCCAATATGGACCCCGGCACCGACCAAGACCTGCTGGATGTCCTCCAGGTGATGATGCCGCAGCTGCAATGGCGGCATCCACATAACCCGGAGCACACGCCAGACCATCTGCTGGCATCCATCGTCGGGCCAAGCTTAAGCGTGTCCGTAAAGGGCGGGCAATTGCAGCTGGGGCGCTGGCAGCGTGTAGTACTGCTGGACTTTGACGGCGGCCAGGAACGCCACATTGAAGTGACCGTTATGGCTAGCGCCAGCCCCGACCCGACGTTCGTTTTATAACTGTGGAAAACTATTGTTTGTTCGCAAAAGTTTCGTCTTGTAACTTGCCATATAAAGCATACAATTCTAAGTAAGTGGCAAACCATACCATTGACAAAACACAATAATTGTGTATAATAATGGGTGTTGTGATCACAAACAAAAACTACAAAAAAACAAAAAAAGGGTAAACATAATGAAGACCAAGAGTGGGCTTGCGTTTGAATTCACCAAAACGCAAAACAAGAAGTTACTTGCTATAGACGCAATACTTGCGAAATCCTAGCACCGTAACTACGGCTAGTCAAAATAAGATCCTGGTATCTCGGGATCTTATTTTTATGTCTCGCCAACGCCGGTACAGTAAATGATGTAAAAAGGTGCCGCCCTCAGTTGTTACAGATGGGCCTATGCTACAATGAACCTACTTAGAGGTAAGAGGGTAACAGCGTGCTACATTTTGCATATATCGACCCCGGCACTGGCAGTTTATTCCTGCAGGCAGTGATTGGGGTAGTACTTGGGGGGCTTTTCTTCTTTCGCCGTATGTTCGCGAAAGTATCTATGAAAGTTAAAAAGGTTTTCAAACGCAATGACGGAAAAAGCCAAAAAGCAGACAAAACAGAAGAGTAATCCTGTAGTCACTGCTGCAAACGTCACTGCGCTGAAGAGTTCCTTCCGTGACCCCGCAGGCTACATGTATCGCGACGGCGGCAAACTGTACCGTTTGGTTACGTCCGTAGGCCTGCCGGACTATACGGCTGCAAAGGCTGCCGGCCTACATGATGCCCTCACTAAGGATGGCCTGATGGTGGCCCATCGTGAAGTGCCGAAGCTGTCCGTTGACGGCGCTTTTGTTATCGCACCCGATGAGGTCAAGGCCATTACATATCCATTCGAATGGTCATTCAGTATGCTTAAAGATGCTGCCCTGGCTACGTTGGCCGTCCAAAAGGCAGCCCTCGCCCACAATATGACCCTCAAGGATGCTACTGCATACAACATCCAGTTTAGCGGTGGCAGGCCGATCCTGATCGACACCCTATCATTCGAGCCATACACTGAAGGTGAGCCATGGGTAGCCTATGGCCAGTTCTGCCGCCACTTTTTGGCGCCGTTAGCCTTGATGGCCTACACGGATGTGCGCCTGTCCCAGATGCTGCGTGATCACCTGGACGGTATCCCGCTCGACCTGACCGCCAAGCTGTTGCCGCGCCGCGCCCGTTTGCGTCCGGCCTTGCTGATGCACCTGGTAATGCACGCCCGCGCCAGCAATGCCCGCGCCCGCGACTACAAAAAGACTTCTGCCGGTGTTCGCCGCACACAGTTGGCTGCTATACTTGATAGCCTGGAACGCACTGTAAAGTCACTGTCGCCGCACGCCGGCCGCACTGAGTGGATGGACTACTATACCAGTACTAATTATTCCGACCGTGCCGCCAAAACCAAGCAAAAGCTTATCAAGCAGTTTGCTGGCAGTCTCAAACTCCAGACCGTCTTAGACCTTGGTGGCAACGACGGCCACTACAGCCGGCCGTTCGCCGACCGCGGTATCGACGTCATATGTGCAGACGTCGACCCGAACGCCGTAGAGTACAACTACCGCCGTGTCCGCCAGGACAAGAGCCGGCACATGCTGCCCATACTCATCAACCTTACCAACCCAGGCGGGGCTATTGGCTGGGGCAACGAAGAACGTACCGCACCGCATGAGCGGCTGCAGGCAAACCTTGTAATGTCACTCGCCCTTATCCATCACCTGAGTATTTCCAACAATGTGCCGTTTGTGATGGTTGCAGAATACTTTAGCCGGTTTGCACCGAACCTGATCATCGAGTTCGTCCCCAAGGAAGACTCACAGGTACAGAAGCTGTTAGCTACTCGGCGCGACGTGTTCCCAGACTATGACGAAACGCATTTTGAAGCTGCATTTGCAGAGCATTTCAAGCTCGTAGAGAAGGCTGTTATCACCGGCTCCAAGCGCACGCTGTACTTATTCAAGAGGAAGTCAAATGCCCAAGGCAACAGGAACGCGTAAGGCTAAAACCACCAAAGCCATTAAGGCTGCGAAACCTGCGGCTGTGCCTGTCCGGCCCCGCTGGCATATTATCCTTGGTGGCCTGCGCCGCAACCGGCTGGCACATGTAGGCGTGCTGTGGGCGCTGTCGTTCATGGTGCTGGCGGCATACTTCTTTTCTGGAGTACTTAATCCCAGCAACGTGGTTGAAATATTCCCCCGCGAATTTGCATTCCCGCTGCTGCTGCACGCCCTCACCGCTTTGCTGGTAGCGGGCGTTATGTACGCCATGCCCCGGCCACGGGCATTCGGGCCGAAGGCAGTGGCAGTAGTAGTAATTACGCTGTTCCTGGCCGACTACGACGCCCGCCTTGCCGCTGTTGCGCCTGTCCTGAAACAATTTGTACCGGTGTTGCCCGCTGACCCGATGCCTATACTGAGCCTTATTTTATTGGCGGTCCTGTTCGCTGCCGGTATTGGCGCAGGTATGCTGCTGGAACGATTAAAGGGCAGATACCCTAGCTTTACCAGTAGTAACGTATTAGGCTTGGCTTGCGCAGTTGTCATATCATTGTTTGTAGGGCAGGCGATAACACTGCTAGGTGTATCTGGTGACATGCGCACCGAAGCGTCACATGTGCCTGCTACCGAACTTACCCAGGCTAAAGCTATGCAGCCAAAGATGCCTGCCACTAAGCCGGACATCTACTATATTGTACTCGATCGATACACCAACAATACTGTCCTGAAAGAGCAGTTTGGCTTCGACAACGCACCATTTCTGGATGGTCTGCGCAGCCAGGGCTTCAGCATTAACGATCAAGCCCTGTCGGCCTATCCATACACCGCCCCGTCAATCGCGTCTACCTTAAATATGAGCTACCACAATGATGACACAAAAGGGCTGACGGACAATAAGCTCCAGTCGGCTACATTGTTTGACAATATGGTAGAGCAGTCACAGGTGGCAAAGCTGCTGAAGACTAATGGCTACCAGTACCACAGCCTAGGGTCGGTATACGGTATGAGCTATAACGCACCCTTGGCCGACACGGACTACGCCTGCACGCATAGCATACGGCTCTTTAATACCGTCAAATGCCTACATGGCGTGGAAGCCACACAGTTCCAAAAGAGTATTTTTTACCGTTTTGCTAACGTAGCCATAAAAGGCTGGCCACTGCACTATACCGAAACAGACGACCTGCAGCATATACGCGACCAGCTCGCCACGCTCCATAGCCTGGCAACCAGCCCCAAGCAGGGCGGAAGGTTTATATTTGCCCATATCTTGGTGCCGCATGACCCCTTCTACTTTTTAGCAGACGGCTCGCTGTCACCCTACAGCCAGGTGGACCAGCAGGGCATGGCTGTAAAGGCGAAGTACGTAAACCAGGTAGCGTTTATTAACACCCAGATCGGCCAGCTGGTATCCGAGATACGGCAAAACAGCCAGGACAAGGCAGTGATAATGCTGTTGTCCGACGAAGGCCCGTACCCATCTGCAATGGACCAGACACCTCTGAAGCCAATAGGCTGGGATGGTATAGGTGATATCGTAGACGGTAGCGACATGACTACGTGGGCACAGCAAGAATTGCAGATGAAGTTTGGCGTACTTGCGGCCTACCATATTCCGGCCGCAACTGAAGAAGATATGCAAAACATTACGCCCCCGAACGCCTTCCGCGTAGTGCTGGACCGGTATTTTGGTTACAGCTACCAGTATTTGCCTAATTGCCAGCTCGGCCTGCCTAATGGGCGCACGGAAGCTTATAAGTTCAAGGACATTACCGGCCTTGTGACTGGTACGGACAGCGACAGCTGTAAACAATACGAGTAGTATAAAATTTCCCCTTGCGGCCTGCGAGCAGCAGGGCGTATGCTGCGGGGTATGAAACGAATCTTCCAAAATCTGAGTGTAAGTATTATTGGTGTCGTATTTTCGTGTGCAACGGTGGCAGTGCCCGCATTTGTGTCTGCGCAATCCAGCGCTAACGGGCGGGCGTATGTGGCACTAGGTGATTCTGTGGCCGCAGGCTATGGCCTGACGCCAGGCACTTCGCCCAGCACTGAAGACACGGCCTGTGGCCGCTCGGTAGACGCCTATCCCTATGTGGTCGCGGCCAAGTTTAAACTGAACCTGACGCACCTGGCCTGCGCCGGTGCCGAGGCAGATGACTTCTACAACCCGCAGAACGAAAATAACCTGTATGTCGCGCCGCAGATTGACGCGGCATTTGCTAATGGCAAGCCGGATGTCATCACTATCACCGTTGGTGCCAACGACCTGCACTGGAACGAATTTGTGCACCAGTGCTACGTGACGAACTGTGGCGGCGAGGCCAGTTCGGCATCTGCTAAGGTAGCCCGCGGCATACTGCGCGCGCAGCTATTTAAGGCCCTGAACCGTATCGATACGCTTAGCTATGGCCGCCCGCCAAAGATATATGTTACCGGTTATTTTGCACCCTACGGCAGCCAGGTATGTGCCGATACCCAAGGCTTGGATGCTAGTGAACGCCTATGGCTCAACAGTCAGACCAAGCAGCTCAACCAAGCCATCCGCAGCGTCACCCAGTGGTTCGACAGTACTACCTATGTACCCATCAGTTTTGTAGGGCATGAGCTTTGCAGTACCAGTCCATGGATACAGGGGTTGCAGGCTGCACAGCCGTACCACCCAACAGCAGCAGGCCAGCAGGCGATTGCCCGGTCGCTTATATCTGCGATGCGCAGTGACTACTAACCCTCCGGCTTTGCGGACCGCCCACCGTATCTAAAAGATGATTGTATAAACATAAAAGCCCCTTGTGTGCGGGGGCTTTTATGTAGTGCCAAAGCTAGCACCAGTACTACTTGCGTAGTACTGGCTTCTTTGGCAATTTGTTTATAACGAAGCTGAACAATAATGCCCAGCCGATAGCGTTTACCACTACAATGCCCAGTCCTGCAAAACATACGCGAAGTATGGCGCGGCTAGCGTCGTAGTTTAGCAGGCCAACGAGGCCGGCTAATACAATTCCAAATACAATAGCTACCAGGTAGGCGTGCTGCAATTTTGCGCGTTCACCGTAGGTAGAGTTCCAATCAATCAACAGATCCTTAACAGTTTGAATCATGTTTCATATTATAACATTAAGATTGGCATTATGTCAATAGTGCTTACGGCGTTACCAGACGGGGATGGCGTTTACCGGGCGGGAGGTGTGCTGGGCTGTTGTGGCGGGCCTGCAGGCTGCTGTGCTTTCGTACTGCCTGTGCTGGCGTTCGCGCTGTGCGGCGGGTCGATGGCCTTAGCCCGGAAACAACTGGCTGAATACGGGAAATCCTGTGTCATGACATAGTGGTAGGAAGTGGTTTTTTTGCCATCGAGCGTAATCTGGCTGGTGAGGCCATGGCATTCATCGAGGTCGTTGGTAGTCAGGTAGTTGCCATCGCTTACTTTGGGGCCGGTAATTGGAAAGCCATCTAGGGCGTAGCCAATCACTGTTTTTACGTCTACGTCCTTAATGCAGCGGCTTAGGGTGTGGTAATGGTATTCACCGTCACCCTGGGGGTGACCATCGCAGTCGTCCTGTACTTCCCATGCGCCAGCATCACGGCCACCAGCGTCAAAACCGTTAAACAGTGCCACGCCCGTCAGCATAATGCCCACTTCGCCACCTATACACTGCGGGTCGCCATATTCAGGTGCGGCAGCCAGGGTATAGGTGAGTGACTGCGTGGAAATAGTGTTAGGGTTGCGGTCGTAGGCAGATGCAGGGTCGGATGCGCTTACGGGGAACGTGCCGGTTATATGGTCCGGCAGGTCATTGGTGGTTATGGTGCGCTGGTTGCCATTGACGGTGTTGGTAATTTTTTGTTCCCAGTGTACACTGCCTTGGATTTTGGATTTTTTGTTGATGTCCCACTGAGTGGTACCGATAAACCACGGGCCGCGGGTTTGGGCGCCGGCCTGAGAAGCGGGCACAAAATTAGCCCTGCACATGTATACTTTGCCTTTTTCGGCCGCGGTAGTGCTGTACTGGTTGTCGCCTACGGGCATGATGCCGTTGGCATATTTGTCGCCATATTTTTTGGAAGTGTCCAGCTGCACGCCTTTGACGTTTGTGGCTTGCTGTGTCTCGGCGGCTGGCGTGGCGGCTATGGTTTTTGAGCTAGTAGCGGTGGATTGTTGGGGTTCGTGCTGGGCGGGGCGCGTCAGTATGAAGGTGATGACCGCTATGACCGCTAATGCCAAAATGACACCTGCAATGTACAGCTTACGGCGTTTGTGCTGCGGTGGCGGCAGCAGGCCAATGGGCGTTTCGCCTGATAGTAATGATGGTGCCGGTTTGCCTGTGGTCTGAGGAGCGGTACTGGCTGGCTCAGAAGGTTTTTGCTCTGGCTGCATACTAGCAGTATACGGCATATCGGTAATGCTTTTGCACTATACTGGCGGTGCGGGAGCGGTTTTGCCGGCAAGCAGGTTTTCGATGCTGATTCGGACCATCGCGGCTTCGGCTTCGTCTGTCAAGCTGGCGATATGCGGCGATACGAAGACATTCGGATTGTCCAGCAGTGTGGGGTTTACCTGGGGTTCACCTTCTACGGTGTCAGCTACGTAGGTAAAGGTTTTGGTTTGGAGCTGTTCCAACACGGCCTGTTCGTCGACTACGCCGCCACGGGACGAGTTGATTAGTATTGCCCCTTCTTTCAGGAATTTCAGATTGTCGGCGTTGAGACTGTGGCGGGTCTGTGGCAGTAATGGCAGGTGCATAGAAATAACAGTCGAGTGCTCTAATAGGCCGTCCAGCGGTACTAATGTGGCGTCTTCGGGCGCATCATGCACGAATGGGTCGTGCAGCAGGAAATTGTGACAGCCCAAGGCACGTAGTTTTTCGTAGACTAAGCGGCCAATGTGGCCGAACCCGATAATGCCCACACGCTGCGTAGCTATGCTGTGGCCACCAAATTTAAAGCGGTTCCATGTTTCGAGGTCGCTGCGCTCTAATAGGTGCAGCTTGCGCAGCGCCATAAGGGTAACGGTGAGTACATATTCGGCCACTGCTTCAGCATTAGCGCCTGGGGCGTTGTATACAGAGATACCGTTCCGCTGGCAGAATGTCTGGTCTACATTGTCGAGGCCGGTGCCTGCACGCACCACATGCTTTAGCTGGGGCATGTGCGCCAGTACGGTGTTGTCGATATGGGTTGCCGAACGGATGAGGACGGCATTACAGGCCGACGGCTCACCATTGGTAAATGAAGTGTTGCCCGCCACGAGGATGTGCGGGGTATCTCCAAGGGCGTGTTCTACAAGCGCCATATCAATGACGTCTGGTTCGGTTACATATATACGATACTCATTCATACAAAATATACTTACATACGTTCCCTATTCCGCCTATGGAAATGGTAATTGTCGTAAAAAAATACAACAATCAGCCAGCCGTGCGGTTAGCCGCGGCGGCGCGTCATAAGACGCAGGTTGGAGATATACTGGCGTGGGTCTGCTGCCGGGTGGGCGCGCAGGTAGTTCATGTGTTTGTGTACAAAAGGAATAAGGTTGTTGGGATAGTCACTACTGTTGGCGCTGTAACTGGCCTGTGTGTTGTATAGGTCATTGGCCACCATTTCGGTCAGTTCGCTTTCAATCCAAGCGCCTTTTTCTGTGTCCATAAAGTGTTGCTTGCGGTTGAGTGTAGGCATGTTAAATACCTTGCACCTTAGTTTGCTTTGGTTGTTTCTTCACTTCTTTGCGGCCTTTATCTTTCGACATACTATGGCACCTCATTTAAGGAGTTGGTATTGGTAGCCCAGAACAATCGGTTCGCAAATACGCGGGGGATAGATGAGTGATGATGTGGCCTAACTATCTCTTAGTATAGGGCTTATGCCGCCAAAATCCTAATTGTTACGGGTCTTTTTCGGAACATTAGGTTTAAGATATCTTACTTTAATTTGGTTGCCAGGGCAGTATAATATGCGCCATGTTGAGAGGTTATGTATTCGACGTAGACGGCACATTAGTGCTTAGTAATGACGCCCATGCCATGGCGTGGCAAGAAGCCCTTGCCAAACATGGCTATATGGTAGAACTAAATGACATTCGTAGGCTGGTGGGTATGGGTGGCGACAAGCTGCTAGAAAACCTCCATATCGGCCTGACGGATACCAAAGGCGACGGCAAAGAAATTAAAGCGGCTCGGTTGCAGATTTTTATGGAGAAATATGCACCCACGCTCCAGGCAGCCCCTGGTGCCCGCAAGCTGATTGCAGCGATCCAGGAACAAGGCCTGGCGGTTATTGTTGCCACTGCCGCCACAAAGGAAGAGCTGGATATGCTGCTGGAAAAGGCTGGCGTGGCCGACCTTATCCCTCATGCGGCAACGGCCGATGACGCCAGAAATTCCAAGCCTGACCCTGATATCATCGAAGCTGCCCTGGAAAAGGTAGGCCTTATGCCCGATGAAGTGCTAATGGTGGGCGACACCCCGTATGACATCGAAGCGGCATGCAAGGCGGGCGTACGCACCATTGCGGTACGCTGCGGCGGCTGGGACGATGATGACCTGGATGGCGCCTCAGTTATATATGACGACCCTGACGACATAGTTGCCCATATGGACGGCCATACACGGGAATAACTACTAGGCTGCAGGCTTGTAGGCGACGGCTTCGATTTCGATTTTTAATGGTGTATCTGTAATGCGCGGTAGCTCTGCTACAGCTACGGTACTGCGTGCTGGGCGTGGGTCATTGAAGTGGCTGGCGTACAGTTCATTTATAGTGGCAAAATCACCCATATCAGTTACGAAGATTGTTGTCTTTACAATGTCGTCGTATGTTAGGCTGGCTTGTTCCAACACCGATTGCAGATTTTTAAATAATTGGATTGTCTGCTTGCGTACGTCAGGGCTGGCGGTTTTAGTGGCCAAGTCTACGCCAACCTGCCCGGAAATATAATAGTAGTCTCCGGCTTTGCGGAAGGTACTGTAGGGGAGGCCGAGTGCGGACGTATTGCCCATAGAATGGATTATAACCCCTTGTAGTATTGTCTGCACTATTCAATACATTTGCCAACCATACTAATCATCATAGTTATGCTAAAATGAAGAAAACAATAAAGAAACAAACATGGCAAACGAACGAAATACCGAGAATCTCATACGTGATACCCTGAGGAATTTGGGCTATTATGAATCATCTGAAATTACCGTAGAAGAACAAAGAAGCAAAATTGATAGCATAAATAAGTTATTAAAGGGAGCAAGCAAAACCGGCAAGGGCGGAAGCGGCTCGCCTGAATTTGTCGTAACTATTTCAAGCCATAACGATTTTGTAATATTATTTGAATGCAAGGCATCGACGAAATTTCATGAGAGTGTTAATCGTGACCTCGCTAAAGATTATGCAGTTGACGGTGCCCTGCATTACGCTAAATTCTTATCTAAAGATTACAATGTCATTGCTATCGCAACTAGTGGAGAAACGGCATCAGAGCTAAAACTCTCAAATTTTGTATGGGCTAAGGGTGCATCAGAATACAGGGAACTAACTAATACCCATGGCCAAATACTCAATGAAATTGTGACTTACTCAGACTATATTCGTTTCGCATCCTTTGATCCATTAATACAGAAAATGAGACATGATGATCTCATGGCATTCTCTCGTGAGTTGCACAACTTCATGCGAGATCATGCAAAACTCACAGAGGCAGAAAAACCTCTCCTGGTGAGCGGTACCTTGATCGCTTTAAGGAATCGAGGTTTTGTAGTTAGCTATCCTACATACTCTGCATCAGAGCTTCAAAAGCAATGGCTACGTGCTATACAGGATGAGATTGAAAGTGCAGATATACCATACTCCAAAAAGGAGAATATGCTCCAGCCATATTCTTCATTAGCAGTGCACCCAATACTTGGAGAGAGAACTACCAAGTTTCCAAGAGGAGTGTTATCCGAGCTTATTAGCATGCTCTATGAACGAGTTTGGCCGTTTATTAGTGTCTATCATGATTATGATGTAGTCGGACAATTTTATGGCGAGTTTCTTAAATACACAGGTGGCGACAAAAAAGCTCTTGGTATTGTGCTGACGCCCCGTCACATTACAGAGCTTTTTGCAGAAATTGCAAATGTGAACAAGGGTAGCCGTGTGTATGATCCATGCTGCGGTACTGGCGGCTTTTTAATATCAGCAATGCAGAAGATGCTTAAAGACTCTCATACAGACGCTGAAGAAATGCAAATAAAAAGACATGGCCTGTACGGCGTAGAACAGCAGCCAGGCATGTATGCGCTTGCGGCAAGTAATATGATTTTACGCGGAGACGGCAAAGCTAACCTTTATCAGGGTAGCTGTTTTAACGATGCTATCGAAAAGGATGTCATTAGTTTTCAATGTGACGTCGGTATGATTAACCCTCCTTACTCGCAAAAAGATGAAGAGTCGAAAGAACTTGTGTTCGTAAGAGAAATGCTGAAAGTGCTTAAAGAAGGGGCGACAGGTATTGCTATCGTACCTATGAGTTGTGCGATATCGGCGAATTCGATACGTGAAGAGTTGCTGAAGCACCATACTCTTGAAGCGGTGATGAGTATGCCCGATGAGCTATTTTATCCAGTAGGGACAGTCACGTGTATCATGGTATTTAAAGCGCATACCCCACATGCAGTTAGCAATAGGAAGACATGGTTTGGCTACTGGAAGAATGATGGCTTCGTGAAGACGAAACATCTTGGAAGAATTGATCTTGACCACACATGGAATCGTATTGAGGAAAGATGGGTTGAGGCATATAGAAATAAAGACGATGTCCCTGGAGAAAGTGTAAAGGCATATGTTACTGCCGACGATGAGTGGTGTGCGGAGGCGTATATGGAAACTGACTATTCTTCCATTTCAAGCAAAGATTTTGCAGAAGAGGTGAAAAAATATGCAATGTATAGTGCCGCAATCAATGAGGATTAGCAATGGAAATATTACTGAGCGAGTTATTTGAAGTTAGAAATGGTCTCGCATCATCAGAGGTCAAAATTAGTCCTACGAAAGACGCTGCGTATGATATACCGTACATCAGGCCTTCATCTACTCGCAAAGGCACATTAGCCGGCTATGTAATGTCTGCAAAGGCAAAAATGCACACATACCCCGAGGAGACTATTATTGTATCTACTGATGGACAAGGCAGTCATACATACAGTTATGTGACTAGTTTTAAATTCGTTCCTAATAGCAATGTCGCTGTTCTTATACCTAGAATTCAGATGAGCTTAAATGAAAAGATATTCTACGCTCACTGCATTACCCTTAATAGGTATAAATTTTCGTACGGCAGGAAACCAAAAGGTAAGAGGCTTAAGAATATTAAGCTTCCGATGGAAGTTCCAGACTACGTAAACGAAACTGAGATCAAACAATTTAACTATTCCATGCCATACCTCAAGCAAGCCTCCCCAAGCCTTAATGCCGAAGCATGGAAGGGGTTTAAATATGGCGACCTCTTCATGATTAAAAAAGGAAAGCGTCTTACTAAAAAGAGTATGATTGTAGGAAAAACACCTTTTATAGGATCTTCTGATGCCAATAATGGCTTAACGGCAAGGATTGGACAGCCGCCTATACATAAAGCGAATACTATTAGCGTATGTTACAACGGAAGCGTTGCTGAAGCATTTTATCAGGCTGAAGATTATTGGGCTACAGATGACGTCAACGTGCTATATCCAAATTTTAGGCTAAATAAGTATATTGCTTTATTTCTCACTACGCTTATACGAAAAGAAAAGTATAGATTTAACTATGGCCGTAAATGGCATCTTGGCCGGATGAACGAGTCTACTATAAAATTACCAGTGGATAAGCTGGGTGAGCCAGATTGGGCATTTATGGAAGCCTACATCAAAAGTTTGCCTTATTCTAGCAGGATATAGCGAAAATGTAACTGTGCCCTCGTGCAGTTAGAATTTCATAGCAGACGGTTCTAGATTACTCGCTATGGCTAAGAAAAAGACCCCACGTGTGTGAGATCCTTTTCTTGGTAGCGGCGACAAGACTTGAACTTGTGACCCCAGGCTTATGAGTCCTGTGCTCTAACCAGCTGAGCTACGCCGCCATGGTATGACAAGACATAAATATAGCAGAAATTTCCTCTGTTGGCTACCCCTTCGTAAAGAGTTCAGGGTGGGTGGCGCGCAGGTTGCCCCAGCAGAGTTCGAATAATGGTTCGGGCAGATCAGCAGTTTCGCACCACAGCATATCCATTATTTTTTCGGGTTCTTTTTTTGTAGATTATTGCGGCGACGCCTATTTTAGGCCGTTTTGTCTCGTCGGTGTCCATAGTGCAATAGTAAGCCTTAGTGCATCTGACGGCAAGCTGTTGGTATACTATGCTTATGGCTAAACGAAATACGAAAGCTAAAGTGGCACAGTGGGACCTGTGGGTCATTGCCTTTTTTAGGCGGTGGTTTGTGCCGTTTGCGCGTATTGCACTGTTTGTAGTGTTTTTCTGGTTCGGCTGCATAAAGCTGTTTGGCATGAGCCCGGCCAGCCCCTTGGCGGAGGCTCTGACTGCAAAAACTATCGGCCTGGAGTATTTTGACACTATATTCAAGCTGTTGGCATTTATTGAGTGTGTTATCGGTGTACTGTTTTTGTTTCCGAAGGCGGTACGTATTACGGTGCCGTTATTGTTTATCCATATGGCGGTAGTATGTTCGCCGCTGGTATTGGTGCCGGAAATGGCCTGGCAGCAGGCATTTGTGCCGACGCTGGAAGGCCAGTACATCATTAAGAACCTGGTTATTATCGCCGTAGCATTCGGTATTGCGGCACACACTGAGCCACTCAGCAAGGGCTCGTAATTACCCTACTTGTCTTCGGGTAGTAGCTGCGGATTATCTAGTAGTATCTGTATGATTTGGTCGTAATAGCGGGCGACTATCGGATGCGCGGCGACTTTATGCCGCTTTTCGGCTTCTAGCCGTGCCAGTGTAATATTGTGGTCCTTGAAGTCGGGGCCGCCGTCGATGATGGCCATCATGATGGGTAATATTTTGTCCAATGCCCATACGAAGCAGTCGTTGGGTGTGGCGCGTTCCTCGTATTCCTCGATTGTTTGAATTAGGTCAGGGAAGTCCGGCCAGTCTACGGCTATTTTGCCTAAGGACTGTTTCTCGCGCTCAGGTTTGGTAGCCAGGTGTTCTTCAGGGCCGAAAGAGAACGTATCAACAGTGTGTATCTCGACCACGTCGTGCGCCAGCGCTTTGCGAATTACAATGTCCCGGTCCAGCTCCGGAAAAAAGCCGCTCAAATACCACGCTGTCATTGCCAGTATATAGCTATGCTCAACATCGTTTTCGTGCTCTTCGGTACCGGGTATGCGTGACGTACGGTCAACTGCCTGAAAGTTCAGCATAAGCTTCTGGAATTCAATCAGGCGGTGCGCGTCCGGCGGTTCGGGTGCGCCTCTTTGCTCCATCTGTTAAGATTATATCAGATGAACCCTATGTACAAACCAGGAAAATATGTCGTAGCAGTGTCGGGCGGTGTGGACTCGATGGCGCTGCTTCATGTGCTTAGACAGGTTCCGGACATCGAATTGGTGGTGGCGCATTTTGACCACGGTATCCGCGAAGACAGTGCAGAGGACAGGGAATTGGTGCAGCAGGTTGCGGGGCAGTATGGGCTGGCGTTTTATTACGAAGAAGGCCATATGGGGCCGCAGGCTAGCGAGGCAGTGGCGCGCGATGCCCGCTACGCATTTTTGCGGAAGGTGAGGGAAGAGCAGGGGGCGTTGGCAATATTTACGGCCCACCACCAGGATGACGTGCTGGAAACGGTCATTATTAATCTCAGCCGGGGGACGGGCAGGCGAGGGCTGAGTTCCTTAAGATCTACTGAAGAAATTATCCGTCCGCTGCTGGGCATGACGAAGCAAATGGTGGTTGGCTACGCGCAGCAGCACGGGCTGCGGTGGCGGGAAGACAGCACTAATACCGACGAAACATATCTGCGCAATTATATCCGCCGCCAAATTATGCCGCGTATCACTACATCGCAGCGTCAGCAGTTGTACGCGTACAGCCTGCAGGCCGCGCGGCTGAACGCCGAGATTGAAACGCTGATAACACCTTATATTAGTGGCCGTGAATTACCCCGGCAGTGGTTTATTATGCTGCCTCACATTGTTGCATTAGAGGTTATGGCTTCCTGGCTGCGGGCGCATGGCATTGCGTTTGACCGGCGGCTGGTTGACCGGCTGGTAATTTTTGCTAAAACTGCCTTTCCGGGCAAACAGGCGTCTATTGATGCAGCGCACCGGCTTGAAACAGGCAAACAATATATTATCTTACTGGCAAAACACTTATAACAGTGTGTATAATGACCAGATATGGATAACTCAAAGAAGACTTTTCGCCCTAGCAATGGCCGCGGTAACAATGGCCGCCGCGGCATGCGCAATGTGGGTTTTATTGCACTTATTATTCTATTCGGCCTCATTTTCTGGGCGGCATACGGCCAAGGCAAGAGCCTGCAGAGCGTACCATTCTCTACTGTCGTACGTGACGCCAACGATGGCAAGTACTCCAAGATCGAAGTTAATGGCAACGAGCTGAGTATCACCAAAAAGGGTGAGCAAACAGCTTCGCTGAAGTCCTTTAAGGACCCTAACGCCGGCCTGAACGAAGAAGGCATCAAGTCTTCTAATAACCTCGAAGTCTCCTATAAGCCACAAAGCAGCACCGGCTCCAACATCGCCAACTTGGCAATTTCATTGTTGCCTGTAGTACTTATCGGCGGCCTATTGTTCTTTATGTTGCGCAGCGCCCAAGGCCAGGGTAACCAGGCTATGAGCTTCGGCAAGAGCCGTGCCCGCCTGTATGGCAACGAAAAAGACAAAGTAACCTTCCAGGATATTGCTGGCAGCAACGAAGCCAAGCAAGACCTCGAAGAAGTCGTAGAGTTTCTGAAGTACCCTAAGAAGTTCGCCAATCTTGGCGCACGTATTCCTAAGGGTGTGCTGCTGGTGGGCCCTCCAGGCACCGGTAAGACGATGCTTGCCCGTGCCGTTGCCGGTGAGGCAAACGTACCGTTCTTCAGTATCTCCGGTTCTGAATTCGTAGAAATGTTTGTGGGTGTGGGCGCTTCCCGTGTGCGCGACTTGTTTGCAAAAGCCAAGAAGAACGCACCATGTATTATCTTTGTTGACGAAATTGACGCCGTTGGCCGCCGTCGTGGTTCGGGCATGGGTGGCGGACATGACGAACGCGAACAGACCCTGAACCAGATCTTGGTAGAGATGGACGGCTTTGAGCAAGGCCAGAACGTTATCGTGCTGGCGGCCACCAACCGCGCTGATGTCCTGGACCCGGCCCTGTTGCGCCCTGGCCGTTTTGACCGCCGCGTCAACATCGACCTGCCAGACCGCCCTGATCGCCTCGCTATCTTGAAGGTGCACTTTGGTAAGAAGCCACTCGCAGACCATGTAGACCTCGATGCCTTGGCCGCCAAGAGTGCTGGCTCGTCTGGTGCAGACCTGGCTAACATCGCTAACGAAGCAGCCATTATTGCTGCCCGGCTCAGCCACAAAGAAATTACCGGCGATGACGTAACTGCTGCCTTCGAAAAGGTCGCTATCGGCCCGGAGCGCAAGAGCCGCGTAATGAACGACAAAGAGAAAGAAATTACCGCTTTTCACGAAGCCGGACACGCGATTGTAGGGCATGTATTACCAGACAGTGACGTCGTGCACAAGGTTACGATTATCCCACGCGGTGGCACTGGTGGCGTTACCTGGTTTATCCCACCGGAAGACAAGCACTACCACTCTATTGTTGACTACAAGGACGTACTGGCCCGCATGCTGGGTGGCCGTATCGCTGAAGAAGTAGTATATGGTTTCGACCATATCACCACAGGCGCTGGCAGCGACCTGCAAAAGGCCGCTGAACTGGCCCGCGATATGATTATCAACCAGGGCATGGGCAAGAAGCTCCGCGACCAAGTGTTCCACATCGAAGACGGTATGATGATGGACCGTCTGGTGCACGAACGCCAGTACTCTGACGACACTGCCAAGGTGATCGACCAGGAAGTAGAAGCCCTGATCTCTGAAGCTGCCGACCGCGCACGCCAGGTCATCAAGGCTAACATGAAGTTCCTTGAGGCTTTGAAGGACCGCTTGATCGAGAAAGAGACTGTGGAAGCTGAAGAAGTGAAGAAGCTCTTCGAAGGCAGCCACATGCCTAAGGCTGCTGCGCTCTACTAGCCTGTTCTTGCTCGCTGCATAAAACTAGTAGCATAGTAACCTAAACTAAAATAGCCGACGTGCTCAAGCATCGCTTACAGCGAACTGCGCGCGACGGCTATTTTAGTTTAGGTCGCGGCCACGCTCGGTAGGGATGGATTTAGTGCCTAAGTTTACCCTGTATTGTTTTCCCTAAGGACATCTGTTGCGGTATACTTAGGGGCAGCCAAGTAAGTATCTCAAAGCCGTATAAATGCAGGAAAAACCAGAGCAGAAACCATCGTCCAAACCCAAGAAACGCATCATCCCTCTTTCTAATGTTGCGTTGCTGTTGATTGGCGCGGCACTGGTGAGCCAGGTCTTGGGCTTTTTCCGTACTAAGCTAGTAAACGCCAACTTCTTGTCGCATGGTGCTGACAGTACGGGCGCGTACTTTGCTGCGTTCAACATCCCGGACTTTTTCTTCTTTACGCTATCGGCGGGCGCATTGGGCGTAGCGTTTATCCCGATCCTGGCCGACCGTATGCAAAAAGGCGACCGCAAGGGTATGTGGGAGATCGCCTCCAGCCTGATGAACTTGCTGAGCATTATTATGTTGGCCGTGGCGATTATTATATTTGTATTTGCGGAGCCGTTGCTGCGGCATATTGTGGCCCCGGGGCTGAACGCCTCTCAGATGGACAATGCGGTAGTGATCATGCGCTTCCTGGCGCTGAACCCGCTGTTATTTACGGTAGCCGGTATCCTTACCAGCGTGCAGCAGACGCTAGGGCGGTTCTTTTTCTTTGCGATTGCGCCGCTGTTTTACAACCTGGCGATTATCGTCAGCATCTACGTGTTCCGCTATACCGACTTTGGGCTGAAGGGCCTGGGTGTGGGGGCATTTATTGGCGGCATATTGCAATTATTGGTGGTGTGCTTCGGGCTTATCGGCACCCGCTTCAGTTGGCGGCCTAAGATTATGTGGCGCAGTAGCGACTTTAAGTCGGTTATTAGGGCACTGCCAGCCCGCGCTGTCGACCAAGGTATGGACCAGGTACAAGGTATTGTGGAGACACGCTTTGCATCGCATCTCAGCACTGAGAGCATTGCTTACTACAACAATGCTTTGACGTTACAGGCGGCACCCACACTGCTGATTGGTACGGCTATCTCCACGGCGGCCTTCCCACGGCTGGCGGCACGCATCAGCCAGGGGCGTCCGGACTTGTTCCGCAAGGATTACCTGCGTATTTTGCGCTTCATGATCTGGGTGACGGTGCCGGTGGTTATTATTGCTTTCTTCGGACGTGGGTATCTGTCCCGCTTGATTTTCGCCCGTGACTCCAGCGAAATCGCCTTGATCTTCGGCTACCTGACCATCGCCATTTTCTTCCGTACTATTTATACGATTATTTCCCGCTGGTTCTATGCCCGCAAGGATACCAAGACGCCGTTGTATGTATCGGTGTTTACCATTGCTTTCAACATCGTAGCTGCCGCCATCCTAGCCAACCCGCATTCCTATGGCATCGCCGGTTTAGCATTGTCGGCATCACTGGCGGCCATGATGGAAGTATTGGTGCTGATAACAATCATGATTATCCGCGACCGCGGCTTGCTGAATATGACATTCTGGGGTGGCATTGGCCGGATTATCTCGGTAAGTGGGTTTAGCCTGCTGGCGACGTATCTAGCCGTTACAGTCATCCCGCTGACCCGTGGCGACCTGGGTCTGACATTGGCAGTGAAGCTGGCGATTATTGCCGGTGTCACCTTTACAGTGCATATTCTTATTTCCGGACTATTTGGTCTGGAAGAAGCGCGCCCGGTATTTACCTGGCTGAAAAAGATTATCCTCCGCCCGATACGCGGCGCTTTTAACGTGCAGTAGCACATGTGCACCTCCTAATGATATTGGAAAGTTAATGGTATTGGCTCTGGCTTTTTGAAGGAACGTAGGCTATTCTGCACGCGTACCCTTTAAAGCTTAAGGTTAACATGAGGAATGTCACACTATAACGAACGGACAGTTAATTACTAGTTAATGTTTGTTGCGTATAGTGGTGGTTAAAGGTAGGGGAAATATGCGAGAGCCAGTTGTAGTAGGTGCGGTTAAACTTATTAATCTGTACCGGCGTGCAGTTGCGAAGGTGCGGCCATGGCTGCGGCAGCATGGGGTAGTGCTGATGAAGCGTGCAGGGCTGGCAGCCTCTTGCCTATTATTGCTGTCGAGTATTATATTGCCGTCTGCATCCGCCTGGGCGGCCGAACAGGATGCCATAAAGCCGGTCATACCCGCCAATGGGCCAAAGTCCACGCCGCCTGATACTAAAACTGAGATGAAGCAAAACTACGCCGGACCGCTCGTAACTGACGGCAGCGGCGTGAACGCCAAGCCTTCCGCCCAGGACCTGCCCGGTGCTCCGCAGCCCATGGGGCAGGCATTGCCCGACCCTAATGCTAAGCCGGTCATCCAGACAGGTGAAATCGTAGACAAGCGCACGGCATTTACTACCCAAACGCGCAACGCCGACAACACCGTTACCGAAAAGCGCTACCTGCAGCCCATCAATTTCCAGAAGGACGGGCGTTGGGAAAAGATTGACTCGTCGTTGGTAGAAGACAAAAACGCCGGTGACGCTGGCACACCCTTTGGTGAGGCATACGGGCAGGTGAAGTCTTGGTTTAGCAATACAACCAACTACATCGTAAAAGATAACGACTGGAAAGCCCGCTTCTCACCCAGCGACAGCCCGCAGGGCATGGTGCGTGTGCAAAAGGGCAGCAGCCAGATGGGCTTCTCACCGGTCAATGCCAAAGCGGTCGCACCAGTTATAGTGACCGGCAGTGATAACATCCAGCGGGTGTATTACTACGACCTGTGGCCCGGTGTAAATGTAGCCTACACCGTCAACGGCGGCCAGGTAAAAGAAGACATCATCCTAAAGGATAAAGACGCCGCTAACCAGCTGCAGTTTGCCATTACCGGTGCCAGCCTGGAGGCGCAGCAGCAGGGCAAAGGGGGTTTCAAGATAAAGGGCGCGTTTGACGGCAAGTTTACGTTGCTGCCCATCAACCTCAACCTGCAGGGCCGCGGCCCGGTGCTGGACGCTACAAAGTTCAGCCAAACGTATAAAGATAACATGTTAAGTGTTTCTGTAGATAGACAGTTCCTGCAAAGCCTGCCCGCCAGCGCCTTTCCGGCGGTGGTTGACCCGGGTATCGACACTACCACGGGGATTAGCGGCGGCGGGATGTATAAGGCGATCCGCGATGACGACTATTCCTGCGACTATAACACCACGCCGCAGTGCAAAATATATGTGGGCGCTAACGACGACAATGGCTGGTGGGACAACTGGCGGTCTGCATATTACGCGCCGTACACACGGTTCCAGGATTCCAACAAACGGCTAGTTGTAGCCAAGCTGTACATGCACATGCAGACAGGCCCTGGCTACCATGGCACGACAGCTGGCCGTAATGTAAACGCCTACCACGCTTTGTGCAATCAGTATTACAACTGTGAAGGCAGCCACCTGGGGATGGGTAATGTAAATACTGACGGCGAAATAGACCTGACTAACTTTTACAAAGACCGCATCGCCGCTAACGACTTTGCCGCCTGGACGCTACTAACCGGCGAAGAAATAACCAATTACTACACCTGGAAAGAATTTGACCCGGCATATACCTACATGGCGTTTACCTGGGGTGACGCGCCCGTAGCACCGCCAATTGTACAGCCTGGCGTAATCGGGCAGGTATTTACCGACCCGCAGGTGTCGTTCAAGCTGCAGCGGAACGCCAACCCTAACAGCTCTACACAACCTCTTAAATATGAAATACGGGTGAGCAGTATGCCCGACGGCTTGGGAACATTAATTACCTCGGGGCTGCTGGACACAACGCAGTGGACTATACCTGATAATATGCTGCAGGACGGCACGACTTATTATGTGCAAGCACGCAGTTATGATGATGCAGGTTCGGGTTATGGTGGTTGGAGTGGCAATATTCCATTTAAGATTGATGCGCGGACCGGTAAGGACAAGACTCAGACATATGACTCATTTGGTGCGGTAGACATTAATTTAGCTACAGGTAATGTGGCCAGCTCTGCCGGTAGCCACACATCCGCATCATTAGGAGGATCGCTAGGTGTCAGCCTGGATTACAATAGTCCTGTCAAAGCGCATACCGGGCTAAAAGCTGAATTTTGGAACGGCAGTAATACGGCAGGTATACCAGATATGACGCATAATGACCTGTCGGTTGATTTTGATTGGGGTAGCGGTAAGCCAGCCGGACTGGCAAATGCAGATAATTTCAGTGTGAAATGGAGTGGGTATTTCGTAGCACCTAAAGCAGGTACGTATTACTTTGGCGGCAGCCATGACGACAGTATGAACGTGAAGATTAATAACGTGTCGTACTACAGTAGTGCGGGCTGTTCATCTAGTCCTTGCTTTGGCGCGACACCTGTTTCACTTACCGCCGGCCAGGTAGCCACAATTTCAGTCGATTATTACGAAAATACAGGTAATGCGCTCGCTAAACTATACGTGAAAGGCGCTGTTGCGCAACAATTAGTGCCCGAAACATGGCTGCGTACTGCACCACAGTCAACGTCACTGCCGCGTGGCCTAGTAGGGCATTACTACTTTGATGATGGTTCACATAATCTAGACGCCAGTAACAAGACACTCTTTATGCAGCGTACGGATACAACACTTAGTTTTAACTGGGGAAGCGGTGCGCCAGTAGCTAACGACCCGAAAGATAATTTCATGGTGCGGTGGACGGGATACATAGTAGCCCCGGCAGGCGGAAGTTATACGTTTGGAACCAATACTGATGACGGTACGCGTATTACCATGGGTACTGGTGCGACTGCTGGCAATATTCTGAACCAATGGCAAGACCAAGGTATGTCTAATCGTATGGGTAGTAGTATGAACCTTACCGCAGGTACGCCCGTCCCGATTACAGTAGACTACTATGAGCATACAGGCGATGCAGCAATGACGCTATTAGTGCAGCTAGGCACTGGAGCGATCCAGACGGTGCCTACGGATTGGCTGCGAACGAACGCCCAAGTAGTACCTGCTGGGTGGAGTTTAGGCATAGACCCAGACGGCAGCTTAAGCTATGACCGTGCCCAGATAAATCAGAACAGTGTGGTGCTGACTGATTCCAGTGGTAGCACCCACGAATACACGCATATCGGTGCGGGCGCATATAAGCCTCCGGTGAATGAGGACGGTGTGCTTGTACGCAATCAGGATGGCACAATCACGTTACAGGACAGCGATGGCCGTACATACGTATTCAAGTCGTCAGGAGAGTTGGATAGTGTTACGAGCCCGCTGGACGACCGTAATCCTGCGGCACTGCAATATACATATAGCGGCGATCCAAAGAAAATACAGTACATCCGGGATGGCGTAGATACGTCACGTTATGCTCAGGTATTTTATAGTGGCGATACAGCCTGCGGCAGCGCACCCACTGGTTTCGACAGCAACGCGCCAGGCGGTATGCTTTGTGCGGTAAAAACAAATGACAACAGGGCAACGTATTTCTATTACAAAAACCAGCAGCTTGCCCGTATTGCACAACCAGGCAATGCTTTTACTGATTACGACTACGATAGTAATGGGCGGATTATTGCAGTGCGTGACGGCTTGGCAAATGATGCGATTGCAGCTGGCGTACGCGTCGCTGATGCAACTACTACGACTGAAATAACCTACGACGCACTTGGCCGTGCCACCAGTGTGAAACAGCCTGCAGCAACCACTGGCGCAACACGTACGGAAAATACCATTGAGTATTCTACAGATGCGCCAATAGGAAACTGGCAGGGTGCAGAAGTAGTAGCCGATACTGTGGCCAGCACACCGGTATCTATCAGCTGGAACCAAAGCCGCACAGACCTATTTGCCCGCAGTGCCACGGGCACATTACTCTGGAAAACATCGCTCAATGGCATATGGGGTGCATGGCAAGACTTGGGCGGTTGTATTGTCGGTGATCCTGCCGTAACCAATTGGGGCACTAGCGAACTGGATGTATTTGTAACCGGCTGTAGCCCATCCCCATTGCTACACCGCGCATTTACCGTAGCTAGTGGTTGGAGCAACTGGGAGGATCTGGGCGGTACACTCACCACTTCGCCTACGGCATATGCATGGTCGTCTGGCCGGTTCGATGTATTTGCTAAAGGCACAGACAATACTTTGAGGCATCGTTGGTATGATGGCGTATGGAAAGGCTGGGAAAGCCTGGGCGGCTGTATCACTGGAGCTCCAGGTGTATCTGGTTGGGCAGGGCATTTGGATATCTTTATCCAAAATTGCACAGGTACTAATAACTTAGGACAGCTGACGTACGATGAATATACAGGGTGGCAATCATGGAACACGCTTGCGTACCATATTGCCGGTACGCCGTCATCTACAAGCGTAACGACCGGCCGCATAGATGTAACTGCGACTGACGGTACAAATATTGGCACAGTTGCTTACAATACCGGCAGCGGTTGGGGGACATGGCAAAACTTGGGGCTTTGTAGTGCCAGTACGCCTAGTATTTCTATGTTAACGCAAAGTCGTGCGACGCTATATACGAAGGGTTGTGAAAGCTCCGGTAATAACATACATAAACAAACATTGGTATTGCCGGCGGGCAGTACCCGTGAGCATGTGACTGGCGCCACTGAGCCGAATGGCTTTAGTCGTCGCATCGAATATGACGATTTGCTGCGTACTACTAAAAATACAGATGCTGCCAACCTAAGTACGACCCAGGAATGGGATGTCGCCAAAGACCTTTTGTATAGCACGACGGACGCGACCGGCCTAAAAGCAACTACTATCTATGATGACGATGACCGGGCTATTGATAGCTATGGTCCTGCGCCCGCCAGTTATTACAGCAGTGACCGCAAGCCAACCGGCACGTATATTAACCAGGTAGCTCATTCTGAAACCAAGTACGACGAAGGTATCACCGGCACACAAGTTGCCTGGTATAACGCCAAAGGCAAGAGCTTTATAGGCGCGCCAAAACTACACACTACCGGTATACTGCCGTCCACGCCGTCGCGACTTGGGCGTAACTTTACGGTAAATGCTGTGCCATTTACACCCGACACCGGGATGGATGGCTATGGCTTTACATCCACGAGTAAAGTGCGTTTCCCACAAGCTGGTACGTATACCCTTCGTGTATGGCACGACGACCGCGCCCGTGTGTGGCTGGATGACAAACTAATAATAGACGATTGGGAAAGCCTCACAGAAGGTGTAACATCCACATCCCCGAGTGGCACATTTACGGCTGAGGCGGGCAAAGTATATCGACTACGTTTCGATTACCTGCACGCCGGAAACGCTGGCGCGACCGATATGTGGATTAGCGGACCTGGCATATCTACTGGCGACCCTAACGGCATAAATACACCGTCATTTGTAACGCCAGGGTATAACCTGACTACATCGGCTAAGGTATATGACAATACGCTTGGCAACAAGACGGCCGCCAGTAACTACGGTGCAAACCCTGAGCTTTCATTGCCGCAAAGTAGCACCACAGACCCCACCGGGCTGAACCTTACTTCTGCGACCACGTACGAAACCCAAGGCGCCACGGGTAGTTTACTGCGCCCACTCACCAAAACATTGCCGGGCAGTACGTCCACCAACCCGACCTTTAGTTATACATACTATGGAGCTACCGAAACCCGCGACAATCCCTGTACCACCGGCACAACTGAAGTCTACAAGCAGGCAGGCTTCGTAAAACTAAAAACCGAGGCAGATCCAGACGGCGGCGGTACACAAACTTCGCGCAAAACCGAAACAATATATGACGATGCAGGTAATGCCGTAGCCAGCCGGTACAATACCGATTCCTGGACATGCACCTACTACGACACCCGTGGCCGCACGACTAAAACTGACGTGCCAGCATATAACGGCAACAGCGCCCGTACCCTACAGAATGACTACGCCGTAGGCGGCAGTCCACTGGTACTGACTAGCTGGGATGACCAGGGCTGGATAGTGACATGGATAGATCTGCTTGGCCGCACTACTAAATACCGTGACGTACACGACGATGAAACAACGACGAGCTACGATACCTTAGGCCGGGTAAGCCAGCGCGTTAGTCTGCTGGGAACGCAAACATATACATACGACAACCTTAACCGTGTAACCCAGCAGAAGTTGGATAGTGTAGTTCTGAGCAATGTCTACTACGACTCATATAGCCGTCTCGACCATGTGACATACCCAAACGCTGGTACATTAGGACTGAACAGTATTTCGCGCGACGCTTTCGGTCAAACTTCAGGATATACATGGAATTTAAATGGTGGCACCACAGTCAGTGACACCGTAATCCGTACACAATCCGGTGTTATATCTACCGACGTAGTTGCATCCGGCAGTAATAGCCTGTGGTATACATATGGCTATGATATGGTCGGCAGGCTCACGTCTGCTAACATCGGCCCACATACATACAGCTACGGATATGGCACAGCGTCCTCAACCTGTAACTCGGTAGCTGGCAATAACACTAATGCTGGCAAAAATGGTAACCGCACAACGCAGACAATAAATGGCGTAACGACTACCTTTTGCTATGACCAAGCTGACCGTCTAAAGAGCAGTAGCAGTACGTTGTATAACGGTGGCGACTACGACAGCCACGGCAATATGACCAGCGTTGGCTCCGGTACCACTCCACTCCGCCTTTGTTTCGACAGCTCCGACCGAAACACGTGTATGACCCAACGTGACAGCAGTGGTAACGGCATCGCAATGTACTACAACCGTGACGTCCAGGGCAGAATCACAGCCCGCTTCAAGAACACGCTCACTAACTGGACAGCTGCCGCAGCAGGAGACTTTTACTACGGCTTTACAGGCAGCGGCGACAGCCCAGACTTTGTAAAAGACCAGACGTCTACAGTTATCGAAAAGAATATACCGCTAGTTGGTGGTGCACTTCTGACGATCAGGCCAACACAAACAACCACTGCCACAAAAGCTGTTTACAGTCTCCCGAATGTGCATGGCGACACTTTAATTACAGCAGATGGCCTCGGCAACAACACCTCCACCGGCAATGGCCCTGCAAGTACATTTACCTACGACCCATTCGGCAATGTATTGTCAGGCTCCACGACCCCATCCAACTTCAGCCAAGGTTCCTATGGCTGGGCTGGCCATTTCCAAAAAGGCAGCGAAACCAACTTCGCCCTAGCCCCAATCCAAATGGGAGCCAGAGTATATATCCCTGGTCTAGGCAGGTTCCTGCAGGTAGACCCAGTAGATGGTGGTACGCCGAATGCATATGTGTATGCGCTTGATCCGGTGAATGGGAATGACTACAGTGGGCAGTTTGTATTATCCAGCTCGCTCATAACACTAGGGCGTCTGGCAGTGCAATTTCTAGCTACGCCTCAGTCTAACACGGTTCTACAGACAAGCTTTGCTGTTTTGCGGGTTATAGCGCCTCAATCTAGTTCTCCGCTAGCCCTACGTTCTCCTGTAGTAAGCGGGATTAGTATGAGCAGGGTGCCCGTGTCTTCTTCGGCCAGGGCTGGCGGTGCAAATTCAGGGATTATGAACTCTGTGAGTACGCGGATGAGAGTTTACAATGGGGTGAATTCAGCCTACGAATACTATGGTGGCGGTAGTCTAGCTGGCGGAATAATAGGTTGTAGCCTAGGCTCGGTAGCAGGTGCAGGGGCGGGTATTGTATATTCCGGTGGTATAGGTGCTGTTCCTGGGGCTTCATTAGGTTGTATTACCGTTGGATCTACAGGAGCACGTTTGGGTGGAATAATAGCTGCGCCTATAGGCTTTGTATATGGATTCACGGGTAGTGACAAGAGTGATGACAATGCATGGGGTCCTGATCAGATTATAACCCCATGGTAAACTGTTATAATTCAATAGTAGATTACATTAATTTTAAGGAAGAGAACGATTTAAATGGCAGGAGAAACATATTATTTCTTTTTTAGCTTGATTGCAGTGTTTACTACAACCTTTTCTATAGTGAATTTCGTATATCTTCGGCTAAAAGGTAAGACTTTATTTGGTCAATCCTTTAAGAAAGGTACGCCAGAATATAAACGAGCAATGAACCTTGTAGATAATCAAAAATTAGCTATCTTAGCTATCGTTGAATTAGGGTTTATAGCAAATCTTGTCTACGACTTTCATAGGATTAGGCATTTAAGCGATCAGGAATACGCTCACAGTATTTTAGTTTATGCTCCAATTGCTGTCTTGTTGTTTTCGATACTTATGTTCTTTGTGGCGCGTAAGCAAGCAGTCGCTATTCAGTCCATGAAGCGGTAAATATAACAGAAGTATGGAATCATATTTTATATTTGTAATACTACCTGCGGCACTTGCACTTGCGTATACTCTTTATCTGATGCGTATGAACTTTAATCCGTCAAAACGTAAAATAATGATGCGTAAATATGAAAAGGGTACACTAGCCTATGAATTGTATGCAAAGCTCTATAGTCCCCGTTTTTTAGCAAGCTGGACTCTTATTACGGCATTTTTTGTTATCAATGTAGCCTTTAATGCATATAAGAAAAGTCATCATCCTTCCTTGACTCTTTTATGTCTAGTATTGGTAAGCTCAATTTCAGCTTCTCTATTAGGGGCTTATTTAATTTCTAAAGAATTCAAGAAGAAGTAATGGCGCCTGGCAAAGCCTGGGATTGTGCAGCGCCAGCACGCCGAGTATTTCCACACTCACCCAAAACCGCGCCATGCTGTACACAAAGGGTTGTGAAAGCTCGGGCAATAATATCCATAAGCAGACGTTAGTACTCCCGGCAGGCAGCACTCGCCAGCACGTTACCGGCGCCACCGAGCCAAACGGCTTTAGCCACCGCATAGAATACGACGACCTGCTGCGCACCACCAAAGACACCGACATTGCCAACCTCAGCACCATGCAGGAATGGGACAGTGCCAAAGACCTTTTGTACAGCACCACCGATGCCGCAGGCCTCAAAACCACCACCATCTACGATGACGACGACCGCCCCACCGACAGCTACGGACCCGCACCTGCCAGTTACTACGGTACCGACCGCAAACCCATCAACACATACGTAAACACCGTGCCGCGCACCGAAACCAAATACGACGAAGGCATCACCGGCCCGGCAGTAGCCTGGTTTAACACGCGCAATGTCAGCAACGGCACCACTACATCTCCGGCACTGTCTGGCGGCGCCAAGCTGCACACCACTGGCTTTGTATCCGGCAACACTGCCTACTTAAAGGCCGACTACCGCACCGTAGCACCGCCCGTCACCGTAGCATCCGGCTACGACAGCTGGGGCTACAGCGCCACTGGCAAGCTACGTTTCCCACAGGCTGGCACCTATACCTTCAACGTCTATCACGACGACTCCATGCGCCTATGGGTAGACGACCAGCTGATAATAGACGACTGGACCTACACAGGCGAAACCCAAAAACACACCACCAGCACCGGCTTCAACGCACTACCCGGCAAAGCCTACCGCTTCCGCGTAGACTTCGCTAACCGCAACGCCAACGGCATGCAAGACATCTGGATGGCTGGGCCGGGCATAACCGACACCAGCGGTATTGGCCTGGGCATAGAGAACTGGGCGTCGTACCTCTCGCCAGGCTACAACTTAACTACCAGCAGCAAGGTATACGACAATACATTAGGTAATAGCACTACGGCTACCAATTACGGCAGTACGCCAGAACTGAGCCTGGCACAAAGCACCAGCGTAGACCCCACCGGCCTGAATCTGACCACCAATATGGCCTACGAAGCACCAGGTACGTCTGGCAGCTTCCTCCGGCAAACCAGCAAGACACTCCCCGGCGGTAACGCCACAAGCTATGCGTATTACACCGCCACCGAAACCAAAGACAACCCCTGTACTACTGGAACAACCGAAGTGTACAGGCAGGGTGGGCAGCTGAAACTGCGCACAGACCCCGACCCCGACGGTGCCGGTACCCAAACGGCGCGTACCACCGAAACCATCTACGACGACGCGGGCAAGGTAGTGGCCACCAGGGTGAATGCAGACTCGTGGACATGTACCACCTACGACTCCCGCGAACGTGTAACTAGTACCAACGTCCCCGCCTTCAACGGTAGCGCCGCCCGCACCATCCAAAACGACTATGCCGTAGGTGGTAGCCCATTAGTAACAACCAGCTGGGATGACCAAGGCTGGATAGTGACCTGGAACGACCTATTAGGCCGCGTAACAAAGTACCGGGATGTGCATGACGATGAAACGACAACTACGTATGATAATTTCGGCAAAGTTAGCCAGCGCGTGAGTCCACTTGGCACTGAGACATTTGTGTATGACACCTACAACCGTCTAACCGACCAAAAGCTAGACACAGTGACGTACGCCCATGTGAACTACGATAGCCTCAGTCGCATAGATAACGTAACGTATCCGAATGCTGGATCTCAAAAATTGCAATATGGCCGTGATGCCCTCGGCCGCATAACCAGCTACGCGTATACCCTGGGCAATGGCACGACCACAGTAAGTGATACAGTCACTAAAACCCAAAGCAACCAAACTACGACAGATGTAGTCGCCTCCGGCAGTAGCAGCCTATGGTACCAATATACGTACGACGGTGCAGACCGTCTGACCGGCGCAACAATCGGGCCGCATACATATAGCTATGGCTACGGCGTCGAAAGCTCTACATGTAATTCCGTGGTAGGAAACAACACCAACGCAGGCAAGAATGGCAACCGCACTACCCAAACTATTGACGGCACCACCACAACTTTCTGCTACGACCAAGCCGACCGCCTCAAGAGTAGTAGCGATGCTCTTTACAATGGTGGCGATTACGACTCTCATGGCAACATGACCAGTGTAGGTTCAGGCACAACGCCACTTCGCCTCTGTTTCGACAGTTCTGACCGTAACACCTGCATGACACAACGAAACTCTAGCGGTACAGGCATTGCAATGTACTATAACCGCGATGTGCAGGGCAGGATTGTCGCTAGGTTCAAGAACACACTCACTAACTGGACGGCTGCGGCGGCTGGAGATTTCTATTACGGCTACACCGCCAGCGGCGATACGCCAGACTTTGTAAAAGACGGCTCCACGGTCATCGAGAAACACATTCAGCTTCCAGGTAGTGTATTGATGACGATAAAGCCTGCCCAGTCCGGCAATGCAAATAAACAGTACAGTCTCCCAAACATCCACGGCGACACGCTGCTTACTGCCGATGCGTCAGGCGCGAATACCTCTACAGGCAATGGCCCTGCCAGCGCCTTCACCTACGACCCATTCGGTAACATTGTGTCCGGCAGTACGTTCCCAGCGAACGCAGACCAAGCAAGCTTTGGATGGCTCGGCCAGTACGAGAAATTTAGTGAAAGCAACTTTGCAGTTGCGCCGATACAGATGGGGGCTAGGGTGTATATCCCGGGCATTGCCCGGTTCTTGCAGGTTGATCCGATTGAGGGTGGTACGCCAAATAACTACGTGTATCCTACAGATCCGATTAATGAGTTTGATTTAGCAGGCACAGCACAGCATGGTAAACAAAGTGGGAATGGCATGAAACTAAGCGAGACTGAGCAAAATTTACTAGATAAATATGGCCGAAAAGGCAGTGGCCCACGCAATCCTCAGGAAAGAAAAATTTGGACAAGTGCAAAAAATAAAGCTAAGAATCAACGGAAATTCAATTTATTGCAAAAGTCACGGCAGGCCAAAGACATTGCTACAAAAGGGGCTAAAGGTGCTGCCAATAAAATAAATAAAGGTTTTAAATGGCTTAATACTCCTATAATATTACCAAAAGAAATAAATGATTTCTTTAAGCCATTCCGCGGTTCAGGACCCATGGCATAATGTATTTAAAAAGAGGTTATTATGTTGACTAATGAAAATGAATATTACAACGGCAAATTTGCTGATTTTGAGAGGGAAATTACAGCTGGCTTTGACTATGAAGTTGAAGGTTCTGTGCAAAGAGCTCTAACAACAATTTCTGATGTTTTAGAAAAAATAGATGATTGCGAAGCTCATGCTTTATGGATAAGCGACAATGACGGTAGCGGTGGCCAAATTACGCTTCTGTACTGGTTGCTGAACAAGGATAAAGACCAAAATTATATAGAACAGTATAGCGTAAGTAAAAAAATGGCTAAAACGCTCAGAATAGCTAGTCCTGTTGAAGAATATGTAAATTATCAAAATACTAATTTTGGTTTTTTTGAAATACGCCTTCCCCAGGGCGATAACCAGGACAATGTTGCCGATCTGTTAAGAATTGCGGCGGGTAAAATATCGCAAATAAATCCTGAACAGGTAATAGATTTATCTCTTAATAATACGAGCGATGATGACGCTATCAATAGGCCTGTATTGCGTGTGTATTATTCATTAGTTTAATTTAGCGGGCAAGAACAGCAACCGCACCACCCAGACAATCGACGGCACAACCACCACTTTTTGCTATGACCAAGCCGACCGTCTAAAATCCAGTAGTAGCACACTATATAACGGGGGCGATTACGACAGCCACGGCAATATGACCAGTGTAGGCAGTGGTACTACTCCACTAAGGCTTTGCTTCGATTCAAGCGACCGCAACACCTGCATGACGCAGCGAGACAGCAGTGGTAATGGCATCGCAATGTACTACAACCGTGACGTGCAGGGTAGAATTGTTGCACGCTTCAAGAATACGCTCGCAAACTGGAACGCAACGGCAGCAGGAGATTACTACTACGGTTACACCGCCAGCGGCGACACGCCAGATTTCGTAAAAGACGGCAGCACCGTCATCGAGAAAAATATTCAGCTGCCTGGTGGTGTGCTCATGACGATAAAGCCTGCCCAGTCCGGCAATGCAAACAAGCAATACAGCCTACCGAACATCCACGGCGACACCTTGCTTACGACGGACGCAGCCGGAACAAATACTTCCACTGGGAACGGACCGGCTAGTGCCTTCACCTACGACCCATTCGGTAACATTGTGTCCGGCAGTACGTTCCCAGCGAACGCAGACCAAGCAAGTTTTGGATGGCTCGGGCAGCATGAGAAGTTTTCTGAAAGTAACTTTGCAGTAGTTCCAATACAGATGGGGGCTAGAGTATACATTCCCGGTATCGCCAGGTTCTTGCAGGTCGACCCAGTTGAAGGCGGTACGCCAAATAACTACGTATATCCTACAGATCCGATTAATGATTTCGATTTGACTGGGGAATTTGGCATGCCAAGTTGGGCTACGAATGCAGGAAGGTGGGTGGGTAAAAATGCAGATACTATCGGAGCGGGTATTACTGTAGCGGGGGCAGGGGTGTGTATTGTGGCGACAGCAGGTGCATGCACAGTCGCAGTTGTAGCTGCCGCTGCCGCAGGGGGTGCCATTTCGGCTGCTATTGATGGAACAGGGGCAAAGAAAGTGAAGGCGGTAAGATGGTTCGGATCAACAAAAAACTATAAAACTTTAGCAAAGGCTATTAGCAAGGGAGCAGGCAAAGCCCGCGCTAAGGCTATAGGTAAAGATACTGTACAATCATATGTAAGAAGTAAGATAACAGATAGGTTATGGTCGAAATGGCGTTAGCGAAGAAGAAAACAGTGACAGTTTGTATTTGCCAAAAGCATAAAACAGATCGTTATGAGCTATGGAGGGAAAAAAGAGGAGGTATAATCTTTAGCTTTATATCTGTAATGGCAATCGTAGCTCTAATGGTCTGGGGTGACTATTGGGGTGTAGTCTTGTTAGTTGGCACAATTATAGCGTGTACTATAATCAGTGGCATAGAGGGGCATAGCGTAAAATGTAGTGTAAGGAGTTCATTACTGCGTATATTTAATTTTTTTGGCTCCCCAATGCCATAAAATGGCGATCTAATTATGAGCAACACATTTAATAAATTAGTCGACAATAAGACTCACAAAGAACAAAGGCAATTTACTATTATTGCGTGTGCATTGTCGGGTGTAAGCTTGATTTTCCTATGGTTTTTAGGCATAGCAGGAATCGCACTTGGAGCTAGAGCTCTGATGTTAAGTTTTCAAAAAGCAGACGCGACACATAAAAATACAGCCAAATACAGAATAGCCAGTATTATTGCAATTTTAGCTGGCATAGTAAGTTTATTTTTTGGCCTGACAGTTTAGGGCTCCGAACCTCGGCGCCTCGGGCCTTAACAGTATTTCGCGTGACGCCTTCGGACAAACCGCTGGCTATACATGGAACCTGAATGGGGGCACTACAGTCAGTGATACCGTAACCCGTACGCAGTCCGGTGTTATATCTACTGACGTAGTCGCTTCCGGCAGCAACAGCCTGTGGTATACCTACGGCTACGATATGGTCGGCAGGCTCACGTCCGCTAACATCGGACCACATACCTACAGCTACGGATATGGTACGGCATCTAGTGCCTGTAATTCGGTAGCAGGCAATAACACAAACGCAGGTAAAAATGGAAATAGAACGACGCAAACAGTAAATGGCGTAACAACCACCTTTTGCTATGACCAAGCTGACCGCCTCAAGAGTAGTAGCAACACCTTGTATAACGGGGGCGACTACGACTCACACGGCAACATGACGAGCGTAGGTTCTGGTACGACACCGCTTCGCCTTTGTTTCGACAGCTCTGACCGCAACACCTGCATGACGCAGCGAGACAACAGCGGCAATGGCATTGCAATGTACTACAACCGTGATGTACAAGGCCGTATTACAGCACGCTTCAAGAACACTCTGACAAACTGGAACGCTGCCGCAGCCGGAGATTACTACTACGGCTTCACCGGCAGTGGCGACAGTCCAGACTTCGTAAAAGACCAGACGTCTACAGTTATCGAAAAGAATATACCGCTAGCTGGTGGTGCGTTACTGACGATCAGGCCAACGCAGTCAACAACTGCAACAAAAGCGGTGTATTCGCTTCCTAATGTGCATGGTGATACGCTCATTACTGCTGACGGCCTCGGCAACAATACCAGTACCGGTAATGGCCCTGTGAACACCTTCACCTACGACCCCTTTGGTAACGTATTGTCCGGTTCCACAACCCCTGCTAACTTCAGTCAAGGCAGCTACGGCTGGGCTGGGCAATTCCAAAAGGGAACAGAAACCAACTTCGCCCTAGTCCCAATCCAAATGGGATCCAGAGTATACATACCTGGCCTAGGCAGATTCCTGCAAGTAGACCCAGTGGATGGCGGGACACCGAATGCGTATGTGTATGCGTTGGATCCGGTGGATGGGAATGATTACTCTGGGCAGTTTGTATTATCCAGCTCGCTTATAACATTAGGGCGTCTGGCAGCGCAGTTTTTAGCTACGCCTCAATCTAAAACGGTTTTACAGACAAGCTTTGCTGTTTTGCGGGTTATAGCGCCTCAGCCTAGTTCGCCTCTAGTCCTGCGTAACCCTGTGATAAGCGGAATCCGGATGAGCAAAGTTCCTATATCTCCTACTGCAATGCGAGGCGATCCACGAGAGAAGTCCATTAATCCTAATGCGACTTGGAGCCGCGATGTATACCCAGGCTTCAATCGAATGCTAAACAAGGGGGGAGAATATGCTGACAAGGGTCAATATATTGGCTATGGAGCAGGATGTTCCATAGGGGCAGCATTAGCTTCGGAAACAGTATTCCTTATGGGTGTGGGTTGTGCTGCTGGTACGGAAGTAGGCGGAGGGGCTGGATATATAATTGGAGGTGGAGTCGGTTTAGTTGTAGGATTTTTTAAGTATTACTGAAGGAGAATTTCATGCACGGATTAACTAATATAAATTCATCAGAGGATATAATTTTATTAGGTATAGGCGCCTTGATTGGCGGAATTTTTATAGCGGTTGCTATTAAAGCTCACTTTTTAGACGAAAACAGAAGGAGATGGATAATCTCTATTGTTGGCATAACTTTAGGCATTATGCTTATAGTATTAGGCATTTTACTTGGATAAAGTATTCAGTAATTTAAAAGCCCAAGGAAGAATTTTGATGGCACCTTATTCTTATTATCTTTCACTTAGTATAGTTTTTGTACTTGGAACTGCATTATGCTTTTTGAATTTTGTACACCTCAGGATCTATAAAAATCCATTCTATGGCCCAGTTTTTAAGATTGGAACGGCAGAACATAAAAGAGTAATGAAACTCGCGAGTAACCGTAATCTTGCCATTCTGGCAATCCTTCAATTGCTCACTATTATTAATCTTATTTATGCAATAAAAGTAATAATACAGTTGAATGACCCCAATCATTCATATGGCTATGTGCTATTTATATCATCGTTCACATTATTACTCTCTGTTGTGGGTTTTTTCGTAGTCCGTAAACAATACATAAAATAGTAAGGAAATTTTAAGATATGCAGTCATTTTTCGTTTTCATGATTCTTCCTGCATTGGCTACAGTGTTATGTAGCATATATTTATCGTACATGCGCATTAGTCCAGATAAGCGCAAAGCAGCAATAAGTAAATATAAGAAGAGCACACCCCTGTATGAAATGTACTCCAGGTTTTATAGTGCTAGATTTTTAGCTGGCCAAATACTCACCTCGGTATTTTTTGTTATTCAAGCCATCTTCGATATGTATAAAATGAATCACACGCCTTCTTTACTTGTCTTAAGTCTAGTGCTTTTTAGTTCAATGCTGGCATCTTTAGTTGGGCTATATTTGATCTTCGCAGAATTTAAGACGAAGTACTAATAGTTTTATAAGCCCCAATTGCCTTAACCTTTGCTACTGATGCGGTAGATCCGGTAAATCGGCTTGTAAAGTTTATTGTTGAATAGATTTTATCTAAAATCTCTTGCGCCCCAGAAGCAACCTATGGTAAGCTTCGCGCAAATTCAGCAATGTAGCCGGAGCAACGGATGAAACGCGCACTTATAGCACTGTACAATTGGGGCCTTGATATTTATGATTTCCTGGTCACTGTAGGTATACTCCTTTTAGTAATTCCGTATGCTATTTGGCAGCTTATATGGGAAGGCCTGAAGTGGGCATTCTACCAACTGTCCGGCAGTACCGCACCACAGCCCGAGCCAGAAGAAGAACCTACCATCCAGGACTACATCCAGATGTTTAAAGACGCTGTGCCGGATGTGCTTATAAAAGAGCCGGTAACGCTCAAAGGTAATACTGTTAAATACGTGCTGGTGTCGCGTGCGCACAACTCGCTGCCAGTATACCTAAAGCAATCACATAAGTACGACCTTATCAGCATCGAAATTCCTGGCACGGACTGCGGCTACTGGCACACTGGCGAAGACCAAGACCTCAGTGGATATGTGGACGCCGGGATAGCCGCATTGCAAGGCAAATGGACGAAACGTTTTGGGCTGCACGGCTGGGAGATGTGCTTTCGGCTGCCTAATGGCCGCTGGATGGTTACGCGCACAGAAGGCGAGCATCGCTCCCACTACGTCACAATCCGCCGCTGGGTATAGGCGCACAGCACTGGCCTCCAGTTCCGGCGGCCTGTAGCCAACCCATAGAAAGCATATATTCCCAGCGCTGCATCTCTGTTATGATTATTGCAGATAGCACGCCGTAATTGCAGCGAAGATACAAAAACCAGCATGGAACCATACGAAGACAAAGAATTTTCCGCCATAAAGTTTTATCGGCTGTTGGAAGCTGCCGTACACAAAGTAGACACCTATCCACTAACGAAAGACAACCTGGTAGTACAGCAGGACGCCTACCGCCGTCTGGCCATGCTGGATGAAGACTCTGAAGAATGGGCGTCGGTGGCGCATGAGCCATTTGCCACCATTGATTGTTCCCGTAAAGAGCATGATGATTCGCTGCGTTTTATCATGGCATTCGCACCGGCCGGCTTTGAGCTGGCTATGGAAGGCGTGGGCACGATGTTTTTCCACTACCATATATTTAGCAGCGAAGCGAGCGCCAGCAAGCAGGTACTGGCTGTACTGACGATGCTGTGCAACGGGCAGCTTACGTCCTTGGTAACGCACCGCGGCAACCGCATCTGTGCCAGCGAAATTGTGCTGATGGGTCCCGGCCAGCAAGAGCCGGTAGTGCTGGCTACTGAGGCCCATTACCCATGGTATTGGCAAACGTACGACACCACTGGTTATGATGCCATCCAGCTGCGAAACCGGTACATAGAAGGCGCTATTCCTATCCCGCGCGAGCTGTTTATATTAGAGCGCACTGAAAAGGGCGCATTAGTAACAAAGGGCCGCGACTTCCCCAATGGTGAGATCACACCACTGTCCAAGGCGTTGTACAGGCATTACTTTACTGAAGACGAAATGCGCCAAGCGGGCAGGGACGCCGACAAATCTGACTATATATGGCTGCGTTTTGACGACGCCCTGCCACAGATATTGTCCACGCTGTTGCGCATGGCAATCCCGGCATTGCTGCTGGCCAGTACATTCTGGCCTATTTACGTACTGCGTTCTAGTGGCGACATTGCCACGTGGTACGAATTGCCGGTATCACCGCCGATTATCTACAGTGCCGCTGCCCTGACGGTATTGGCGCTGGTGCTGTCATTTTTCCGCGGCGTGGTTACGGCCAGCGTATATATCAGCACGGTGTGGGCAGCTACGATCATTATGTTTGTTACTAATTTTGTAGTCACCGATGCCGACGCCAGCGCTCCGGAGCCGTATTCGGCTATTGCCGTATGTACCTATCTGTTTGGCTCGTTTATCGCGTCGTATATCGGCTGGCGGGCTATCCGTGCCAGCTCCCAGGAAAAAGAGAAGTTCTCGTGGGCTGCAATGGTGCACAACGAAAACAAGACGCAGATGCTGGTGAAATATGTGCGCACGCTGGAGCTGGGCATAGTGTCGGTGTGTCTGGCAATATTGGTGGGTGCCGCCTGGCTATTCAATATCACGCTGCCCGATTCTTCGATGGTCTACAATAACACGACTGCCATATGCATTGGTATATGTGCCGCAGCAGTGCTGATGGGTGCGGCAACGGCGCAGTTTGCCATCGGCAAGATTGGCCCTAAGCGCTACTACTGGACCATTATGCTGGTGAGTATTGCCACGATGTTCTTGTTTGCGCTATCTATTAAGGACAATGTATACCAGGGGCCGGGCCTGCCGTGGGCGATGCTGGCGTTTTCGTTGCTGGCCATTATGGCCGTTGTAGCACTGGCCGACGTCGTAGACAACCGGCTGCGTATCAAAGAGTTGAACGCCCAGGCTTTTACGCCCGGCCATTATGCAGACAACAAAGACGCTAATTTTAACGAGTGCGTAGTACTGACCATCTACAGCGATTCGCCAGAAGGTTTCCAGAACAAAATGGAACAGCACGCCATCCAGGAATTTGAAGATGCCCTAGAGCTGGCCCTGCCACACGATGCCTTTATGGACGGTGACGGCTTTAGCAACTTCGAATGTGACGTATACATATACGGCCAGTCGGCTGACTCAATATGGAAGGTAATACAGCCGCTAGTAAAACAATCACCATTCACTAAAGTAGACGCCAGGCTCTACCACGGTTCCACTGACGACCCGCAGACAAAAGTAACTAAAAAGACCCACCGCAAGAAAACAGCATAGCCCGGCACTAGGGGTACTTGAAAAAAATGTAAAATGTTACAATATTAAATAACGATGAAATTTATAAAAACAGAGCAAGTTAAGAAAGTTATTGCTGTGCTGCGCGACGACAAGACGCGGTTGCAGTTTGGTGCATTACTGATAGTATTCGGTCTGGTGCTATTTGGCGTGTATTTCCCTAAGACGCACGTGCAAAACCCTACAGACGCTGTCCATCAGGCCGGCGGCAGTGGTTCTGCCCAGGTGGCAGGCACTAACATCGACGCCAGTAATGCCGCGAAAGGCTCGTATCCGCGTACTCATGCCGGTGCGCCAGAGCCAGGCCAGCACATGGCCGCAGTGCCAGGCAGCGACCCCGCCGCCTGTGCGGCCGGCACCGGCAGTGGCAAGACAATGGCGCCAAACGGTATGAGTGGTACGATTGACGTTACACTCCCCGCAGGCTGCACTACATCCCCTAATTACGAACTGCACACCAGTGATGGTCATGAAGTACAGTGGACGCCATTATTTGGCGCTTTTACCTTTAAAGACGGTACGTCCTACGAACAGCGCGGTGCCACCGGCTATGCTGTTACTAATTTGCAGTTCAATGCCGACGGCAGCAAGGGCTCCTCTATCCGCTACGGCGTATCTGCCAAGCCAGACGCCAAGCCAGGTACCTACGAAAACGCCCTCTACATCACCGACAGCACGCACAAAGATGGCGGCTACAAGGTAATCCTGCGCATCACCGTCAAAAAGTAGCTTGCTTACAATAGGGCGTAAATGCTTATGCTATAATCATTGCCAATGGTTGTTTATTTCGATGAATCCTACAATGACAAATATTTAGTATACGGTGCATTATTCAACCCGCACTCCAGCTTTCTCCATCAGGGGCTTGTAGACATCAAGAATAAACACGGTTTTAACAAAAATGGCGCCAGCGAAGAACTTAAATACAATTCAACAATCACTCCCACTCACCTTGCCGCAAATAAGGAAATTGTTAACCTGTTTATGAATAGCACGAGCTATTTCCGCTGTGTTGTTATTGATTTAGACGGCTTTGATTACAATCACTTTGGATTATCTAGCGAACCACTGAAAATGAAGCAGGCGAGGGCGTATAAAAAGTTTGCCGAGATGCTGCTTGATAAGAATATAAAAAGTATTAGAAATGCCGTGCTGCTCTGCGACCAGATGACCAGATGTAAGGGCGACGAATTTATTGAAAAACTTAAGGAAAAATATCAGCATAATGTCCCTAGAGTGTTTAGAGAAGTAACAGAGATTGATTCTTCACTAGAACAGTATCAAGTTAATCAAGTGAATGATCTTCTTATGGGGAGTGTGTTCAGCGACCTTTCCCAGGCCAAGAATAAGTATAAAAAAGCTTTAAGAGAACATGTTATTAAGTCTATTGGCTGCACTAATCTACAGCCTGCCTACTGGGGACAGCATACAAAACCCAAGTTAGACGAGATACACCCTAAATTTCAAGTTTGGTGTTGGCGGAAGAAATAAAAAAGTCCCAGGAACTGCAGGGGTATTGGCGATAATCAAATTTGACATCTTCCCCTGCGTCCTAGGAAGTACCTGTATCGTACCTAATTTGACAAAACATGTCAAGAGTTTTATCGCATAGTATTGTACTATTGTGGAAAACTGAAATCCTCTTAAAGATTAGTGTGTGTCACAACTCGGTTTGTGGCATGTGGCCGTGGCGCGTAGAATAAGCATATATGTCTTCACGTGATGAACAAGAACAAGACGAAGAACACGTACAAGAGGCCGTGTCCCCATTCAAAAAAGCTTTGGATTCTAAATGGGTAGTATGGACAATCGTGGCGGCAGCAATTGTATTGGCATGCGCCACCGCGACTATCACGTTTGCAATCCGCCAGCGTATGGGCGCAAAACCAGCTACGTACACGCAGATGGACCAGCTGGAGCAGCAATACGGCATGGCGAATATGCAAGTTACCAGCTCTAACGGTCTAGGTGTAGATGCCGGCACGACGCCTGTTGCCGATACTACCGCTCCAACGTCAGGTGTACCCGATGCTAGCAGCACCCTCGGCGCACAGACTACTGCCCCCAAGATCGGGCCAGCACCATCAGCAGAAGAAGCTGCTGCATCATTGCAGCCAGTTACTGGCGTCAGCGGCGGTCAGCTTAATCTGCAGGCCGGTGGCGACGTGCAGAACGGCAGTGCGTCAGCTAATGTAAATGCCAGCGCATTAAATGGTACAGTTAACATTAACGTAGGCTTATAAATCTAATAGATTAGCGATGCCACATGGCCTAGCAGGCAAACTAGCTAGGCTTTTCTGCGGCGGCTACAGCTGGTCCAGGTGCTTTTTGGTGTTCTTGTAGATAGAGCTGGATAGTGGCGGTGATCATAATCATCAGCACCGGCCCGATAACGACACCTAAGAACCCAAACATGGCCACACCGGCAAATACTGATAATATGGTGAGCGCGGAATTGAGGCGGGCGTCTTTAGGTACCAGGTATGGGCGGAGTAGGTTGTCGATATTGGTGATGATAATGAAATGCCCCAATAACACAAATACGCCAGCTAACGTGTGTCCGGTAATAATCATCAATACGCCTATCGGCATCATTACTACGCCCGCACCCAACGGAATGATAGACAGTAGTGTAAGCAGCATAAACATAAAGAAGAACACATTATGCAGCCCGGCAACATGCAATATTAACGCACCGGCAAAACCTTGCGAGGCGGCGATAATAAACTGGCCGCGTACCATGGCGGTTGTCATAGCGCCCATCTTATGCAGGTACATATGTGTTACTTTGTCACCCAATGGGTTAAGGTGTTTTATAGTAGAGACTAGTGTATTGTGGTGGCCCAGGATGTTTACAAACAGGTATATATAGATAACGGCTATTACGACGAAGCTGGCGATGCTACTGACGGACGAACGGATAATGCCCAGCATACCCTGAGCTACGCTGGAAGCTACGTCATTGACGGCATGTATGATGTTTTGGTGGGTGAGGTGGTAGTTGCCGGGTAATTGGGCGAGGATGTTATTGATCTCGTCGAGCGTGCTCGTGGCCAGGTCGCTGAGGTTGGGGCCGTTGCCGCTGGTGAGCAGGCGGATCATGTTTTCAGCTTGGAATACAGTAAGGGTTAGTAATAGGGCCAGCGGGATAACAACGATAAACAGGCTGGCAAAAAAGGTAAGCGTTGCGGACAAACCTTCGCGGTGGAGTTTTTTGGTGAGCCAGTGGTGGATAGGATAAAACACATGCGCCATAATCAGGGCGAACACGATGACGGTAAAATACGGGCGCAAGAAGTAGGCGCCAAATAACAGGGCAGTTATAACAAAAATTACCAGCATACGCTGCCGCCGGGCTTCAGTAGGCCATTGCATATATGCTCAGTGTAGCGTGAATTCCGTGGTAAGGGAATGGGCGCTTTAGCCAGTTATGCCGCGTAGGTATGTTTGTAACTGTTTGACGGCTTCTTGCAGCCGGGCTACTACTGTGTCTATGGTGTCTGTTGTCTCGGCGACAGGGCTAATGGCCCGCTCTAACGGCGATGACTTGCCAGTGCCTTGCGACAGGGCTCTAAAGTCTAAATGTTGGCTATGCACTATTTTGGCGGCGGCTTCCAGGTGTGATATGGGGATTGCGGCGATTGCGGTACGCACGCTAGTGGCCAGCTGCTCTATCGTTTGGTTTGCTGCGGTGTTCTGGGTGTTGTCAGCAGCCTCGCTGCGCGGTGCACGAGGCTGGGCACCGTAAACTATTGCCGGTTTACCAGGGGTATATTCCCATTTTTTACTGTAGCGCATGTCAGCGGCAATATGTGGCTTGCCGTCGGTATCCGTGTATACCTCCAATGACTTTAGCCAGGTGCCTGCACGCGTACCCTGTATCTCGCGGGCTGAGATAATATGGGCTGTTTCGGCAAAGCTTGGCAGGTCGGGATGTGGGCTGGCGGCCGCCCGGCATGAATTGATGATTACCGTGCCGTCTTTGGCAGTAGTTTCTATTATCAGGCTGCCGAGCCAATTGAGTATATCCCTGGTATTTACATATTCACCGAAAGTAACTTCGCCATAGTCGCCATGGGCATCTATAAAAACATACCGTGTCGGCGGCCAGCCTGCCATATGCGCCAACCGGGCACGTACTTTCAGCTCTTGTTTCTTGTCGATTTCTACCAGAATCCCACCCACACCAATGGTTTCCAGCTCATCAATGGCACGGTGGATTTTTGGCATGCTGTTATAGACGGCCGAGCCATTGTCGTCATCGGTACCAGATATAAAGTACATGCGTTCGGTGTAAGGCTTGTCACGGTTGCGGTATTGGCTCAACAGTAGCGCTTCCGGGTAACGCCCAAAGTTGCGCATACCACGCACTCTATACAAGTAATTGCATATGCCCGGCTCCTGTATCTCCAATGCGACCATTCGTTTCAAGCAGGTTTGGATATACTCATCCATGCTTATACGTTCATCGCAATTAGCATTTTTTGGTAAGCCATACCCAATGCTCCATGCATCGGATAAATCACGCGCTGGTATGCCGGTAAGCATTTCGAAGGTCTCCAGCGCTCTACCTTCTTCGTATATATCCTCGGCCGCTGCCTGCCAGTACGGGCTTTCTGCCGCCCGGCCATCAATTTCTTGGAATAATCTGAACATTTCGGCGCGAGTTTCCGGTGCGGCATGGCCAGCTATGTAATTGAAGTGGTTAGTCACGCGCAGGATATCTGGATAGTGGTCAACTGGCCCATCGTCATCAACATCGCGGCGGTACCGTATGGTGACTGGATTTTTTTCTACTTTTGCCACTGCGTCATGTACTATTTCTGGCAGTCTTCCGGCGAGGAATTGCAAAGTGGTGCAATCCGTATGCTTCGGCAAAGTAGCAGAAGCGTCGAACAATAAGTTTACAGCGGCTTCGGCAAGTGTAGGGTCCGCCGTGTTGTTGGCGCAGTGTATGAGATCTTTTGAGAGCATCAGCAGTACCATGCTGGCCCCGGCAGATTTTATATGACTCTCCATTATAGGGTCTTTACTGGAATAGGCGGGTTTTTCACTGGTTTCAGTAGATACCATTTCCTGCAGCATAGTTATTGTTTTGTGGGCATCTGGGCCTTGTAACGTCTGGGATAGAGGTTCTCCCATCTCCATAAATAACTCTCGGGCTTCATGTCCTTGATTCGCTTGTAAGGGGCCGTCCACGGCCTGCCGCATTTGCCACACAATGTCTTGCGCTAACATAAAAGCCGGCTCTTCAGGAGAGCCGGGGGCATACTGCGCGTTACCGGATTGTTCAGCTAAAACCATAAAAAATATTTTTAATTATTATAGCAAATCATGTCTACCCCTGTTTGATCTGGTATAATAAGCAGCAAATGACCCAAGACCATATCCGTAACTTCTGTATTATTGCGCACATCGACCACGGCAAGAGCACACTGGCCGACCGCTTATTAGAAAAGACCGGTACTGTCGAAAAGCGTCTGATGAAAGAGCAGTTACTAGACCGCATGGATCTAGAACGCGAACGCGGCATTACCATCAAGCTCCAGCCAGTACGCATGGACTATAAAGGGTACCAGCTTAACCTCATCGATACCCCCGGACACGTAGACTTCAGCTATGAGGTGTCCCGCAGCCTTGAGGCCTGTGAGGGCGCTATTTTGGTCGTGGACGCTACCCAGGGTATGCAGGCTCAAACGCTTGCTAACGTATACCTGGCCATTGCCGCCGACCTTACTATCATTCCTGTCCTTAACAAAATCGACCTGCCAGCCTCTGACGTAGACCGCGTAGGCGCTGAAATTGTTAGCCTGCTGGGCTGTAAGTTCGAGGACATCCTGCAGATTTCCGCCAAGACCGGCCAGGGTGTGGATGCCGTGCTGGAGCGCGTGGTTGCCGAAGTACCCCCGCCTACTGGCGGCACGGGCGACGCCACTCGGGCACTGATTTTTGACAGCTACTACGATGACTACCGCGGCGTTATCTTATACGTGCGCGCCATGGATGGCCGTATTGGCAAGGGTGATCAAATACACATGATGGCTGCCGACGCCAATGGTATTGCCCTGGAAGTCGGCGCCTTGAAGCCCGACATGTCCGCATTGCAGGGCATCGAGACTGGCGAGATTGGCTACATTGTAACTAACCTCAAAAGCACCCGCGAGGCGCGTGTGGGTGACACGGTTACTCTTACAAAGACGCCTGCTTCACAGGCATTGCCCGGCTATCTGGATGTAAAACCGTTTGTATACGCCGGCTTTTTCCCGGACAGCAACGAACACTACCAGGAATTAAAAGATGCCATCGAAAAGCTAACCCTTAGTGATTCGGCATTGCAATACGAGCTGGAAAACTCACCAGTGCTGGGCTTTGGGGTGCGTGTGGGCTTTTTGGGACTGCTGCACATGGACATTGTGCGCGAGCGTCTGGAGCGCGAATATAACCTCGACCTCGTCGTCACCAACCCCTCTACCGACTATCAGGTAAGCCTGACCAACGGCACTGAGCTGGACATTAAAAGCGCTGCCGACTTACCCGACCCTGGTAGTATTCAGGAAATCCGCGAGCCATGGATTAAGGGCGAAATTGTTGCGCCGAAGGAATATGTCGGCGGCATCATCCAGCTGATCTCTGGTAAGCGCGGCCAGCATAAGAACCTCAGCTACATTGACGAACGCGCACTGGTAAGCTTTGAAGCGCCACTCGCCAACCTGCTGACCGACTTTTACGACCAGCTTAAAAGCCTTACCAGCGGCTACGGTTCATTTAACTACGAGCTGGATGATTACCGCGCCGAAGACTTAGTGCGTGTCGACTTTTACGTCGCTGGCGAAAAGGTGGAGTCTTTAGGTATTATGGTGCACCGTTCTGAAGCCGACCGCATCGGCCGTGAAGTGGTAGGCAAACTAAAAGAAGTTATCCCGCGCCAGCAATTCCCTGTAGCATTACAGGCGGCTATTGGCGGCCGCTTTATCGCCCGCGAAGATATCTCTGCCTTCCGTAAGGACGTAACCACCGGCCTATATGGCGGCGACGTGTCCCGCAAAAAGAAAGTCCTCGCCAAGCAGGCAAAGGGCAAGAAGCGCATGAAGCGCTTTGGCAAAGTTGATATTCCGGCTGAAGCGTTCACGGTAATGCTCAAGCGCGATTAGCGTACGCTACAATCTACATATGGATAGTACATATACGCCTGCCGCGCATGCGCTTGGACACTTGAAGCAAGTAGATTTTGTGGCTGTAGTCGGCCCGACGGCCGCTGGCAAGACGACCCTTATCCGTGAAGCAATACTGCGTGACCCCACCCTGCACCTGGTACTGAACAATACTAGCCGGGCTCGCCGCTCTGATGAGAAAGAAGGCGTGGACTACCGGTTTGAGAACCGTACAGCCATGGAGGCGCGTATTGCCAAGGGCGAATACGCCCAAGTAGCCCCGACACTGTTTGGTGACCTCTACGCAACGCTGGCCACTGATTATAGTAGTGATGGGGTGGCCGTATTGCCGGTGTTGGCTGATGCGATTCCGTCATTCCGGGCGCTGCCATTTAAAAGTATGCGCAGCTTATTTGTACTGCCGCCCGATTGGGGCACCTGGCAACACCGTGTCGGCTTGCATAATTTCCCACCAGATAAGCTAGTAAAACGCCTGGCTGAGGCGCACCATTCGCTTGCATTTGCCCTGGCCGATACTGACACCGTATTCGTAATAAGCCGGGACGGCCCGCAGGCAACAGAAGATTTTATAACATTGTCACATGGCCGCACTATTACTGGCCCATTATTGCAAGACCAGCAGGCTGCCCCGGGCATTGCCCGCGAGCTGCTGCACCGTCTAAAAGTGTAAAACAGAACTACAATATAAATTTTACAACAATTATCTCTGTAGATGGTCATTGCATATCGAGGGAACGTTGGATAGTATGCAAGCGCCTGGACGGACTGTCCAAGCCCGTGTCTCGCTCTGCACCGGCAGGCACGGGCTTGGGTAGTCCGCCAGGCGTGCGGTTACTTATCGTATAACGTAACATGTAAAGTTTTTATTTCACAGCCATTAACACTTTAAAATTTCTGGAAATGAGATATAGTAAGCACATGGAGCTAACGGGAAACCGCCCTCAAAACATATCTACGCCGCATCTAGCACGGCTTGCTGAGTTTGAGGCGGCCCTGCAGCATTATCACATTAGTGACAGCGCCCAGAAAACATTACACAGTACGCGGTTCGCTGCAATGCTTGGCCCGACATCTTCGGGCCGTAATACTATCATTGAGCGTTTAGTCGCTACCGGCAACTACCATTTCATTATTTCCGACACTACCCGCCCGCCGCGCACTAACAACGGCGTCATGGAAGAGTCTGGCGTACAGTACTGGTTTCGTGACGAGAACGACATGCTGGCCGACATCCAGGCAGGCAAATTCCTGGAGGCTGAGGTAATACACCGTCAGCAAGTTTCTGGCATCAGCATCCGCGAACTCGAAAAAGCCCAGGCCAACCACCGTATTGCTATCACCGACATCGACATCGGCGGCATCCAGAACGTCGTACACGCAAAGCCCGACACAGATATCATCCTTATCCTGCCACCATCATTTGATGAATGGCGTCGCCGTATTGAAGGCCGTGGGCATATGGGCCACGATGAATGGCGTCGCCGTGCAGAGACCGCATTGCGTATCTTTAAGGCTCCTAGCGAGCAGGATTACTTCAAGGTGGTCGTCAATGAAGACCTTGAACGTGCCGTTGCACTTGTAGACGGCATTGCCCGTACCGGCACCGTGGACGCCTCACAGCAAGAAAAAGGCCTCCGTGTAGCCAACGAACTATACGAAGCCACAAGAGCAGCTCTCACCGAATAGCCATCCGATGTATGCATACCTCTGGCACTCTTGACTAAGGAGTGCTAACACGAGTATTATGAAACTAACATGACAGATCGCCAGCAGCAAATACTACGCTCCATAGTAGAGCAGTATGCCGAAGTCGCCAGCCCAGTAGGTTCAAGCCTGCTGGCTAAAGTCTTCGGTGTTAGCAGCGCTACCATCCGGGCAGAAATGGCCGAGTTGGAACGTGGCGGGTTTATTATGCAGCCGCACACCAGTGCTGGCCGCGTCCCTACCGACAAAGGCTACCGTTTTTATGTAAACAGCCTGGCCGAAGAAAAAGAGACACTGCCAGAACGCCGCGGTGAGCGCGCGCTGACCGCCCGCGTGCAGGACGCCGGTATGCCCGAGCGTACCATCCGTAATGCCGTTGATACCTTAGTGGAGCTTACGCACAATCTAGGCCTGGCAACCATTGGCAACCAACTCTATATGAGCGGCCTGTCAAACCTCTTTGGCCAGCCGGAGTTTATGCAAGCGGGCCAGGTACAGCAAGTAGCCCGTCTGCTCGACAACTTAGAGCCATGGCTCCGTGAAGCCGCCCCTAACGAACCGCTGAATGTGTACATTGGCCGCGAAAACCCCATTGGCCGCACTGCAGGCTGCTCGCTTATTATTAGCCGGTTCCACAGCCCGTATTCAGACAATAGCTATATTGGCGTGCTCGGCCCTACCCGGCAGAACTACCGTGACGTCATGATGCTTGTGGGCCGCGCCGGACGAACACTCGAGGAGGTATTATATGAGTAAGAAACAGCCAGAACCAGCCCAGCCGCAGGATGGGCCAACAGATGACACGCGAATGCCTACAGCCAGTACTGAAGAAGCGCGTGAGGCCGTAGAGCAGCAGGTCGCCGACCTGACCGCCGCCTTACAGCGTGAACGTGCCGACGCAGTCAATTTGCGCCGCCAGCACACCGAACAGCTGGCATCTGCGTCCGCCAATGCCAAAGTGCACGTCGTACGCAAGCTCCTGCCTGTCATAGACAACTTTGAACGTGCCCTAAAGCACGTACCCGCCGACCTTGAAGGCAACGATTACATCAAAGGCATCCAGGGTATCGTAAAACAGTTCGAAAAGACACTCGCCGACCTCGGCGTGGCACGCATCAAAACAGTTGGCGAGCCATTCAACCCACACCTGCACGAAGCCATCAGCATGGAAGAGGGTGAGGGCGACCGGGAAATCGTCAGCGAAGAACTGCAGTCAGGCTATGTGCTAGGTGATGACGTGCTGCGGCACGCCATGGTCCGCGTTAAGCAGGCCTAGCCGCCTTCATCTTCCGGAGACTGCCTGGAGTACTGGCTAAGAACCAGTGTCTGCACTGCCGTTTGGTGCCCGGCGGGTGCCCACATAATTTTTGGGGCCATTCTCTGGACCGGGTACGGGATTGCGCGTTTCGGTTAGTGCTATCCGGTGGACGATGATGGGCCGGAGTACCGGCGCGGCGCCAAACTGTACCGCATCGAGCTGGTTCGTATTGCGGAAAAACGAGCGGAGTAATAGCCCGCCCACTGCCAGTGCGACACTGCCGCCGCCAATCAGTGACCATGTTTCGATTTCATTCGAATAATTATTCATGTATTCAACACCGCCAGGTATCAGGGCGAGCAGGGCAGTACCGGTGAGTAGTCCGCCTGGCACCAGGCGTCGTATTTCATTCTGCTTGTGTTTTGGTGAGAGTAAGTGCGCCGCCAGTTGCCGTGCCAGTTCCGTCTCCGTTATGGGCGTCCTGCGGGGGATGTTTACGCGGATAAGTGATGTCTCAGGGTTATGATCTATAGTGTCCGGCTGGCTTATATCGGTTCCATCGAGCAGAGGTGTTTTCGCCCGTTCCACCTGAAAGCCCGTGCCGCTGCCGATTGCCAAGGCTAGCTTGCTGGGGTCAATATCTGGGCGGTTAGCCGCTTCTACTAATTTGGCTATATTATCCAAATTGGGCTCGTAGCCCACAATGCCTTGGTCGGTGCTCGCTTCGGCTGCACGTTGTGTTACGGTGATGGGTGTGATTTCTGACATAAATGTCATACTAACACAAATTATGGGGTAATACAGTAAGCTAACCGGTGCTAGCGGTAATAATTTCTTCCAAGCAAAAGGTTTGCGGCGCCTATGCCGATTGCACTCGTGCCTAGTATTACAGCGACAGCGCCGACATCGTGGTTGATATGTTCAATGGCTGGAGACACTGCGACGCAGGCCGCGCCACCCACCAGGCTGGCGATATTATATACTTCTGGTTTAATACGTCTGCGGTATATGTCGGCAGTCACGTCAAGCAGTGAAGGCTGTTCGCGGTTTATGGGGCTATCTTCTGAAGGCGGATCAGGTACGCGGCGCATAGATAAAACACTATCACATATACGTGTATAAAAAGCAATTCTATATCAAGGGATTGCGGGCCGCAGCAATATTTTCGGCTACATAGCGTACGTGCTCTATGTCTAATTGCCCTAGGCGTACGCAGTCTTTGGGTTCGGGCTGCATGCTTGCTGCTGTCTCGCCGCCTATTTCGTGCACGGCATTGCTCAATTCGTAAAGGGCATCCGCGGCACCAGGAGTATGTCTGCGTGGCCGGACGTCGCCGGGCAGGAATTTCTCGGCACTTAATATGGGGGCGGCCAATGCCGTATCTGCCGCGCGCAGGTAGCGGCCATAAGGGGTCTGGCCATCTAGATCACGTGTCGGCAAGTCCATCATAATTGCAATCTGGTCTGCGACTATTTCGCGGCTGCTCGGCCCCATGGCCAACCGCGGCGCTAAATGGTATGCAAGGTCGTGGGCAGCAATTATCGGGTTGTCTGGTGCGGTTTTACGGCCTGTGCCGTCGGCCACTATTACGGAGTCTTCTTTTAAAAGTTGGGCACACAGAAGTTCGTCGGCTATGCCGCCCGGCACAACGGACACTTTTGGCAAGGTATGTTCAACGGGGAGCTGGCGGTTTAATGCGGCGATGCGCTTAGCAATTGTTTCTATACGCGGGAATCTCATTTCGCCCTCGCGGCCGTTAACTTCTGCAGAAATGCCTATATATCCCAAGACGGCGCTTAGTCCGGTCTCATCCTGGAACTGCTCGAGGTTTGCTATCCAGCCTAGCGGTTCGTATGGTTTCGGCGAACAGCTATTTCCAGTAACGCGCAATATGCCTTCGGGCCGTAGCTTTTTTGGCAGCCATACAGCGGTAGTCGCGCCTTTCTCGTAGTGGTAAAAGTCGGCAGTCAGGTGGCTGAAGGGGGTAAGGCGTTTCATAGTGCCATAGTATAGAACGGCATGATTATTTCCAAACACACAAACACCGGGCTAAAAATGTGGTCTAGCACTCTTGACAGTAGAGTGCCAATTTCTTATGCTAGTAGTACATTAGCACTCTAAACTGTTATTTGCTAACGGAAAGGATACAACTTTATGGGTAAGATTATTGGTATCGACCTCGGTACCACCAATTCTGCAATGGCTGTCATGCAATCTGGCAAGCCGGAAATTATCGCGAACAGCGAAGGCAACCGTACGACACCAAGTGTCGTCGCCATCAACAAGAATGGCGAGCGTCTGGTAGGGCAAGTGGCCCGCCGCCAGCAGGTTACTAACTCAAAAAATACTATTTACGAAGTGAAGCGCCTGATTGGCCGCAACTTCAACGACAAAGAAGTCCAGCGCGACCTGAAGCTGATGGGCTACGAAATCGTAAAGAGTGGACAGGCCGTAAAGGTAAAGATGGGCGACAAAGAATACAGCCCTGAAGAAATCAGCGCCATGGTGCTGGGCAAGCTGAAGGCCGACGCCGAAGCATTCCTAGGCGAACCGGTAAATGAAGCGGTCATCACCGTACCGGCCTACTTTGACGACTCGCAACGCCAGGCTACCAAAGACGCTGGCAAGATCGCTGGCCTCGAAGTAAAGCGCATTATCAACGAACCAACTGCTGCTGCATTGGCATATGGCCTGGACAAGGGCGACAAGCGTGACGAAAAGATCGCTGTATATGACCTGGGTGGCGGTACATTTGACGTCTCCATCCTGGAACTGGGCGACGGCGTATTTGAAGTAAAGGCTACCAACGGCGACACCCACCTGGGTGGTGCCGACTTTGACCGCGTTATCGTGAACTACTTCGTAGACGAGTTCAAGAAAGAGCACGGCATCGACCTTATCGACGACAAGGCTGCTATGCAGCGCCTGCGTGACGAAGCTGAAAAAGCTAAGATCGAACTGTCAACTGCGCAAGAAGTAGACGTCAACCTGCCGTTCCTGACTGCTGACGCAGACGGCCCGAAGCACTTCGAGCACAAGCTGTCCCGCGCAAAACTTGAGGATCTGGTGAGCGACCTTATTGCCAAGACCGCTGAGCCTTGCGAGAAGGCTCTTAAGGACGCCGGGCTGAGTGCATCGGAAATCGACGCTGTCGTACTGGTAGGCGGTATGACCCGCATGCCTTCTGTACAGGAAAAGGTAAAGAACATCTTCGGCAAAGACCCCATGAAGGGCGTCAACCCTGACGAAGTAGTGGCCATTGGTGCTGCTATCCAGGGCGGCGTGTTGCAAGGTGATGTCAAAGACGTATTACTGCTGGACGTAACCCCGCTATCCCTCGGCATCGAGACTATGGGCGGCGTTATGACGAAACTCATCGAGCGCAACACCACTATCCCAACTTCTAAGAGCGAAGTATTCTCTACTGCCGCCGACAACCAGTCGCAGGTGGAAGTGCACGTAGGCCAGGGTGAGCGCGAAATGATGGAAGGCAATAAGAGCCTGGGCCGCTTTATCCTGGATGGCATCCCCCCGTCACCACGCGGCGTGCCTCAGATCGAAGTTACATTCAACATCGACGCCAATGGCATCCTGAACGTTATCGCCAAAGACAAGGGTACCGGCAAGGAACAGAAGATCACCATTTCCGGCAGCGGCAGCCTGGACAAAGCCGAAGTAGAAAAAATGGCTAAGGACGCCGAAGCCCACGCCGAAGAAGACAAGAAAAAGCGCGAGACCGTAGAAGTCCGCAATATGCTGGAAAATGCCATTTACCAGGCCGAAAAGATGAAACGCGACTACAAGGATAAGTTGTCAGAAGAAGACGTAAAAACCCTTGAAGAAGCCGTTGAAGCAGGCAAAAAAGTTGCCACCGACGAAAAGGCCGACAAGGATGCATTAGAAAATGCTGCCAAAGACCTTAACGACAAGCTGATGCCTATCGGCGCCAAGATGTACGAAAACGCCAAAGAAGCTGACGCAGCCGATGACGCCGAAAAGGCCGACGGCGGCGACAAATCCGACAAAAAGAAAGACGACACCGTAGAAGGCGAAGTCGTCGACGAAAAGAAATAGCTAGAAACAGCAAAGTCCTGGACGGTAGGGCTAGGAGCGGGGATAATAGCAAGTAATGTTTGGCAAAAAGAAGCTTACCTCAGATACGTTACCAGTTACGGTTCATTCTATACGGAGTGCTGTCGCCTTTGATGGTGCTGTAAAATTGTGGACCACTAACCAGCGTAACGTATACTCGGATGCCCAAAGCCAAAAAGAAGTACTGCACTTTACTATCCCCCAGCCGCACGCCACTATGTGGGTGCAACGCGACGCTGGCCGGCAAGATTGCTTTGAAGTGATCGTGTGCTGGCCAGCCGAGCGCGGCAAGCCACAACTGACAGACGTATATGTGATATTGCCCGGCCCCGAACAGACCGGTGACGACAGCTATATACGGCAAATATTGGATGGCCTGCTGACCGCGCCGTCCACTGTCCCCGTAAACCAGATGATTGAGAGTAAGTAAACTATGGCCAAGCGAGATTATTACGAAGTATTAGGTGTGGGCAAAAATGCCAGTGCGGACGAAATTAAAAAAGCGTTCCGCCGTTTGGCCGTGCAGCACCACCCGGACAAAGAAGGTGGCTCTGAAGACAAATTTAAAGAGATCAACGAAGCGTATGAAGTCCTGAAAGATTCCAGCAAACGCCAACGGTACGACCAGTTCGGCCATGCTGGCGTGGGTGGTGCGGCCGGTGGCGGTGGCAGCCCATTCGGTGGCGGTTATGGCGGCCAGAATGGTAACTTCGACTTTGGCGACATAGGCCTTGGTGACATCTTTGAAAACATCTTTGGTGGCGGCGGCTTTGGCGGCCAGCGCCAGCAGCAGCGTGAAGCCCGCGGCCGTGACGTAGAAGTGCGGGTAGAGATATCGTTCGAAGAAGCGATATTTGGCACTAATAAGGACATCGGGCTGAACCTCGACGATACCTGCGAACACTGCAAAGGCAAGACCGCCGAGCCTGGCTACGAACTAAAGACCTGTAGTACGTGTAAGGGCCAAGGCCAGGTAGTGAGTGTTACGCGCACCATATTCGGTAATATCCAGCAGGCGTCTATCTGTCCTACCTGTAAAGGCCGCGGCAAGATCCCCGAAAAGGCCTGTACTGCCTGTCACGGCAGTGGCGTCCAAAAGCACACCCAGACCATTACACTCAAGATTCCAGCTGGCATCGACGATGGCGCGGTCATACGCCTGCGCGAGCATGGCGAGGCAATTGCCAATGGCCCGAAAGGTGACCTCTACGTAAACGTCCGCGTTAAAGCCCACAAGAAATTCACCCGCGAAGGCGATCTTATCCTCAGCAGTGAACATATTGATATGATTGACGCCTCCCTGGGTACGGTTATCGACGTGGACACCGTAGACGGCCCGGTAAAGATGAAAATCCCAGCTGGTGTCCAAAGCGGTACCGACTTCAAGCTGTCCGGCCACGGCGTGCCGCATATGCGCAGCGAAACACGCGGCGCCCATATTGTCACTGTCATCGTAGACACCCCTACCAAACTTAGTAAGCAGCAAAAAGAACTGCTGGAAGCCTTCAAAGACAAGAAAAGGCACCACGGCCTGTTTGGCTTGTAGTATTGCCGTCCAACCTGTACAAGATTACCTTTTTTGTATACCATAAAAGTAAGATGAAGCATATGCGTCATAAGGACGAAGGGTTTATCCCATTACTGATATGCGTGTTCCTGATGGTGGTAGGGCTGGCGGTACTTGCGTATGTGCGGGTGGCCGGCGCGCAGTAAAAGTGTGTATAGTAGCTTAGAGGGTCTTGATGTACCAAGCAATAGGGCTATTGCTTATTTATGCGTTTTATGTTATAAATAAACACTGATACCAAGACACTATGACATACACCACACCAACACAGATTACTAGTATTATCGGACGGAATGCCCTCATTACGGTGGGTGGCTGCAAGGGTATACCGGCAAAGGTTGATACTGGGGCCGACTCCAGTTCTATTTGGGCTACGGACATCCGTGAAGAGCGCGGCTCGCTGTATTTTAAACTGTTTTGTGACGCAATCAGCTTTTACACAGGCGATGAAATCATCGTCGAAGCCGGCACATTTGAGCTAGTGCGTATCGCCAGCTCAACCGGTGACCGCCAGGAGCGTTACGCCGTCAGTCTGCCTGTAACAGTGGATGGCAAGCACATGGAAGTACGATTTACCCTTGCAGACCGAAGTACAATGGCATATCCTGTGTTGCTTGGCCGGAGTTTTTTGGAAGGCCAGTTTTTGGTGGATGTGAGCCGGGAAATACCCGCTGAAATCGAAGAATCGTTAGTAACGCAGAAATACGCCCGAACGCAGCACATAAGCTTGCATGAAGGAAATAAGGAGTAGTTCATGAACATTGTAATTTTATCCAAAGGTCCAGGCAACTACACCACGCGCCGTCTGAAGGAAGAGGCCGAGCGCCGTGGCCATGATGTACGCGTCGTGAATTACGCACAGTGTTACATGACTATCGAAAAGGGTAACCCAGTCGTATATTACGAAGGTGAAGCCCTGAGCAACGTGGATGCTATCATCCCCCGCATTGCCCAAAGCTACACTAAGTATGGTACGGCGGTAGTGCGCCAGTTTGAGATGCAGGACATCTTTACCGTGGCAAAGTCTATTGCCATCAACCGTTCACGTGACAAGCTGCGTGCCTACCAGCTGCTGGCAAAGGCCGGCGTCGGTATCCCTAAGACAGTGTTCGCCCGCGAAACCGCCGACTTCCAACAAGTGATTGAAATGGCCGGGGGTGCCCCATTAATCGTAAAGGTTGCCCGAGGCACCCATGGTAACGGCGTAGTACTTGCTGAAACAGCCAAGGCTGCACAGGCGGTAATGCAGGCCTTCTTTGTTGAAGGCGTGAACTTCCTGGTACAGGAATTCGTAAAAGAATCTGCCGGTACCGACGTGCGTGCCATCGTAGTTGGCAACCGCGTGGTGTGCGGCTTTATGCGACAAAGCCTGGATGATGACTTCCGTTCTAATACCCACCAGGGTGGCACCGGCCTGGCTACTCGCTTAAGTACCGAAGAAGAACGTACTGCCGTGAAGGCAGCAAAGGCTATGGGATTGCCGGTTTGCGCAGTAGACATGATGCGCTCGTCACGCGGGCCGCTAGTACTGGAAGTAAACTCTTCTGGTAGTATCCGCACCCCTGAACTTTTGACGAAGTACAATATTGCCGAAAAGATAATCGAGTACATTGAACAAAATGCTAAGCAGCGCCACCGCAAAGACCGTGTGGGCGCGTAAGCTCCGCGCAATTGACGGCTGGTTTTCACCGGTACTATTACTGCCGGGTGCGGCGCTGCTAATGCTGCTAGTGTATGCCGCGACCCGTACCACATATTGGAATGTTGATCTGCACGGCGCGCAGTATAAGCTTGCCGTAGCAAGCTCGCCTACCGCCCAGCAAAAGGGGTTAGGCAGCAGGACACGGTTAGCGGCAACCGAGGGTATGGTATTTGTATTTCCGAATGCTGATAAACGGTGTTTTTGGATGAAAGACATGCATTTCTCACTGGACATACTGTGGGCCGACGGGGCACACAAGGTAGTACGTATAGAGCATAATGTATCACCGGCGACCTATCCCAAAGATTTCTGTGCCAGTAACGCTATGTATGTGTTTGAACTGCCTTCTGGTACCACAGACAGACAACATATACATGTAGGTGACCAGCTCAAGTTTTAAACTGCTCATGCTATTATAAAGAGGCAATGTCAAACGATATTATCCTCCTTGTAGCTTTGGCCGTCCCGGCCTTGGCGCTGGTAGTGTTACGTGCTAACGCAGCTATGGTATTCCTGAGCTTATGCTTGGGGGCTGTGCTGGTAGAACACGTGGTGCCGTCTGCCTATGAGCTGATGCAGATCGTGTCGCGTAATGCGGGCGAGGTAAGCAAGAGTACACTTGCTATTGTCCTGTTACTGGCACCGGCGGTCGTGACGAGTATTGTCACGATGCTGAGTATCCACGGGCGCATCCGCGCATTTGTAAATATACTGCCAGCCATCGCGGCAGCGATGCTGGCCGTTTTGTTGTGCGTGTCGTCATTGCCAAAAGACATGACGAATCATTTCCAGCAGGCACAGGCATGGCACATACTGTCAAATTCGGAAGCGCTGGTGGTGGGCGGCGGTGCACTTATAAGCCTATTCTTTTTATGGTCGCAGCGCCGTAACTTCCAGCAGTACCATGATAAAAAACATCATTAGAGTGTTTTTTGTTATAATCCTCTGAATGAGTGAGAGCGTGCCTTCGGGCGACGGTGATAACGTACCTGCAGAACTGTGGCGTGCTTTAGGGCATATTGACGAGGAGAGGCTTGCAGCTGCGAACGAGCTTATTGGTAGGGCAGCAGATATCGTAGCTGATGCGCTCGCCGGGTCTGCTACTGAACAGACAGACGAACTTAAAGACACACTGGGTGACGCGCATGACCATGGCGTAGACGCTATGCGGATGCTAGGCCAGGGTAGGGAAAAAATTACCGGATATATAGCAGATTTGGCAGCCGGCAGAGCAGCCACACCTGCCCGTAAAAATACGGCTTCCACAAAAACTGCCGCTGAATCAGTGCCTGGCTCTCAAAAACCTAAGCCTGAAAAACCTGCCGTTGACACGACTTACATCGACCGGACATACAAGAATATTGAGAAGGAAGTCGCCGAGACGTGGCGCAAAATGCAGGCTGGCGAAGAAGTGGACGAGCAGGTAGCTGAGAGTATGCCAAGTAGTATATACGCCTTGCTGCAGCATGCATTAAGCGCTGGAGACATACCGAAGGCGGAATCGTATCTGGCAATAATGCGGGGCCTGAAGAGAAAGTATGATTTTGCCGCGGCATGTTATGCAATTGGTACGGAAAACGCTTTCAAAGTGCTGCGTGAAGAAATGGCAGCCGACCAGCAGCAGCGCGTTAAAGAGTATGTGCGTATCATGGAAGAAGAGCCGGCAAAAGGTCTTCTAGGGCTGTTGACTAAAGGCTTGCCCGACCTTATGAAGTCGGTCATTATTGAATGCCGTAACCGTGGTATTTCTGCAGACGTATGGATAAATAGGTATTCGATAAATAATGACGAAAAGTGGGTGCGGCGCTGGCAATACTATCAGCCGGTATCCGAGCATTTTACGGCACTGAGCGCTACGCCTGTAGGAGACCAGCAGGGCGTGGAAAAACTAGCCGATGATTATCTGGCAGACGAAACGCAGGAAGGGCATGTTGTACATGCTCAGCTGCGAGGGGTAATCAAGCATATAAAAGATCCAGGCTTGAAAGAGCGCCTGCTGCGCAGGTATATGGCAGAGGAGCGTGGCGCATTATATGACGTGCAAGCCTTGTACGACCACCGGAGTGTGGGAATGCACATGCTGGGCCAGCCTTCATGCACTGCTGAAATGGTAGACGATTTTACTTTGTCGATAGACCGGATTTTGGCGGACATGGTCCAGACTGGTGAGTATAGCGAGATGAAAGCAAAAATGTTCAAACTCGAATGGCAGCTGCATGTAGCGCACACATACAGCCGGAAGCCGCCTGCCGAAACTGTGCAATTAGTGGAGTCCAAGATTAAGGCAATCCTAGACAGCGATATGCCAGCGAATGTTAGGGTTGGTAAGACTGATATTGGTGAGGATATTAAGAACCTGATCACGAAGCGGTCGGCAGTAAACGCTGTGGGCGCGATAATGGTCCAATTAGCGAAACAATGCGCTATTCAAGGAGATTTCGCATCTGCAGCTGCGTATGCGGCAGTCGCAGACCGGCATTTGTATGCTGGAGCTGGAACTAAAGTTTGTTTATATAGCGTGTATAATAGTGAAGACCTAAAGTATTTTCAGCCCGATGACCTTGAGGCTATGATGAGTGATGTAAAAGCGCGCCAAATAAAATTAGCTGACGCATTGGCGTCAGGGGACACAGGCGTTTTAGCGGCAGAAGTCCGAGCGGCTATCAGTAGCCCTAAACCAGAAGGATATGAAGATAAGAACGTAGACACCTTTGTGGTCGCCGCCCTAGACCGTTTAGTTGCCGCCGACCCTAAGCAGGGTATGGCGCTCGCAAAGGCTGCGATGGAGCGGCTACGCAATTATGAAATTTCAGGTGACTATTGGGAACTATCCCGCATACTGATAGAAAATGGCGATACAGGCGAAATTGTGGCTGCGTATAATTTGATCGAGCGTTCCTTCAAAGATAAACCAGCGTCAATGATAGGCGCCAGGCTGTGGCTGATCAGCACGGCCCAGAAGGCCGGGCGGGCGAAGGGGAATTGACTTTTAGCTTAAAATTTAAGATAATAACCCCTGTTAGCCCTGTTTTGTAGCATGCACAGTGGAGCACGTTTAATAACGACGCTTCGCTCAACGTCTACAAAGCTGTCCCCGGACAGTTTTGGGCCCATAGCTCAGTAGGTTAGAGCAGTGGCCTTTTAAGCCACGTGTCCTGGGTTCGAATCCCAGTGGGCCCTCCAAAGAAAAAGTCTCAGCACCAGCTGGGGCTTTTTCTTTGGTTTGTCCAATGGGGTTAACGGACGGTTCGTCGTAGCGGCCAGCAGTGCTGGCCGCGGAGAAGCGACGAGCACCAGCGAGGGAAGCGCTATCCCAGTGGGCCCTCCAAGCATAAGCAGTATAAAAAGACTTCTCACCGGAGAGGTCTTTTTTGTTATGATTACTGCATGACTGAAGAACAGAAGTGGCTATCGCGGAGATACCTGTTATACCGTGTATTTTCCAATATGTTTTTCTTTAGTGCGGTCTGGCTGTATTTCTACCGCCTATTCATCACCGACCAACAGGTCGGGTTATTGGACGGTATGGCTTTTGCTATAGGGCTACTAGCTGAAGTGCCGTCGGGTGCGCTTGCTGACAAGTTTGGCCGCGATAAAATGATTCGTATCGGCCAATTATTGATAGCTGGTGGTATACTCGTTCAGGCACTGAATAGTAGTTTTATGCCATTCTTTGTGGGGCAGGCAATAATGATGGTAGGTTTTTCGTTAATATCGGGTGCGGACGAGGCGCTGTTTTTTGAGAAACTTGGTTTTAAGCGTGATTCAAAGCATTGGCGTAAGTTAATGACACGTGGTTCTCAGGTAGCTGTTGCTGCGGGGCTTATTGCTACTGCTGTAGGCGGCTGGCTACACACCATAAATCCGCGTGTTCCCTGGATACTTACGGCGGGCGCCTTTATTATAGCGACGTGTCTTATCTGGTCAGTAAAAGATACCCGGCAGAGAGAAACACGAGGTACGTTCATGAAAGAAATGAAAGACCATTTGCTCGATATTAAAATCGGTTTTGCACAGTTTCGGTTACCGAAACTTAGCCCGTATGTGCCGCTTATAATAACGGTTCAAGGACTGTTTTATGCCACCGGTTATGGGTTGCTCCGTATCGTACTGCTGGATCGTTTTACTTTTAGCCCGTTATGGGGGGCGGTTGTTGTTGCTGTCTGCGGCGCAGTTACTGTCGGCGTCTTAGCTCTGGTTCATAAGTATGCCGATAGGTTGAGTGAGAAGCGTATCCTGGCTCTTACTGCATTATCGGCTGCAAGCGCCCTGCTGCTTTCGCTTGCAAATATTGGATGGTGGGGCTTCGCGGTCATATTGACACTGTACGTCGGTGAATATGTACTACAGCCATTCATGAGCGAAATACTAAACAACCATGCGCCTGAAAGGCATCGTGCAACAGTACTATCGGTGGCTTCGTTTTTGCGTATGCTGCCGTATGTATTGCTTGCACCACTTATCGGCTTCCTGAATACCAACGGTCAGCTGCACTATTTTTTAATTGTTTGGGCGACGTTGATTGGCCTGGCTGTTGTACTGTATCTATCCTACATACGACGTGACCTAATAGTTGAGGTCAAAAACCCGGTTAAAACAGACCCCATTATCTAGGTGAGAGGCCTGCTGTAGTATTTTTTATAATACCTACAGGGAATATAGCTCCTTCTTACCCCGTCGTTTATCGAGCTTATACTGCACATACCTTGCATCTAGTAGCAACCTCCACCGCATCAGCTCATCCGCCAAAATATATAACCTACTTCCTCGGTGGCCCTCCAAGCATAAGCAGTATAAAAGATCTTTCAACAGAGAGGTCTTTTTATTTGCTATGATTTATCCATGAGCGATGTATCGATAATCACCTTTCATCTTCCTGCTAGGCTGCCGAGGATGTCTGACATTGCATATACAGCCCTTCAGCTGGCTGCGCTTTCATCGCGCCTAGCTCTTGAGGACCGTACACTGGTGAATCATATAACAGGGCGACCTGAAAATGTCGCTGAACATTCAAATATGCTTGCCATTGTCGCACCTGGAATTGCCGAAATGTATTATCCTCAGCTCGATGCAAACCTGATAAGTCGTTTTGCGTCCATACATGATGCCGTAGAAGCATATGTGGGTGATACGGCGACACACAATATCACTGACGAAGGTCTGAAAGAGAAAGCGACAAGAGAAGCGGAGGGGCTGGAACGTTTCAGGAAAGATTTTGCCGCGATGCCAGGCGTCGTGAAGATCATTGAACAGTACGAAGCTCAGGAGATTAAGGAAGCTCGTTTTGTGCGTATCGTAGATAAATGGATGCCGATTTTAGTACATTTTGGAGATAAAGGTCAGACGGTTCGCTCCTATACGGCTGCTGATCGTCTTGTCGAAGATTTTTCACCCCATGTACGGCGATTAAAGAAGCAATTTCCTGATTTCCCTGAGCTAGTTTCTGTCCGGGAAGAGTTGACTGAGCTTGTTGCCAGGCATCTGTTTTAGGGTGAGATCATTAATCGTAATCCCTAGGGGAATATAACTCTTTCCGCTGCCGCTTATTGAGTTGTGTTGTACAAACCTGATATCTGGCAGACTCCCCGTTCGCTAGTCCATCGATAACTACCAGGTGTGTTTACAGTAGTGCCTTATTTTATCATTTCTAGGCTGGCCTTGGACGTGCTATCGTTAACGTATGAATGAAAATAACACAACTTCTACTGCCCCCACGATTTGGCCGGGCGCGTTCGGTATATTTAAGCCTTCCCGTGAGGCCGTACGTTATAATTTTGGCACTATCCTACTGCTGACGTTGCTGGTTATTGTTTCCAGTGTGGTGGTTGGCATAATAGTAGAGTCACTTTTTGGCAAAAGGTTTGCCGACACGTTCGGCCAGATCATATCGTATGCAGTGAGTATCTATTTTACGGTGGCGCTCACGTACGCTTATCTTTCCAGTGTCCGGCGCAAAAAGGTGGAATTGGCGGCATCATTTAAGGTTGTGCCGCGGTTGTTTTGGAGAATGTTCTTCCTGAATGTAGTAACGATGCTGGCTGTTATTGGCGGTTTTATCTTGCTGGTCGTCCCCGGCATTATAATCGCTATGCGCTTGTCGCTTGCGTCGTATTATTTGGTTGATAAAGACATGGGCGTCATGGAGGCGTACAAAGCAAGCTGGCATGGCACGAAGGGCCATTTAGGCAAGCTCTGGGGTATGTTTGGCGTGTGTTTACTGATGTTGCTGCCCGTATTGACCATTATCGGCATCCTGGCCACTGTCTATCTAGTATTTATGTATGGTGCTGCGGTTGCGCTTCTGTATCTGCATGTAACAAATAAAACTACAGTCCAGCAGTAGTATGCCCGACAAGACGCCAACAAGCGTGCCGTTGCAACCCAGAGCATAAGCTTCTATACTTCGCAATATGGGATTAACACTAGAGCAAATACAAGAGAACTGTAAAAAAGCCCGTGAAAGCATGGCCCGCGCCCGCGCCGGGCACTATGCATTTGGCGCATTTAACCTGGATGACGAAGCTACGTTGAAGGCGGTAGTACTGGCTGCCGCGGCCAGTAAGGCACCCGTTTTGGTAGAGGTTAGCCAAGGTGAGGTCGACACTATCGGCCTCGATAACGTGCGTGACATGGTGGACAACTTCAAAGAGCAGTACGGCGTAGAAATATACGTTAACCTCGACCACTCCCCCAGCGTGGAAGCTGCCAAGCAGGGCATTGAGGCCGGCTTTGAATTTATCCATATTGATGTATCACAGGCCAACCACGATGCCAGTGACGAAGAAATCATTGCTGCAACAAAAGAGGTTGTAGGGTATGCCCGCAAGACCGGCGCATTGGTAGAGTCTGAGCCGCATTATTTTGGCGGCAGTTCCAATCTGCATACTGAGGCTATCGATTACGAAGAGATCAAAAAGACGTTTAGTACGCCGGAAGGCGCCGGCGCTTTTGTAGGGGCGACCGGTATTGATACGTTTGCTGCGGCTGTTGGTAACTTGCATGGGAAATACCCGGTACCAAAGGAACTCGACCTGGCGCTATTGCAACAGATCCGCGACGCCATCGATTGTAACATCAGCCTGCACGGCGGCAGTGGTACGCCGGGCCATTATTTTGAGGACGCAGTGAAAATCGGTGTTACGAAGATTAATATCAATTCGGACATGCGCATTGCATACCGCGAATCACTTGTAAAAGCACTACAGGAAAATCCGGACGAATATTCCGTGGCGAAGCTTGTCGACAAATATGTCGTTGTTGCCGTGCAAGAAGTGGTAGCTAGTAAACTGGCGGCATTTAACTCTGCCGGCAAAGCCCGGGCATAGAGTGCCGCAAAGCAGAGTGCCCAGTAATCCTGTATAATGAAACTAAACTTAAGTGGTGGTTCTAATGACTAGTGTAAAGACGTTCAGAATAATAGTTACGGGTATTATCGGGGGAGCTATCATTTTGGCTGCATTATGGTTGCTGCTGCCCACTTTTCAGCCAGATGAAGAAACGGCATTGCTTTCGTCTACGCTCGGCGCGCCATTGACCCTTATGGATGCAGTCATTGCTATGGGTGGCGCAATCCTGTTTTTGCGCGCAATTCATAATTTCCGCCAGGCATTGCGCCCGGCCTATCAGCTTATAGCATATGCGCAGCTGTGCGTTGGTGTAGGTGCGCTGCTGTTCCCGTATATTGAGTACTACAGCCTCTGGGATAACGTGTGGCTCAATATGGCAACGTACCTTGGTTATCTGTTTGGCAGCGTCCTTGCATATCTTGGCGCTCGGAAGTTTTACCAGTCATTAGAGTTGCCTCGCAGCAAGCTGACATCCTTATTTATTGTCGGCGGTTCGGTGGTAGCCATATGGCTGCTGCACGCGTTTATGCCGCATGCCGATTCATGGGGTGTTGTCGGGTTTAGTGAGTTGCAGTATGACTTATTTGAATTTGTCCCGACAGTGCCGGTTATTATGTATGCGGTTGCCCTCTATCTGACGCTGCACATGAAACGCCAGGTAGGCGGTGAGTACCAGGCGGCATTTGGCTGGCTGACAGTGGGCTTGGGTTTAGTGTGGTTTTCGGCGGCAGGCGTTGCAGTCATGGAGGTCATTGGCTTCGAAAACTGGTATTTCATTAGCCGGGCGTATGCGTTGCCAAGCATACTCGGTGACCTCGCTTTGTTATTGGCTGCGTACCATTTCAACATTGTTGGTTTGCCAAGCGAGGGCAGTATCCTGCGTGCAATCTTTAAAGGCCGCCAGCGGAACGTATCGTCACTGGAAATTGTAATGTATACGGCTCGCCTGGTAGCGAAACCTGAGAAAATTGATGAGCAGATAGACCGTGTACGCAGCATTACTGCACGTGCAGTACCCGGTGAAGCGTTGCAATTATCTGCCGAAGACCAGCAAGTCTTACGGGAGGTATACCTGGCCTTAGAGGCGTACCTTACCAGTGGCCAGGACCTCAAGACATATACGCGGGAAGATGTGCGCAAGGCTGTTGCGCGCCACCTGAGGCTGCGTGATGAGACAGTGGGCAATACGTTTTGGGGTTCCCTTACGACATAGGCCATATATCTACTATGCCCGTACGGTGCAGATAGTACCTATCTAGGACGAATTACTGGTATGCTCGCGTCGTGCGCATACCTAAGCCGATATATATTAGACGTCCATTGCTGGTGATAGCCGGTTGCCTGGCATTGTTTGCCGGTGCAGGTCTGGCGTATACATGGCAGCTGTCTGATTTTCGTTGGGTATGGGGTGCGGTGGCGTGTGGTGTGTTTGGGCTGCGGAAACAGTCAGTGTACTCGCTGCTATGCATGGTTGTGTTGTGTTTTAGCTTTGGCTGGTGGCGCGGCTCGCATATGATGCTGGCTATGGCGCCGTACCGTACGTATGCCCGGCAGCAAGTGATGCTGATAGGCACCGCAACAGAGGACGCCGTGTATGGCAAAGGTTCGCAATTAACATTTGGGCTGGACCATATACGTCTGCTGTCCCCGGTGCATCAGGAGCTGCCAGCCCAGGTGATGGCCGGCGGTTTTGGCGTGACGGCGGTTTTCCGCGGTGACCGTATACAGATAGCAGGCAAATTGTATCCTACGCGCGGCAACTCAGTCGCTACGATAAGCTACGGTGAACTGCGTGTCGTATCCCGGGGTACATCGCCTATTGACGCCTTTCGCCGCAAGTTTGGGGCGGGCTTGCAATCTGCTTTGCCTGAACCAGGGGCTTCATTCGGGCTGGGGATATTAATTGGACAACGTAGCACGCTGCCCGCCGATATTGCTGCTACACTTACAGCCGTAGGGCTTACGCATATCATTGCGGTGTCGGGTTATAACCTGACAATTATCGTAGAGGCGGTGCGGCGTTTGCTGGGCGGCCGCAGCAAGTACCAGATGGTTACCGTGTGCGTACTATTGGTCGGCGTGTTTTTGCTGATAACAGGCAATGCACCCAGTATTGTCCGTGCGAGCATAATTAGCATGTTAAGTATTACGGCATGGTATTTTGGCCGTACTATAAAGCCTTTAGTATTACTGCTGACCGCCGGGGCAATAACGGTAGCTGTCAATCCGGTGTACATATGGGGTAATGTCAGCTGGTATCTGTCTTTCCTGGCGTTTTTTGGCGTAGTAGTGCTGGCGCCCAAGGTATTTGATCGGATATATAAAGGACGTCAGCCACCCCTCGTTCCGCAGGTGTTGCTGGAGAGCTTGTGCGCTGAAATTATGACGTTGCCATACGTGCTGTATATATTTGGGCAGATGTCGCACGTGTCACTATTAGCCAACCTGCTGGTGGCGGTAGTCGTGCCTATCGCAATGCTACTGTGCACGGTTGCAGGGGCTGCGGGGATGCTGGTGCCGTACATCGCTGGCTGGTTTTCGTGGCCGGCCCGCTGGATACTGACGTACATGCTGGATATGTCCCAGCTACTGGCACGCATACCGAATGCGTTCGTTTCCGGGATCGGATTTTCTTTTTGGCATATGCTGGCCTGCTATGGAATTACCGGCATACTACTGGCCCTGATGCACTATAAGAACAGGGAGAAACATGGTATACTAACAGATGAGAATAGTAGTAAGTTAGCGGAGAGGAAAACGCCCATGTCAGGACATTCAAAGTGGTCTACCATCAAGCGTGAAAAAGGCGCAAAAGATGCAGCACGCGGTGCAGTATTCACTAAAATAGGCGCTGCAATCGCCCTTGCGGCCCGTAGCGGCACCGACCCTAACACTAACTTTTCACTGCGTCTGGCAATAGACAAGGCCAAGGCCGCTAATATGCCACTAGCCAACATCGAACGCGCCATCCAGCGCGTCGCTGACAAAAATGCTGCACAGCTCCAGGAGATTACTTATGAAGGCTATGGCCCCGGCGGTGTAGCAATCCTGGTAGAAGTAGCTACTGATAATATCAACCGTACATACCCTGAAGTGCGTCTGGCCTTTTCTAAACACGGCGGCAACATTGCCGAAAAAGGTGCCGTGGCATTTCAGTTTGACCGCAAAGGCATGGTTCGTGTGGCGGGCAGTGGTGATGACCTGATGCTCCAGGCGCTCGACGCTGGCGCAGAAGACGTACAGGAAGACGGCGATACGTCTGTCATCTACACCGAACCTACGCAGCTGGCCAAGGTCCGGGACGCATTGCGCGGACAAGGCGTGGAAGTTAAAGAGGCAGAGCTTACCTACGTACCGAACACTACGGTTGAGATTACCGCTAAAGATACCGCTGGCAAGATCATGCGCCTAATGGACGCCCTTGAAGACATCGACGACGTAACCAACACGCACGTCAACTTCGATATTGCCGAAGAAGCATTGTAATGCGTATCCTGGGTATCGACCCCGGTACCGGCATCCTAGGCTTTGGTGTGATTGAAGCCAATAAAGGTAAAGCAGAGCTGGTGGACGCTGGTGTTATCCGTACCCCCGTTAAGGAAGACGACGCCGTGCGGCTACTGACTATATACGAAGAGCTAACCGATATTATCGCCCATAACAAGCCGCAGGTAATGTCTGTAGAGAAACTGTTTTTTGCCCGCAACGTTACTACTGCAATGACGGTGGCACAGGCACGGGGCGTGGTGCTGCTGTGTGGTAAGCAGGCTGGCCTAGAGCTGTTTGAATACACGCCTATGCAGATAAAACAGTCAGTGACAGGCTACGGCAAAGCCGACAAAAAACAGATGCAGGAAATGGTGCGTATTTTGCTAAAACTGAAAGAAGTACCAAAGCCTGATGACGCCGCTGACGCGCTAGCCGCGGCGCTTACGCAGGCGAGTGCAATGAAGTACTAGCTAAGCCGGATAGCATGCATTTTTTCAAGCCATGGGCGGTATATCTGGTATAAGCCGTATACTGTGTCATAATAGTATGCATGATTGCAACACTGAGGGGCGTGGTGGACGAAAAGACTATTGATATGGTCGTGCTCGATGTAAACGGCGTAGGCTATGGACTGCTTGTGGCCAACGAAGACTACGGCCGTCTGCCTGTCGGTGAGTTGGTGAAAGTATATATCTACGAACATATCCGCGAAGTATCTTATGACCTGTTTGGGTTTGTGCATATTGATACAAAGCGGCTCTTCCAGCAACTTTTGGATGTAAATGGCGTCGGCCCCAAGATGGCCCTCAACGTGCTGAATATTGGCTCAGCGAACGATGTGCGTTCGTATATTGCCGGTGGTGACGTAAAGTCTATCCAAAAGGCGAACGGTGTGGGTAAGCGTGTTGCTGAACGGATCGTGGTAGAGCTGAAAGATAAAGTCGGTCTGGAGGGTGTGGATTTGTCCACGACTGGCTTATTGCAGCCCTCGGCAACTATTTTACGCGATGAGGCCACTGAAGCACTGGTATCATTAGGCTATTCTCCGCAAGATGCAGCCAATGCGTTGGCGGATGTTGCGGCTGATTTGCCGACTGAAGAACGTATCAAGCAAGCGTTGCGGCACAAACCGTAATAGCGTGCATAGCAGAGGAAGACAATGAGCGTAGAACGGATTGTAAATACCGGCATTGGTGACGACGACCAGGACGAGCAGGAGCTGGAAGTAACGCTGCGTCCCAAGGACTTTGCGAGCTATATCGGCCAGGAACGGCTGAAGCAGAACCTGAAGCTGGCGATTGACGCCGCCCGTAAGCGCGGTGAGCCGCTCGACCATGTATTGCTGTACGGCCCGCCAGGATTAGGTAAGACTACTATGGCTAGTGTGATCGCCAACGAAATGGGTGCCCAGATACGCATCACTTCAGGCCCGGCCATCGAACGTGCCGGTGACTTGGCCAGCCTTCTTACGAACCTGAATGACGGCGACATATTATTTATCGATGAAATCCACCGGCTGAACCGCAGCGTCGAAGAGGTCCTGTATTCGGCTATGGAAGACTACAAGCTGGACATTATGTTAGGGAAGGGCCCGAGCGCACGGTCATTACGTTTGGACCTGCCGAAGTTTACCCTGATAGGCGCCACGACCCGTACAGGCAACTTGGCCGCACCGTTACGTGACCGTTTCGGCCTTATCCATCGTTTAGAATTTTACAAGCCGGAAGAGATCCGCCAGATTATCGAACGCGCTGCTGATATCCTGCAAGTGCGCATTAACCAGCAGGCCGCCACCGAGCTGGCTCACCGGGCACGGCTGACACCCCGTATCGCTAATCGCCTCTTGAAGCGTGTCCGGGATTATGCAGATGTAAATGGCGACGGGATTATCGATATGCATATTAGTGGCAAGGCGCTGCAGTTGCTGGAAATCGACGAGTTAGGCCTGGACCCAGCTGACCGTATGCTATTACTGGCTATCATTGATAACTATAAAGGCGGGCCGGTAGGCGTAGAGACATTGGCTGCGCTGACCGCAGAAGAACGCAGTACTATCGAAGATTTTTATGAGCCATACCTGATGCAAATCGGCCTTTTAGAGCGTACGCCCCGTGGCCGCAAGGTAACATACAAGACGTACCAGCATCTCAACCGCACGCCCCATCCTGATGCCGGGCCAATTACCGGCGCCTAGGTGTTATAATATAGCCCATGAGTCCTCACGAACAACACGGTTCCCCACAGCAGGGGCAACCTCAGCATGTACAAACTGGCCAGCCGCAGCCTGTAGCCTATGATGCCCAAGGCCGCCCATTATATGCCGCCCCTGGCACTGAGCAACCAAACCTGGTATATATGGCGAAGCCCATTGACCCCATCCAACAGCCCATATCTCCACGTATCATGGAGAAGCACCAGGAGTCACTGCGCCTGTACCCATTTCTCAACCTCAGTAAGGGTGAGTACGTCATCAGCGCCGTTCGCCGCCACCCTATCGGGCTGCTGAGCATATGGTTTTTTGCCATATTGCTGGTATTCGCCATGGTGGCGTTGTTTGCTGCCCTCTTCGTAGGTGAAAACAGCGCCGCCCAGACAACCTTCCAAAATGGTGATGCCTCTACCGTCGCCGCTGCTGTCGGCCTTGGATTTTTAAGTGTGCTGATTGTGGGTGGAGCTATGATTGCCTCGTACGTCTACAACCAAAACAAATTCTTCCTGACAAATGAAAGTGTCATCCAGGAAATTCAGACTTCACTATTTTCGAAGCATGAGCAAACGGTAAGCTTGGCCAACATCGAAGACGCTAGCTTCCAGCAGAACGGCATCATCCCGTCACTATTTAATTACGCCACTATCCGTCTATCTACCGAAGGTGACGAAACCACATACCGTTTTAGCTATGTATCAAACCCTAAGAAGCAGATTGCTACACTGAACAACGCTGTTGAGGCATTCAAAAACGGCCGTCCAGTCGATCCTGACGAATCGTAAGTATATCTAAATTCGGAAAGTAAAAAGCGGCCTAGTTAAGGCTGCTTTTTACGTATTTTTCGCCGCCTTCAAGGGTAGCAGTGAGGGTGTAGTGGCCGCAGTCGGCTTTGATGTTGTCACAGGTACTGCCATCTGAGGCTGTCACTTGGTAGCTGAGGCAGTTGGCGGCAGGCTTGCTGGCTGCAACGGCTGTGCCATTGATTGTGCAATCGGAGGCGCCGTTATTCCAACGGGGGTCGCGCAAGATGCCGCTTGCGAGCTTTTCGGTGTTTTGTTTGCGCCAGTTGGCGTCGTTCAAGTTGGCGAGTGTCGGGTATTTATTGGTCTGGGCATAATATGTCTCCAGCTCTGCTTGGATTTTGTTGATGGCGTCCTGGCGCGCGGAATTACGGTTTTTAGCCTGTACACCGCTGTAGGTGAGTGCTACGAGGGCGCCTAAAATAAGGAGTATTACGATGACTACCATCAGTTCGATGACGGTAAAGCCGTCCTGGCGGTTATTGTGTACGGCGGTGATTTGTTTCTTCATAGTTACTCTGATTATAGCCGCCCAGTTGTTTCGGTCAAGCGAGAGGGCTTTGGTGGATGGTGCGTAATACGTCGGCAGGGGTGGTTTCGCCGCGTAATGATTTGATCAGCCCGTCGAGTGCCATGGGTACAAAGCCTTCTTTTAGGACGGTTTTTTGTATTGAGGACACGGAAGTGATTTCCGGATCCATCAATACCTTGTGCAGCGTATCACTACTTGGCAATACTTCTACTAACGATGTCCGTCCGGCGTAGCCGCTGTGGGTGCACTGGCCGCAGCCTTCGGCACTTGCGCGCCAGGCATGGGTAATCCTGCTAGTGGAAGTGTTGCCGAGTTTGCTGTCGCCGATAGTAGCGGCCATGGCCTGGCGCTCCAGCTCGTGGACACGCGCCCGGGCTGCGGGAGTGCGGATACCAAAGCTTTGCTCTAATTGCTGTAGTTCCTCGGCAGACAGGACATACCGTTCGCGGCACATAGGACACAGGCGCCGCACCAGGCGCTGTCCGACGCTGGCACGCAAGGCGGCAACCAATAGGAAGGGTTCGACACCTGCAACGCGCATACGGAGGGCGGCGGCGATAGCACCGTCGGCGTGGAGCCCGACCAGCATAAGGTGGCCGGTGGTAGCGGCGTGCACGGCTAGTTCAGCGGTATTAGCGCCCTGCAGGTCGTTGATCATTATGATGTTAGGGTCTTGACGTAATGCTGCCTGCAACCCATCGTAGCTGTTAAACCCGTTTTGGTGTACGTACGTTTGGCTGGCACCGCGCAAACGGTGCTTGATGCGCGTTTCGACGGTGGCGATGCCTACTAATGGGGTGTTTAACTGGCTGAGCAGGCTGAACATAGTGGAAGTAGTGCCGCTATGGCGCGGGCCAGCTACTAATACAAGGCCGTGCGGCGTAGTGAGTACTGACTGTAATGTACGCAGCCCGTCGCCCCAGAAGCCTAGCGGCTCTAATGGCTCCAGCTTGCTCGTGCGGGCGATGAGGTGTAATACGGCCTTTTCACCGCCGTATACAGGCATCACTGACACATGGACGGTGACGTCGCTGGCACCGATACGTACGTCGTATTGGCCATCCTGCGGCATGCGGCTTTCCTGCACTTGCAACCCAGACATTTTTTTCAGCTGGGCCATGACTCCGGCCAGTGCCTGGCGGGGGAGCTTGTGGATACCGCGTAATGTACCGTCTATACGGTAACGGACTAGCACGAATAGGTCGTGCGGTTCGATATGAATATCACTGGCGCCTCGGGTAAAACCGTGCTCTACCAGCATGTCGATTGTTTCGGCGATCTGCTTGTCGCTGAATTTTTCGGCATTACCCAGAAGCCGGCCCACTAACGTATCTTTTGTGCCCATTTACCGTCCATTATATATGAAGCATAAGCGGAGCGGTAACAAATATTACTTTTCAGATGGCGAACCCCTGCTATAATGCCCCTATCGGTGGTGGAGGGTAATAACGGAGGAGACCTATGGCTGCAAAGGATAAAGACAGCAAAGTACAAGATGAAGCTAAGATGGTAGCCGCAGGCGTTAATGAGGGCAAAAGCAAAGCCCTCGGCATGGCCATGGAACAGATTGAAAAGCAATTTGGTAAGGGCTCAATTATGACGCTGGGCGCAAACTATGCCCAGAAGGTTGACACCACACCTACGGGAAGTATCTCGTTAGATATCGCCCTTGGCGGCGGCTTGCCCCGCGGCCGTATCATTGAGATTTACGGTCCGGAATCAAGCGGTAAGACGACACTTATGCTACACGCGATTGCAGAGGTACAGCGGATGGGCGGCACGGCAGCGTTTATCGACGCAGAACATGCCTTAGACCCTGGATATGCCAAGCGTATCGGCGTAGACGTAGAAAACCTATTGCTTTCGCAGCCCGACAATGGTGAACAGGCGTTGGAAATTACCGAGACATTAGTGCGCTCCAATGCTGTTGACATCATCGTCGTGGACTCTGTGGCTGCACTGGTACCGCGTGCTGAAATTGAAGGCGACATGGGCGACAGCCTACCAGGCTTGCAAGCACGTCTGATGAGCCAGGCACTGCGCAAGCTGACCGGTGTCATTAACCGCAGCAAGGCAACAGTCGTGTTCATTAACCAGATCCGTATGAAGATCGGCGTCATGTTTGGCAACCCAGAGACAACTACCGGTGGTAACGCGCTGAAGTTCTACGCCAGCGTGCGCATGGATATCCGCCGTATCGGCCAGATCAAGCAAGCGGAAGCTGTTATCGGCAACCGCACCCGCGTTAAAGTTGTAAAGAACAAGATTGCGCCGCCATTCCGCGAGGCTGAGTTTGACATTATGTACAATGAAGGCATCAGCCGTAGTGGTGACATCCTGGACCTTGCCGTCAACGGCGGCATCGTAGAGAAGTCGGGTGCATGGTTTGCCTATGGCGAGGGTAAAATTGGCCAAGGCCGTGAAGCTGCCAAGACATACTTGCAGGAAAACCCTAAAGTCATGGAAGAAATCGCTAAAAAAGTCCGTGAAGCCGCCAAGACTGACTGAGCACGGCCGGACACAAAATAACCTCACGCCTGCAGGCGGGGTGGGGTACAATAATTGCGATGAGTGATATACCTATCCTGATCGTTGATGCCCACGACAACCCTATAGGCAGCGCCCCTAAGCAGCAGGCGTGGGCCGAGGGACTGATACACCGTATCGTCCGGGTTATGCTGGAAGACGAGCACGGCAACATCTTGCTACAGCACCGTGACCCCTCGAAAGAGCTATATCCGGACCGCTGGGATAACTCTACTGCTGGCCATGTTGACGAAGGTGAAGATTACGACACTGCCGCTTCGCGTGAGCTTGCAGAAGAAGTGGGTATATCGGGACTACCTCTTACGGCGATCGGTTCGTATTACAACGAGACCGAATGGCATGGCCGCAAGATGTACAACTTTGTAAAAGTGTACACCACACGTATTAGCAGCGCTACGCCTATGAAGCTTGAGGCTGGCAAGGTGGACGAAGTGCGTTGGTTTACGAAAGAAGACGCCAAGCGGCTCGCCGCCGAGCATCCAGACCATTGTACCGATGGCCTTGTGCATGTGCTGACGAAGTTTTACTAAAGGATACACTAGCAGCCGGGACTGAGAATGAAAATCACCGCAATCAAGCAGCAGGTAAAACGCACCGACCGTTACTCGGTGTTCGTTGACGAGAAATACGCCTTCAGCCTCAGTGAATCAGGGCTTATTAGTAGCCGGTTAGTGAGTGGTCAGGAAGTGACAGGACCTGAACTGCAAGCGCTGAAGGCGGTGGCTGGTTTAGACAAAGTGTACGGCAACGCACTGCGTTATGTGGCGATGCGCCCCCGTAGCGAGTGGGAGATGCAGGATTATTTCCGGCGCAAAGGTATTGACCCAGAAGCCGGCCAGCAGATTATCGAACGGCTGCGGGGCGTTGGGCTCATGGACGATGCGGCGTTTGCCCGTGCATGGGTTTCGAACCGCCGCCTTCTAAAAAGTACCAGCCTGCGCCGCTTGCGCATGGAACTCAAACAAAAGCATGTACCGGAAGATATTATTACTCTGGTACTTTCCGAGGATGAGACTGATGAGCGTGATTCGTTGCGCCAGCTGGTAGCCAAGAAGCAGGCGCGCTACCCTGACCGCCAGAAATTTATGATGTATCTCGCCCGGCAAGGGTTTAGCTTTGACGACATCAAATCAGTCTTGGACGAACCATTGGAAGATTGACGGCGAGCTGTTTTACTAAGCGGCCGCTGGTTTTGCAGCTTTGGCGGTCACCGGCATTTTGTTGTGCAAATCATTGATGATGATATTTTTATCGGTAATTTCGACGATTTGAGTACGGTCTACACCGAGGTTTCCGTTGCCTAGACTTTTAAAAATAGACTGGGAAACATATATTTTTTGGATATATAAGCCTTCGACTTCGACGGCATATTCGGTAACCTTACCTACTTTTGACTTAGTAGTAGTCACCACCTGTTTTCCCATTACATCAAACCCTAAACTAATGACGTCCTTTAGGCGGACTAGTTCTTCGGGGTCAGTCAGGGCATCCTGGTCATTGACTACTATGCCCTGGGGCATTATGTCCCGGATATCTTGGCTGAGAAGGATGCGGATATCGCGGCTTTTTTGCTCTTGGCAGTAAAAACCTTCAATTTTGAGATTATTAGGATTAATCACCGGGCCGAGCGTAGTGGCAATGGGCCTGCCGACGCGCAAGCTTAGTACGGGCCGGTTCAGGATCATACCGCTGAGTTGCAACATATTACTGTTAGTATACTCTGTCCTGCCGTGTTGCGACAAAAAGCTTGCGTTTTTGACGAACCATTTTTACACTCTCGCCCATGAGAAAGATATATACATCCATAGGTGCACTCTGTGCTTTTGTATTGCTCTTGAGCCCGATGCGGACGTCCGCTCTGGCTACACTGGTAGACGAGCCGTTTGAAGCTCCATTTGCAGGCTTGTTGATCACTGAGGTGCAGCCGGGTAGTGTTGCAAGTGCTTCAGAAGAGTTCATAGAGATATATAACTATTCAGACCAGCGCATAGATTTTGACCCGGCGTATTGGTCGCTTGCCATTGCTAGCTCTGGCGCTACTAAATGGACCAGCCCTTACCGTACGGTCCATCTTTCAGGGAGTATTGCACCCGGCGGCACATACGTCATCGCCAGTGAATATAAAAGTGGTAGCAATACCGTAAAATATCTACCTGCTACTGCCCAGGCATGGTTTGATGCCGGCTTGTCGGCAACCGGCGGCCATGTGCGGCTGGTATATTACAACGAAACGGGCATTAACTGTGACATGGATACTCATGTAATAGACACTGTAGAATGGAGCGCTGTTAACAGTGCGCAACAACCGGTGGTGCAGTCTATTGGCGGCCGTACCCTGTATGTCGCTGCAGGCAAGGCAATTGATAGCCAGACTAGCCTGCAACGCACAATAAATGCGCTTACCGGTGCCTATACTGATACCGGTAATGATGCCACTGATTTTTCTGTTGCACCACCTACGCCTGGCACTGCCGCCGCCTATACCGGCATAGCCAGTCCTATGCCTTGGGTTGACCCAAGCTGCGTGCAGCCTAGCCAGCCTTCCGACCCGTCTGACCCTCCTGAAACAACAACTCCTCCACCGGCAGGAGAGTCAGACGATGAAGGGCCCGGTAATGAAGATTCCGTACCGGGCCCTGGCGACGGAGATGATCCGGAAGCCAGCACCAGCGAGCCAGCCAATAATGTAGTATTGTCACCTCAAATTAGTGAATTGTTACCCAACCCGGCTTCGCCACAGACTGATGCTGCTGACGAATACGTTGAATTGTTTAATCGTAATACTACTGTTTTTGATATCAGTGGCTATACGTTGGAAGTCGGCGAAACTACTAAACATCGCTATGTTTTTCCTGCTGGCACAATACTACAGCCATTGGCCTATAAAGCTTTTTACATCACACAGACTAATGTCAGTCTCACGAATGATATGGGCAGCGCCCGGCTGCTGGATATGCAGGGTGTGGTACTATCGGCTACTGGCGTATATGACAGCGCACCAGAAGGGAAAGCGTGGGCCTACGCCGATGGTATATGGCAATGGACTGCAACGCCCACGCCTAATGCTGCGAACTTATATACTGTTGTACCTGTAGTGGTTGCAGCGCCTAAAAAAGCTGCCACGACAACCAAGAAGGTCACTACCGCCAAAACGGCGAGTGTAAAGGCGGCGTCTACTAAGAAAGCGGCAACAAAAGCGGCCACGACTAAAAAGGCAGCAAAGACCAAACAGGTAAAGCAGGTGGCGGCAATGAAGCCTGTCAGTGAGACAAAACGGCCTATACACGGTGGCATACTTGCTGCTATAGGTGTTATCGCGGTATCATACGGGGCATATGAGTACCGACATGAAGTGGCAAATAAAGTCCACCAGCTCAGAATCAACCGAGCGAATCGCCGAAAAAATCGGGCTAGCGCTTAAAGGTGGTGAAGTAATTGAGCTCATTAGCGACCTAGGAGGTGGTAAGACTACCTTTACCCGGGGTTTAGCCCGGGGTGCTGGCAGTGCAGATAAAGTTGCCAGCCCGACGTTTACTATTAGCAAGGTATATGAAGCCAAGACATTCCACATACACCATTTTGACTTCTATCGCCTGCAAGAAGCAGGTATTGTTGCCGACGAGCTAGCTGAAGTACTTCACGACCCTGAAATAGTAACGGTAGTTGAGTGGGCGGATGTGGTGCAACACGTATTACCGGAAGACCGGCTGACAATCCGCATTATGCAAGCCCCTGACGGTTCACGGGATATTACGTTTACCGCCAGGCCTTCCTTAAGCTATCTGCTAGAGGCTGTAAGGTAATGATTATCCTGACTATCCGTACTGATAGCCCCGACGCCGAGGTCGGTCTCTACGACGGCCACAAACAGCTCGCCTACGAGACGTGGCACGCGCACCGGGAGCTATCGGTGCAGCTGCACCGTAAGGTGGAAGATATCCTCAAGAGTAAAGGCCATACCTTACAGGACGTGCAGGGTATAGCCTGTTTTGCCGGGCCGGGTAGCTTTACAGGCTTGCGTATTGGTATTACGACAGCTGACACATATGCATACGGACTTGGGCTGCCTATCGTGGCCACCAAAGAGGACAATTGGATTACTACAGCTGTTGCCCGCCTAGAAAATGGTGAAAATGATACGATTGCCCTCCCCGAATACGGTGCCCCCGTACACATCACCCAGCCTAAAAAGTAACCACGACGTTGACCGCTGTGTATTTTACGGCGTATAGTTCTATGTAAGGATTTGCATGAACTGTCTAGCAAACCTATTCCAAAATATTTTCTAAAATTTTCATTCGATTTTCAGATTAGTCCGTGGCTAGAGAAGTGATAGCGATGCCTCTAAGGCTCATCTGCACGATAGAAAGGATAACTGTATGGATCCAATAACCATAGTGCTCGCTGTGGCGGGCCTCGCCGTGGGCTTTGGTGCTAATACCGCACTGACCAAAAAGCGGATAGGGTCAGCCCAAGACCAGGCTACTAAAGAGTTAAACCGCGCAAAGCGTGAGTCTGGCAAGCTCCTGGATGACGCCCGCGAAGAGGCGGGCAAGCTTGCAGACCAGGCTCGCAAAGAAGAGCAAAACCGTCGCCGTGAATTAAAAGACCTCGAACAACGCTTAGTAAACCGTGAAGAGTCACTGGACAAGAAGCTGGACGAACTGGACAAGCGCACCGAACGGTTACGTACGTCAGAAGGCGAAGTGGAAGGCCTGAAGGATGAGATCCGCGACATCCGCAAACGCCAACAAGAGAAGCTCGAAAAGATTGCCAAGCTTTCCAAGGAAGATGCCGCTGAGAAACTGATGCAGATGACGGAGCGTGACATTAAGCACGACCTGACCGGCATGATCTCCAAGCTACAAAACGAAGCCCGCGACAATGCCGAAGAACAGGCCGCATTGATTATCACGACTGCCATGGAGCGCATGGCATCCGAAGTGACGGCTGAGCGTACCGTTACCAGCGTGAAGCTGGAAGATGAAGAGATGAAGGGCCGTATTATCGGCAAGGAAGGCCGTAACATCCAGGCATTACAGCGCGCCACTGGCGTCGACATTATGGTGGACGACACCCCTGGTTATATTGTGCTTTCCAGCTTCGACCCGGTTCGCCGTGAAGTAGCCCGCATGGCATTAGAGATGCTGATGAAGGATGGGCGCATCCATCCTGGTCGTATCGAAGAAATCGTAGAGAAGGCACAGAAGAACGTCGAAAAAGATGTCATCCGTGCCGGTGAAGATGCTGCCCGCGAAGTTGGTGTCATCGGTATTCCAAAAGAAATCCTGCACTTGCTGGGTGAACTGAAATTCCGTACCAGCTACGGCCAGAACGTACTGAAGCATTCTACTGAGATGGCGCACATTGCTGGCATTATCGCCGAAGAAGTTGGCGCCAATGTAAAGACCGCCAAGTATGCCGCATTAGTACACGACCTCGGTAAAGCCCTGACGCACAAGATGGAAGGCAAGCACCACCATATCAGTGGTGAAATCCTCCGCAAATACGGCGCGCCCGAACCGGTGGCATTGGCTGCTGAGCAGCACCACGATGATGTGGAGGCGACAAGTGTTGAAGCCCTAATTGTCCGTGTCGTGGACGCCATTAGCGCAGCACGCCCTGGCGCACGTAACATTTCTGCCGAGAACTTCGTAGAGCGCATGAAGGAATTGGAAAATGTGGCCAATAGCTTTAACGGTATCGAAAAGTCTTATGCTATCAGCGCTGGCCGTGAAGTGCGTGTGTTCGTCCGGCCGCAGTCGATTGACGACCTGGCCGCTATCAAGCTGGCCCGTGACATCGCCACTAAGATAGAATCTACCATGCAGTACCCTGGTACTATCAAAGTCAACGTGATTCGCGAAACCCGCGCCGTAGAGTTTGCTAAATAGCAGCCAATGGTGTGATATAATAGTCTGTCCAGAGACGCGTGCGCGCACGTATCTACGGCAGACTATTTTTTATGAACGATTACGACACCTTTTTATTTGACTGGGATGGTACGCTGGCGCGGACTGTTGAGCTGTGGCTGCAGGAAATCCATAAGCGGTACCAGGAGTACGGTATTGAGATTACCGAACAGGAAAATGCCCGCCAGTTCGGCAACCTCAAAGCGCCGCTGGAATACGGCCTGCCCGTCCACCAATTGAGCGAGTTCCAGGAAGGGGTCAATACCGTGATGCATAGCCTATTGCCAGGCGTCGGGCTGTATGATGACGCTACAGTCATGTTGCGTAAATTAAAGGATAATGGCAAGCACGTGGCACTGATAACCACTTCATTGCGCAAAAACCTTGATGTGGTAATGGCCAGCCACGGTGTCGAAGACATGTTCGACCTTATCGTCACTTCCGAAGACGTACAGAAGCACAAACCCAACCCCGAAGGGATTTTACTGGCTATCGGCCGTTTGCTCGCCGACCCGGCACGCACTATCATGCTGGGTGACACCGACAAGGACTTACTGGCGGCTAAAAATGCTGGCATCGACAGCGCATTGTTCTACCCGGAAGCGCACAGCATCATGTACGATCTAGAAGACTTGCGCTCCCATGGCCCTAAATATATCCTTAATGCCTGGAACGAGCTGTCTGATCAGTTACAATAAACCTATGATCAAAGCGGTGCTATTTGATTTCGGCGGCGTGTTGACGGAAGGCGGTAAAGTAGGGTCTATCCGGGCGATGTTTGCCCGCGCCTATGGTGTGGAGCCTGAGAAAGTACGGCTTAGTGACGCTGTAGAACGGGCATTTTGCGGCCTGATTACCGATGAACAGCTCGTATCCGAGATAAACGCCCTCAACCCAGCCTTCCCGCCGGCAACTACGGATATTTTTACTAAAGATGCTGACGTGGATTTTTTTGTAAGAAGCGAACCGGTATATGCAATGGCGGGGCGTCTGCGGGAACAGGGTATCCTGACGGGTATATTTTCTAATGTCTTCCATTCGAGCGCAGAGCTGCTGCAGGAACGCGGGTTTTATGATGGCTTTGAGCGATTGTTTTTATCGTACGAAATGCACAAGCAAAAGCCAGACAGTACTCTTTACCAGGATGTGCTTACCGTACTCAAGCTTACGCCGCAAGAAGTGTTATTTATAGACGATAAGGATGAGTGCCTAGCTCCGGCGAGAGCTGTAGGTATGCATACCGTCCTCGCTGTGTCGCCAGTGCAGATCGTGCGCGACACCGAGGCGCTAGCGTACACCGGCCGGTCTGCAGCCGCATAAAGGCGTACAATACAATTATGAACATGTTGTATGTTGGTGACGTGATGGGTGACCCTGGTATCGCAGTCCTGGAGCGCGAGCTCCCTAAAGTCCGCCAGGAGTTCAAGATAGATGTGGTGATCGTCCAAGCCGAAAATCTTTCTGATGGCAAAGGTGTGCGGGTGGCCGACTTTGAACGGCTGCGGGCAGCTGGCGTAGACTTTTGCACGGGTGGCAACCATATATTGCACCGTCCAGAGGCGCATCCGTTGCTAGATGACCGGGATATACCTATTATTCGCCCGGCAAACTACCCGTCCGGCACGCCCGGCCGGGGCTATAAGTATATTGATACGCCCGTGGGTAAGGTGTTAGTAGTGAGTCTGCTGGGGCATATTGTTGGCAAAGACGCCGACAAGCCTCTCGACAATCCTTTAAAAGTCATCGACCGCATACTGGCGCACGAACGGCATGTGCAGCGCGCCGCTACAATCGTTAATTTTCATGGCGACTACAGTAGCGAGAAGCGGATCATTGGTTACTATCTGGATGGCCGGGTAACAGCGGTGATTGGCGACCACTGGCACGTCCCTACGGCCGACGCGTCAGTGTTGCCGAAGGGTACCGCACACCAGACAGACGTGGGTATGTGTGGTTCGCTTGATTCGTCACTTGGCGTGAAATTCTCAACGCTTATACCCCGGTGGCGTGATGGCCAGGTGACTATGAACATACTGGAAACCGAAGGCCGCATGCAGTTCAACGCTCTCTGTATCGAGGTAGGCAGTGACGGTCTTGCACGCAGTGCCTGGGCAGTGCAGCGCATCATGTAAATGCTTGTGGTATGATGGATTTATATGCAAAAAGATGTACCCACAATTATGGTAGTAGAGGACGAAACCCTCTTGCTGCAGGCGATTACTAAGAAACTGAAGCTGACCGGCCTGGATGTAGTATCTTGCGCTAGCGGCCAGCAGGCACTTGATTACCTCAGTAACATGGAAAACCTGCCGGATTCAATCTGGCTGGATTATTACCTGAAGGACATGAACGGCTTGGCCTTTATGCAGGCCGTAAAGGAGAACCCTAACTGGGAAAGTATCCCAGTGGTGGTTGTCAGTAATTCGGCTAGCCCGGAGAAGGTCAATAACATGTTGGCGCTCGGTGCACGGAAGTACATCCTGAAGGCCGAGTTCCGCCTGGATGAGATCATAGAAATGATGAGCGAACTGATCGCTGAGGCCCGGCAGCCGTCAAAGGCCCCTGTTGCCCCTAAACCTGCAGATCCGGTGGCGGGAGACGTAGACGCTCCTACCCAGCCGCCAGCCGCTCCTGCGGATCCGGCCTAGGCGATCTGATTACGGCACAGTATACTAAGTACAGTAACGCATGCGTCATCTCGGTGGGACCGAAGGCCTTACGTGCTACAATAGAATAGATATTTGGCGGAGGGATCATGTCGGGCCAAAAAAGAGTACTAATAATTGAAGATGAAAAACCTTTGCAGCATGCATTGCAGCTTAAGCTGGAGCGTGAAGGTTATGAGACTGTTACGGGCGAGAATGGGCACGAAGCTCTTGAATTGTTGAAGACGCAGCAGTTTGATGTAGTGCTCCTCGACCTTATGATGCCCGAGATCGACGGGTTCCAGGTATTGGAACAGCGTGCGTCGTTTATGGGTAACCCGTCTATATTTGTATTATCCAACCTTAGCCAGCATGAAGATGAAGAGCGTGTGATGTCTCTGGGCGCAACGAAATTCTTTATCAAATCCGATACTCCGTTGTCGTTAATTGTTGACGAGGTGAGTAAAGCCTAAGGTTTAGAGTAAAAACCGAGGGCTTGGCGGTGGGTGTATGTATCCAAGCATCGATAAAATAAAATCATTTCTAGTAAAAGAAAACTATATCTCCACAGAGGACAGTGCGGCAGCTGAAGCTGTTGCTCATGACAGTGCGGGGTATATTGAATTTCTGATACGCGAAGAATTGTTGTCGAAGACACTGCTCGGCCAGGCGTTAGCCGAAGGCTATAAGCTGCCGTTTGCCGACCTGAACGCCAAGCCGCCGTCCAAAGAGCAAGTGAGCCTGATAAAAGAGGACGACGCCCGTGACCGGCGCCTGGTAGTTGCCCGGCACGATGACGGTATGGTGGTAGTGGCGACTGATGCGCCAGAGTCTGCCGAACCTGCCAAGATCAAGGCGTTGTTCCCTCATGAAAAAGTTAGCCTGGCATACACGTTGCCTGAGTACATCGACACCGCGTTCGAACTATATGAGCAACCTCTGGAAACCCGTTTCTCGCAGATTATCAAAAGCGGCCAGCGCGTCGCGCCTGAAGTTGTAGATGAAATTATTAAGGACGCCCTGAGCTTCCGCGCGTCAGACATCCACTTTGAACCCCGTAACCAGGAAGTTGAGGTGCGTTTTCGCGTAGATGGCAACCTGCGCGAGGCCGGGCACCTTCCAAAAGAGTATTACGATAATATCCTGAACCGTATTAAGGTGGAAAGTGGTATGCGCATCGACGAGCACCTGACCGCCCAGGACGGTGCCATGCAGCGGGCACTGGACGAACATCGTAAGGTAGACCTTCGCGTGTCGCTGGTACCGACAGTAGAGGGCGAAAAGGTAGTAATGCGTGTGCTCGGGTCCTACGTGCAGGCCTTTACGTTTGCCGACATTGGCGTAGGTGAGGCGCACCGCGCAATCATTGAGCGCAGTATCGCCAAGCCCTTTGGTATGATCCTGACCGTCGGGCCGACCGGTTCCGGCAAGACTACGACATTGTACTCTTTGCTGAAACTGTTGAACCGCCCCGATGTTAACATTACTACCATTGAAGACCCGGTAGAATACAAGATGCCTGGCACGAACCAAATCCAAGTACGTGAAGCGTCCAACATGACATTTGCCAAAGGCCTACGCGCCATCGTACGCCAGGACCCGGACATTATTCTGGTGGGGGAAATCCGCGACCAGGAGACGGCTGAAATTAGTGTGAATGCCGCACTGACTGGCCACTTGTTGCTGTCTACGTTCCACGCCAACGATGCCGCCACGGCCATGCCCCGTTTAGTGGATATGGGCATTGAACCGTTCCTACTGTCTTCTACGCTGGAGATTATTATCGCCCAGCGTTTAGTGCGTCGTATTTGCCGCCACTGCCGGTACAGCTTATCTGTGGCGGACTCCATAAAGGGCGTTAAGCTGCCCGCTGGCTTCCGGCTGGCGGAATACTTTTCCGATGCAGATACTGTATATGCGGGCAAGGGCTGCAATGTATGTAGTAACAGCGGCTTTGACGGCCGTGTAGCCCTTTTTGAAATTATTGAGGTGACCCCCGAAATGCAGGAGTTGCTACTACATGGGCCGTCGACTATCGAGATTGAAACCCTGGCCCGTCAGCAGGGCAGCGCCCCGATGTTTGATGACGGTATGGAAAAAGTCCGCAGTGGCATGACCACGCCCGGCGAAGTGCTACGTGTGGTATCCCCGCCTATCCAGAAGAAAGCTGCCCGGCCATGAACGGACAGCCCGGCAAGATGCTACAGCCTATCATTAAAATAGGCCGCAACGCCCTCAATACCTTAAACAAGCCCCACAGCGGCGGGGTAAGCTACAAGGAGCGGGAATATTTCACCGAGAATTTAGCCTTGCTATTGAAAGCGGCTGTACCTGTGGGCGACGCATTTGAATCACTCCGGGCATCGTCAAAGAGCGCAGCCATGAAAGCGGCCGTCGACCGTATGCGTGTGGATGTGGAGGCTGGTTATTCGCTATCAAAGGCATTGGAGCGTTCAGGTATAACCAGCGGTCAAACACTGGCGCTCGTGCAGATGGGTGAGCAGTCCGGGCATTTAGTAGAGAATCTGCAGCTGGCGGCAAAACAAGAGGAGAAACGCCATGTATTCCGGTCCAAGGTGCAGTCGGCGTTGTTATATCCGACGTTCGTATTAGGGCTGACTGGTGTTATCGGTTTGAGTGTGGCCTGGTTTTTGCTGCCGCGTCTGGCGCAGACATTTGATCAGCTACATGTAAAGCTGCCGCTTATATCCCGCATATTGATTGGTGTGGGAGTGTTCCTGAAGTCTTATGGTTTTATTGCGGTACCGCTGTTTATTGTGCTTTTGGGCGTTGTTGGCTATATATTGTTTGTACGGCCCAAGACCAGGCACATCGGACGCAAAATGCTGTTCAAAGTGCCTGGCGTATCGCGGCTTCTATATGAGGTAGAAGTTGCCCAGTTCGGCTATCTGCTGGGAACATTGCTGGACGCCGGCTTGCCGGTAACACAGGCAATATCATTGTTGGCAGACAGCTCTACATCACCACACCACCAGGAATTTTATAACCATTTAGGACGGTCTCTTGACAACGGCTTCAGCTTCAAAGAAAGCATGACCAGCTACAAGGACTCAGGCAAGCTTATCCCACCGGCAGTACAACAGATGATTATCGCTGGTGAACATTCCGGCTCGCTGAGTGAGGTATTGTCCACTATCGGCCGTACCTATGAAGAAAAGTCAGACGTGACCACCCAGAACCTGGAAGCGATCCTTGAGCCTGTGCTGCTGATTATCGTATGGCTCGGGGTAATGGGTGTAGCAGTAGCTGTTATTATGCCTATCTATAGCCTAGTTGGGGGCTTAGACCAATGAACCGTGAGTCGGGGTTTACGCTCCTTGAGCTGCTCCTCTCTATCGCGATTATTGCGATTATCACTGGCATGTCACTACCTCTCTACGCCGGTTTCCAGAGCCGCAACGACCTCGATGTCGACACCCAGGGTGTTGTGGGCATGCTGCGCAGGGCAGAGTTGTATGCCCGTACTATGAATGGCGACGGCCCATGGGGTGTGAAGGTGCAATCCGGCAGCGCCGTACTGTTTAAAGGCTCTACCTATGCTAGCCGCGACACTACAGTAGATGAGACTGATACTATACCGACCGAAATTACATTCAGCGGTACGCTCAGCGAAGTGGTATTTTCTAAATTTACTGCAACCCCTAGCGCTACCGGGACGGTTATACTGACCCATACTGCAAATAATGAGACAAGGACGATCACGCTCAATGCGAAGGGTATGGTCGATTACTAAGAATAAGCAGTCTGGCTTTTCTCCTGTCGAGGTTTTGCTGGCCGCGACAGTATTCGGGCTGATCGTGACAGCTGTAATCGGGGCGTTGGTATATGGCCGCAGTGCTACGGCAGGTTCGGGTGACTATGCCCGTGCCGTGCAGCTTGCAGACGAGGGTACGCAGGCAGTTACAAACATCGGCAATGCAGCATTCGCTAACCTCACGGTCGGCACATTCGGGCTTGTGCAAAGTGGTGGTATCTGGACGCTGTCTGGCAGTTCTGATACGACAGGGATATATACCCGCGCCTGTGCTATCGCAAACGGCTCCACGGCTACCCGAAAGACAGTCACCTGTACGGTTACGTGGTCTAACCCGAGTGCGCACAGCGTAGCTTCGACCACACAGCTAACCAACTGGCCGGCGGCTATCAAAACCTGGACTAACGGAGCTGTAGCTGGTGCATATAACCCCGCCTCCACCACCGACGCCATAAAAGTGGATACTGTTGGCAACTATGCCTACGTCGTATTGAACGCCACGACTAACAATTTCATGATTGTGAATATATCTAACCCCGCCACGCCGACTATCGTGAGCACTACCAGTGTTGCGGCATCGCCCACTAACATATCAGTCTCTGGCAACTACGCCTATATAGTCACGTCCAGCGACACGGCTGAATTACAGATTGTAGATATTTCTACGCCTGCAACGCCAGTTATCCGGTCGAGCCTTAACATGATAGGCACGGGCGACCCGACGAGCATTGCAATAAGCGGACTGATCGCATACGTAGCACGCAACCAGGATACTACGGCTAGCGCTAATGAGGTCACTACGGTTAACGTAGCTACTGCAACCGCACCGGCAGTCCTTGGCGGCTACAATATAGCGACTATCAACATGACTGGTATCTATGTGAAGGACAGCTATGCCTATGTGGCCACAAACTCTACGACACAGGAGATGCTGGTGCTCAATATAACAGTGCCGGCCACCCTGACGCTAACATTCACCTACAACCCTTCAACCGCTGTAGCTGCAACGACCGTGAATGGTTTTGGCAACATGGTATATCTGGGCGTGGGCAGTACTGTCCGTGGCCTGGACATCACCAACCCTGGTGCCCCTGTTGCACAAGCCGCTGCATTCACTGCCGCAGGGCAGGTAAATAAAATTGATATTGACGTAACCGGCCAGTTCGCTTTTGTTGGCACATCTGGTACGGCTGGCGAATTCCAAATTTTGAATATCTCCAACGCAACGACTATTACACTTACAAAGACAGTAGATGTCACCGGTACCACTAGCACTATTATGGGTGTGGCGTATAACAGTACATACGACATAGTAGTTGGCGCCAGCGCGTCGGATACGCAGGAAGTGATTGTCTTTAACAGGGTATAATATGATGAGACGGTACACGCAAACATACCATCCGCAGGACAGGCAAGCAGGTTTTACGCTTATAGAGCTGTTGCTTTACATCACGATTGTAAGTGTCTTGCTGCTGGGCGTGACGAGCTTTTTCGGCACCGTGATGGACGCCCGCGTAAAGAACAAGACCATTGCTGAAGTGAACCAGCAAGGTACTGCTGCCATGGATTACGTATTGCAGACCGTCCGTACTGCTACATCCATAACAACACCTGCGGCAGCGGGCAGCGGCGCGTCGTTGACACTTGTTGTGCCTACGGCCGCGCTGAGCCCGACAATAATTAACCTGACTGGCACGACATTGCAGGTCAAGGAGGGCGCGGCAACTGCGGTGCCGCTTACTAGCAGTGACGTACAGATTACCAGCCTGACGTTCAAAAACCTGACACGTTCCGGTACGAATGGCTTAGTGCAAGTAAGTATGACCCTCGACTACAACAGTACGGCTGTTGACGACGAATATGATTACCAGCAGACATTTACAGGTTCGGCGGAGGTACGATGGTAGAACGAAAGCAGTCTGGCTACATTGCACTCATGGCAGTGCTGGTGCTGGGCGCCGCAGCGCTAGCGGTGGCAGTCGGTTTACTGCTTACTGGCGCAGATGAACAGCGTTCGGCACTCGTAACACAGCAAGCAGCTCAGGCACAGGCCCTGGCACGGTATTGCGGCGAAGAAGCTTTACTGCAAATACACGACAACATTGCATTCACTGCCACCGGAGCTACTATCAATGCAGGCCAAGGCAGCTGTACGTACACCGTAGCCGTACAGACGCCTACGACCCGTGCGATACGGGCAACGGGTACGGTTGATACCGTAAAGCGTAAAATCCAGGCACTTGTAACTATAGGCACTACCACTGTAACTACTACGTCTTGGCGTGATGACGAGTCTACCTATGCCACTATTACGCCTGTACAGACTAACACCAATACGGTGGACGCTACCGCCACTACTATCGCGCAGTCATTTAGGGGTAATGTGACCGCGGGCAATCTGATCGTAGCAGCCGTCACCTGGGACACGGTATCGGCAGTTGGGACGTTGACCTGCTCTGACAATCTCGGCAATACCTATACAACTGTCAATATATGGAACGACGCTACAAATACACAAGCGCTAGGTATCTGCTATGCGCCTAACATTACGGGTGGTTCGGCAACCGTAACCGCGACCCTTTCCGCAACCAAGCTCACCAGAAGAATTATTATGACTGAATATAGTGGCGTTGCTACGTCCAGCCCTGTGGATACATCCGCCGGCGTGGGCGGTGTTGCCGGTACGACTGCGGCCAATGGTGTTACCAGTGGCAACGCTACGCCTACTTTGGAGGGTGACCTGATATATGGCGCCACCATGAACACAGGTACCGTCACTACGATTGCGCCTGGTACTGGGTTTACCCAGCGGGGGTACACCAACTTGAAAGACCTGGTAGTGCAGGATATGCAACAAGACGGATTGACTGCCGTCGCGTCGACAATGACGTTCGGAACAGCACAGCGCTACGATGCGGCAGTCGTAGCATTTAAAGCAGCGTCCAATTAGATGTGGGGCTATATGTATGTGAAATGACGATATGATACAATTGGAACATTAAGCATAAGCGTTATCCCATACAGGAGGGATAACCAAACGTTACAAGTTAAGAAAGGGTTAGGGGCATATGCTAAATCTTAAGAAAATAAAGGGGTCACAGCGCGGTTTTACGCTGCTTGAAGTCTTGCTGGTGGTTGCTATCATCGCAATCCTAGCCGGTATCGTTATTATCGCAATCAACCCAGGCAAGCAACTTGGCGACAGCCGCAACGCCCAGCGCCAGGCTGACGTTACGACTATCCTGAACGCCGTG
>Ga0075369_10000008_pt1 | contig 97558 bp, 111 predicted proteins | sample EndMethybrTD3034_FD_71400 | JGI IMG/M metagenome (GOLD analysis project Ga0075369, IMG submission 71400) | Populus endosphere microbial communities from Tennessee, USA - Endosphere MetaG P. TD hybrid TD303-4 | ecosystem: Host-associated > Plants > Roots > Endosphere | place: USA: Tennessee...
CTTAAGCCACGTGTCCTGGGTTCGAGTCCCAGATGGCCCTCCAAAACAAAAGACCTACGGCGAGGTAGGTCTTTTGTTTTGGAGGGCCATCTGGGACTCGAACCCAGGACACGTGGCTTAAGAGGCCACTGCTCTAACCAGCTGAGCTAATGGCCCACATCAGTGGGCTAACGAAACGTATTGTAACAGATTGCCTGCACTTTTTCCAGTCCTTTTTTGCGGGCGGGAAGGGTGTGCTGGTCGGACGAGTTCAGGGGTAGATGCATAAATGCAAATACGTGAACCCGTCCGGCCGAGGCGTCACCTCCTTAGTGTGTTCGTATGTGGGTGAGTGCTGGGGTTGACCGGTGGATCAGATCCAGGACGGGAAGTCGTCGATCAGGTTGTGCGGCAGCATGTCACGCTTGAATCGCGGGTCGGTGGCGGGGACGATCTCGTCCTCGTCGGTGATGTCCACGAGACGGTAGTGACCGAAGTTGTCGACGCTGATGATGCCGTCGTTGTAGGTGCCGGTGTGGAACAGCAGGCTGAGCATCAGGATGCCGTCGCCTTGCCACACGGTGGACTCGGAGCCGGTGTTGTCGGCGCGAACGATCTCGTAGCGGCGGCAGGCGCGCTCCCAGATGTTCATGGGGCACCAGCCGGCGCGGAGTGTGTTGGTGGCGGGACGAACCAGCGCGACAACGCTCTCTCCCACGCTGGGAAGGTGACGGTCGGAGTGCAGGAACAGCCGGTGGTTGCCCAGGAACGGCATTTTCCTGCCTTCCATGGAGACCGGAATGCGGGCGTCACGGATGTGCATCGTAACTTCCCCTTCGGGCGTCTCGGCGAATGCCAGGCCCTTAGCAAAGTTGCGACGAGCGACGGTGAGCTCGACAACGGACATGAGTTCCCCCAGTTTTTCGTGTACGAACAGGAAGGTGCTGCATCAGGTCTCTCAATTGAGTCTGACTGGTAGATTATACCTTATTTTTACTATTTTGTCAATGTATGTAGCATTTCACCACCTCTGTACAAAGGTTGAATAAAACAATATTGCATGATATAATTTCGCGCGTTGTAGCTGCATATGCAGTCAACAGGGGAAAGACAATCATCGTCGAGCAAGGGAATTGAATTCCATGAACCGTAAGTCTGTCGCCGCCATCGCCACCGCCGTCCTCGGAGTGAGTATCTTCGTCACCGGATGCGGCAAGGCGGACAAGGCGGATCAGTCGGCCAACGACGGAGCTGCGATCACGCCCAGCGCGACTGCCAACGACAGGTCCACCACCAAGGACGACGTCGCCATCCAGCCCGCGGCCCCGGTGATCCACCCGAACGTCATGCTGACGCTCAAGTGCATGGACGACGGCAAGATCGTCAACGTCTCTGAGGACGTCAACGGCACGAGCGGCAAGCAGAGCCTCCCGCTCACCGTCCGGTACGCCAAGCCGCTCGCCAGCATCGGCGCAGACTGTGGCTTCCGACTGACGTCCAACGCGAGCACCGCCTCGTTCGTCATGGCCAGGCCGCGACTGCGCGACGGCGCCCAGAAGCACGGCATTCAGTGGGCCTTCAGCGAGGCCATGACTGCCCAGGGGTTGAACTTCGACTCTGGCCAGCGCGTTCCGCTGCTCTTGTCCAAGGGCCAGTGCGTCTACGTCTACGCCGAGGTCAACGGGCTGCCCAAGCCGGACTCGTTCAACAGCACTCTGGTGGACGCGTCCAATCCGAAGTGGGCCACCACGTACAACCGCCAAGTGCGCGAGATGAATGAGCTCACGCTCACCAAGCTCGCCGGCGTGAAGTTCCCGCTGTACACCGACTGATCCTCCCATCCCCCATCCACCCCAGCGCCGTTCGGGCCGAGGTCACCCCTCATACCCGAACGGCGCTACAACTATGAACCCGCTTGCATGCGGGATTTTTTGCGCCCAAAACCCAGGCAGCCTTTAGTTTTACAGATGAAAGTGCTATACTTGCCTTGCATGAAATTACTCAACGGAAAAGAACTTGCCGATTACATCAAAGAGCGCCAGGCACATCAAGTACGCGCGCTGCGTCAAGCTTGGAATATCCAGCCCAAGCTAGCGATTGTGGTGACCATTGACCACCCAGTGATCAATGTTTATATGCGCATGAAGCAAAAATACGGCGCTGATATTTTGATTGATACCGAAGTTCATCGCGTGGCGCAAAAAGACGCCCCAGCACTGATCCGTCAGCTTAATGAAGACCCCTCAGTACATGGTATTATTGTGCAGTTACCTCTGGAAAATCCTGCTGAAACTGACGCCATTGTAGATTTGGTTGCTCCCGAAAAAGACGTGGACGCCTTAGGCAAAAACGCCGTGTTTGACCCTGCGACGCCGATGGCTATTTTGTGGCTGCTAGCCGGTTACAATGTAGACTTTCGTGGCAAAAAAGTGCTGCTGATTGGTCGTGGCAAGCTGGTGGGCGCCCCTCTGGAAAAAATGCTGCAAAAATCCAACGTAGACGTTTCGGTCGCTGATCGAAGCACCAAAGACCTCAAAGCCGAAACAACGCAGGCTGACATTATTATTACTGCCACTGGTAGCCCGGCAATTTTATATCCCGACATGATCAAAGAAGGCGCTGTAGTCGTAGACGCTGGTGTAGCCGGTGAAGAAGGCAAAACAGTAGGCGATCTAGCCGAATCCGTGTACGATCGCGACGATCTAAGCGTAACGCCACCCAAGGGCGGTGTCGGTCCGCTTACTGTATGCGCATTGTTCGACAATGTTATTCGCGCGGCTCGTCTGCGTGCTGAATCGCAAGATCAAGGCGAACCCACCGAACAATCTGAACAGGAATAATTATGGCAAAAATTGGCGTGTTTGACTCTGGTTTAGGCGGGCTGTCGGTAGCCGAGGTGCTCAAAAAGACCATACCTCAGCACGATGTTATTTTTATGAGCGATCGCCACAACATGCCGTACGGCGACAAACCGCTTGAGCAGGTTCGCGGTTTTGTGTTGCCAATTTTGCAAAAGCTGGTGAACCAAGGCTGCGACTGTATTGTGATCGCCTGCAACACCGTAACAACGAACTTTATTTCAGAGTTGCGTGACCAAATTCCGGTGCCATTAATTGGTGTCGAGCCGATGGTCAAACCAGCTGCCGAGCAAACCAAAACTGGCACCATTGCGGTATGCGCCACGCCTCGGACGCTTGGTAGTCCTCGATATAAGTGGCTTAAACAAACCTACGCAGCAGATAAGACCGTCTTGGAGCCAGACTGCAGCCAGTGGGCCTACATGATCGAGCACAACCAGGTAAATGATCACGCAATTGCTGAACAAATTGACCAACTATGTGCCGCTGGCGCTGATGTTATTGTGCTGGGCTGCACACATTACCACTGGATTCAGGAAAAAATTCAGGCTATGGCTAAAAATCGAGCCGTCGTTATTCAACCCGAACAGGCAGTGATTGCTCAGGTGCAGCGAGTGCTGGCCAAACAATTTACAGCAGCTGCGTAACAACTTGCTTAAACTGATTACCGCGATCTTTGTAATCGGTAAACAGACCAAAACTGGCACAGCCGGTCGATAGTAGTACAACATCACCAGATTGAGCCGCTTTGCGAGCGGTTTCTACGATGGTGCGCATTGTGGTGCCGCCATCTACAAAGCTAGTAAAGCCAGCTTGCTTGAGCGCGGCAATAATTGCCGGGCCAGTTGCGCCAATAATAACAGCGGTACGAACGTTATTGTGGACAACTGCTTGAGCCATGCCATCATATGAAGCGCCTTTGTCGGCGCCACCCAAAATGACAACTTTTGGCTCTTTGAAGGCTTCAAGCGCCACAATGGTTGTTTCAGGGGTCGTACCAAATGAGTCATCGTAATATTTGACGCCCTCTAGCTCGCGCACGAATTCCAGTCGATGCTCCAAACCAGTGAATGTGGTAAGCACCTTGCGAATTGCATCTGGTGCTTTAACTGCTTGCCAGACAGCGGTAGCGGCAGCGCAGGCGTTTTGCCAGTTGTGCTTGCCTAATAACTTGAGCTCGCTAGTTTGGCAAATTTCTTCGTTGTCGATCACAATTACGTCGTCGTCAACGTAAGCGCCCGGTGGCGCGTAAAAGGTGATTTTTTTGCCGGGACTGTTACTGGCGATCTGATGCGAGATCGGGCTATCGGCAAAGTAAATCGCTGTGTCATCTGATTGCTGGTGTGCAAACAGCCGTGATTTGGCGTTAATGTAGTCGGGCATGTCAGCGTGCCAGTTGAGGTGCTCGGGCACCACCATTAAGCACATTGCAATGTGCGGTGCGTGGGTAATGTCCATTAGTTGAAAACTAGAAAGCTCTAAAACAACCCAGGAATCAGGGGTGATTTGCTGCAAGAAGTCAAACGGCGAGATACCAATATTGCCGCCTAGGAACACTTTTTTGCCGGCGGCCTCTAGCATTTTGGCCGTAAGGGTAGAGGTGGTGCCTTTGCCCTTGGTTCCGGTAATGCCGATCACGTTTTTGGTGGGGCAGATGCGCAAAAACTCGTTTACAACAGTGGTAATTTTGGTTTTTACGGTAGGATTTTCGCGCACAATGATGTCTGGATGAATACCAGCGCTGCGCATGATCACGTCAAAGCGTTCCAGATTGTGTAGGTAATTGGGGCCGAGCTGTGTGGCGATGGCGCTGGGCACTTGCTCGTTGGGATTATTGCTACAGACAGTTATATCTGCACCCTGGTCTTGCCAGTAGTGCAAGGCAGACTGACCCTCAATTCCAAATCCAATAATGGCGACTTTTTTAGACATTCCTAAGTATCGGCACCTTCCGCGAGTTTATTTTTTACTAATTCGGCAACCTGACGAGGCGTCATGTCGGCCTTCAAAATCAACGACGTTACGTGTAGCTCTTTTACCTCTGGAGGGATTTCCTGCTCACCGCGGTTCGTCAAAATAATAACTTTGATATCCTTACCCCAGTCAGTTTTACGCATTTTGGCAAGCATTTCCTCGCCGGTCATAATGGGCATCATTAAATCAAGCAAAATCACATCCGGCTGCATAGCCTTTGCAAGCTCAAGACCCAACTTGCCGTTCTCAGCGGTTTCTACTTGGTAGCCCTCCGCCTCAAACTTAATGCGGTACATCTGGGAGATTGCTTGATCGTCTTCGATGATTGCTACTTTAATCATTCTTGCCCTCTTTCTATTCTTAGTGTACCACTTTGGCTACTATTCACGCCATTATGTTGCTGGTTTGCCAAGTATCTCGCGCACAATGGCGACAACCTGGGCGGGCGTGTGATGCGCCTTCACGATATACCGATCAACATGTAAAAAACGAAGCGCTTGGGGCGCTTCATCCTTACTAATATTGGTCAGTACGATCACACGAGCGTCGCTCCCCCAGCTTTCGGCACGGAGACGCGCGAGCATCTCGGTGCCACTCATAATTGGCATCATGAGGTCGAGTAGAATAATGTCAGGCTTAAATGCTTTCGCGAGCTCCAGACCTTCTTGACCGTTTCCGGCGGTCTGCACGATAAATCCTTCACGCTCCAGCTTGGCCTTGTAGATAAACTGCAGGTCATGATCGTCTTCGACGACGGCTGCTTTGAAACTGGTAGGTGACATCGGGCTCCTGAAAAATTAAAACTGTGTACCCTGTTAGTAGTACCATAACCGCTGCGTAGTCCGCAAGATGCACGGCCGTGCGCATTTAGTAGTTTGGAGTACGATTTGTGGCCCCCGGCCCCCGTGAATGAGGGCTCAGGGTATTGAGTTTTTTACATTAGTCTTTATATTTTGTGTAGCACTTGCTGTAGCAACAGGTTATGCGCGGAAAATAGAATTATATGCTTTGTGATATATCACACGAATCAAACCTTGGATATTTACACGAAAAGAGAATACGTATACGATGTGTATATCACCAGGCGCATAAAATAGGCGAATGGGCGTTGACATTTTGTTCACTTCGTAGTACAATACGTACAGTATCGTAAGTATGCGATCGTAGATTAGTAACTTAGCAGCCATTGGCGAGAAATCGCCGGTGGCTGTTTTTGTTTAGAGAGACTGGACATGAAGATTCATATTGGTGCCGGAACAGGCACTGGAGCCACTAAGCTTTCTGCTTTTGACGCAGCGCTGCACGCTGCGGGTATAGATAACTATAACTTGCTTTTGCTGAGCTCGGTTATTCCTCCAAAGAGTAACGTAGTGGTTCATGATAATAAGATTTTGGAACAAATGCCCGGCGAGTGGGGCGATCGACTATATGTTGTAATGGCCGAACAGCGCACTGACGTTGTTGGCGAAGAAGTCTGGGCCGGCATTGGCTGGGTTCAAGACGAAGAGACTGGCCGTGGCTTGTTCGTAGAACACGAGGGCCACAGTGAACAGGCCGTTCGCAGTGATATCAAAAGTAGCTTGGAAACACTGATGAAAACCCGTGGCATTGACTTTGGTCAGATCCACATGAAGGTTAACGGCGCTACCTGCCAAGGTGAGCCTACTTCTGCAATGGTTGTAGCTGTGTATCAATCAAGTGATTGGCGTAACAAGCCGACATTGTTCGACGAGGTATAACCATGAGTACATACGAAAATATTATCCCCGAAACAACGATGAATGTTACGGGCGGTGAGTTTGTTGCACCACCAGAAGAGCTACCTGTTCCTATTGAGATTGAAGAAGATCAAGAGCCAAGTCGTTTACGACGAGCTATGGAAGCAGCTAAGACTGCAATGCTCGGCGCTGTCGTAGCCTTTGAGGCAATCCCTGTTACAAACGAGGGCACGCGTGCGTTAGTGTTTGCTGCCGCGCAAGCTGGCCACAATAATCTGTTACTGACCGCCGCAGCGACTGCTGCAACCACCTTTGCAATTGAGGCTAGTGGCTCTACTGCTGCTGCTAATCTTTTGGATGGCTCAACAGGAGAGCGTATTTATCACGGCCTGGATAAGGTTGGCCTCTCTGGTGTCCACACTAATGTAGCTACAGAATCTGCTGCAGCTATGGCTATTGGTGTGCCACTTACGATGGCTCTTAAACAACAACAGGATCCTGCTCGTACCGAAAAGCAAAATAGGAAATTTGGCTTGATTGCTTCGGCAGGCGTTTCATCGGTAGTGGGCGCATTAAGTTACATGACCGCTGAGGGGATGACTGCTTTTGAATCGGTCCCTGAAAAATTCGGCGTTGGTGCATTGGCGCTCAGCGGCCTAGCATGGGCAGTTAAGAAGTTGCGTAATACGGTAGGCAAGCAAAAAGAGATTGACCCTGCTGCCATGAGCGTTGATGCCGAAACTGAAAGTGAAAAAGTTGCACCTTCATATGAACTGTCGCAAGAAGCACTTCACGAACTCGAAGCAGATCTTGTAGATAAAGTTCATGCAAAATTCGGCAAGACAGTTGCTTCTGTATGGGTGTCATCGCACAGCCCTTATGCAAACTTTGTTAGAACGCACGAGAACGAGACTTTCTCTAAGCTGCACGTACCAGAACTGTTTGAAAAATACGAAGACGAGTCAGCGTTTCTTATTACTGTAGATACACGTAAAGGTCAGAATAGGGCCATTCGAGGCACGCGTCTTTCAAGTCCTCAGTTTAGCGCTAAGGCAGAGACAGAAGAGGAAGACGGTACAGTCCGTATTGCCATGATCCAAGATATGGTGGAAGCGGGCCAGTTCACAAACGAAGAGTTTGTAAACTACTACAAAGAGCTTGGTATTGATCCGAATAAAAGCGTCAGTGTCGAGACAAACTTCAGGATTGGTAAACGTGCACCACGTATCTTTGGAATGGTACCTGTTTCGCATGTAGCTTACTTGTCGATGTATAATTTTGCAGCTGGCATCGACACAAATGACACTTGTATCTTTGCCCACGTGAATGATGCTACGATCAACTCACTCACTCGTATGGGTATCCCGATTGATCCACTTATGGGGAACGAAAACCTGCGAACACCTGCAGGCGGCGGCGAGTACGACCCTAACTTCAAACCAGTCGCACTCTTTAACACCCCAGATGCTCGGAAAAAAATGCGCAAATTACGAATATTTGCGCCAAAAGAAATGCAGCTCTAACATAGCAGTCCTGCTATACTGCTAATATGCTTACGGCTATCTTGCTAACCTTCCTGTCTTTAGGTCAGCTCGCTATTGGTACATTATTGTGGATTGAGAGCCGGCATACAAAACGCGTTGACCAAGGTCTTTTTGCTTTCCTATCTTTTCTAATGGTAGTGTGGCTGGTCCTTGTAGGAGCGCTCATTAACGTCGACTCTACGTGGGCCGCCTCAAGAATTGGTCTGTTCACCCAGATTAACAAGCTTGCCTTCTTTGTTTCGTGCGCCATTTTGACGCAGGTTTATGTGTTTAGCCTTTTTTACCCCGTAAAAGCCAAGATTAATGTAGAGCAAAAAGTCTTTATTATTTGTGGCGTCATATTAAGCCTGGCTTCTATGTTGCCCATCATATCTGGCCACTTTATCGTTCAACACGGGAAACTGATTTATTCATATGGCGTACTTGTAATAGCCGTTGGTATATTTGCACTTTCAAGCTTGGCATCAATTTTTGCTCGAGAAGCCCATCTTTTACGTTCAGAAACTGATCCCGCTCTGTCACGTCAGGCCAGGACTTTGCTCACGGGGCTTCTATTTACCATTGTGCACACGTTGGTATTTGTACTGTTACTTCCTACTGTGTTCGGCCAGAATCACATCTTCTATGTTATTGGGTACGCCGCGCCGTATTACCTGACAATGTTTACAAGCTACGGATTACTACGGCAACGCTTATTTGACGTAAGATCTTTTGCGGCACGCGCTGCAGCCTACCTGTTTTCATCAGTTATTGTTGCAGCACTCTTTGTATCAATTGCCGTTGTAGCATCTAATGTTCTGCTAAAACGAACCGTGCCAGCCTCAACTTTGGGGATATTTATAGCCACGACGCTTATAGTTTCGTTTGCTTTTCAGCCACTCAAAACGTTTTTTAACAAAATAACGAATAAGCTTTTCTACCGAGATTACTATGATCCGCAAGATGTGCTGGACCGCTTTAGCGATGTGCTTGTTCGCACAGTGAATGTTGATGAAATGATCACTCGGACGAGCGACATATTAAAAGACACGCTACATCCTCAGCTTATCTCATTTCTATTTCTTAAGAATGAAGCGTCTTCAACGTATAAAAGCCTTCAGGCACACCTGTTGAAGGCCGAGGCACAAGTTATCGTTACTCGTCAGCTCGACCCTTCGCGCCACGCCGCCTTATATAAAGCGTTGCATAATAAGAATATTGCGATGGCAATACGATTACGCACAACACACGAGGACTTAGGCTTCCTATTACTTGGTACGCGCCAGTCGGGAATCGTTTATTCTACTACTGACGTTCGCCTTTTGAGTGTAGTTGCTGACGAGCTTGCCATTGGTTTGCAAAACGCGCTCCGTTTTCAGGAAATTGAAGAATTCAACAAGACATTGCAGCAAAAGATTGACGAAAAAACGCGTAGTTTGCAGCACGCTAACGACAAATTGCGCAAAATGGACCAAACCAAGGACGACTTTATTAGCATGGCGTCGCACCAGCTGCGCACGCCGCTTACCAGTGTAAAAGGCTATGTGAGCATGGTCCTGGATGGCGATGTGGGTGGCCTTAATCGCAAGCAGCGCGACTATCTGAATCAGGTTTTTGTGAGCTCTCAGCGCATGTCGTACTTGATTTCTGATCTGTTAAATGTGTCACGTCTGCGCACAGGCAAATTTATTATTGACCGCAATCCGTGTAATTTGGCCAATGTGATTCACGAAGAAGTCTCTCAGCTCATTGAGACCGCCAAAGCGCGCGAACTGCAGTTGATTTATCATCAGCCCGAGCATTTCCCAACGCTTATGTTGGATGAAATGAAGATGCGACAGGTGATCATGAACTTTATTGATAACGCTATTTATTACACGCCCAGCGGCGGTAGCATTACGGTAACACTGGCTGACAACCCGCAAAGCATTGAATTTACTGTGGCCGACACAGGTATTGGCGTGCCTAGAACCGAGCAGCATCACTTGTTTAGTAAGTTCTTCCGTGCGCAAAATGCTCGCATAGCTCGGCCTGACGGTACTGGCTTGGGCTTGTTTATGGCCAAAAAAGTAGTGACCGCTCAGGGCGGCGCGATTATCTTTAAAAGTCGCGAAGGCAAGGGTAGTACCTTTGGATTTACCATGCCCAAAGCCGCGGTAAGTATGAGCGAATCTGGTCCCAAAAAGGTCATTTTACACAGCTAATTTTGCCAAAATTGCAAAAAGCTGTGGATAACAGCTAGCGTGATACAAAACGTTGTGCTACAGTCATAAGTAACGAGCATGACTGACCGCTCCGAACTAAAAAATCCCCTGCCGAGAGACAAGGGATTTTACTTTTATAAGACTTGGGTGAAGCTGGAGCGGTGTGTTTTTTGGTGGCCTATAAAGCCAAACACACCGCCCACAGCAGTTCTTTCGATTTGCTAGAGAACAGTGCCTTGCTCGTACTTGTAGACGCAGAAGCCGCTGAACAGCGCGGTGCAGCAGGCGATGCACAGCAGTGCGGTGTCAGTGGAGTAGTGCTCGGTGACCCATCCCATCAGGGGTGAGACAACGAACAAGGCCGACTGAACAGCGCTCACAACCGAGTAGACGGTTGGTCCGTGTGTCATTGCCTCGGGAACGTGATCCTTGATTACGCCGGTGAGTAGCGGATCGGTGACGGCGGTCGCCAAGGCGTTGGCCAGTAGAATGGCGACTGCGCCAGTCGGGCCGCTCGGCAATCCCGCGAATGCGGAACACGCCACGACTACGGTGGTGAGGACGACTTGTGTGCTGAAGCGATTGTAGCGCTCCACGAATCCGTTCACGAACTGAGCGAACACCATGGTTGCCAGCGTGCGAACGGCGTACACGTACCCGAACATGTCCAGAGTGACGCCCGCGGCTTTCATGTCCGGCTGAGCCAGCCACATCATTGCCAAAACAGAGGCGTTGATACTGGCCGTCAGCAAGACCGCCCAGCGAACTTGTGTCCGCGTGATCAGCATCAGCTTGCCGATTTCGAGAATCGAGCTGAGCTTGGGGTGGGTCAATCGGCTGTGGATTGTCTCCTTTTGCTTCAGGGCGAACGCCACCGGCAGGGCCAGGGCAAACGCGATCGGCTGGATCATGACAGGGCTGGAAAGACTGACGTGAACCGCCAGAAATCCGCCAACGAGCACTCCGAAGAGCTGACCTACGGATCGTACCTGGACGGCACGAGCTGCGTAGTTGGTGATCTGCTCGGGATCTGTGGCCAGAACCATGGCTTTGGTAGTGCCATAGGTGAGGGCCCATGCCACGCCGGTGAGGCACAGCGTAATGCTGAACTGCAGAACAGTTCGGCACCAGAAGGCGAACAGACAGCTTTGGATCAGCTGCAATACGACGCCCAACAGCAGGATTCGGCGCACGCCAATGCGTACAGCCAAGTAGCCGAAGGGCACGTCACACGCAGTGCTGACCAGACCCATAAGGGCCTGCATACCCAGCACTGCGGCAACGTTAATACCGAACTGGCCGTAGAACTCGACGGTGATGGCGACACTAAAGTGAATCGCCCACAAGCATTCGAGTGCCAGGCACAGCGCGACATTGCGGTGCAAACCGCCAAATCGCATCGGGATGCCTCTCTACATCGAAGGGATTGAGCTTTGACGCTCCGTATGTAATTTATACCACATTAGAGCTGGTTTTGCAAGTTTTGGGCTGTTTTCTAGGGTAAACGTCTTTTCTTTTCCCTGGAGTTGTGTTAAAATAGAGCAGTTATTGGCGCAAGAATGTGTTATGACATGGCCCATATTGCTCTGCAATATGACGGCCTCCATCGGTAAATGAACCTACATGCAAGCATGCGCTTCATTTCCCTCAGTCGGCCTCATCGTCTAACGGTTAGGACACCGGGTTTTCATCCCGGCAATCGGAGTTCGATTCTCCGTGAGGTCACCAAGAAAAGAACGTCACCCTGTGTGGCGTTTTTTTCTTGGTTTTCTTCTGCACGAGAGAATCGACGAGTATTAGCAAAGGTGCCGGCGGCACGTTTGCAGTCGTACAGATGGATCTCCGTGAGGTAACCAAAAGAGATTTGGAAACACCCTAACAGGGGTGATAAAAACCTTCACATTACGTGAAGGTTTTTTGTTATCTTGAACTACCTCTGTTAATGTGTTCTACAATTTATTTTTCTTGCAAGGCTCGTGCCAGGGTGTGCCTGCTTATTACAGAGGTAATATGGTATAATATAAGTAGTGAAAGACGAGCTACACAAGCAGATCATAGAGGGTTTATCCGGCGAATTGCACGGTAATATCTTCGAGGCTGCTGCCGTAGACTTGCTACAACCAATCTACCCTTCGCTTACCCCTGTAAAAGGCGGAGGCGACGGTGGTCGAGACGGCCACTTCTTCACCATAAACGGTGCGGCAGGCGTACTAGTCTGTACGACAGGAGAAGACGTTGGGGGTAACTTGCGCCACAACTTGCAGGAATACGTCAAAAAAGGCCATAAAGGTCGCTCGGTGATCGTTGCCACAAGTCAGTCGCTTACGATTCTGCGTCAAGATAATTTGACCGCAGTGGCCAAAGAAGAGGGCTTCAAACTGATCAAAGTTCACGAGCAGAGCGACTTCACCTTGCGTTTATATAAAAATAAGGCTTGGCTGAAGAAGCTCTTGAACCTTGAGAGTAACCAGCAGGCGTTATCAATCAACCCAATGACATCGCGACCTGTGCTAAGCCTTTCGGTTAGAGGTCGTGAAGACGTACTTGAATGGCTCGGTAGAACCACCGGTGATAGTCTGCTGGTAGGGCAACCGGGTTCGGGCAAGACATTCGTTGCGAGGCACTTTATCATGGAGAACGGCGGTCTGTTTGTAGTCTCGGACAACAGAGATCAGATCACCGCCGAAGTACGTGAGAAGAAACCAGATTACCTTGTTATCGACGACGCGCACACGAAGCCAGAAATGATCCAAGTCCTGCGCCAGATCCGTGAAGACACCGGCGCCGGGTTCAAGATCATAGCGACGGGCTGGCTATCGAATAAGGATAGCCTGCAAAACGATCTCGTTATCGCTGACAACGCGATTTTCGAGGTTGAATTACAGGGTCGCGACACCATACTCGCAATCATCAAAGACTGTGGTGTAACAAGCCCAGACGCACTGCTTTACCAGATGATTACTCAGGCCGAAGGAAAGCCCGGTCTTGCCGCTACGTTGAGTCAGCTTGTACTTTCTGGTGACGCCAAAGGCGTTCAGGAGGTCTATATCGGCGACGCTCTTGGTAAGCACCTGCTGGCGTTATTTGAGAAGCAGCTTGGGTCAGACGCCGTTGATCTATTGGCAGTTGTTGCGATGGGTGGTGACGCTGGTATAACTCTCAAAGACGCCGCAGACATTCTTGGTACAACTGAGATAAAAGTCGGAAATCTGGCCGCCAAGTTATCCTTCGGTGGTGTTATTGTCGACCTGCCACCTGACGCAATTAGCGTTCGCCCAGCACCTCTTCGCTTCTATCTTGCCAAGAAGGTATTCTTCAAACCCGGCGCTGCTATTGATCCAACGAAGCACCTGAGTAAGTACAAGAGTTTGAATGACGTAGTTGAGGTTGTCCTAAACGCCGGCCTTAGAGGTGGAGCGGTCGACAAAGACGCATTGTACGTTTTGATTGAGAAGACCGGACTGCCGAAGCTGTTTGGTGGCTTCGCGGTATTTGGCAAAACTGAGGCAAAGAAAGTTCTTTTAGAGCACCCGGACATGGCCTTGAAAGCGATACACGACCTCTTGTCTGTCTACCCAGAAGGCATTCTACCGCTTATGTTAGACGCTGCCGTCGGCGATACGCGACCTTTGAACTCGCACCCTGACCACCCTTTCAGGGTTATTCAAGACTGGTGTAAAAACGTGGGTGAAGGATACTATGATCCGCTACCGCGCAGGAAGATCCTTATGAAGGTGCTAGCCGATTGGAAAACTGCCGGGAAAGATCTGCTTGTATTCGCGCAGGCACTTGATTATGCCTTTGAGCCGCATTTTGAGATACATCGAAATGACCCCGGTGCTGGGAACTCTATCAGTTTTGGTGGCGGACACTTGAGTGCGACCGGTATGCAACAGCTGCTAGACCAGTGGCCGACATTCAAGCCCTTACTGAGTGATCTGCCTGATGAGGCTTGGCATTATCTTGTAGACTTGCTTGAAGAATGGGCATACGAGCAACGTGCAATGGGCGGTACACCCAATAAAGAACAGAAAGAGGCGTTGCATAAAGGTGCAGCCATGATCATCGATGATCTCGCTGAACTTTCGGTTGACCAGCTGGGCATACAGGCGCGATTACGTGAACTTGCTCATCACCTGAAACATAAAGTCGAGACTACCAGGGCTCGTGAATACGATATTATTTTTCCTCATGAAGATGATCGGCGCGACTGGCAGAAAATGACCGCTAAGCAAGTCGAGGCTGCGAAAACATTGGCCACTGAATATGTATCAAAAGATCCCGGTGACGTAATAGCTTTACTTGTGAACATGAACAAGCATGCGGCTGCGGCACATAAGACTTATCCAGACCACACAACTACCGTTGCTTATGAGTTGGCCGATAAGGTTGCGGATCTTACCGCGTGGTCTGAAGCTGCCATAACTGAGTGGGACAGGCCTGATATATCGCTTGCATTTCTGCTTGTCCTACAAGCCAGAGATCCGGAAGCGGCTAAGCCGTTGTTGCTCAAAGCTCTAAAAGATGACCGCCATCGATACGCTGCCGTTGAAGTGATCCTGCGACGCAACTTTGCCGACGACGAACTGTGGAAGGAAGCCTATCCTCTTTTGAAAGACATGTCGCGGACGGCTGACATTTTAGTGCTGCGGCAGCAAACTGACGAAGAAACAACAGCGAGGCTTTTGCAGTACCCGACTGGTGATGTAGGGCTTATGGTTGCAGACACTATTGCTCACCTGTCTGGTGATACCATTCCAGCCGCCGTATTACCTCTTTGGGAAGCGGCGATCATAAACTACAAGTTCGAGCGCGACACTAGACACAATGATATGCACGTTAGTAACGCTCTCAAGTCTCACCCAGCGACTACCGTGAAGTGGTTGATTGCGAAGGTTGCAGAAGAGCATGACGGCTGGCTGGACGGGTTCAGACGTGAGTCTAGCGACCTAATGTCAACGCTGTCGCGCGAGCAACGCGTGCAGGTGGTGAGGTCGCTGAGTGATAGCGAACGCTCTGAGCATGTAGCCGCAGAACTTGTCGGTAAAAGTCTGAGTATGTTCAAAGAGTTATTGGCCAATAAAAACACTCGGAGGTATCAGCTAGGGGTTTTATCTCATGTCGATGGTGCTGAGTGGGTTCAGTTTGCCGAGCTTGCACTTGAAGCTGGCTGGGACGAAGACGACATCATCTCTGCTAGCACGTCGATGAGCGACAGTTGGAGCGGTTCAGCAGCACAACACTGGCTGCTACGCAAGGCGCGGTTTGATGAAGGCTTCCAGTCGGGCAACCCACGTATAGTCACGATTGCCCAAAAAGGCATTGCTCACTATCAAAGTCTGTATGACTACGCGGTTATAAACGAAAAGAAGGACGACATCTATGGCTACTAATCAAGACAAGATCAAGCAAGAACTAGAAGACCTGGTGGCAAAGTCTGTCGAGTTGTACGATAAGTTCGGCAACGGAGCCAGCGCCGCTAAGGGAAGCTTCTTCATCAATAACTACGAAGGTTGGTACACAGAGGCGCGACGAGTCGTAGAGCAGCTACTTCCCGAAAGGCTTCAAGACTTCGTATCGTTATATAAGCTACCCGGTGCTCGCAAGCAGGTCACTAGCGACAACTATCGCATAGTCGATTTCCTGCATGGCGTAGTTCCACCGGACATATTTGATCAATTCAATACGGTTGGCATTACCAAAAAACTCTTCAGTAATCAGGCTCAAATCCTCGTATCCGCAAATAAGAAAATAGTTTCATCACTTATGGATATACGCGAGGTGTTGGTGGCGGATCTCTTTGACACTGAAATTGATAGAGCTCGCGCTCTGCACAAAAACAAGTTGCTTCGTGAGGCTGGTGTTATCGCCGGTGTGGTACTTGAGGCGCACCTTCAAAACGTGGCTACCGCTCATGCTGTCAAAATAGCCAAAAAGAACCCGACTATCAGTGACCTAAACGATCCACTCAAAAACGGTGGTATTTACGATGTGCCAACGTGGCGGCTTATCCAGAGGTTAGGTGATATTCGTAACATGTGTGACCATAGCAAGGATAGATCCCCTACATCTGAAGAGGTTGTCGATTTGATCGACGGCGCTGATAAAATAAGTAAAACTGTATTTTAGCCTGCCTTAGGTTAAGGGCCTGTCTCTACGATTTGACTGCATTATAAATCACTAGCTGGTCACTTAGCCTCAGTATTCCAGGCCACAAAGTGTTCCAAAACTAGCGCGGAAAAGGGAAGGATAAATTCCCGTAAAACTATGCCAGTGCTTTTCGCAAGTGGCGCAAAGCAACGGCGTAACTAAGTACACCAACAAACGCGCTGCTCAACAGAACAGCAGCGCTGGTTCCGGTGTTTGGCAATGCGGTAGGAGCTGTAGCAACAGAGGCTGTTGGTGCAGTCACGACAGGCGCCGTAGTAGTAGATGTGGTTGTAACGGTAGGCGTCGTTTGCGTAGCAACTGGCGTAGTTGCACATGGCTCTACCCAAAATACTTTATGCTTAACGTCATTGCCTTTGGAGCCGGGCGCATTAACAGTCACCTTAACGTGGTAGCCCTGATTCTGCTGGGCGGCACCAGTAAAGTTCAGCGTGTAGTATTCACGGGCATCCAGGTCGTTGCCACCGCCTGCAGTATCTTCACCAATAAAAGGCTTTAAATTACCGCTTGTTACGGCCAGTGTATTACTGGAATTATTTGTTGGAGCTTGCAGTGCAAAACTCACATTTGCTTGCGTGTTGTTCTTGTCGTAGTTATAGAATTCGACAGAAAAATCGCAGGATACATGTGGGTGATTCTGCGGAATAGTATCCGGCATGATCTCGTTACTGATTTTGATAAACCCATTGTTGCCGGCAGGATTATGGCTGCTAGCGGCGTAGGCAGGGACAGATGCGCTAGCTACTATAGCTAACGAAAGAGCCGCACCACATAAAAGTTGGTGCTTCATGAGGACGTCTCCCTTAGTGACTTAACAAATTATACAACTATTAAACTATTTAGTCAAATACCACCCCTTTATGTAGCTACTTGCGGCGATGTAGTAATATAAAAGTAAGCATTAACAGAAAGGCTGCCAAAATGGCGAAAACTGAACGAAAAGCAATAGATAAGGTCTTTATTCTACTAGGTATTGCAATGACGTTAGTATTGTTAGTTATTGGTGGATTGGCGTGGTATGGGTATCATTTTGCTACCAGCACCGTAACAACTGAACTTTCCGAACAAAAAGTTTTCTTTCCGCCTAAAGGTAGCCCAGCCATAGCAGCTCTGCCAGCCGCGGACCAAAAAGAGGTTAACAAGTATGCTGGTCAGCAGCTTGTAAACGGACAACAAGCCAAAGTATATGCTAACAACTTTATTAAGGTGCATCTGTCGGAGGTTGCAGGCGGCCAGACGTACGCTGAAGTTAGTGCTGCGGCTCAAAAAGACCCGACCAATACAAAACTGCAAGCTCAAAAAGCTGTTCTATTCCAGGGGGAAACACTGCGAGGCCTTCTTTTGGGCGATGGTTATTCGTACTGGACGTTTGGCATGTTGGCTAAATATACAGCTATCGCAGCTTTTGTCGGCGCTGGCGTTATGGCAATCCTTGTTTGGCTTGGCTTAGCACATCTAGCCAAACTAAAATAATCTGAATTCGTATCTGGCGCATCATTGCTTATATGTATTTTTTATGCTATAATATGTACGCTTTATTGGAATGAAAATTTCTCATTTTGAAAGCACCTTTACAGAGTAGAAGGAACAGTTGAAGTGCTGCCATTAGCAACTGTCGCACGGTTGTTGCTAGCAGTACTTCAATGAAACCCAAGAAAGGGAGCTGATGGTCGAGCCATCACATATCGTCCACGCGCGGGCCCTGCTGCCCAAGTTTCGCATACCCGTGGAACAGATGTGGGTGTGTGACAAAGAGACCTGTTGGATTCCCGAGCCGGACGTGAGTTTTGAACTTAAAGCACACGTCTTCGCCGACAGGAAAAACCTTACCGCAATGCTCGAGTTCATCAAGAGTTACGATATGAACAAAGAGCATGGTTACTCGTCCTTTGCGGACGTATCCAAAGGATCTTGGTGGCTTGGTATCTGGTACTACGTTTTCAGCGCATATTGCGCCGGACTCACAGATACTCTGATGCAAATTGCACCAAAGCATAGGTGTCTCTATCGGAGATACTAAGCTCCTGGTGTCAATCAGCTTTCACCAAATCCACCTGCGCTCCTACCCTCTTTCACTCAAATTCTTTCTACTCTGCTTTACCCAAGTTTTCAAAATATTGAAGGTTTGGGCGATGCGATGCATAAACCACGATGCTCACCTAGCCGCCCTATTAAGCAAAATAAAGGATATAAAATGACAGACCATCAGTACCTCCAGCAAGCAATCCAGATGAGCCAAAAATCCCCAGAACCAGTAGGTTGTGGCGTACTGATCGTTCAAGATGGAGCTGTACTTGCAAAAACACACAACTCTCAACGAGCCGATAATATAGCAGTCAACCATGCTGAAATCAAAGCAATTATTGAGGCAAACAAGAAGCTCGGATCACGTAAACTTGCAAACGCCGTGGCTTATTGCAGCTGTGAGCCATGCGCTATGTGCTTGACCGCGTTGTCATATGCTAAGGTCGCGCGAATTGTTTTTAACAAGTTTATGAAAGACCTGTTTCCGGACGACCCACAATCGCAACTTAACCCATTTGAATATGCCAAAACCTTAAATTTTGTACCTGTTTTAGAAAAATTAGACGTCTAGCTCTGTAGGCCGTTTACTTGTCCCCGACAAGATACGATTGCAACAGCCAGAACTCCGCGGAAGTTATCCACTATTTATGTATTTTGCGTTTGGTTTACGCGGATTCTGGTATAATCATAAGCAAGAATACCGCCGCGTAATAGCAACTAACTGAGGATAGACAGGAAAGATACAAAAATGGCTCGCCTTCCGGTACTTGGTAGCGATGATGGTGTCTGGGGACAGGTACTCAACGACTTCTTAGGAGTGTCTCATAACAGCGACGGCACACTGTTACCGAGCGCCGTTACAAACGCTGGCGCGGCAGCTGACTCTGCTGTGGTGCACAATTCAGGCAGCGAAACCGTGGCTGGCACAAAGACATTTAGCGCTTCGCCGGTTGTTCCTGTGCCATCTTTGGGTAGTCAGGCTGCCAACAAAACGTATGTAGATTCTGTAGCGAGCGCTGGTGCACCTGATGCTACAACTTCCACCAAAGGCATTGTGCAACTTGCCGGTGACTTGGGCGGAACGGCAGCGTCGCCAACGGTTCCGGGCTTGGCTAACAAACAGCCGCTAGACAGCGATCTAACTACTATTGCCGGACTTACTCCAGCAGATGATGATGTTTTGCAGCGTAAAGCTGGAGCGTGGACCAACCGCACCCCGGCACAGCTCAAAACTGATTTAGTGCTTACCAAAACCGACGTTGGTTTAGGCAACGTGCCCAATGTTGATGCGACCAATCGTGCTAACCATACGGGTACGCAGCTGGCCAGTACCATATCGGACTTTACCGAGGCCGCACAAGACGCTGCGGGCGCCAGTCTGGCCAACACCAACACCGTCAACCTGACATATAACGATGCCGGAAATGCAATTACTGCCGATGCTCGCACCCAAATGTCCATTACCAGCGATAGCTCCGGCCTAAAATTATCGGGTGACGCTACAACTCCTGGCACCAGCAAATATTATGGTACCGATAGCGGTGGCACCAAGGGCTACTTTAGCCTTCCTTCGGGCGGCGAAGTTAACACTGCGTCAAACGTTGGCGTGGGCGGCGTGGGCGTCTTCAAGCAAAAATCTGGCGTTGATCTGCAATTTAAAAATATCAATGCAGGATCGAGCAAAGTTACCATTACCGACGACACTGCCAACAGCGAAATTGACATTGATGTTGTTCCGGCCAACTTTACTGGCATCCCTGAATCCGCTGTTACTAATCTAACAACCGACTTAGCAGGCAAACAGACCTCTGATGCTACCTTGACGGCACTAGCCGGACTGGACGGTACTGCTGGACTGGTTGTAGAAACTGCCGCCGACACCTTTACCAAGCGCACTATTACCGCAGGCTCTACCAAAGTTACGGTTACAAACGGATCGGGCGCTGCCGGCAATCCAACCATTGACGTTGATCAAACGCAGCTTACTCTGGCTGAAAGCCAAGTTACCAACCTAACAACCGATTTAGCTGCCAAAGCTACCGTTGCTAACGGTGGTGGTGAAACATTCTTTGATGCCGGAAACTCTGGTGCGGCGATCTCACTTGATTTGGCAAATGGCAACGTCCAAAAACTGACGCTCACAGCAAACTGCACCATTACATTAACCAGTCCGGCCAGCGGCGCAATGCGTTCGCTGACATTATTAGTTTTTCAGGATGCAACTGGTTCGCGCACCATTACCTGGCCAGGAACCGTAAAGTGGGGCAATGCCGGCGCGCCAACGCTCACTACTACGGCATCCAAAATGGATATGATTTCGCTGTTTACAGTTGATGGCGGCACTAACTGGTACGGAGCGCTCGGCGCCAAAGGGTTCTAGCAATGAGCTTGCCCGCATTTCGTGCCTCTGCCTTGCGACGTCGCGAGCAATTTCCCGGTCTTATCGCGGCGTGGGGCTTTGATGAAGGTACCGGCACAACGGCTCGCGATAGCTCCGAGCATAATCTGCCGTTGACTATCAGCGGTGCAGTAACCTGGGTTGCGGGACATTCTGGCGGAAGCGCACTCGAAAACAATGGCACGGGCACCGCGCTTGCCACTAACTGGACTAGTCTGGGCACGCCGGTGACAATAATGTGCTGGGCTAAGCCAACCGACTTGACGGCAGGCACGAACCGCCCACTTATTGGCGTATGGAACGGAACCGATGCAAACACATCCACCGAATTTGCTCTGTGGACGCAGCGAGGCGACTTTAGCACTGCCAATGTTCTGCAGGGTAATGCTCGCATAGGCGGAGGACTGGTGACCGCCAACCATACGGCGTTAACGTTGAATACATGGGTACATCTGGCCCTTTCGTATGACGGTACCACGCTTCGGCTCTATCGTGACGGTACAGAGGTAAGCAACTTTGTCATAAGTGGCACCGTTGCTACTGGCACATTCGATTTTATTGTGACACCAAGTGGAGCACACGCACAAATTGACGACGTTCGCGTGTTCAGCGTCGCGCTCACAGCAGCGCAGGTCGCTAGTTTTATGGGCGACCCCGTAGCGCCATAAGATATCCAAAGTACAAAATGTACCTCAAATAGCACAAATTTGTGTTATTTGATTCATTTGTGTATAATGGGGTACATGATCAACGATAAGATTATTACATACGCAGACCACATGGGCCGTTACAACGCCCAACGTCATGGCTTGCCACCAGTGATGGGGCGGGTTGTGGGCTATCTGTCGGTATGTGAGCCGATGGAGCAATCGATTAACGATATTGCCGACGCTTTGCTCACAAGCCGCAGCGCTGTCAACAACGCACTCAAACTGTTGGAGACCCAAAAACTCATTAAACGCCGCCGTCCGGCAGGCACGCGTGCCGACCTGATTAGTATCGGTAGCATTAGCATGGAGAGCGGTTTTGACCCCGCCGAATATAAAGAGCTAGCCGACCTAGCCCGTGAAGGACTGGAGCTATTAAAGGATGCTTCACCAGAACGTCGCGCTGGCTTGGAGGCTACGGCTTCGCTCGGAGATTTCTTGGCGGAACGACTGCCAAAACTATACCAAGAGTGGGATGCTCACTATAAAAAGTCACAGCAAAAATAAGTAAGGAGAATTATATGACAGACTTTATCAACAAAATCTTGGGCGATCTAGAACAGAAAAAAGAGTGGAAGGCGTTGGAAGCACGAGCTGAATCGTTGCCAGACGACTACCGCACGGTATACAACGAAATCAAATCATACATCTGGAAGGGCGGCACCGGCCTGAAAGACCCAAGCACGCTGTTCAAACCACTAATTGAAAACCTCGAAGAAGGCGCTAAGAGCGGCAAGCACGTTATGGACGTGACCGGCCAAGATGTGGCCAGCTTTGTACAGAAGTTCGTGGCAAGCGGAAAAACCTTTGAAGAAGAACGACGCGAAAAACTGAACGACGCTATTGCTAAAAAGCTCGGCAAGTAAAGGAAGAACAATGACATCTGCAATCACAGTACGGGGGCTTGAAAAGAGCTTCAAGAAAAACACGGTCTTAAAAGGGGTAGATTTTACGGTGGAGACCGGCGAGATATTCGCGCTGCTTGGTAGCAATGGCGCCGGCAAAACTACCACCATTAACATCTTAACAACGTTGCTGCCAGCCGATGGCGGTGAGGCAACGGTAAACGGTTTTGACCCAGCCAAACAGGCGCAAAAAGTTCGCAACAGCATTAGCCTAACTGGCCAGTTCGCTGCCGTTGACGACATGCTGTCGGCTCGTGAAAACCTGGAGCTAATCGCTGATTTGCGCCACGTGCCGGACTCCAAGCAGACGGCTATCGATTTATTGAAGCAGTTTGATCTTACAGATGCAGCTGATCGTCGCGCAGCAACTTTTTCGGGCGGTATGCGCCGCCGACTGGACATTGCTATGAGCTTGATCGGTACGCCATCAATTATATTTTTGGACGAGCCAACGACTGGCTTGGATCCTGAAGCTCGCAAAAACATGTGGCAGGCAATTCGTACGCTGGCTCAGGGTGGCACGACTATCTTTTTGACCACGCAATATTTGGACGAAGCCGATGAGCTCGCTAACACTATTGCTGTGTTGCACGAGGGCAAAATTGTGGCCACCGGCACCGCACAGGAGCTGAAGAAAATGGTTCCCGGTGGCTTGGTTAGTATTAGCTTTGCTGATGAAAAACAGCTGGCAACTGCCAAGGCTACGTTGAGCAAAGACTATCGGATTACTAGCACTGAAGGCACAACGCTCACCGTGGACGCCGGCGGTACGGCCGCAAAAACAGCAGATTTGTTTATCCGCTTGCGCGACGCCAAGCTGGAGCCCACTGACTTCTCACAACACGTACCAACGCTGGACGACGTTTTCTTTAAACTGACCGGCAAAACGCAACCAACCAAGGAGGAAAAATAATGCAGGCTCTTAAAGATACCTGGACGATGGCCAAGCGTAGCTTGAAGCACATTGTTCGTAGTTCGGACACGCTGATTACGGTGGTGATTACCCCTGTTGCACTGCTGCTGATGTTCGTGTACGTGCTGGGCGGCGCACTTGAGGCGCAGGCGGGTGCCACGAAGTACATCAACTTTATTACGCCGGGAATTATCATCTTTACGGTGATTAGCGGCATTGCCTACGCAGCATTTCGCTTGAACACTGACGTGCAAAAGGGAATTATCAACCGATTCCGTACTATGCCAATTGCACCGTCATCTATTTTGGGCGGCCAGGCGGCATCGTCAACGTTATCAAACTTGTTCTCGTCACTGATTGTGCTGGGTGTGGCGTTCATCGCTGGATTCCGTACCAGCGCAGGACTAAACGAGTGGCTGATGTTTGCCGGACTCCTGGTGTTGCTGACGCTGGCCATGACTTGGATGGCAGTGTATTTTGGCATTAAAGCTTCTTCGGTAGAGGGTGCAAGCTCGTTTAGCTACTTGCTGATGTTCTTGGTCTTTTTGAGCCCGTCGTTTGTACCAACGTCGGCCATGACTTCGGTGCTACGTGGCTTTGCTAACAACCAACCGTTTACGCCGATTATCGAGACCATGCGCTCGTTGCTGACCAACGGTACGGCGGGCAACAAAGCAGGTTTAGCATTCGCTTGGAGCGCCGGGATTCTGGTAGTGTTCTACGCACTGTCAATTCAGGCCTACAAAAAGAAATCGCTCGCTAGTTAAAGTTATGAACACAGTAAACAGACCCTTGGCCAGCGGGGGTCTGTTTTTTATTGCGCCTTTTGGAGTAAGTCGATACCGCCACGTTCTTTCCAGCGATCAAAGGTGGGGCTGTCTGCTGCGTGTCGTTCTCGCCACATGTTGTAGGCGTCGCGGCTGTAAGACACAGTTTGCATGTCGTGCAAGCCTTCGCCTTTTTCGAGGCTGCTGGCAGCGCCTGGGCCGCCGTTGTAACCCGCAGCAATCAGCTCTACGGTAGTGTTCCAACTGGGAGCCTGGCTGCTCGTGCCAAATACATCACGTAAGTGTGCCAGGTATGCGGCGCCAAATTCGATGTTGGTTTGCGGATCCCAGATATCATACGATGCCACTGGTTTTTGGAGGTATTTGCTAGCGATATCCCCGGCTGTGGGCGGTGTAATTTGCATTAATCCTTGCGCCTGGCCGCTGTCGGCTTTGGGTGAGCCGCCCGATTCCATGGTCATAATAATAGCTAGCAGATTCGGGTCGATATTGTATTTCTGGCTCATGGTGGTAATCGGCTGTTGCCACTGTTTGACACTTGCCGGAAGCCACGAAATGGTAATGCCCCCACTGGCAGCTAGGGGTGTTGGTTGCGCTTTCATATTCTTTCCAATCACAAGAACCACCAGTGCCAGGCCTACGCCAATGCAGATCATAAAACCGTCACGGTGTGATAGTTTGATCAACTTACGCCGAGTGGATCGCTTGAGCAACTTGATACGCTTCATTTTCATACCTATACATAGTACCAGCAATGTAAACTGCTTTCGAATACGCGCTTTTGGCAGTACACTAGCAAAATGCATACTGACTTTTTGGCGATTGTATTTGGTTTGAGCGCCGGATTTGGCTGGGGATTTTCGGGCTTTTTTGACGCCAGGGCCTCGCGAACCGCCGGTCCGCTACTGGCAGCGCTGCTCATTAACGGCCTGGTGGCTGTCGGTTACGCGCTAGTATATCTGTTATTTTTTCGCAATGGCCACCACATGCAGGCAACGGGCGTGTATTACGCCATCGCTTCGGGCGTAGTTATTACGATGGGTGCACTCAGCTATTTTAGAGGGCTGGCGTTGGGGCCGGTGGCATTGGTATCGCCATTGAGCGCGGCCTATCCGTTGGTGACTACTATTATTGCGTTCGTTATTTTTGGTGCTCGCCTAAGCGGCTTACAAACCTTGGCTATCTATATGATTATGGCTGGCGTGATGGCGGCTTCGGGCTTGCTCACGGCGCGGGGAATGAGCACGCGCAAATTGCAAAAAGGCCCGCTACTGGGCTTGGGCACAGCTGTCTTTTGGGGGTTGGGTTATGCGTTTGCAGCACAGGCAATTACACGCTTGGGATGGGAATTGGCCTCGCTTATAGAGTTTGGCGCAATGGCCGTGGCGTTCGGTGTATTTATTCCGATGATCAAAACGAGCGAAACCATCACACTGGCACACGTTATACAGGGGTGCAAGAACAAGTTTATTTTGTTGTCGGGCGGTATCTCATTATGCGCGGCTGTGGCGCTGAATGTGGGATTGTCACGCGAGCACAGTTCGGGTGCTATTGTGGCTGCACTTTCTGCATGTTATCCGGTACTAACAGTGCTGCTGGCGCGTCGCTCATTTGATGAATCTGTTGCCAAAATCCCCTTGGTAGGGGCCTGCGTGAGTATTGGTGGCGTTATTTTGTTAAGTCTGGTTCACTAAAAATAGTGTATTTTCACAACATCTGTGGTTAAATAGTGGTAATGCTTAAACTAGAGGTGAAGTATGGCGCGGTTGCCAAATCCTGGATCAGATAACGGTACTTGGGGTACAGTATTAAACGACTTTTTGAGCGTTGCACACAATAGTGACGGAACACTTCAGAGTAGCCAGGTAAGTGCTGCAGGTGCTGAACTTACGAGCAACAAGGGCGCAGCCAGTGGGTACGCACCATTGAACGGAACCTCTAAAGTGCCCATCGCTAACTTACCTACTGGCACTACCAGTGGCACAGTTGCTGCGGGCGATGACAGCCGTATTACCGGTGCATTGCAGAGCGGCGCTTCGGCTGGCGGCGACCTAAGCGGTACCTATCCAAACCCAACCGTTGCCAAAGTTAATGGCGTTACCGTGAGCGGTACTCCCGCCAGCGGCAAAATTCTAACAGCAACGAGTGCGAGTGCTGCCTCGTGGCAAACCGCTGCCACCAACGCCTGGCAATTTAATGTCAAAGACGCTGCCTACGGCGCTGTTGGCGACGGCACGACAAACGACACTGCAGCTATTCAGGCTGCAATTGACGCTGCTGCTACCTATGCTGCTGCAAACTCTGGCTACGCCGAAGTTATCTTTCCGCCAGCGGTGTATGCGCTTACCTCGAATGGTCGAACCGACCGAAGCGGAAACGCTCAGCTTGCCCTTCCGGTAGTTGCGGAAACTGCCAATAAAGTCACGCTGGCATTTATAGGCGTTGCCGATGCAGCCTCAATGCCGCACTGGAACGCGACTGCCGGCCAAAAAAACGGTGTCGTTCTAAAATCAACCTGGAACGCAACTGACCTATCTGCCACCTCAAACGAAGGAAGCGTGCTGGGCGGTCCAACGCTGCCGAACGGCTACGTATCGGGCGCAAAATATTCCAACTGTAATATTGTTATTCGTGGCATTCAGATTCAGGTGCCGTATACCAGCCGCGGTTCTGACACATCTGGTATCGACTTGCGTGGTATTGCCAATGCTCACCTGGAAGACGTCAGCTTTTACCCCAACGCCAGTCCAACACAATTAAACGCAACCTACACCACACCCGGCTGGAACTTTGGTATTGCCATGCCTGCGCCAGGTAACAATGACCTGTCTGTTATGAACAACTGTTCAGTCGAAGGTGCAACATACGGCTTCTACATGGGCGAGCATTTATCGGCTGACCGATTAGCCGCAGTGTACTGCTACACCGGTATGCTATCTGGCGCCTTCTTTAGCTCAGTGGTGCAGCAACACTACAACTGGATCGGCGGCGCAAGTATTGAAGCTTGTGTGAACGGCGTGCATATTGTGGCCAGCGGCCGTGTAGTCATTAACGCGCTATCGGTAGAAGGTAGCATGAACCACCTGGTAGACAGCACTGGCAACGCTACGGGTACTATTGGGATTGGCGGCAGTATTTCGCCAATGAATGTTTCGAACCCCACGGGCGTAAAAGTAGTTTACCTGGACCAGAAACCTGGTGCAGCTACTGCGCCAACTGTGTCAGCTAGCACCACGGCATTTCGCAACCCATTCTGGCGTGATGCAGTAGTGCAGGTCAACAATGGCACGGCAACTGTTACCGCTGTTGCGGTAGACGGTACATCTGTTTTGTCAGGCCCTGGCATGGTTGTAGTGCCAAGCGGCAAAAGCATTACGCTGACGTATTCGGGCGGAACACCAACCTGGACCTGGACATTGCTATAATCTAGATTTTTAGGGGAGAACTGAGGGGCGGCCAAGGAAAAAATATGAAATATGGCCGCCCCTCGCGACCAAGCAGATGCTTGGTCTTTTTTGTAGTGCAGAAGGGTCAGGTTATGTCGCGCAGCATCTGCATGACCTCGTCGTAGAGTTCACAGATAGCGCATATGCGATCAACCTGGTTATTGAATTCGGGGGTGAGAGTGCCATCGTCTTGACGGGCGTCGCGGATCTGCTGTGCGGTGAACTTAACGTTCTGAGCAAGCAGAAAGCGAGCGATCTCATCAATCCAGCCGCCAGCAAGGCGTCGATTGGCACTGGCGTATTGGGCTTCGGACAGGGGAAAAAGATCGGTGAAACGCTTGACAAAGTCTTCGGGGAAAATCGTCTTGCGGGGCCTCAACGACACGCACACTCCTGAAATCGAGTAGCTGCAACTACATGAAGAACTTACACCACTGAGGCATAAATCGCAAGCGCAAACAAAAACACCTATCTGGTAGGTGTCTAAAATACTTGGGGATAGGATGAGTTCGCGGGCGCAGAGTGTTGGAACGTCGCATGAGCGACACACTTGCGTCTACGAACCCATCCGTCCCGTTTTGTTGTTGATCAGTCGGACTTGATGCGGTCCAGTTGCCTGAGGGCGACGGTTCCGGCCGTGAGGGCCCACGAGACCACCAGTACGTTCAGCAACTGCTTGGCGTCCAGGAGCGCGGCGATGCCGAACACGAGGGCGACCTCGACTTCCTTGGTGCTGATGTCGCGCTGTGCGGCCGCCTCGGCAAGACGAGTGGGGCCCAGCTTGGCCATCAGGATGGCTGCGATTTGAACGTTGGTGAGGTCCAGGCGCAGACAGTGCGTGATGGCGTCGGCGGCCGTGCGGGTCTCCCTGGGCTGGCCCAGATAGGCGTTCAGGTAGGCGTCGCCCAGCAACTGCGTGGAGCGGTCGAAGACCTTGTCGCTGCCGTAGACGAGCACCGCCAGCGGGGAGATGATCCCGGCCTTTTGATGCATCTTCATCTGGACTGCGACGTTGCGTGCATGCAAGATGGCCTCGGCCTCGTCCTTGGGCAGGGACTTCAGGTACTCGGTGTCATCCGGGTTCACGGAGTGCTCCTCGGGTGTGTGATCGAACGAAAAACGGGATGAGCAAAAACTCACCAAATATTATATAACAAATTCAGAATAAAGTAAATATTAAGCAGTGGCGCCAAAGCGTTCAGCCTTGATGCGTTCAGCGGGAACACCCAAGGAAACGAGCGAGTTTGCCATGGCTTCTACAAACGGCGTGGCTCCGCATAAGTAACACAATGGATCTGGCGGCAGTGATGCTAGCATTTCTTGTAAAAGTGCTGGGTTAATACGCCCAGTTTTGCCATGCCAGCCAAGTGGTTTTTCGTCGGTGACGGTAATGGTGGTGTGATCTGCGAGGTCGTGTGTGCGCAAAAGTTCGTTTTTGTAGATAATTTCGGGATATGTTCGAGCACTGTAGAGCAGGCGAATGGGCGCGGTTGACTTGCTGAGCGCATGCGCTTGTAAAATGCAGCGCATTGGCACTACGCCAGAGCCGCCCGCAATCAGTAAAACCGGACTGGTGCTGGCCGGATCCCAGATAAAAAACTTACCTAAAGGCCCGCGAATTTCTACCTGTGTGCCTATGGTTGCGGTGTGATGCATGTAGGGCGATATCTCGCCATTTGGCATGAGCGCTACAGTAAGTTCTAGGTGATTTTCGCCGGTTGCCACCGACGCCGCCGAATAGAGGCGAGCAGCTTGGTAGCCGTCGGGAGCGGTGAGGCGAATTTCGTAATGCTGTCCAGCCATGTGCTGTACCGAATGTGGCAGCTCGAACGCAAACGTTTTAACGGTGGGAGTTTCTTGTACGATGTGCGTAATGGTGGCAGTGAACCACTCACTAGGCTCGTTAGTGTTAGACGTCGGTGTCATATCGTTGCTCGCGCCACGGATCACCATAGTTGTGGTAACCGTTCATTTCCCAAAAACCTGGATGATCTTCGGCGGTAAATGTTAGCTGTCGAATCCATTTAGCACTTTTCCAAAAATATAAGTGCGGCACAAATAACCTAGCTGGTCCGCCATGCTCGTCTGGCAAGGGTTGGCCTTCGGCCTCGAATGCAACCATCGCTTGATTATCGGTTACGTCGCCAATCGGCAGGTTAGTAGTGTAATTTCCGTGACTGACCGCCACCAAAAATTGCGCTTTTTTGGTAAGGCCGCCGGCCCTAGCAATGAGCATGTCTAGCGATACGCCTTGCCACTCCATGCCTAATTTGCTCCAACGAGTCACGCAGTGAATATCGGTGGTCATGGTTGTTTTGGGCAACTGCATAAAATCGTCCCAAGTTAAGGTAATGGGTTTGTTGACCTCACCGTCAATTACTAGCTTCCAGTCTTTGGTGTCGATGTGTGGCGTGGCGCCATAGGTTAGCACTGGCCAGTTTTTTACTTGCGACTGGCCGGGCGGGAGGCGTCGATCTTCATCGCGTTTACCGCCAAAACCGATGTTAATAATGCTCATGATTTAAGTGTACGCGCGTGAGCAGCGGTGTACAATACAGATATGCCAAAGTTTATCTTCAACAAATTGGTGCGCGACAAAATTGTAGATCAACAGATTGCGTCGGGCGCTGACCCCCTTTACTATACGCTGGATCCCACCGAACACGCTGAGGCGTTGGTGGCTAAAATTCTGGAAGAAGCGCAAGAAATTCCAGTGTCTGATCGTGACGAAGCCGTCAAAGAAATTGCCGATGTGCAACAGGCGTTGGACGATTTAAAAGCTGTTTTGGGTTTGGACGACGAAGAAATTGCTAATGCGCAGGCGGTAAAAAACGAGCGTGCTGGCGCATTTGCCAACGGTCTTTTTGTGGAATCGGTTACCGTAGACGAGGGCGACAAGTGGGTAGATTACTACCGCAAACACCCTGACAGATACCCAGAAGTAGACGACGAAGTGCCTCCTACTGCATCACGCAAGAGACACTAAAAGTCTTTGAGCTTTTGATAGGCGAATGCCGTACGCTGACCCACCGTAACCACTGATAATACAATCAGCAATAGGCATGTCAGACTCATAATATTGAGGCTACCAACTTGTGTATCGGGAAAAATTGCATACAGCAGAAGTCCCACAAACACCAACAGCAGGCGCTCGGTGCGCTCAATAATACCCACACTGGCGGTGAGTTTGCCTTTGGCTGCAAGCTCGGTGCGCGAGCGCATGTAGCTGATCAAATAGGTCAGCATTAACAGTGGCAAAATGATATTCCAGCCAACCAAACCGGCAAATCCGAATACTGCAATCACCGTAAAATCGGCAAAGCGATCAATGGTGGAGTCCAAAAACCCGCCGAACGCGGTAACCTTTCCGCTCAAACGAGCAACCATGCCATCCAAAAGATCGACGCCATTGAACACAAACGCAACTAATGCCCAGGCATATTGTTCCTGCATAACTGCCCAAAAAAACAGCACCGGAAACACCAGACCAAGCAGCGAAATCAGGTTAGGGTTAATACGTTGGAGTAATCGTGCAACGGGCTTGAGCGGCTGCTCGATTACAGGTTTGAAGACGGTTAACATACCCTTCAGTATACCGCAGTATGCTGCTGGAAGTAACTAGCTAAACAAGGAGGGAACTGGAGGTTGGCTGGAGCGTTCGCGCCTGGAATATTTGCATCAATCTTTGGCACGCATCAGCATGTTGTCCAAAACGTAAATATCAAGCATTTCGCCAGCATTGCGGCGCAGACTAAAAATGTTACCTAACTCCAAAGGGGGAACAAAGCACATGAAAAAGATTACATTACCAGCAGATTACGCACTGGTGCTCCAACAAGTTAACGAGAGCGGCGAAGAGGACCTGAGCACACTGTCCGAACTCTTGCGCGTCGACAAAAAGCGTCTGGTTCATATTGTGCAAGCGCTGCATAACAAGGGGTTAGTCTCGTTTAATCGCAGCACATACCAAGATCCATGGATTCGCCTGAGCGCCAAAGGTCGCCAATTAGTGCGCTACGTTTGGCCTGAATCTGGACTTAGCCCTAGCCTTAGCTGCTAATTTGCTTCTTATATATACGAACAGCTCGCATGCCCACCTTGCGAGCTGTTTTGTTTGGCTGTATTTACTGTTTGGTTTTTGTTAAACTTGGTTCACTATGAGCAAAGAACAACTGGCGCACCCCCGCCTCTCAGTTACAAAGTTTGATACAACTGAGGGATGGCGCCCGGGTTTGCCGGCTCGATATCACTTTGAAGTGCGAAGCCATGACCTACACCAAACGGCAGGATTTTTGGTAATACGGCATTGGTTGGAAACCGCGCAAGTAGAAGTGGACGACATGGAGTTGCATGATCCGGAAACGGCACATCGTGTGGGCGTGCATGTCTTGCGGGCATGCGGTCGAGATTTGCGGTTGCAAGCGATCGCAGAGCTACGGTTTGCCGAGCCGCTCCAAGCTGAAATCAAGATGGCTCGCGACGCATTTGGTGCCGATGCGCTGCAAGTTTCTCACGCCATGACTGATGAAGATGTTCGTCACCCATATCCACGGACACTTGATGAGTTGATTGCGCAAGCGCCACAGGAATTCGCGCCTATTATAGAAGATGAGCAGATTGACATGTGGATTGACCTGCGTGCTCAAAATATGACTGGCTGGCCAGACTGCGTCCGCGTTACGTAAACGCGCTCCATGCTAATGTTTGCAATCTGGGGCAAAAAGGTAGATAATAGGGGCCAACGAACAAAAAAATCTATCTTGGAGTCCATATGACAATTATCGATAAAGCACCCAATGTTTCTTCACGCGTGTTTAAGCGCACCAAAATCTTGGCTACCGTTGGTCCAGCTACCGACAGTTACGAGAGCGTGTTGGGCATGATGAAAAACGGCGCCAATGGCTTCCGTTTGAACTTCAGTCACGGCAATCACGAAGAACATGGTCGTCGTATTGAGTGGGTCCGCAAGGCAAGCGCCGAATATGGCAAGCCTGTGGCAATTTTGCAGGACTTGCAGGGTCCAAAGATTCGCTTGGGCGACTTTGACGGTCAGATCGATGTAAAGGCTGGCGACGCACTGCAGTTTAAGTTTGGTGCTGATTACGCCGCAACCGGTATTATTCCAATTCAGTACGACCTCAGTAAAAAAATGAAGGTTGGCGAACGTCTGTTCTTATTTGACGGCCGTTTGCGTGGTGTGGTTGCTGACATTTCTGGCGAAGGCGTATTGACCGTACAGATCGACAACGACGGCTTTTTGCTGAAGCGCAAAGGCATGAACTTGCCAGACACTGACTTTGGCGGTGACATTCTAACTGAAAAAGACTTGCGTGACATTGACTACGGTGTAACGCAAGACATTGACTACGTTGCATTGAGCTTCGTACAATCTGCTGACGACATCACCAACTTGCGCCAAATCCTGCAAAGCAAAGGTTCTGACGCCAAAATTATTGCCAAAATCGAGACGCAGGCATCTATTGAAGACAAAGCACTTGAAGAAATCGTAAAAGTTTCTGACGGTGTTATGGTAGCTCGCGGCGACTTGGCCGTAGAGGTAAGTCCCGAAGCTGTACCTGTTGTGCAGCGCAACATTTTGGGCTTGTGCCAAAAGTACGGCAAGATCAGCATTGTTGCTACCCAAATGCTGTTGAGCATGACAGACAACCCCGACCCAACTCGTGCCGAGGTTTCTGACGTTGCCAATGCTGTTATTACCGGTGCAGACTGCGTAATGCTTTCCGAAGAATCTGCCAACGGCAACTACCCATTGGAAGCTGTAGCAACCATGAAGCGCATCATTTTGTACACCCAAGAAAATGCTTCATTGAACCCAATTTATAGTGCTGAACCAGACACCGACAACTTGCAAGAGGCAATTACGTCTGGTGCATTGGCATTGGCTAAGCAAATCAAGGCTGCTGCAATCATTGCGCAAACCAAATCTGGCCCAACTGCACTGAGCATTGCGGCTCGTCGCCCAAACATGCCAATTATTGTAGTAACCTCAACTCCTCGCGTAGCAACCCAAATGGCACTCATGTACGCTAGCAAATCTTTCTTGCGTGAAGACGTTGAAAACGTAGGCGCTAACTTGGCTGAATGGCTCAAAGAACAGCACGTGTTCAGCTCTGGTGACCGCGTGGTGATTGTATCTGGTCACCAACCAGGTTTGATCGGCGGCACCGACACCATCAAAGTTCGCGTATTAGCCTAAGGCTTATAACGCTTAATAAAAAACCGAGCCGTATTACTGGCTCGGTTTTTTATAGCACATGACCCGTTTTATGATCTATGGGGCTTAGCGTAAATGCAATCTGAACGTTGCCAATCTGCACAATGGTTGCAGGTTTTGATAGATCAAACCTGGGTTTATCAAAGTCTGTTAGCGTTCCTTGGGAAATATCGGTTCCGATTGGCTTCATCAGCCCATGTACGAAGTTTGGGCTCATGGTTTTACCGGATATGCGATTGGCTACAGGCTCGCCATCAACGTCTTCGTTGCTAAATAAGTCGTAGGCGTAGCGGTTGTCTACCATAACAGCCAGACTTGTATATTGATTAGGTGCAATGCCTTGGCGTTCGCGCTCCTTCATGATGGCGTCGCATAGATCTGTTAAAAATTGCGTTGGATCTACAGTTGGGTATACATCATCTGCGTAATGCGCGGTAAAATCTTTTGTTGCCTCGTTGTACCATAACGGTGTTAGGCCGGCGGGCTGTATGTTGGCGACTTCAAACTTTGCGGCAACAGTCACCAGAACAAGCAGGCGAGTCAGCTGCTGCCCACGCTTATTACGCGCTGAATCTAGCGTTTGCACGCTAGTAATAGTGTATTCGCCGCGATAAGCAAAATCGGCGGTTAGGTCGTGTCGAATAGCCTCGTGGAGAGTTTTGCCGGCTACAACTTTACTGGCGTAAGAGTATTCTTCAATTTTACCGGCATCGTCTTGGTATACCAGTATGCTTCGGTTTGGTTTGCTTCCGTATGAAAAAACGGGCACATAAAAGTAGTCTTTTTGCAGGGTATGATGATGCTGTACTTGTTCGAGCTCATTATCGGTAAGTAGGGTATTCATCTGCTTGCATTGTAACAGATTGTATATTTCTGCGTACGGTTGGTGCTACAATGTAAGCATAAGAGGTACGCTATGTTTACCAAAAAGACAATCAACGATATTGATGTAGCTGGCAAGCGCGTGTTGCTGCGCGCTGATTATAATGTGCCGCTAACCGACGATGGCAAAATTGCCGATGACTACCGCATTCAGCAGTCGCTGCAAACCGTAAAAGCGTTATTGGATAAAGGTGTGAAGCTGGTGGTTTGCTCGCACTTGGGCCGACCCAACGGCAAGCCAGATCCTAAGCTGAGTCTGAAACAAGTTGCAGATCGCTTGGGCGAATTGCTCAAACAAGATGTACAATGTGCGCCAGATTGTATTGGTGAGGAAACGCAAAAAATGGCTGGCAGTTTGCAGGCTGGCCAGGTTTTGGTACTGGAAAACTTGCGTTTTCACCCTGAAGAAGAACAAAATGACGCCAACTTTGCCACTGAGCTAGCCAAACTGGCCGACATATTTGTACAAGACGGTTTTGGCGTGGTGCATCGCGCACATGCTAGTACCGAGGCGATTACCCACCACTTGCCAAGTGTGGCAGGACTGCTTTTAGAAAAAGAAGTCGACAGCATCACTCGTGTTATGGACACCCCAGAACGACCTCTGATGGCAATTGTGGGCGGCGCCAAAATATCTGACAAAATTGACGTGCTAAACCGCTTTATTGATATTGCCGACTTTATTGCCATTGGTGGCGCTATGGCGAACACTTTTTTGGCAGCCGAAGGCATTGACGTTGCTAAAAGTAAATATGAGCCCAATGATGTGGCCGTAGCCAAAGATATTATGGCCAAAGCGCGTGAAAAAGCTAAACGCGAACGGTTCATTTTTTATGTGCCGCAAGACGGTGTTGTTGCCAAAGGCGTGGACAAAAACGCCACCACGCGCATTGTTGACTGGGACGCGCACATGATTGCCGAGGTAGAAAGCTACCCCAAACAACCGCCGGAATCCAGTCGAGTTATTGCCGACGACGAGATGATTTTGGACATTGGTCCATTTAGTGGTGCGTTCATTGCCGGCGGCATTCAGCTGGCAAACACCGTGGTGTGGAACGGTACCATGGGTGTTACTGAAACGCCAAGTTTACAGGGACCAGTTGGCCCATTCGCCAAGGGCACCGAACTCGTAATTGATGCTATTGTGGGTGACTACGGCCATCGACCTTATAGCTTGGTGGGCGGTGGTGACACAGCAGCATACATAGCTGAGCGCAAATTAGTTGGCGCATTTGATCACGTTTCTACCGGTGGTGGCGCCAGTTTGGAACTCATGGCTGGCCGCAAACTACCGGGCGTGGAAGCGCTCGAAAACCGCTAGCTTTCTGATCGATTCAAAATACATTTTCCCAAGTCATAGCAAGTTGGTGCTTGATCCATAACAGCATGTAACTCGTCGCTGGTGGCTGATTTTAGGGCTTCCAGGGCGCAGGAACCCTCGGCTAAGTGAACACCTTCCATGCCGGGCATCAACTGATTGGCGGTACTGTCGGGCTTGGCGTGTTCCTCATTGTGATGAGCTAAAATACGTGGTGGACAAAATACATTTTCCATAGGAACCTCCCACCATACCGTAGGTCATTTTACGAACACAGTCTGTAAGATTTTGTACTTTTGCGGACGCTTATGCTAAGCTACAAATAGATTAAAGAAACGCGTATGGCCCGAAAAATATTGCTCGTTGGTAACTGGAAAATGCATTTGAATACTAGCCAGGCAAGCCTGCTGGTACATCGTTTGCAAGAGCGGACGCGCATTCACCGCAACATAGAAGTTGTGTTGGCGCCCAGCTTATTAACGCTGCAACCGCTCAGTACGCAAATTGATCGTCGTAAATTCCGTTTGGCGGCACAAAATGCCTACCACAAAGACGAAGGTGCGTTTACGGGTGAGGTCTCGTTTACTATGCTGCGCGATCTGGTGCACTATGTAATCGTGGGCCATTCCGAACGTCGTATTTATTTTGGCGAAGACCTAAACATGATCCGTGACAAAGTGCAGGCTGCTGTGCGTAACGACATTACGCCTATTTTGTGCGTGGGTGAAACCAAGCAAGAGCGTGACGAGGGCCAAACCAAGCAGGTTTTGCATGACCAAGTTACCTCTGCACTCAGCAACTTGACTGCTGCCGAGGTCGCTAACATTGTGATCGCCTACGAACCAGTGTGGGCCATTAGTACATTTGGCGGCCAGCTGGCTAAACCTCGCGAAGCTGAAGAAGCAATTTTGTATATTCGTCATCAAGTTGAGCAACTGTATGGCACGCACACCGCAAGCATGATTCGCGTCTTGTATGGCGGTAGTGTTGACGAAAACCTGGCTCGTGGCTACCTAGAAATAGAGGGCTGTGATGGTGCACTTATAGGTGGCGCCAGTATTAATCCGTATAAATTTGCCGGCATAATTGAATCCGCATACCGTATGCAACATGAGCAGGGCAATGAAGAGTAAGCCAGCCAAAAAGACCGCTAAGACCGCGATGACTGCGTCTCAGAGTGCAACCAAAAAGGTTTTTGACGTGACGCGACCAGGCAAAACCCCAGTGTCGCCAACGTCTCGACCGGTAATTGTAGGGCATAAACCCCAAGTGAAGGATCCGATGATGTCAGATCGAGATGACGAACGTCCATTGTTGGACAGCAGTAAAAAAGTAACGATTGCACCTGCTGCCGATGCTGCCGCGCCTGATCTACCGGCAACGCCTGTGCTCCCGCCTTCCGACGCAGACTCGGGCGGGTTGCCTTCGGCAAATCCCTCGCTAGCGCAGGAAGGCTCACGCACTGACACCGTTGCGGGTGACGCAAAGGGAGGGGCCCAATTGCCGCAGGCGTCAGCCGAGCACATTGGGAAGGCTACCGACGCGGCAGGACCCGCATCTGGCGGGAGCAAGGAAGAAGTAGCGGCGGCGCCGGAAGTCCCGGAAGCAGAGAAGCCCACTGAGCCTTCGGCTGCCGACAGCGTTGCGACCATCGCAACCAGCTCAGTTGTAGACGACGTTCCGCCACCACAAGAAGACACTGCTACGCCAAAGCCTACCGAACCTCTCGGTTCTGGCAACACAACCAGCGGCTTGGTATTTGACGACCTCGACGGTGCGGGCGAGCCAAACCTAACAAAGCCATCACCCGTTGCGGGTGGCACGGACGGAGGGGCACCCGGCGCGCCGCAGCCGTCAGGCGAGCACGACGGGGAGGCATCCGTGAGTGACAGGACCCGTACCGATGAAGGATCAGCCGGAAGTGTAGTGGGTCAGGCCGTGGTCTCACATCACAAGCAGTCTGGTGGCGCAGGCAAAGTATTTGCTGTGCTCTTTGTAGTGCTCATTCTGGCAATTGTTGCATTTGATATTTTGCTGGACATGGGAATTCTGAACATGACCAACCTGCCACACACCAATTTCCTGCCGTCCAATTAGCGCAAGCGGCTTTACAAACCGCGAACACTTGGTTACGCTGATTTGATGACAGAAAGATACCCCTCTACTAGAACGACAAACAAAATTGCTATTGTGGGCGGAGCTGTGGTGCTCGGTTGTTTTTTAGCAGCTAACCAGTCCAACCCTACTCATACTCCTGAAGGATCGCACTCGCCACTACCCGACGTCCGATACACCATCACTAAAGATTGCGCCAAAGATCCGGATGCTTACCAAAAATTCACGCTCGCTACAGGCCAGCACCTGTTCGTAACGGCAGCCTTGCGTGAAGGGCTGCTCAATAACCAAGATGTAGTGACTATTGCGGGCACCTCGCAGGAGTTGACGGTTACGCCATACGGCCAGGAGGGTCGCACAGTTTTCCCAGATAAGCTTACACCCCATCTAGTGGAAGAATTTCCGTTTCCAACATTAGGAACGATCGCTATCGGCAAACTGAACGGCGATGCTGATCCATCTGTAATTTTGGCTTGCGACATTCAGGCGTTGACCCAGCCAGGGCATCCACTGGAAGACCAGCTGTTAGATCAGATGCCGCCACTTCAGTAATAAATTAACAACAGTCGAGTCACCAGTTAGTTGATACAATAAAACCATATGGGAAATGACATCTTTGATCCGTGGGCCGATGAGCTTCCGCCCGACGCGATAACCGGCCCTGAAGCCGAGCTGGTTAAGGGTCTGAACGACGAGCAAAAACGAGCGGTGATTACTACCGAAGGCCCGTTGCTTATTCAGGCTGGTGCTGGATCGGGCAAGACTAAAACGCTGACGCATCGAATCGCATACTTAATTTCTACGCGCAAAGCGTCGGCCTACAATATTTTGGCAGTGACGTTCACCAACAAAGCGGCTCGCGAAATGCGTGAACGTGTGGCGGTTTTGCTGGGAGAAGACCCCGACAACCGCAGTTTTATGCCGTACATGGGTACGTTCCATTCAATTTGTGTGCGTATTTTGCGTCAGGACGGCGAAAAAGTGGGCATTCCTAAAAGTTTTGTTATTTGGGACGAATCAGATCGAACATCTGCAATTAAACAAGCGTGCAAACAGCTGGCCGTAGACGAAAAAAGTTATCCGGCCAAAGTGATCGCGAGCATGATCAGCAACGCCAAAAACGATCTTGTAGGCCCCGACGAATACGCTAACCGCGAGTCTAGCCCAGTTGAACGCACCGTATCGCAGGTGTATCCGTTGTATGAACGTGCTCTGCGCGAGGCAGCAGCATTGGACTTTGATGACCTGATTAGTCGCACGGTGGACATGCTCGCTACCCAAGAAGAAATTCGTCAAAAGTGGCAAAAACGCTTTCGATATATCATGATCGACGAATATCAAGACACCAACGCGGCGCAGTACAAATTGGTGCGCATGATGACCAACAAAAGCAACAACATTGCTGTGGTGGGCGACGACTGGCAGAGTATTTATAGCTGGCGCGGCGCCGATTTTCGTAACATTTTGAACTTTGAAAAAGACTATCCAAACGCTACCGTTATTAAGCTAGAGCAAAACTACCGTAGTACCAAAGCGATTCTGGACGCGGCTCATACCATTATTACCAAAAACAAACAGCGTTCTGACAAAAAATTATGGACAGCAGCCGGTAGTGGCATGGCAGTGCAAATGCTGCAAGTTGCCAATGAGCGTGCCGAAGGCGAGGCAATTGTGCGCCGGATTCGCAATGGCGTCGACAGTGGTTTCCGCAAATACAGTCATTACGCCGTGTTGTATCGCACCAACGCGCAAAGTCGCTCAGTGGAAGAAACATTCATTCACTACGGCATTCCATACCGAATTGTGGGCGGCCAGCGATTCTATGACCGCAAAGAAATTAAAGATCTGATGGCGTACTTGCGCCTCATTTACCAGCCAGAGGACCGCGCTAGTTTTCAGCGCGTGGTGAACACACCGGCGCGCGGCGTGGGACCAAAATCGGTCGAGAACTTTTTTACCTGGAAGCAGGCCAACAAACTCACATTATTTGACGCGGTTTCTCAGATTGAAAACTGCGAACTACTAACTGACCGTGCTGTTAAAGGCATTAGCGAGCTGGGCGATTTGCTATCTACCGTGCGCGATATTGCCCAGACCACGCCACCTGGCGGAATTATCGACAGTCTGATCCGCCGCCTGGACTACTATAACGTGGTGAATGACGGCACGCCCGCCGGCGAGTCCAAAGTAGAGAACGTAAAAGAACTTTTGAACGTGGCCCAAAACTACCAAGACGAAGGGCTGGATATCTTTTTGGAAGAAGTCAGTTTGGTGAGCGATGTAGATCAGGCCGATTTTGAAGGTAACGCCGTGACGCTCATGACTTTGCACGCTGCCAAAGGCTTGGAATTTCCGGTGGTCTTTATGGTGGGCATGGAAGAAACCGTGTTTCCGCACTCACGTGCGTTATACGACGAATTCCAGATGGAAGAAGAGCGTCGCCTGTGTTACGTGGGCATGACTCGTGCTCGCGAAGAATTATATATGTTGTACACCGTTAGCCGGATGATGTTTGGCGGTGCTCAGCAAAATCCTCCGTCCCGATTCCTGAGTGAAGTTGATGCCGAATTCCAACCCGATGCCGGACTGTACAGCGGCCAAGCCAACAAGTTTGCCGGCTTTAAGGGCCATTACGATGCCGAGCCCGAAGATGCGCCGGTTGTGCCGAACGACGAACCTCGGTACGTACCAGAATTGAACGAAGGTGACGCGGTACGCCACTCAGTATTTGGCATTGGTCAAGTTATGGAATTAGACGGCGATAACGCCACGATCTTCTTTAAAGGCAAGGGCGCCAAAAAGCTGAATATCAGTTTTGCGCCGATTGAAAAACTAGAGGAATAACGGAGTAGGAACGCGGCTGGTGGGCGTGGCCTGGCTGATGCCAGAAGTGTGCCACGCCCACCGCGTGCTGTGTTGGTTACTGATCGTTACGTGGTTTTCCCACGAGCCAGAAGATGGCGGCGATGAACCAGATCAGGCAGATGATGCCCAGAATCTGGTTGATGCCCTGTAGACCAGCGCGATTTGAGTCAGTATCGGCGACGTATTGCCATGCCTTGAAGGTTAGAGCGGCAACGGCGAACAAGCAGAAATAGTTCACTGCCTTGGCGCCCAGGCCCTCTTCTTTGGAACGATGCACGCGTGCCATCAACACAATGCGCCATAGCAGACGCGCCGTTACCACATAGGCGAAGCCGAGTCGAACCGGATGGCTCAATGCATCGCCGAAGTCACCCAGATAGAACACAGTGACCAGGCCGAGTACGACATCCGGTAGGTACCAGACCAAGGTGTGTTGCGTCGCTTTGCCGCCAAACAGTCCCAGTTTGCCCCCGATTGAGTACGCCACGACTGCCAGGCCGCAAGCGATCAGTATGTTGGCCCCAGTGTTAAGGGTATTGCCTATCATAGGCACTCCTTGGGTCGTTTCTACTCCGTATGTCCATGGCCGTGGCCGCAGACACTGTTACTATAAAATAAGCGTGCGCTTAGCGCAACGTTCGGCGTAACCTCATGTATAATAAAGATATGACAGATATCGCTATGAATGACTCACACCACGAACACCCTGTGCCACGGCACGAAGGCCACAAATCACATCGCGCCGCTTGGTTACGCGCGGCTGTGCTGGGCGCCAACGATGGCATTGTTTCAACCGCCAGCCTGATCTTGGGTGTGGCTGCTGCTAGCTCTTCTAAGCAAGCTATTTTGACCGCTGGTTTTGCTGGCTTAATTGCCGGTGCGATGTCTATGGCTGCTGGTGAATATGTTTCAGTGAGCTCGCAGCGTGATTCAGAACGAGCCGATCTGAAGCTAGAAGCAGGCGAATTGGCCGATAATCCCGACGAAGAACTGCACGAACTGCAAGATATTTACGTGCAACGTGGCTTACAGCCAGATCTGGCCCTGCAAGTTGCACAGCAGTTGCACGACCACGATGCCTTGGCGGCGCACGCACGAGACGAATTAGGCATTGACCACGAAGATTTATCAAAGCCATGGCAAGCGGCGCTCAGCTCGGCTGCGTCGTTTACCATTGGTGCTATTTTCCCGGTTCTGGCAGCATTAATTTGGTCTGGTGATGCGGCAATTTGGGCGATTGTGATTACTTCGCTGGCTGCGCTGGCTATTTCGGGCAGCATTGGTGCGGTTATTGGTGGTGGTAATCGCGTAAAGGCCGCGGCTCGTGTGCTGGTGGGTGGTGGATTAGCCATGCTGATCACGGCTGTAGTGGGTCATTTTGTGGGCCGCGCTCTGTAGTAACAAGTTGCTAAATTCTGCAAAATAGTGTATAATATAGTAGCCTTTTGAGGCACTGTTTTTGTACCTTCACGCAGAAGAGAGCAACGTCATGTCTGTGCGCTTGAACCTTGCCGGATACGCCGTAACTGGCGCCACGCTGGTCGCATTCCTTGCGGCTTGCGCTACCGGCAACACGCCCGCCATGCCTACTTCACCCGCCACCGTCACGGCCACTCAGACCAACACCATCACGGTCACGGCAACACCGTCCGCCAAGCCCAGCTCCACCAAGCCTGTTCCCGCCACTTCCACGCCGGCTCCGCAGTCCACGTTCGCGTTCGACAAGGGCCTTTCGGGCCTGCGCGTCCACAATCCGGAGGACAGCAGCGAGTACCTGGTGGCCATCAAGCTGGGTCCGCTTCTGACCAACGCCCGTGTGGGCATGAAGGCCGGCAGGGTCAAGCTCGGCAGTGTCTGCCCGTTCAGCCCCAGCCGCGATGCCGTCATGCAGTACACCCTGCTGATCTCCAGCGCCACGTCCCGTGACATGGCTGTCTGGAACCTGGACGTTCGTCCCAGCACCGGCAAGGGCACGTTCCCGATCGTCACCGAGCAGTTCGCCACCAACACCGGCAACCTGAACTGCACCGGCACCGGCTACAGCCAGTCGATCTACCAGAACGGCGGCTCGTTCAGCCCCGACGGTTTCCGCGAGGTCAACGGCTACGTGATCATCCCCGGCTACAAGACGGCCGCTCACCCCAAGGCCAAGCTGGCCAACAGTCCGCTGCTGCTCAAGGTGAGCGGAACGGTCCTCGGCCACTCGCATGACATCGGCTCCAAGCGGTCGAACGGGTTCTACCCGCTCACGCTGGGCTGATCTGGCTCGAACAACTGCGTGCAGGTGCGTGCGTTTTTATAACGCCGTGGGGCACAGGTGCGGATTTCCGCAAACAAACCTGTGCTCCACCACCTCACCACGATTATCTACATCGCTCCCTTTGGCGGTGTTTTTTGTTTTTCCGGACCGGCACATGTCTAGTCTGTTACAATATACGTAAGCACTGGGGCGCTTTTACAGCGTCTATGATATATGCAGTGCGTCAGTCTTATGGGACAGAGAACGAAGCAATTCAAGAAAAATGTACATGCGGCTGGCCAGCGGCATATTAAACGCGTTAAACGACTTGCCAAAAAGCCGTTGTTTACTATTCCGTTTGTGACCTTTGTAGTGCTGTTGGCAGTGGGTATAACTGCGTTGGTCGCTGCCAACGGCGGTACGCCAAAATTCCAGCCCAATAACTCCAATATTGTTATTGTGAGTCACGACAAAACGCAGCAAACGGTTCCCACACGCGCTAAAACGGTGGGCGAGCTTTTGACTAAACTGAACATCACACTTAACAAGGGCGATGTGGTTGAACCCACGCAAACCACACAAATTGTGGGCGATAACTTTCGTATTAACGTTTACCGCGCGGTGCCAGTTACCATTGTTGATGGCGATGCTAAAACGTTTACCTATAGTGCCGCACAAACGCCACGCAGTATCGTAAGACAAGCTGGCGTGTCGGTATATCCTGAAGACGATCTGACGCTCGAACCAACGAAGAACTTCCTTACTGATAGCTCTATTGGTGATCGGCTGGTTATTAACCGGGCCACGCCAGTGAACATTAATCTGTTCGGCACGCCGGTACAGGTACGTACACACGCGCAAACGGTAGGCGATTTGCTTAAGGAAAAGAATATTTCGCTTGGCAACGGCGACACCGTACAGCCCGATGTAAGCACCCAATTGACATCTAATTTGCAGGTATTTTTGATACGCAAAGGTAAGCAAGTGGTCAGCGAACAGCAGTCCATTGCGGCGCCGCAGCAAGTCGTAGAAGACGCTAGCCTTAGCTTTGGCACCACGGTAGTTCGCCAGCAAGGTGTGGCAGGTACCAAAGTTATTACTTACGAAGTTGATCTGCAAAATGGCGTCGAAGTTTCTAGGCGCGCCATTCAAGAAGTTGTAACCCAGCAACCAGTTACCCAAATTATTGCTCGCGGTAAAGCCGTGTCAATTCCAAGCGATAAGCAAGCAGTAATGGCACTGGCTGGCATTAGCTCTGGCAATTATGCCTATGTTGACTACGTTATTAGCCATGAATCTGGCTGGTGTCCTACCAAGGTTCAAGGTCAACCCGGCAGCTGCCCACCGTACGCCCCCGCAACCATTCCGACCAACTTGGGCTACGGTTTGGGCCAGGCAACGCCAGGAACCAAGATGGCAAGCTTTGGAGCCGACTGGAAGACCAGCGCGGTGACGCAGCTAAAATGGGCCAATAGCTACGCCGTGAGCCGTTATGGCAGCTGGGCCGCAGCATATAATCACAAAGTTTCGGCCGGTTGGTGGTAAGATAAAAGCTATGCAAATGCCCGCTACTAAAAAATCGCTTGGTCAACACTGGCTACACGACACAGAAAGTCTGGACGCTATTGTGGCTGCCGCCGATGTGCAAGCAACTGACACTGTTCTAGAAATTGGCCCCGGTCCCGGTACGCTCACCGAAAAACTGGTGCAACAGGCTGCGCAGGTAACTGCGGTAGAATTTGACGCTGATCTGGCTCGCGAACTGCCCGTGCGAGTTCCAGCTAAAAACCTGCAGGTGGTGCATCAGGATATTTTGCAGTTCGATCTGACTAGTTTGCCGCCCGGTTACAAAGTAGTGGCCAATATTCCATATTATTTGACCAGCAATTTGCTGCGAGTGCTGTGCGAAAGCCAGAACCATTTTTCCAAAGCCGCTATTTTGATTCAAAAAGAAGTTGCCGAGCGCGTGTGCGCTGGCCCCGGCGCCATGTCTTTGCTCAGTGTGAGCGTACAATTCTACTGCGAAGCTCGTTTGGGCACGCTGGTTCCAGCAGAACTATTTACACCACCGCCCAAGGTTGACTCGCAAGTTTTGGAACTAACATTCCGCGAGCAGCCGCTCTTTGCCGATGTTGATACCCGACTATTCTTTCGAGTAGTAAAAGCTGGTTTTGCGCAGCGTCGCAAGACATTGCTTAACTCGTTAAGTGGCGGATTGCAGTTGGACCGTGCGCAAACTGAGGAGCTTTTGGCGAAGGCTGGTATTCTGCCAACAGTTCGACCCCAGGCGCTAACACTAGATCAGTGGCACAGTCTGTACCAAACTTACACGGCAAAATAGCTTGACGCGTTAAGCATGAGCGCGTACACTTTTGGTTTATGGAACAGAGACAGGAAAGTGGAAGTTTGTTTTATGCGCTACAACGCCTGGCTTCGGACACGCACAAGTACATTGACCAGATGCTATTAGAGCGACTGGGTATTGGTGTGTCGCAACTGCGCATTTTGCATGTAGTGCAGTCTTTGGACTCTGCAGGGCAGCGCGCCATTGGTACTAAGCTTGGTCAAACGGAGGCGAGCATTAGTCGCCAGATAAAAGTACTGACACAAAAAGGCTTGGTGCAAACCAGGATAAATCCCAAAAATCAGCGTGAAAGACTTGTAAGTATCACGGCCAAAGGTACACGATTAACGGAAGTAGCCGATACAGATTTGGATCGTAGTATGCAAGCAGTATTACAGCCATTATCGCCAAAACAGCAAAAGCAACTTGGCGAATTGCTTAACATGTTACGTAAAAGTTAAGCGGCTTCTGTGTATAAATGCTGCTGCAGGGCAGCGCGAACTTCATCAGCTGACTGGAGTGCTAACTTGGCTATACTTTCTGCGTAGTAGGAACGCTTTAGCAGCGAATTTATTGAAATCACATTGATGCCGTGATCGAGCTGGCGCATGTACGCTATCTGTTGGTGTTCGCGTTGCTGAGTATCGCGGATCAGTGCTAACTGGCGAGCACGCTTCTGAAAGCCACCAATCACGATGCTATCTGGCAGGGCAAACCAGCCCAATCCGTGGTACAACAGATCGTGCTCATTCAAAAATGGATCGGTGCTGAACAAAAATGTGCCATCCTCGGCAAAGCGGTCCATAAAATATGATGCAGGATATTCCCCGCCTTCAAACGGCTCCACCTTGATGCCCCGACCGTAATCAGTGAGCGCCTGGTTTAGGGGCTGCACCAGATCACATGCTGGCGCCAGTCGCACGTGATATTGTGTTTCTTTCAGATGGCCCCTGGTTCGGGAATCGATACTCGACACGATGCCGCCCGCAGCTAACATCGGCTCGATTGCTGTTTGACATAGCTGTGCGGCGTGAACTCGCCGAATAGTGTGATGGTACAGACCGATGTCGCTGACGTTGGTCAATTCTGCGTTGTCATACGTGATGGTTTGCGCCCAGTTGTAACCGGGCGTGCCGGCGAATGTGTTGGCGTACCAGCCAGCATAACTGTAGCCGGGAACTTCCCAGGTATTAGCGTCGCTTGTATCTGGTTCACGATCAGGGATCTCGTATATATCGTGCAACGCGGGATTTACCGGTTGCTCCATCTGTTGCCACATAATTGAAAATTATTGTATAACTATGGAACGAAATATACAAATTATTATATAATTATTGTACCTTGGAATTTTCCAGGTAACCATCGACAAGCAGACAGAGGTGAAAGGTGAGCGATCCTTTTGATTTCTCGGCTCTCGGCGACAAAGCCGACGAGGCTGCCATGGAGACGGTCGAGTCCGGCCTAAGCCGACTTGTCAACAATGGCCTGCCGCCTGTGGTCAGGTATGGCAGTGTGCCGGACGACGCCGATGAGGCACTGCGGCAGGCGATCTTCGTACTGCTGATTCAGAGCTACATCATCGGTAACGACAACACCGTGCTGGAACCACGAGTCGCACCCGACCGGGCCACCAAGGACGTGTACTGGCTCCAGCCCATCAGTGGCACCGGCCTCCTGGAGGCGATCACCGAAGTCCAGCAGCTGGCCGAGACACTTCGCGATCGACTGATCGTCGAAGCCCGGTGTCCGCAGGAACTCCTGGAGGAGCACCCCGTCAAGCCACATGCCAGCGTACTTCACATGGTGCCGTATGGCCTCAAGCTGGCCATGCTGTACCACGGGAGGACGATTTACGTCCACGGCGACACCGAGCCGGAGTGGCTGGCGGAAGAAGCCCGGCGAGTGGTGCGCCACAACCTTCAGATCGACTCTGTTGGTCCACTGCGCGTTTACTGAACACCAACCGCACTGGTGGGGCGGCAGGTGGCTGCAGCAGATGTGGCCACGAGGCCGCACCTTTTCTGCTCACTGTCTGCTTGTCGTCTCACCCAAGAAAATGTTAAAAACATGCCGTTTATGGTATAATACAAGTATGTGGGGCTGAATTTTAAGCTCGACGTTGGACTTTATCGGTTAGATTCGCAGGTCGCTTGTCAGCGTTATAGGCAAACCACAACAAATGCAAAAACATCTGTTAGCGACGCAAAGGCAGCTGTAGCAAACTTGTTTGCACGCAGCAACTTCGCAGTTGCACCAGCTCTCGTTTAATACTTGAGCAACGTAGTCATATGACGCCAGATAGCATGACACGTTTTATATCTTCTGGACGCTCGTGTAGTTGTGCTCGGGCTATACGCTAAGATTTGAGCTGGGCCAGTACGCAATTTGTTTGTTTTTATGCGTGCTGACTAAGATTTTTAAACAGACTATACCTGTAGACGACTAACCAAGATAAACCGGCGGACGCGGGGGCGGTACCCGCCAGCTCCACCAAAGAAAACACCTGACCACTTCGGTCGGGTGTTTTCTTTGTATGAACACAACGATAGGTCGGAAGTAAGCTAGCGCAGCAAAAATTGCTTTGACATATAATTGCACCAATACCTTTATTATTGTAGAATATACATGACTTTGTGCCACCCGGCATTGAGGTCTGTTCTTCTTCAGTTACACACCCCTTCGAGGAAACCTATGCCCAAGCACCCCTTGGCCCGTGGCCTCCTGCTGATGGTTTTGGTCATCGGCGGCGTCGTAGCCATGGGCTACGGAGTCAAGCACGACAACCCGTACGCGTTCGTTCCTGGGCTGATTGTGGCCGTGGTCGGCGTCCTTGACGTCATGAACTACGGCCGGCGGCCTAGCGACTAAGATCCGGAGGTATCGTATGCACCCTGGCAATAGCGTCTCGACTGCCATCTGGGTGATGGGAGGTAGCGGCCTTGGGCTTATGCTCTTTGCTGCGGCCTTTCTGCGTCGTTGGCCGTGGCTGTGGTGGCGGTTCGTAATCATCGGCGGTCTTCTGGATTGGCTGAATGCGAGCCGACTCTTTATCACCAGCTCGCAGGCGATAACCGGCATGATGGTCGCTGGACTGATCTTGATGTCAGTTGCGGCATTGCGTCTGCGCACTCGACCTGCCGCGTGGTATCGAGCCATGATCATCGGTTCAGCCCTGGTACTTCCCAGCTACGTTCGACTGGTGGAAGGAATGCACGGCGAGCAGCAGATAGGATTTGCTGTTATCGGCATTCTTGCTGTTGTCATCGTAGCTTCATTCCACACAGCGGATCGGCGATAGCCCAAGGAGGCAAAATGTTCGGTAGTCCCACAGCAGAAAACATCGGTCTTGGCCTGATGATCGTTGGTTTTCTCTGCGTCATCGGCGGGTTCGTTTTCGCGAAAGGCATTGCCCGTGTTCGAGTGGTCGGCTTTGGCGCGATCTTGAACGCGGTCAACGGCGTGCGAATCGGGCTCAAGCTGCACGACAATCAGCTCGTTGGCATCGCGGTGCTCATCGTTCTGTTCGCCGTGTGCGTGATGGTCGTCGCGCCCACGCTGGTCTCGCGCCCGCCCAAGTAGCACGGCTAGAACGGAGTCGGTATGTCCCTCAGCGAAGTCGGCGCGTATGCGCTGCTTGTTGGATGCGTGGTTGTGCTCGCCGCGTTGGTGCTCACCAAAGGAACCGCCCGTGTTTGCCTTGCAGGCACCGGTGCGATCCTGGTGGAGATCAATGCGCTGCTGCACACGGTTCAGACGCACGACAGTACCCACATGCTGGTCGTCATCGGCCTGATGCTGCTGACGATCCTGGCGGTGTTGCTGGCCATCCGGAAACGCCGTACCAAGTAACCGCACCACAGTTCACTCTCTGAAAGAAGGAAACATGAAGGCAGGTCTGGTCGCAGCGGTCATGGTCGTCATCGGCCTCGGCTTCCTGGCTACTCCCTCGCTGAAGGCGGTCGGAGTGGTGTGCCTCCTGCTCGCAGGAGTTGGAGTCGTCGTGGGACGAAGGGGCTGACACCGACTGGAACAAGAAGAACTACCCGGAGGGAGGCTCACGATGACGCACCAGCGTCTGCTTTTCGTGTTGCCTCCCTCCCAGTTACCCCCTAGACGCCGCAGAGGCGTTTTTTATTTGCTTGAAAACTTTATAAAAACATTATAGAATATACGCAACTTTATCGGAGGTTACTCCTAAAGTTTCGTTCCTTGGTCGCTGCAGATACCTCGTATCCGTGCAGCTGTCGTGACCCTACGCTCAACCGGAGTTTCTTATGGCCCGTGGATCGAAGACCAAGACGCGGCTGTTCTGCCTGCTGGCATTCATCATCGCTGGTCAGCAGACGTACGTGGCGCTCACGGAGAACAAGCAGGGCTACCTGTTCTGGAGCGTCCCCGTGGCGCTCATCGCGCTGGTGGTCTTCATCGTTCCGAGGCCGCGGCCCATGCGTCGCCGCTGAGCCTCCAACCTGTCCGTATTCTATAGAGAAGGGAGGTGAACACCTCATGGCCTTTCGTAAGAACAAGGTGAAGAACGTGCTCCTGTCTTTGGCGTGCTTCGGCGTCGCCGTTGGCATGCTTGCGCTCCACCACCCGGTCATTTCAGGCATCTTCGTTGCCTGTGGCTTCGGCGCCTGGTACCTGGCTGGGACCACCCGTGACTGACCTGTCAGGTCGAGTGCAAAGGGATGACTCTCGTGCGGCCACTTGTATGGGGCTCCATCGCATTCAGTGAGGCTGTGCTCGCTAACGTCTTGTACGAAGCGAGCTATCCGAAGCTTGCACTCGTCTGTGTGGGTGCATGTTTCACCAGCCTCGGCATTGCGATACACCGCCCACAGTAGTAGGACAAGACCAACCAGGAACACCGCTCGGAAGGGGCACGTGATGGCGCATCTGCGCTACCTACAATCACGTTGCCCCTTCCGACCCCACCCAATCTTGTTATATAAAAACACCCCGTCTGGGGTGTTTTGTGTTTTCGAGTTGAGGGTGGCGACAGATGAGCGGAGCGAAGGACTGGCAAGAGCCAGAACCACGCCGAAGCGCACTCATCTGTCGACCTGGTCGTCGATGTCAGGATTTTTTGCCTTCAGCTTAGTACATCTTCACGATGCCCCAGCCGAGCCGCGGTGTGGTCATCGGCAGATCTCCGTCGACGAGCCGCAATTCCATGCCGGTTACGCCCGCAATCAGGTGGTGGAGGGGCGTGTCTTTCACCTCTTTCCTTGTCAAAATGAGCGGCACCGAGTTGATGTGCGTAGGGAACTGTCCCAGTGCCATACCCGGCCGCGTGCCATCGGGCAGAAGGAGGCGCGGCCGCAGCTCTGACGCGCCAGCGTCGGTTCGTTGGTGTGCGAACAGCGCGGTAATCCAGCCGTTCACCAAGTCGGTGGACGTGTCACCGGCGTTGCGGTACAGGCTCTCCCAGAAGTTGCCGAGGTGGATTTCCAGGCCCTTGACCGTGCACTCAATGCTGTGCAGCACGTCGTAGACCACCTCCAGGTAGTGCTCCAGCGGAGGAAACAGAGCCTTGAACTGCTCCACATTTGCTTTCAGGAGCTGCCAGTCGTCGCCGGTGCCGTCGATCTGAATGTACGGAATACCGCAGGCAGTGACCGGTGTGGGGTCTTGTCGCGGACCGGTACTCTTCATGAGCGCTGCCAGAAGTGCCAGGCGCTCGTTGATGTCGACGGTGGTGAGCCTGGGAACAAACAGGCCAACGAGCTTGTCGCCCGCGATGGTGGTCAGCTCCTTCTTGAGGCGTCCAAAGAGAGCAGACGGATTGAAGTCCGAGATACGGAGGTCTGCCTGATTGGAACCGAGCAGCTCGCCGTACTGGCTGCGGTGCTGCCGAATGTGTTCTCCGATCTCGCTCACAATGGCGTACCACAGAACTTCCGGCCGCAAGCACAGGCCAACGTGAGCGGTGTACGCCTGATATGCGGCCTGAACCAGCATGCTGGTGGTGCCCATCGACTGGCTGGAGTCGGTGAGCCGACTGATCGCACCGAGCGTCATTCGTCGCTCGCTGTGCGGACCGAGCACGGTTTGCAGGAACGGTTGGTTCGTGCCACGTCGGAGACCAGCGGGCTCGCCGATGCCGGGAAATCGCAGGCTGATGCTCATAGGAATGGCTCCTAGTTGAAGGTACACTGCGGGATTTCCACAGAGGTCTATCCTGACGGATGACTTGCAGATTATAAAATATTTGAGAAATAAAGTAAACGTTCGGTATACTAGAAAGTATGTTACAAGCAAAGAAAATTAAAGAAATTGCTGCCGAAAGCAAAAACAAACTCTTGCCACTGCGCAAGGCGAAAATGCTGACTGCCGAAGAAGTGCAGCCAGCTCGCGAGTATATCAAAAATTATTGGCCTCATTTAGAGCGCTATAACCCTAAAGATACCGACAGTCTTATTGGCGTACCAAAGCCATATTTGGTGCCGTCATATGCTGAGGGTCACGAATTTGACTACAACGAACTGTACTATTGGGACAGCTACTTTATGGTGCAGGGTATGCTCGATGATGAGCACAAAGACCTAGTCATGGGTATTTTGGAAGACCTCATTAGTATCTTTAAACGATTTAGTATTATTCCAAACGGTTCGCAAATGTATTACCTCAGCCGCTCACAACCGCCGTTTTTGAGCAGCTTTATTTTTGACGTTTATTACGCCTATAACCTAGACAAATCATGGCTCAAAGAAAACATCGCCGTGGCACAGCAGGAGTACAAAACAGTTTGGACGGGTACTCGCAAGCCAAATGCTCGCCAGGTATACCGAGGCCTTAGCCGCTACTACGATTTTAACTACTTGCACGACATCGCCGAGACCGAAAGCGGCTGGGACATGACGCCTCGCTTTAATCGCCACGCGCTCAACTACTTGCCCGCCGACCTTAACGCGTTACTCTTTAAGTATGAAAAAGACTTTGCACGTGCTGCTCGCATTCTGGGCAACAAAAAAGAAGAAGCCGAATGGGAAAAAGCAGCCGATGCTCGCAAACGTACGGTAACCGAATTAATGTGGGATGCCGGACGCGGACTGTTTTATGACTACAACTACGTGAAGGAACGCCGCGGCAACGTCAGCTCGCTGGCATCATATTACGCAATGTGGGCCGGTATGGCTGATGGCCACCAAGCACAAGCTATGGTAAAAGCATTAAAACGTTTTGAACAAAAAGGCGGCTTGGCCACCACCGATAGCTTGCCGCTCGGCTCGTATGTGCCAGGCGCCATGCCAACGCAGTGGGCCTATCCAAACGGTTGGGCGCCGTTGCAGTTCTTGGTCATCAAGGGTTTGCAGCGCTACGGGTACAGCTCTGACGCGGAGCGTGTGGCTACCAAATGGATGACCAACAATCTTAACTGGTTCAAAGAACACAACGAATTTATCGAGAAATACAATGTGGTTTCGCCCGAGAAACCACCGGCAAAAGGTGTGTATCCGTCGCAGACTGGTTTTGGCTGGACTAACGCCGTTTTTGAGCGCTTGTGCCAAGAGTACATCGACGGCAATCGCCACCTTGGCGCGCCGTTTGACTCATAATATTTGGTTGCTGCGGTACCGCCGCGTATACTGTAGGCAGTAAAAGGAGATGACTATGACCGGTGGTTTTATCGCACTTGTTGTTATTGTATTGTTTGTTGTTCTGAACGGCATCCGCATTATTAATCAGTATGAGCGTGGCGTGGTATTTCGTTTGGGGCGTGTGCAGGGCGGCGTAAAAGAGCCGGGCTTGCGCTTGATTATTCCGGTGATCGATCAGCTTCGTAAGGTGAGCATGCAGATTGTGACGCTGCCGGTTGACTCGCAAAAGATCATCACCAAAGACAACGTGTCGATTGACGTTGCCGCAGTGGCCTATTACCAGATCACCGATCCGATCAAGGCTGTGGTGGAAATCCAGAATGTGACGGCTGCAACGTATCAAATTGCGCAGACCACTGTGCGAAACGTGGTTGGCCAGAGCACCCTGGACGAAGTGCTCAGCAACACCGCGCAGATTAACGAAGCCATTAAAGGCATTTTGGACGAGGCCACCAAAAAGTGGGGTGTGTACGTGAGCACTGTAGCGGTGAAGGACATTCAATTGCCCGACAGCATGCAGCGCGCTATGGCCAAACAGGCCGAGGCCGAGCGTGAAAAACGCGCCAAAATTATCGCTGCCGAAGGTGAACAGCTGAGCGCTACTAAATTAGGTGAGGCCGCCGATATTATTGCCGAGCACCCAATTGCGTTGCAGCTCCGCAACTTGCAAGTTCTGAACGAAATTGCCGCCGAAAAGAACAGTACCATCGTATTTCCGGCGCAATTTATGGACACGGTCAGGAGCATCAAAGACTTCATGGGCAAAGAAAAGTAGTTTTTGCCCAGGCTGGGGCCTTGAGTAACAGCGGTAAATAGTCTATAATAACCGCTGTTACCTTTTACCAGCATTTGTGGCTCTTTAGCTCAGTTGGTAGAGCAGAGGCCTGAAGAGCCTTGTGTCCCCAGTTCGAGTCTGGGAGGAGCCACCAAAATTATCTGAGCAGATACGAAAATCCCAAGATGTATGTCTTGGGATTTTTTGTTTGCAAATTTACCTCTGTTATTTTAGTTCGAGTCTGGGAAGGCGCATACCTGATAGAATAAGTCTATGAATGAAAGCATATTTCATCTGCAGCCGTTTGATCCAAATGCACAGAGACGAGCCGAAGAGCTTATGGATAAGATACATGATGTCGTTCCAGAGCTCGAAGTACTTTTTATGGGAGCGCTCGCATTGGGTCTGCCCGGAAAGAATGATATTGATCTAGACATTCTATGTGACGCATCTGAGCTGCCAGCATATACGGAAAGGCTAATTCCTTTGCTCGGACACCCAAAAGAAACTAAAAGTAATCTCACGTCGTGGGAGTCTAAACTTGATGATTTTGAATTAGATTGTATTCTTTCAGATCCAAAAACTTCCCATGTTCCTCTGCAGCAAAAGAGATTTGAGATTCTAAAAAGTAACTTAACTTTACTTAATGAATATAGGCAGCTTAAAGAGGAATGCGATGGCTTGACTTTAGCTGAATACGAGAAACGTAAGAAAGCTTTCTTTGAGACGAGGGTATTATCCAGCCAAGCGAGTTCGGCGGGGCGTCATTCATAATCTGATATGATTAAGCAATGAAGATTACAATCCCTGAATTACATCAGAAGGTTAACACCTTTTTTCAAGAACATGGTCTAGGCGAAAAAGACGCACAAACGATGACTGAGCTTATTGTAGAGCAGGAACTGATAGGCAATCGGTTTAGCCCGGTCGGTGAGTTAAAAGGCAAACACACTCGATTGGTTGATAATCTGGGTAATGCCAAAGAGGAAGTAGTGGTTGAAAAGCCAGCTACAAAACTTATAAAAGGCAATGGGCGTATCGCACCGCTTATCACTGCAGACTATTTGAGTGAAGTAATCGATAAGGCAAAGCAACAAGGAATATACGCTCTGGGGATTTACGACAGTACGTATAACGATTTCTTTGACGTCTTTTGTCGTAGAATTGCGACCGAAGACTGCATTGGTATTATTGTTGAGAATGGCGGGCCTCAAGGCGTAGTCCCTTTTGGCGGCAAAAGTGATGTAACTGGAACCAATCCGCTCGCATACGGCATCCCAACAAACAAATACCCAATAGTTTTTGATGCAGCTACTGCAATGCACGCATATGGTGCTATTCGTCAGGCTAAAGAGCGCAGCGAAAGGTTGCCCGATAACGCATACGTTGATAAAGAAGGAAACGTTACGACAGATCCAAATGTTGCGCATGCGGTTTTGCCATTTGGTGGCTTTAAAGGCTACGCAATTAACCTTTTAATTGAGGTATTAACTACAAGTCTTGTGCGAAGCAAGGGCGGCCTTGACCAACCCAGCGATAATCAGCGAAATATAGGAACATTTATTATTGTCATTGATCCGGCTGCCTTTGGTGAAATTGATAGCTTCAAAGAAGCCACTACAAAACTTGCCGAAGATATTATGTCTGTTGAATCAGTAGACGCAGAAAATCCAGTCCGCGTGCCTGGTTTTCGTGGTGCGGAACGTCGGAAGAAATTTATGGAAGCGGGTGAAATTGAAATTGCTGATGAGGATTGGCAGAAGTTTATCGCTTAGTTGTTGGCTAGTATCATTGCCTCAATACCCAATTCCTCCAAACGCTCGCATATAATCTGTAGATCAAAGTTCGAGCCCAGCGGGACGCAACGCGTACTTTTGTTATTATGAATGTATGGGAATAGAAAAAAGTCGTCTCAGGCGTAGTCTTGGAACTGTCGACGCCGTTGTAATTGGTCTTGGCTCTATGATTGGAGCGGGCATCTTTACGGCGCTGGCTCCAGCTGCTTCGGTAGCGCAGGCGGGCCTTTTGGCTGGTCTGGTTGTTGCCGGTTTCGTTGCATTTTTTAACGCCAGCTCGTCGGCACAGCTCGCTCGCCTGTACCCGGTTTCAGGGGGCACATATATTTACGCTCGGGAGCGTCTTGGCGATTTTTGGGCATGGTTTGCCGGATGGGCATTTATTTTTGGTAAACTAGCGAGCTGTGCAGCGGTAGCGTTAACATTTGGCGCGTATGTTGCGCCGTCCTATGCTCGGTACCTTGCTGCCACAGCGGTGATTTTGTTTACTGTTCTTAACTATTTTGGCATTAAAAAGACGGCAAATACCACTAAAGTAATTGTTATGTTAGTAATTGCTATTCTATTTGTTGCTGTAACGGCTATGCTCAGCCATGGCGACCCTAAATTCAGCAACCTACAACCGTTGTGGGGCTCGCAGGGGTTGTATGGTATTTTGCAGTCGGCAGGCATTTGGTTCTTTGCGTTTGCAGGGTATTCACGTATTGCCACGCTTGGTGAAGAGGTAAAAAACCCAGAGCGTTCGATTCCACGTGCTATTATTTTTGGTCTTGTCGTGACGTTGATAATCTACGCGCTTGTTGTCTTCTCTGCGCTTATGGTTGTGGGACCATCGGCACTGGCTCACTCAAGTGCGCCACTTATTACGGCGACGCAGAGTCTTGGCGGCGAGCATTGGAAGTGGTTGGTTATTGCTGGCTCGGCACTTGCCACGCTTGGTGTGCTGATTTCGCTCATGACCGGCATTAGTCGTACGATGTTTGCAATGGCGTCGGATAAAAAGCTCCCAAGGTATTTGGCCAAAGTACACCCTAGACATAAGGTACCTCACGTAGCAGAGATCACGGTTGGCGTATTGACGGCTTCCGCGGTGCTGCTTGCCGATGTCCGTTCGGCGGTAGGCTTCAGTGCGTTTACCGTGCTTTTATACTATCTGGTCACAAATATGTCAGCCGTAACACTCCAGAAGAGTGATCGGTTGTTTCCTAAAGTGCTTTCAGTTTTGGGCATGATAGGATGTGTGACATTGGCATTTACGTTACCCGTCTCTTCGGTACTCGCCGGGAGCACTGTTATGGTTATAGGGCTGATGATATATGCAACCAGGAAAATCCTCGAGACAGCTTAGATAATCCCTAGCTGCTCCACCTATTTGCTATTATTAGGGTATGGACTATACCTTATCTGATATTCAAGCACTTCATAAAAAATACGCGCCGTCACAAGCGGCCTACGATCTGGTGTTTACTCACTGTCAAATAATCTGCGACATAGCCATGCAGCTTATCCAAAAAGGATCTTTTACCGTTGACGCAAACCTTGTACGGATCGGTTGTTTGTTGCACGACATCGGCGTTTATACCTTGCTAGATGCAGACGGCAAGGTTCAGGTGGGAGGAAACTATGTTACCCATGGCATTGAAGGCGAGAAAATCTTGGAACAAGAGGGCTTTCCAGAGGCAATATCACGATTCGCGGCCCATCACACCGGCGTTGGCCTGAGTAAGCAAGATGTTATCGAGCAGAAACTCCCGTTGCCTGCGACCGATTATTTGGCAGAAACAGACGAAGAGGAGCTTATCATGTATGCCGATAAATTCCACTCAAAGACAACGCCGCCATACTTTAATAGTTTTGCATGGTACAAGCAGGACATTAGCCAATTTGGGAAAGGTAAAGCTGAAAAATTCGAGCAGCTGGCTCAAAAATTTGGGCTGCCAGACCTGGAGTCGCTCTCGGTACAATATGAACTCAAAATTAGGTAATAGGAGAAGATATGTTTAACGAAAACTATAAGCAAGAATATGAACGCGCCGTTTTTGAGGCCCGCGAAATTACCAAAGAGCTTCATGAGTTTTTTGATCATATTGAACATCACGAGGACGAAGCGTTTCGATACTACAAGCAAGATCCGCATTTTCATCTTTTTGAGCGTCAGCGTGAGGTGTTAGAGCGCCTGCGCCACGCCAGTGAACACTACTTTGGTCAGCACTAGCAGATTTATCTACACACCCATGGCATTGCGCCATTTGTAGTGCTCTTTGAGCTTCAGCGCGCCCCATTCGGCGAGTTCAGCGGGGCTTTGCTCAACACTAATGCGCTGCGTGAGCCATGGAAAATCCTGCAGCAAACGGCTAATGTGGCTCATGGCTAAATGTCGCTGTCGGTTTGCGGGGGAATTATCCGCGCTATCGTGCTGCTCCATATAAATGCCCACTGACTGATCGTGCAAAATAGACCCAAGCACAAGCCAGCCGATCTCATTTACAGCCCCGTAACTTAGCTGCTCTTTGCTAATTGCTACCAAATTAACAGCATTGTTGGTTTTACTTCGTACCTCTCGTGCAATGCCGAGCCCTGGCGTTTTATCAAATCCCAGCGAATATGTTGTGTGGACTATGCCTATATCTCGTAAACGAGGAGAACGGCGCTCTACTTGCTCTGCAACATCGTGGAGTAGCTTCTTGTTGCCGCTACCAGTAACGGCCATTCGACCGAAGAGTAACGGTTTTTCCAGCACAATTGGGCTAATTGACGGAGCTGTCTCGGCCGGGCTTTGCAGGTATTGTATGGCGGCGGCTGCAACTCCCTTGTGCAAGTCAGCCATCGTTTCATAATTGTGGATTTTTACCGGAGCGAGCTCTTTTCGGAAAGCTTCAAGATAGGCGCGCGTAACAGCCCGCCCGATGAACACGCGCTGGCCGAGTTCTCCGCCAGGTGTTATGTGGGTAAATATTTCTTGACCTCGCATCAGGCCACCGATAACGCCAAAGGGGACTTCTGCGGTGCTAGCCTGGCCATCGCTCGTGCTTAAAACGGGCAGCGCCAAAAACCGGCTCTCGGCCAAATAACGTTTCTCAGTAATGGCGCAGGCTGGCGTCCATTCATCGGTCATGGGTGAATATTGTTCGAGTGCGTCCGGTGGTAAGCCGGCATTCGCGAAAGCTTCCTGAACGTAGGGGATTGACACCTCGCGATAGTCGACTTCGCCACAAGTAGCCATCCACGCAATGCAGTCTTGCAGTGTGGCTAAACTGTGTGTTCGTGAAACCTCAAGCCCTGGGTAATCGTTAATGGGTCGACGACCAAGTGGCTCCTGGTAATTGAGGTCAAAAACTTCACTCATAATTTTACCTAACCATACGCTACAGCGCCGTAAATAACAATACAAAATAAAAACACCCGGAATGCGGGTGCGTCGTTTCTTGTAGGTTGGGTTTGACAGAACGAGACGGGTAGAAGGGGCGGATGGGGGCTTTAGAGTGTCGGCGAGCCGACGGGAGGCGCAGAGTGCGCTGGTCCCGTCGGCCGCGACGTGCTCAGGGTGCTTCAGGTCAGGCGGTGGCCGGGGCCTCCGCGGTGCGGTTGAGGTGCTTGTCGCCGGTGAACTGGAGGCGCTGCCAGTACGGGTCGTCGGTGCTGACGAGCTCGAAGTTGTTGCGCAGGTACTGCACGCCGACGACCAGGGCCAGGAGGGCGACGACGCCGGCCAGGACGAGGTCCGTGAGCCAGAAGTACGTGTCCACCGTGGACCAGTTCTGCGCGTAGATGCTGCCGACCTCGAAGATGTCGTTGGCCATGCTGGTGCCGAACGTGCCGAAGACGGCCGCGCCGAGCAGGAACGTGCCGGTCAGCAGGAGCTTGGTCGGCATCGAGCGCCGGGAGTTCCGCAGGGTCACGCCGGCCAGGACGAGCAGCGTCGCGGCGACCACGCCCATGGCGATCGGCCAGCCGATGAACTGCACGCCCGTGACGGGGGTGTCGTACTTGTGGGACTGGTCGATGTAGGCGAAGGTGTTGTCGATCTGCGTGATGCTGGTCGAGAGCACTGCGCTGGCGGTCACCGCGGCCACGAGGCCCACGCCGAGTCCGATGGATGCGGCGTTGTGGCGGCGCGCCAGTGCGACTCCCAGGGCGATGCCCAGGATGACGGCGACGGTGGTGGCCATGGTGGCGGTGGAGTAGAACACGTGGTACAGCGGGTTACGCCATGCCAGGTGGTGCATCAAACTGCCGATGCCCATGGTGGTGCTCCTTCTTGTCTCGTTCTGTCAAGGATGTCGTCTGTCGCTGGATTGCGAAGATCAACGCTATTTTATAATATTTACCTCATAAATGCAATATATCAGGGTTTTCTGGGCCGAAAGTCTTGATTGATCGGCCAAATTACGCTAGAATAACATCTGTTAACACCTATGCGGGTTTAGCTCAGTTGTTTAGAGCGCATCCTTGCCAAGGATGAGGCCACGGGTTAGAGTCCCGTAACCCGCACCAATATTGAAATCACACCTGTAAACAGCGGTCCAACCGGATCGCTGTTATCTTTTCCATTCAATTCCAGCAAGCTCACCCTTGTAAAAGATCTCACGGCTACCACCTCACGGGACGCTTATTCCAACCCAAGCTACTATGATAATAAGACGATAATGTGCTGTCAGAATGCACGCGTAACGACTGCAAGAAGAGTCTCTGTGGATCCTAAGTAAATGCTCAGGATGTCTCGGTATACTTATTAAATTCAGGGCGTTACACATGAAACAATGGACCAGAACAGTACTTATCGCATACCTCTTATTTGTGGTATGGTTAGTGCTCTTTAAATTCTCATCAGACATACTGACGGTCATAGCACATCACCAATCTACGAGCATCAATCTTGTCCCGTTTGTGAACAACCGTCTAAGAGAAATGTTTGATAATTTTGTGTTTTTTGTTCCGCTTGGCTTACTGCTTGGCGCTAGCTACAAAGGCACAAGTTTTAAGCGAAAACTTACGTTTGTGTTCTTTCTTAGCATTTGCGTCGAGATAACACAGTTTGTGCTGGCTATTGGGATGGCGGATGTAACCGACGTAATTATGAATACTCTTGGCGGGTTTGTGGGGCTGGCGGTGTACGATGTGCTGTACAGGCGCCGATTTATGAAAAGCAACCGGCTCGACCTGGTAATAGACATCTGTATTACCGTTTGTATTGCTGCGCTGCTAGCAGCCTTCCTCTACTTCCGTATATTCGTCTTAAAAGTAAGATATTAATAAAACTTCGATAAAGACCTTCTCCGCTATAATTTGGTATCATAGGGTGATGAAGATGACACTCATTGTCTTGAGCAGCATTTTGACAATCACATCGGTGGTACCATATATTATCGAGATAATAAAAGGCACCACCAAGCCGCGCGTGGTCTCATGGCTTACGTGGTCGGTGCTAACTGGGATTGCCTGTGTAGCATCATTTTCTGACGGACAAATACCAAGTGGAGTGCTTATGTTGGCAGCCACGCTCGAGACTGCTTTAGTAGTTGTGCTGGGCCTCAAGCACGGTGATCGAAAATTTGAAAGGCTAGATGTCTACTGCTTAAGCGGAGCACTTTTTGGATTACTGCTTTGGTTTATTTTTAGCTCTCCAGCTATTGCAGTACTCGCAGCGGTTGGCATTGATTTGATTGGTGCGATTCCTACACTTAAGCACTCTTGGCAAAAGCCCTACGAAGAAACCTGGAGCGCGTTTGCGCTCGCCGCATTGGGTGGCGGCATTACGGTGCTGATCGCCGGTAGTTGGGCTCCAACCGCGGTGGCGTACCCGCTGTATATTTTGGTTATAAATATTGCGATGACCTACTGCATTCTTGCTAGCCCCCACCGAAAAATCGCAGGCGAACCTGCACAGTTACGAGAACTCTAGGTTAGAAAACAAGAATTATTAGGACTGGAATAAAGTCGCGCCAGGCGCACCAATTAGACTTATTTCAACTCAAGCCAAAAACTCGAGCGCACTGATATCTTAGGTAGTAGATTCTGACACTAGCTCGTCAAGTACTTGATAGTTCGGATGAAGTTCATATAGGTGTTGTGCGCGGTCTGCTGTGTACAACATGCCGGTATCAACGATGGTAATTTGAGAATCGGCCACCATCACGTTGCTGTTGGCAAAATCTGGGTAAAGATTATCATTGGTCATCGTCTCGTATCCTACGACTAAGTTTCCTAACGACCGCGCAAAGATCTTGTCATTTTCAATACGTGAACATACTGCATCTTTGTCTAAAAGATTAAGCTCCTGCATATTGTTTATATATGGTTGCATAACGCCTGGCTTTCCACCTTCGCCCCATGGGTTGTCGATTACCATAAATTGAGAAGGCACAATGAGCGCGCCAAAGTACTTACGATATGTCTCGTATCGTTCCTGCTTCTTTTTTGCCACATCGGTCGGAGGGTGAAGCATTGATTCACGGTGATAGATTGATAGAACCTGTTGATCACCTTCAGCGGGGTGTACTCGATATGCAATTTTTTCTGCACCATAACCAAGCACGCTGACTGTACTGCCCTCAGGAATTGGCCATGATGGAGTTTTACGACCGTAGCCCTTATCAGCTCTCTTGGCAGCAGCAAGAATAGACCGATGAGCCATATGCATTACTTTAGCAAGGCGGGGAGCATCTGAAGGAGGGGTTTCGATGGATTTTGGATGCGTCTCTGACCGGTGTATATCCGCAAGGATACCACGTACCTCATGAGTCCGTTTCATGCTGTAACTATAAAATAAAATTCATAAAAATGCAAAACAACTGGCCTGTCACAAGCCTTTAGATAAGCTAAGAGGTGTTTTATTTGGTATGATTGAGCCATGGATAGTGACTTACCGATCATGACTTTTGCTCGTAGATCCGATTTGCGCGATTGGCTGTTTGCGAACCACGCTACCTCCAAAGGCATCTACGTTCGAATATATAAAAAAGCAAGTGGTATAGCGGGTGTTACTTTTGAGGATGTCCTGGACGAAGGGCTGTGCTTTGGCTGGAGTGAAAATAAACGATTGCCAGGCGATGAAAAATCGTACCTCCAAAGATTTACGCCTCGGCGGACAAAGGGAACTACGTCCAAACGGAATATTGAGCATGCTAGGCAGTTAATTTCAGACGGTCTCATGACTGAGGCGGGCATGGCTGCTTTGGGCGATATCAAGATTTGAGCCGGTCTAGGCTTATGATGACTTGGTGCTACCAGAATTGATTATTTCGATCACGCGTTATTGCCTTTGTGCTTAGCACCATTTACAATTATAGTATTACGGTCATAATATTACGTAAATACTGCCTGCGGGATAATGTAGAGCAGCGGAGAGGCTCCATGAGTAACACAAACAACGTATCCATCACCTCGTCATATGCTAAAGCGCCAACGTACACTATATCTGTGGGTGGCGTCAGTTACGCTTATCGAGAACTAGGACCAAAAGGTGACATCCCAGTCATATTTTTCGTTCACCTAGCAGGTACGTTAGACAACTGGGATCCACGCATTGTCGATGCTATTGCAAAAAATCGGCATGTGATTACGTTTGACAATCGTGGGGTTGGTGCCTCAACTGGCAAAGTTCCCAGGAGCGTAGGGGTCATGGCGGATGATGCCGCTGCTTTCGTGAAAGCACTTGGGTTCAAAAAGATTGATATTTTTTCGTTCTCTCTGGGCGGAATGGTAGCCCAAGTTTTTGTGCTGAAATATCCTGAGCTTGTGCGCAAGCTCGTGCTAACTGGCACTGGCCCAAAGGGCGGCAAAGATATGGATAAGGTTGTGGGCGTAACGTATTGGGACATGTTGCGGGCCACCTTAACTCACTCAGATCCTAAAGAGTTTCTGTTCTTCAATCGTAATAAAGTTGGAAAGTCTGCCGGAAAAGCATTCGTAAAGCGTTTGCAGGAGCGAACAGCTAATCGCGACAAGGATATCAAGCTCGCGGCATTCCATACGCAACTCATGGCAATTAAAGACTGGGGACGTGGTACCCCGGATGATTTATCAAAAATAACGCAACCTACTCTGGTAGCTAACGGTGACAATGATCGTATGGTGCCCTCAATTTTATCTGAAGATTTACACCGACGCATTGCAGGATCAAAGCTTATCATCTATCCTGACTCGGGCCATGGTGGCATTTTTCAGTATCACGATGCTTTTGCACCTGTTGCTGCCGAGTTTCTAGGAAAAAATTAAATTACGAAGTAGCGTATACGCGGCCGTACGGCCACTTTCAAGTATTTGATTTGAGATTTTCTCGTCTGCAACCGCGCGAGATAGTTGCACTGTGCCTACGAGCAAGCCGTATAGTGAAAATGCCAGTGAACGTGCCGTATCGTTGTCTATATTTGGAAAACGCTTCTTTATGCTGCTCACGAATTCGAGCAAGTTGTCGCTGTACGCTTGCTTTGTCGACAGGGTCCGACGACCAATCTCGTCGAGTAGCGCTGCTGATGGACAGCCGCCAATAAAATCATCACGGTGTTCGGGCGAGAGGTATAGCGCAATGAGATCCTCTAAGTCTACGGTTTCACCGGGTGTGCCCCAAAAGGTTTTTAGCTTGAGTTCTAACTGGTTGACAATAACTGCTTTGACCAATGTTTCTTTGGAGTCAAAGTGTGCGTAGAATGCCCCATTAGTTAGTTTCGCTTCGCGCATAATTGTAGCCACACCTGTCGCGTCTATGCCGTTTTTCTTAAACAGCCCAGACGATATATCAAGGATACGTTGGCGTGTTTGGTTCTTGTGTGCGGTTGGGTATCTCATATAGGACTCTCGATTTCAGTACGCGCGCGCTAGAGGACTCGCTATATTACTACCGTAATATTATAAAACATCCTCGTACCTAGTTAAAGATTGCTCATTTGCTATTATTAGGCTATGGAAAATAAAGCTCTAGCCGCATTAGAACCGCTCATTGGTGAGTGGGAATACACGATGTATAACTGTTGGTTTTTAGAAAGTATGGACGCGACCGCTAAAGGAACCGCGACAATTGAACGAATACACAACTCATTTGTTGTGTTAAACCAAACTGGTGCTGACCAAATGCCCGGCGGCACTTGGGTAATCGGCTACAGCGATCCTCAGCAGAAGTATCAAATGTTTTATTACGACCCGCGGGGAGTGGCGCGTATATTTGAGACGGTATTTGACGGAAAAACGTTGCTGTTCAGCCGTGAAGACAGTGATTTTTATCAGCGAATGACACTAACTATTGAGCCTAATGGCCTCCATTGTCTTGCTGAGGCCTCCGACGATAAAGGTGTCACCTGGCGCAAAGACCTTGAGATGTCGTATACAAAAAAGAAGTGACCTTGCAAATACCCCATAGGGGTATTATGATGAAGGTATGAAAGCAGAGATTAAGAAGCGCGCCAGTCATCGTTCCAAGATTATCGAGGGACAGTTCAAAGGCCTACAAAAACTTATTGAAAACGAAGCATATTGCATGGACATACTCACCCAAAGTCTTGCCATACAGAAGTCGCTCGCCTCACTTAATAAGCTTATTCTGGAGAATCACTTACGCACGCACGTGACCGACATGATGGAGTCGCAAGAGGAGGCTCAACAAGAGAAGGCTATTGAAGAGCTGCTCAACCTGTATGAATTAAACAACATCCGGGGCAAAGTAGCGTAGCTAACTATATAAGGGGGGTTATGAACAAACAATCACTATTTTTTGGCATCGGCGGGTTAGTAGCTGGGGGCGCGATTATGTGGGCGGTGGCCACCTACGCCGTTAACGGCAACCACATGAGCATGGCGGACAAAATGGGAATGCATATGACCATGACGAGTAGTTCGTCCGGCAGTAACATGACTATGCAGGACATGGTCAGCTCGCTCAAAGGTAAAAGTGGCGATCAGTTCGACAAGGCATTTATTGCGGACATGATTACGCATCACCAGGGTGCGATTGACATGGCCAACCTTGCCAAAAAGAACGCCAAGCATCAAGAGATCAAAAATATGGCTGATGATATTGTCACTGCCCAAAGCAAAGAAATCGACCAAATGAAAATGTGGCAGGGCGAGTGGGGCTACGCGTCTTCAAGTTCAAGTCACGACATGATGCAGATGAGCCACTAAACCCAGTAAGGAATGATAATGCCATGAACCATGATCACGCGCAACACGACCACGACCACGAAGGTCACGATAAACACGCCGGCCATAGCCCGGACATGTTTAAACAAAAGTTTTGGGTAAGCCTGCTGCTGACCATTCCCACCCTCGTTTTTTCGCACACCGTTCAAGGATGGTTTGGCATAGACTGGATGTTTTCTGGCAGTGAGTATATTCCGGCTGTCTTCGGCGTAGCCATCTTTATATACGGTGGTCTTGTGTTCCTAAAGAGTGCCAAAGCAGAAATCGCGGCTAAGCAGCCTGGCATGATGACCCTGATATCTATGGCTATTACCGTAGCATTTGGATATAGTTTGGCATCAACCTTAAGGCTAGTGAGTGGTATGGATTTTTGGTGGGAACTGGCTACGCTAGTGACGATCATGTTGCTGGGCCATTGGTTAGAAATGGCTTCCGTGCAAAACGCCCAGGGCGCGCTTAAGGAACTAGCGAAGCTCCTACCAGACGAGGCTGAATTGGTCACTAAAGATGGCACTAAAAAAGTAGCCGTCAGTGATCTGAAGGTTGGTGATCAGGTGTTAGTGCGCCCGGGTGGGCAAATTCCTGTTGACGGTGACGTTATTAAAGGCGAATCCGATGTTAATGAATCCATGCTAAGGGCGAATCAAAGCCGGTTAAAAAGACCCCTAAGGCACACGTTATTGGTGGCACAATTAATGGAAGTGGCTCACTAACGGTGCGCATTGGAAAGATCGGCAACGACACCGCTTTGGCGGGCATTATGAAATTGGTGGCCGAAGCGCAAAGTAGTAAGTCGAAGACGCAAATTCTAGCCGATAAAGCTGCCTTTTATCTTACTTTTGTGGCCATTGGCGCCGCGATCATTACCTGGATTGCGTGGGCGATTGTTGGCGAATCCGCCGGGTTTATTTTGGAGCGCATCGTAACAGTGCTAGTAATTGCCTGTCCGCACGCGTTGGGTCTGGCTATTCCATTAGTGACGGCCATTTCGACAACCAAAGCGGCAAACAATGGCTTACTCATTCGTCAACGTATGGCATTGGAATCAGCTCGTAATGTGGACGTGGTCCTATTTGATAAAACAGGCACGCTTACCAAGGGCGAACAAGGTGTGGTTGATGTGGTGACCGACGGTGATAAACAAGAGCTGCTCGGCGTTGCTGCTGCCGTAGAAACAGAGTCAGAGCACCCTATTGCTCGGGCTATTGTAAAAGCAGCGAGCGAGCAAAACGTAAAGATACCACCAATTTCACAGTTTGCTTCATTGGCAGGACGCGGTGCAAAGGCTACCATTGCCGATCGCCACCTTGCATATGTTGGTGGTCCACGCCTTGTTGCCGAACTGCAGGCCAAAATGTCAACAACTATAGAGCAAGCCTCAAGTCAGGCTTCGACCGATGGCAAAACAGTGGTGTACGTTATCGATCAAGATAAGAATGTGCGCGGTGCAATTATGCTGGCCGATGTTATTCGTGAAGAATCCAAAGAAGCGGTTGCCACCTTGCATGCTATGGGCAAGCGCGTGGCTATGCTCACGGGTGACAGCAAAGGCGTGGCTGCTTGGGTAGCCAAAGAGCTTGGTATTACAGAATATTTTGCAGAGGTTCTACCAGAAAATAAAGCCGAAACCGTTAAGAAGCTACAAGCTGACGGCAGCAAGGTCGCCATGGTGGGCGATGGTGTAAATGACGCGCCCGCCTTAACCCAGGCTGACATTGGTATCGCCATTGGGGCTGGAACGGACGTAGCAATTGAATCCGCTGGTATCGTACTTGCTAGTAGCGACCCGCGCGGCGTGGCTAAAATCGTCAAGCTGTCCAAAGCGACGTATCGCAAAATGCTCCAAAACTTGTCATGGGCTACGGGCTACAACGCGCTCGCAATTCCATTGGCTGCTGGCGTAACCGCTGCGCTTGGCTTTGTGCTTTCACCGGCCTTTGGAGCTGTGCTTATGTCGCTTTCCACAATAATCGTTGCTATTAACGCGCAACTCTTACGAAAACTAAAACTGAACGTGACAACAGAGCGGTGATGGTAAACTTAAAAAGTACTGTAACCATAAAAAGGGGTAGGTAAAATGGCTAAATATATCGATGGATTTGTACTGGTAGTTCCCAAGGGCAAAGAAGCTGAATACCAAAAAATGGCCGAAGAAGGCCGTGATGCCTGGATGAGGCACGGCGCCCTGCAATATTTTGAATGCCGCGGCGACGATCTAAAGCAGCAAGAAATGGGCGATCAAAAATCACGTGCTTTTTCAGAAATGACTGGTGCAACAGATGATGAAAATGTGTGGTTCTCGTTTATTGTTTTTAATTCCAAAGAACACCGTGACGAGGTAAACCAAAAAGTCATGGAAGAAATGAGCGAAACCTACAAAGACAAAGCGGATTTTGAAATGCCCGTGGACATGAAAAAAATGGCATATGGCGGGTTCCAAGCGGTGGTTGAAGGCTAGGCCTTACCTGATCTTTCGGCAAAAGCGCCTGCAGGCGGTATAATACGTATAATGAAATCCACGAGCCCCCACATTATTGTTTTTTCGCATGGTTTTGGCGTTCGCAAAGAAGATCGGGGCTTGTTTACGGCAATTTCCAAAGCTTTGCCTGATGCTCAGAGCGTGCTGTTCAACTACAACCCTATCAACGAAAAGTCCAACACGCTAACTGCCAAGCCGCTGCCAGAACAGATGCAAAAGCTGCGCAAAACTATCAACGCTGCGCGAGCAGAATATCCTGGCGCAACGATTGACTTGGTTTGTCATTCGCAAGGTTGTGTTGTAGCAGCTATGCTGAAGCCTCGACATATCCGAAAAATTATTATGTTGACGCCACCAGATGACGTGAGCGAAGCAACAGTTATTAAACAGCTGACGGCACAAAATGAAGCGACTATTGACGTTGCTGCTCGAACTCGTTTGGCACGTGCTGATGGCAGTACCACGGTGATTCACCCTGAATATTGGCAAAGCTTAGCTGGCGTTAATCCGGTAAAGTTATATAACCGATTGGCCCGATTCACAGCACTACGCATAATAAATGCGCGCCAAGATGAAGTGCTTGGCAAGCTGAGCTTTGAAGGCCTAGACCCGAGTATTTCGTTTGTGACGCTCGACGGCGACCATAACTTCTCGCAAGAAGAATCGCGTGCGCGACTTTTGTATATTTTGCAAAAAGAACTTGCAGTAGCGAGCAGCTAGTTCCCCAGCAGTGACTTCATCTGTTTTGTGATCAGCTTTGTGGCAAAAACAGGATTGAGCCGGTAAAGCCGGTTCATCATATTTGAGTCTTTGCCGGTAAAGATTTGTGGCTTGTTCTTTTGAATGCCGTGCACAATTATGCTGGCTGCATCTGCTGCCGAAAGCATCGAGACGCTGGGCTGCTTACTATCTTTGCTGGGCGCAGTAGGTGCACTAACGCCGGAATTCTTGGTGATATTTGTGTTAGTGGCCCCTGGAAAAATAACCGAAACGTGCACGTTCGTATTGAGCAACTCGGCGTACAGCCCCTCGGTCATGAGCTTCACGGCTGCCTTGGATGCGCCGTAAATGCTTTGGCCAGGAACGGGCAAGAAGCCACCCATACTCGACACGTTAGCGATGTATCCTTCGGGTCGTTCCAGCAAGTGCGGCAAAAAAGCTTTGACCATATACAGCGTGCCATAAAAATTAACATTCATTACCCGTTCTATGGCGTCATAATCCAGGTCATTTACCTTAACGAACGGCTGCACAATGCCTGCGCAGTTCACCAGCGCATCAACCTGGCTATGTGCTGCAATAACAGATTGAGGAAGCTGTGCAACCGCCGCTCGATCTGCGATATTGCAAGCGAGTGTAGAGATCGTGCTTTTGTCTGTAACCTTTTCTTTGAGGGCGTTCAGGCCTTCTTCGCGCAGGTCAACCGCAGCAACTTTTGCGCCATGTTTTAGCAGCGCCAAAACAACCTCACCACCGATTCCGCCACCAGCACCCGTAACAACGAACACCTTATCTTGCAGTATCATACTGTCCCCTCATTATGTTGTGCTTATCATAGCATAATCGGCATTCTGTTTTTGTTTCCCAAAGCTACGCGAGTCGTTATACCCTCCTGTTATTTCACGACAGTATCTTGTGAACGATAGTGCGTAACAAGCCACTTCAGCCCAATGCCAACGTAGTGTTGGAACGTGCGCTGCAATGTTCGTTCGCTCATGTCATAGGCTTCACACACTTTTTGTACCGAAGTAAGCTGCTTGTCTTCTTTAATACGCGTTAAAATGGCCTCGATTGCCTCAATGTTTGGATCTTCTTGTGGTCGCTTGGAACGCAATAGTTTTTCAATAGCGTTTACTAGCGCTTGGTCTGGCTGATCAAGCTCGCTGGTAATCTTTTTAATACGTGTACCACTAAATACGTTCGTGAGTGGAACGACTTGATTAGTTAGGCGGTCCATTGGATTTTTACCGAAAGGGTAGAAGCCGCCGGGTCTGAACGTGACGCCCAAAACAACGCCGTTGCCAGGCAAGTTTTGCGCGAATGGCTTAGTTACCAATCCGGTAATTTCAGCGGTGTCCGATGTAATTGCAACGGTAACGCTGGGCGAGGCTGCGACGTCCATGCTGAACATTGCACTTTCGGCTGCGTCCCAACGGGCAATCCAATAATACTCAACAAAATGAGCTAAATCAGCGGATGGTGGGTATTTCTGGTGTGTCATACTATGTGGCGAAGGGCCTTCAGGTTTTATAAAACTAGTATGTAGTATACGTGGTGTAGTCGGAACGTGACACTATTTTTTATCTAGGCGAGCAGTGTGCTCGGTAATATTTTGCGTAAAGCGCGTTAAAAAGTCGGCAATAGCCTGAAGCTCAGCCTTAGAATAGCTGTCTAGCAACTCGCGTTGCGACTGCTGCACACCAGATACCAGCGGCAGCAACATGGTTTCGCGTGTTTTTTGGTTAATTTCGATCAGCAAGCCGCGGCGATCGTGGGGATTTGGCGTGCGAGTGATCATATGTGCCTTTTGCAGTCGATCAATCATAGTGGTAGCCGACCCCGTAGTCAGGCCAGTGTAGTGTGCTAGTTCCGTGGGCGTAGCCGCACCTTTAATAAGCAAAAAATTGAGGCAGGCAATGTCGGTAACGTTCAACCCTAGCTTGCGTCCAATGGCGTTTCGGAACAATACCGAACCCACGCCGTAGTCCTGCGTAGCTTTCACAACCTGCATTTGTAAATCTTTTACAGCTTCCATAATCACTTTCTAAAAAATAGCTTGATTTTCAAGTAACTTGATAATATGATGATTGTATCACATTACTGCATAGAAAGGAACAAAAGAATGCAATTAAATGACACAAACAAACGCAAAGCTAACGACGAGCAGGCCGTACTGGACGCTATCGCGGCCATGCCCGAGGCCGATCGTAAGGTTGGTGAGCGCCTGCACGACATTATTACCAAGAACGCTCCTAATCTGTTCCCACGTACCTGGTATGGTATGCCAGCTTACACCGATGGCAACAAAATCTATTGCTTTTTCCGTTCTCGCGAAAAGTTTGGCGAACGTTTTATCACCTTGGGTTTCAACGATATCGCTCGCTTAGATGACGGCAACATGTGGCCAATTTATTACGCAATTACTGCGCTAACAGAGGCCGAAGAAGTCAAAATCGCTGAACTTGTCAAAAAAGCAGTCAGTTAAAGACCAATCTGCTACTATAAAACTATGAAAACAGCGATTATCACTGGCGTCAGTCACGGCCTCGGCGCCGTGACGGCGCGCGTATTTTTGGATCATGGTTGGCAGGTAATTGGCACTGGGCGTTCTGATCGCCCTGCCGAACTGCCGGAAGCAATTTTGTATCATCAATTTGACGCAGCCGACCCACAAGCTGTTGCCGGATTCTGGAACGCTATCTTGCAAACCATTACAGATGATGTCTGCCTGGTAAACAATGCCGGTGGGTACGTAGCGGGTGCTCTGCAAAACGCTGACGCTGAAGATTTTCAGCGTCAAATGGCCAGCAACTACTTTGGTGGCGTCTATATGACGCAGGAGTTTGTAAAGCACGTTGCGGCAGGCCGAGTAATCAATATTTTATCTAGTGGTGCACTGCAACCACACGCAGAACAGAGCGCCTATGGCGCCAGCAAAGCTGCGGCTATGCACTTTTTTCAGGCAATTCGCCGTGAATTGCCCGCCAGCAAATATCGCATTACCAACATCTATCCAAGTGATATCGCTACCCATGGCGACAATGACAAAGCCATCAATCCGCAGGATCTAGCCCGTTTTGTAGTAGAGCAAGCCGAAAGCGCCACGAGCTTTTATTTGAGCGACATTACCATGTATCCGGCGCCACATGCCTAAAATAGTAGTCACTAACGAACAAGGTTTTACTGCCGCGCAAAAACAAAAGCTAGAATCGCTTGGCGAGGTTACGTACTACGATTCAACGCCTGTCGACGGCCAGGAATATCTGCAAAGAGTGCAGGGCGCGGACATTATTTGCTCTGGGTCGGCCGGTTTAAAAGACGCTTACGCAGAGCTGCGTGACGTCTATGTGACGGTTCCATTTGTGAGCGTAGCATTTGTGGATTTGTCGGTTTTAGGGCGCAACGGCGTGACACTTTCTAATGCGCCGGGTGCCAATGCGCATGCTGTCGCAGAGTGGGTCCTGGCGATGGCAATCTTGCTTATGCGCAATCTATATAGTGCCATTAACAGGGAAGAAACCTATCGTGTAGACGGTGCCTTGCCTCCAACATCCGCAGGGTTATCTGGTCGAAGCATGGTTATTTTGGGCAAAGGGCATGTGGGCACTCGTGTAGGTAAGCTGGCCGAAGCTTTTGGCATGCATGTCTCGTTCGTAACTCGCAGTAGCGATGTACGTCAGGCAGTAAAAGCTGCCGATATTGCGGTTGATGCACTCAGTAGCAATCCGAGCACCCAGAAGTTATTAGACGAGGCATTTTTTGCAGCCATGAGGCCCGGCAGTTATTTTATAACTATTACACGAGCCGAAATTATAGATGAAGACGCATTGCTGCGCGCGCTTGATTCGGGTCATATTGCGGGTGCGGCGAGCGACTGCGGTGGCATTTTGGTAGGAGACACAACTGATCCGCTGTACCAAAAAATGCGTCAACACCCCAAGATTTTAGCGACACCACACCTTGCGTACAATAGCGAAATTGGTATCAAGACCGGTAACGATATCATGATTAGCAATATTGCAGCGTGGATTGCCGGGAAGCCACAAAACGTTTTGCAGGCTTGAGTGTAAATAACCAACGTGAGAAGGACTTGCAAAAAAGCTTGATTTATAGTATTATATAAGCTGTTTTTGGAGGCTTTTATAGCTCCCCACCAACAGTTCGTTCAAGCAAACAGTCCCACGGAAGGGAATCACAGATCATGCGTTTCGACTGCTTCAGCCTCGACCAGGTACAACGCGACCCGGCCCTGCTCTACACGCTCGGCCAGGGAGTCCTCCCGCAGATCGCCGAAGCCTTCGGCTTCGAACTCCCCGAATCCCCGACGTCCGACGTCCTCCGCGAGCTGACCACCCAGGTCGCCCCGCGCAAGACGCTCCGCGACAACATGGACTACGCCAAGGAGGTCCTCGGCGACGACGCCCACACCCGCTGCGCCGACTGGCTCAAGCGCTCCGGCGCCATGCAGCCCGTCCTCGGCGGCGCGTTCATCGACCCGACGGTCGCCGCACCCCGCCAGTTCCACACGCTGGTCTTCTCGGGCGGCACCGCCAACTGGATGCTGCGCCGCGCGGCCCTCGCCCAGCAGGTCGACCCCAAGGCCACCGGCCAGGTCCTCCTGCCGATGGGCACCCGCGTCATGGCCGCCGGCGAGCACCAGCTGGTCCGTACCTACAAGGAGGAATTCGGGCAGCTGCCCACGGAGGCGGACTTCACCGAGCGGTTCATCGAGCCCGCGCTCGCGGCCGTCGGCTTCAAGTCCACCCAGCTGATCCCCGTCGAGAGCGGCCACGCCAACGAGATCCTGGCCCGGCTCTTCGCCAAGCACCCGGAACTCCTGGAGTACGAGCACCAGACGCTGGTGATCGGCAACGCGCCGAACGCCCTCCAGGCCGCCGGCCAGCTTCGTCTCGCGGGTCTCGAGTGCGACAAGTCCTACGACTACCGGGGCAGCCAGCTGTTCTACAGGAGCGACTGCTTCCCGATCGCGCTCAGCAACGAGCCGGCCGCGGAGGCGCAGAACCCCATCAGCGGGCTCGGCCAGATCCTGCGGAACTTCAAGGTCCTGCTGGACAACGTCAAGGCCGCCGAGGTCGACTGACCCACCCGGTCGCCGCAACCCTGACCCTACAACCCTGAGAGGAACGTGACCGCGGGCGTGGAAGTGCCACCACTGGGCTTCCACGCCCCACCCCGTTTTCCCCCGACTGTTTGCTTGAACCACCCCTCACGAATGATGCCCCCCACGGGGCTTTTTGTTTGCCCGCAACATTATGACCAGCGCCCCGTGGTATACTGCCAATTATGATAGTTCGAACCATTAAAACTGACGTAATTACTGCTGACATGCTCAGCTTAACAGATCTGTTGGATCGTTCGCTTGACCATCTCGAAGAGGGCAGCGTGGTTGCGATTACCTCTAAAGTAGTTTCGCTGTGCGAAGGCGCTGTTGTTCCTATGGAAGGTACCGACCGCGAAACGTTAATTATTCAGGAGTCCGAGCGTTACTTACCGGCCTCGCTTAGTAAATACGGCCACCATTTTACCATCAACGACAACACCCTTATTCCCGCTGCCGGTATTGATGGCTCTAACGGCGGTGATGATTATGTTTTGTGGCCCAAAGATCCGCAGAAAACCGCCAACGACGTGCGCGTATATTTGCGCAACCGATTTAACCTGCAAAATGTAGGTGTGGTGATTACCGATAGCACGTGTCATCCGTTGCGTCGCGGCACCATGGGAATCACGCTGGCACACAGCGGCTTTAAAGCGCTCAATAATTATGTGGGTCAGCCTGATTTGTTTGGCCGACCATTTGCCGTGTCGCAAGCAGATATCGCTGGTGGTATCTCGGCAGCAGCTGTATTACAGATGGGCGAGGGAACCGAACAAACGCCAATCGCAGTGGTTAGCGATATGCCATTTGTAACCTTTCAGGACCATGATCCTACTGCCGAAGAGCTCCAGGAAACTATCATTCCTGTGGAAGAAGATCTGTTCGCGCCGTTCTTGCTGGCAGTCGATTGGAAAAAAGGCGGCAAAGCGTAGGGGTATCTGTTCATTGGCGCCAAAAGCTGGTACAATAGCACTCGTTAACCAGGCATGGCGCCATGGCGGAGTGGTTACGCAGAGGTCTGCAAAACCTTGTACACCGGTTCGAATCCGGTTGGTGCCTCCAAATAGTTCACTGTGGGTGAACTATTTTTGCTATAATGTAGATAAATCAAGCGTGAAGCGACTATACTAAATACTATGGATCCAGACAACCAGCCGTGGTCACCCAAACCCTATCAGCCTAATGAGCCTTCTGACAACGCGCAGAAGCCGGTTCCGAACACCTTTGAACAGGGTGAAGTAACCTGGCAGCACCCATCTGCCGAGACGCAAGTGCCAAATGCGCAGGCGTCGCCATTTACGCGTCCGCACGAGCAGCATCAACAGCCCGCACCTGCGCCTACTGTGCCGCAACATCCGGCTCAACAGTGGCAGCAACCGGTGACGCCACAGGCATGGAACACGCAACAAGCACCGAATCAGCCAATTGCTCCGACCCAGCAGTATGGTGGCCAGATGCCCGAGTTGCCTCAGTTATCACATAATTCTGGTGGTTCGCCGCTTTCACCACAGCAAAAGAAGCAGCGCTTTTTGGCGTGGATCGGCGTTGGGCTCCTGGTAATTATCCCGGCTATAATTTTGGCAATTACGGTATGGACCAAGTTGTCGCAAGATACTACCAACCAAAAACAGGCGCAGACCAACACCGCGATCGCGTACAATAGCGATGCAATTGCCGCACTGGCCAACGGCACCATTACCGATGACCAGGTAAGCGGCCTGGACAAAACGGCCACATTCTACACGATTTTCAAAAAAGCCGCCATGCAACAGATCGTGCACACCAAATGGGACGAATATTATACCTCCCAAAAAGATGGTCAGCGTGCCGATCAGTACACCTTGTATGACACCGCTATCGACTATCAATCCAAGAAGTTTTCATATAACGAGAATTCGTATAGTAACCTGGGATTGTTCCTGACACGCTGTATTGGCGACAAACAGTACAATTTTAACGCTACCAAAATTGCCACCGGCGCATCATGGGATACCGCCAGCGACAGCGCTGACTGCCAGCTATCAACGGTAGCAATGCATCTGAATGACGGGGTGAACGCCGGCGGGTTATCAGAGACGCAGGCCAATACCTTCCTGAGTAAACTCAAAGGCTACGGCGTGGTAAAAGTGAACGGTTTAAGTCTGGTGACCAACAAAGGCAAACAGTATGTTAAGGTTGACCTGAATATTACACCGCAAAAAGCTGGCGATAGCTACTTTGGCATGCAGAACCTTATGAACGCCTTTTTGGCAACGGGCCTCAATGCCTCCAAACAGCCGTACACTTTCTTTGGCTCAGGCACTGAGGGCGCACATATTGCTTACTATTTTGATCCTATTTCACAACTACCGGTGTACTCGGTTGCCGAATCAACTCCAGGCCTCACCGGCGCCGGTACCGAGCAAACAACCACTAGTTATAGCCATCGCTACATCGAATACAGCTTCCCACAAGGTGTGGTTGACCAGACGCTGAACGACGCCAACCCTATTGGCTTCGATAACTGGCCAGTTGCTGACTAGCTTTTACTGGGGTGGTCTGCTACAATACGCAGTAGCTTTTCGGCTTCCTCAGCAATGGGCGAGTGGCGGAATTGGTATACGCGGTGGACTTAAAATCCGCTGACCTTACAGTCTTGAGGGTTCGAGTCCCTCCTCGCCCACCACTAAAAAACACTGGTTTTTGACCGGTGTTTTTTAGTGCGAGCTCGGAAGGGACGAGATGAAAAATATGCTGAACTAACGGCGTTAGTTCAGATGCGCACAGAAAACGAGTCCCTCCGTTCACCCTGTTGGCATCTCTATGGTAATATTGCTTTTTAAAAGCATAAATGTTATAATATGTTTATTGTTCTCATACAGAGACCAAGACCTTTGAGAAGGAGTTGTGATACCACTTTCCACGCTGTAGTACCTCGTACCACTCGTAGATGTGCATCACACGAAAGAGAGAAACCGTGAACATCTTCGCGTCACGTCGCCGTCTGCTGTCCAGCATGATGCATTGCTTCGTGGCCGCCATCGGCTATTGCATCGGTTTCAACGGTGCTTACAGCTTTGGCACCCGTGGTGACCTCGGCATGAATCGGCACTTTTCGACCATCGCGTATGGTTGCAACGTGTTGTGCATGCTGGCACTGGCCGCCTGCATCACGATCGTCGTCATCCGAGTCTTCATCAACCGCAACATCATCAGCAACCTCAGCGTCTACCGCTTCATCGAGGTGCTCTGCACCGCGCTGATCTTCCTGGCCGCTGGCTACGTGTCGGTGTTCATTCCGCTGCTGTTTGGCCGCTGACTCACCCCGCATTACCCATCACCCACTGAAAACGGGGAACCATGAACGACAACGCCAATAAGATGAGTCCCAGCGAGTGGCTCAAGAACATCCTGAAGGTCCTCGGCCTCATGGCTGGTGTCATCTGGAAGTTCTGGCTCCACCCGCACTACACGACAGGGAACGTCATCTACCTGATTGGGGGCGTTGTCCTCGTCACCGGTGTCTACCTGGTCGTTCGTCGCTTCGCCGGCTCGTTCCTGCTACTGCTCCTCTTGGGGATGCTCGTAGTCACGACGGTCGCGTACGCCATCCACCTCTGATTCGCCCACGCCTGATGGTGGCCGGTACCGAGCTCTGCTCACACCGGCCGCCTCGGCTCGATCCCTCTTTCAAACCCACTCCTTCTCAAAGCACCACCCCTGTAACATGCAGCCATTTCCGGGCTGTTTTTTAGTGCCTAAAAATAGGCATAAGCATTGCTTTTTAGTAGTATTTATGGTATTATAGTTAGTGGCTTTGAAGAGACTTATGGCTTTTTCATTGCTACCTTAACAAACAGAACATCGGTTTAAAGTGAGTACTGAGCGCATCTTACAGAGGTGCATTGAGTACTCGCTTTAGCCGTGTGTTACACGAATCACACATCATTCTCCGAAGTTTGGAGAAACGGCTTTGTCATCAGCGAGAGAAAGTGACTTCCGGTCATGTCTTCCATTCTGCCCGAGTACTACCCCTGGCTCAGTGGCGCCGCCGCGGTGCTCATCGTTGTGTTCGCCTTCCTGGCGCGCAAAACCCTGAAGAACCCGTGGCTCCGCCGCGAGATCCAGCAGGTCGAGCCCGAGCCCGTCGACACCCAGACCACTTCGGTCGACCAGCTCCCCGAGTCCTGGACCAACACCAGCGAGCTCGCCGAGCTCGTTCGTACCAACATGACCAAGGACGAGGTCCTTCCGCTGGTCTACCTGGCATCTGCCATGGCCGGCTTCGGTCCCACGGTAGAGACGCCGCAGATCCGCGACGCCGCCGTCGAAGCCCTGACACCCCAGACCTACGGCCTGTTCCTGAAGGCCTTCCGCGACGCCGCGCTGATCCCGCACCGCATCATGTTCGACGCCCGCCCGCTGGACGAGATCGCCGACCGCGAGCTCGACTCCATCGTCGGCCGTGACGAGATGCTCGCCTTCCTGGTAAGGTATGCCGCGCTGATCAAGAAGTTCTACGCTTCCAACGCCGGTGTGCCCGCACTCGCGCAGCAGCTGCCCTCGGTGATCATCATGACCCCCGTGCTGGACAAGCTCCTCGCGCTGTACCACAAGAACTACGGCTGAACGCCTTCCTCCACCCACCTCCTAACCGGCTGATCCACTGACCCCACTCCACCCTCAACGAGGTACAAACAGGCAGAATGATGCAGAAACAGATGTGTTGTACGTGGCCACCAGCCATGTTCCTCTGTTTGATTCTGTGTTCGTTCTGTTTGTTTGTCCCTCTACGAATATAGAGTCGTACTGACGAGTCATAAGATGACGAAAGGGAACTGGCACCTGCCAGCTAAACATAGTATAGTAAGTGGTGATGAAATGTAGCGCACCACTTCTTTCGATGCGTATGATGCCCCCGCGGGCATAGTTTTCTCTTTTCAAACTTTTTACAACATTTCCATAAGCAGGTAGACTGATAGTATGAATTTTTATGTAACCACTTCTATTCCGTATGTAAACGCTGATCCGCATGTTGGATTTGGAATGGAATTAATTGCCGCCGATGTTTTGGCTCGTGCCGCTCGTCAAAAAGGCCAGACTACTATTTTTAGTACTGGTGCCGATGAGCATGGAACCAAAATTGCCGAAAAAGCTCTGGCAGCCGGCATCAAGCCACAGGACTTTGTGGATGACATCAGTCAGAAATTCCGCGACTTGGGCACGCTGCTGAATGTTAGCAACGATCGCTTTATTCGCACCACCGACAAGCCGCACGAACAACGCGCGCAGCTGATCTGGAAAGCACTCGAAAAAGACATTTACAAATCCAGCTACACCGGTTGGTACGACGTTAAAGAAGAGGAATTTGTGCCTGAGGCGAGGGCTGACAAGGCTCGCATGAATCCTGAACATCCGCAGGCCTACCAAAAACTGAAAGAAGAAAATTACTTCTTTAAACTGAGCAACTACACCGATCAAATTCGCGAGGCCATTCAATCTGGCGCTTTTCGCATTGTGCCTGAAACTCGCAAAAACGAGATTTTAGCAGTGCTGGAAGAGGGCCTGGACGACATTAGTATTTCTCGTCCTAAGGATAAGTTAGAGTGGGGAATTCCGGTTCCAGGCGACCCAAACCAGGTGATGTACGTCTGGTTTGAGGCGCTCATGAACTATATTACGGTTTTGGGCTATCCAGAGCACGCCGACTTCAAGAATTTCTGGCCGGCAAACGTCCAAGTAATCGGCAAAGATATTTTGCGTTTTCATGCTGCAATCTGGCCAGGCATGCTTTTGAGCCTGAATTTGCCATTGCCAAAACAGCTGTACGTGCACGGTTTTATTACCATGAACGGCGAAAAAATGAGCAAATCCATTGGCAACGTGGTTGCGCCATCCGAAATCGTTGAAAAATACGGAGCCGATGCGTTTCGTTACTTCTTCTTGCGCCACATTCCAAGCTACAATGATGGTGACTTTAGCTGGGAACTCTTCGAGAAAGCCTACAACAACGAACTAGCAAACGAGCTTGGCAACGCTGTACAACGTACGAGCGCCATGATTATGAAGTACCAAAATGGCATTATCGGTCAAATTCCAGAGGCATCTCACGACAGCGCCCCTGTTTCTCGAGCAATGGAAGATTGCCGCTTTGATCGTGCGTTTGACGAAATTTGGGAACAGGTTCGTGGCCTCAACCAATATATTGACGAAGAAAAGCCGTGGCAGATCGCCAAAGAGAACGACGAACAACACTTGCAAGAGGTTTTGGCCTATCAGGTGAGCTGCTTACTTGAGATAGCTGATTTGTTAACGCCGCTATTGCCACAAACTGCCGAAAAGATTAAACACGTATTTGAAAAAGGTGTGATCCAGCCAAGCGAAGGAACGTTGTTCCCTAAGCATGATCAGCCGACGCCCGCAAAGGCCTAAAACCGTGGAATTTTTTGATACTCACTGCCACATCCAGGAATCTGGCGACGTTGCCGAGACCGAAACAGATCCAACGCGTAAACGCTGGCTTAAAAACGGTAATATGTTGCCACAGGAACTGATTGAGCGCGCTCGCGATGCAGGCGTCACTCGTCTGATGGCAGTGGGTTGCACGCTGGAAGACAGCCAACGTGCAGTAGCGCTGGCTGCACATCAGCCAAAGGTATGGGCAAGTATCGGAATTCACCCCCACGAGGCACAAAAGCATCTGGATAACCCCGAATGGCTGACGCAATTCGCCACGCTGGCCGCTGATACAAACGTATCGGCCATTGGTGAATGCGGCCTGGACTATTACTATGAAAACTCGCCAAAAGAGGCGCAGGCGCAGATTTTGCGATTTCAGCTAGAATTAGCGCAAAAATACGATTTACCGGTGATTTTTCATGTTCGGGATGCATTTGACGATTTTTGGCCCATATTTGAAGAATTTAGTGGCCTACGAGGCGTTATTCACAGTTTTACGACTACCGAGGCAGAACTGAAGCGCGTACTGGCACACGGACTGTACGTGGGTCTGAACGGCATTATGACGTTTACAAATGACCCGGCGCAGCTGGCGGCCGCAAAAGCCGTTCCTCTCGAGAAAATGGTACTTGAAACCGATGCTCCCTACTTGACTCCTAAGGCAGTTCGTGGTAACATATGTGAGCCTCAACACGTGCGATTAACAGCCCAATTTTTGGCTGAGTTGCGCGGTGATACGATTGACTACCTCGCCAACGCCACCACGCAAAATGCACGGCAGTTGTTTTCAACAGAATAAGGTGAGAGATACATACCATGGGTTCTTTTATGCCACTACCATTTGGCAACCGCGGCGAACGCAGTCCGCGGCAACTATTTTCGCTCGAGACTACACGATCACGTGTAACTACTTTGGGCAACGCTTTACAGCAAATTGATGTTGCTTTGCAGCAAGGTCAGTTTCCTGGTATGTCGTTTGATGAACAAGCTCCTGCACCCCAGGTAGCTCCTCAGATGTACCCAACAACCGAAGTTGCAGCCGGCGCTACCGCCATGCAAACAGTTGAAGTACCTGAACAGGTTGCTTCACCTGAGGCTGACATCTTCCTTGCTCAATCACCTGAAGCCCTTGTTATGCAACAAACGGTGGAGATAAACCAAGATGAATTTGCTCAAGCTGCTTAGCACAACCAACCAAGACGATGCACGAACTCGCGAATATCGCGAAGCAATTCGCCGCGAAGCCAAAATTGGCGGCGAGCTGTTTGGCCCGATTCCTACGGGTGGTCGCCGCGAATTCTTTTGTCTGAACGACCGCACTTGGGTGTGGCACGAAGAATGGATCGATCAGCAAGGCATTCGCCAGGCTATTACCACTCGATACGACATCCGTCCTACTGGTATTTTGAAGGCCCAAGATGGCCGTCCGTATCAGTACATTGGTTACGATGAAGCTAAGCGCTTCTACCAAGCTGTTCGCATGTACAACAAGCGCGTGAACACTGAACTCTACGCCGCAGCCTAAACTACTTTGCTCCCGTCTACTAACTTTTAGCTCGGCAATGATGCCGCTGGCATATCCCTCGCTAGTGTTAGCAGGCTCGCGCACCATGCTATGATGAAAGATATGATTTACCTGGATTACGCAGCAGCAACACCGATGGACAAATCGGTACACGCGGCCATGGAGCCGTATTTTTGGGAGCATTTTTATAACCCGTCGGCTACCTATTTGCGCGCCAAGGCGGTCAAAAAAGACCTGGAAGCTGCACGGGCGAGCGTCGCCCACTGGTTTGGAGCTCGACCTAGTGAAATTATCTTTACGGCCGGGGCAACAGAGGCGAATAACCTCGCGATTAATGGCATTATGCAACAATACCCGCAAGCAAATATTGTGGTGAGTGCCATTGAACACGAGTCGGTGCTAGCTCCGGCGCATCAATATGACTGCCGCGAAGTGCCTGTAACACCGCAAGGCTTGGTGGACGTGGATGTTTTGAAGCAAACTATCAACGACCAAACGGCGTTGGTCAGCATTATGTACGCTAACAACGAGATCGGTACCGTACAGCCGGTTCGTCAGATTGGCCAGCTGCTGGAAGCAATTCGCCGCGACCGTCGGACGCGTGGTGTAGAGTTGCCTATTTACCTGCACACCGATGCCGCTCAAGCCGCAAATTATTTAGATATCCATGCTTCACGCTTAGGTGCCGATTTTATCTCGATTAACGGTGGTAAAATCTACGGTCCCAAACAAACAGGCGTGCTTTTTGTAAGCGCCAAGGCTCGCTTGCAGCCGCAAATTTTGGGCGGTGGCCAAGAGCGAGGCGTGCGTAGCGGTACCGAGAACGTTCCGGGCTTTATTGGCCTTGCTGCAGCGCTCGATTTGGTGCAAAAAGATCGCCACGAAGAATTCGCTCGGTTGCAACGCTTGCAAAAACTGGCCCTAGAAGAAATTGCTAAGCAAATTCCAACTGCTGAATTGAACGGATCAAAAAACCAACGGCTACCAAACAACATTCATATTACAATTCCTGGTCAAGACAACGAGCGTTTGCTGATGGCTTTGGACGAAGCAGACGTGATGTGCGCCGCGGGGTCCGCCTGTAGCGCGAGCAACGAAGAGCCCTCGCATGTTTTGCGTGCTTTGGGCCGCAGTGATGCTGAAGCGCAGGCTAGCCTCCGCCTAACTATGGGACGCCAGACCACCGAGGAAGATGTGCTGGCTGCAATTCGCACCCTCGCGAGCCTTATAGTAGTGTAAATACGACAATAATTTGAGGTTCCGCCTGCTCGCCCTTTGCGTGTATACTTGAGATAATGTTTAAACGCAAGCGGTTCATAGAGTATACGTTTATCATGACAGGGCTGGTCTTGTTCGTGGTATTTGTGGCTAAGGCTGTGGCTCAAAATGTCACTCAAGGATACCTAAGCGATACCTCGATCCAGCAGGGCATTATTGTGCAACTTAAGCACGGTGACGCCAGTAAAGTTGTGCCGGTCAGCCAAACTGATGAAACTGATATTTTGGGCGTCGTTGTGTCGCCAAATGATGCGCCAGTTTCGTTAACTAATAACGCCAACCAAGATCAAGTATATGTGGCCAGTTACGGCCAGTATGGTGTACTGGTGAGCACGCAAAATGGAGTAATTCAGGCCGGAGACACCATTGCTATATCATCGCTGGATGGCGTTGGCATGAAGGCCGACACCAAGCGCGAAGCAATTTTGGGTAAGGCTGTGCAAAGTTTTGACGGCAAGAGCGCCACACAAAGCACAGCCGTGCTCAAAGACTCTAGCGGACACGAAACCACCGTGGCAATTGGTCGCATTGCGGTGAATATTAACGTGGCTCACAATCCAGCATATCAAGCAACGGACACCACCGTTGCCGGCGTGCCGTCCTTTTTGTCTAAAGCCGCACAGGTTGTCACCGATAAACCGGTGACTGCTATCCGCATTTATGCCAGCGTGGCAGTACTGCTCTTGGCAGTAGTTGTTGCTGGTGTTTTGTTGTACTCGGGCGTGCGCAACGGCATGACATCTATTGGCCGTAATCCGTTAGCTAAAAAATCTATTATGCGCAGTCTGTTACAGGTGGTGATTATCTCGTTAATTGTTTTCATAATTGGCTTAATTGCGGTATATTTATTACTGAAGATATAATGCTTGAGCTTACAGGCGGGGTGGAAATGTAATGACAATCTGGTGGCTCTTATTTATCCTAGGTTGCATCTTTGTAGTAGGATGCGGGTTTATATATCTGATTGTTGTGTTGCATCGCGGGCGTAGTACCGGGCGCAATGCTAATTTGCATGAATCTGCACAAAAAGCAGCCGAAGAAGATGTTGAGCATATTTTTAACGAAGAATTTCGTGAGGAATTGCGCAACCGTGGCCGCTTACACTTCGAGAAGATTTTGGGCGAAAACGCCATGTTCTTGCAACAGGATTTGCGCCTCACGACATCGCAGCTGAACGACTACATGAAGGAAGAAATCAGCAAAGAGCTGAAAGAGGCGTTTACTAACTACGAAAGCGCCATTGGCGATGCTAAGCAGCTGGCTGTAGAGTCAATCGAAAAGACCAAAACAGCAATTGACGAGCAGCGACAACAGATGGGAGCGCAGCTCGAAAAAGAAATTGGCGAAGAAAAAGCCCGTCGTATTAAGCTATTTGAAGAAAACATGGCGCAGGTGATTAACCACTATGTTTTGGCGTCGGTGGGGAACCAGATTGACCTAAACGATCAGTTAGAATACATTTTGAGCGAGCTAGAAACACACAAGCAGGCGATTGTGGAGGATATTACCAATGGCGCCTAAAGCCACCGTCCACACTGCAGCTCAGCTGGTTTTGCCCACGCTGATTTTTGGCATTGTCGAGGTGCGCAGATTACGCCTAGAGCTGGAAAGCCTGGACGAGTTCTTGCGTGGCATGGCTATTAGGCGCGAAACAAAGTTTGAAATGCCTCGCGTTAGCCGTATGCTTGAGGCTTTGGCTCGTGAAAACGGTAAAGACTTATTAAAAGGTGGCGACCGCAAGGTTTTGGGTGAGTTTTTACAAGGAATCGACCGCTCTGCCCCTGTTATTCACATGAGTTTTGCGGCTGATCCGTCGGCTAGTTTTAGTGCCAAAATTGTGGGTTGGTTGCGCGCCAATATTGATCCGCTAGCACTGCTAGAGGTTGGTTTGCAGCCTACGATTGCCGCCGGGTGCGTTGTACGTACTACTAACAAGGTGTTTGACCTCAGTTTGCGTAATCACTTTGCTCAGAATACTGAATTATTGCTGGAATCATTGCGAGGCAAACAGGCATGAGCGACAATCGCCATTTTGATCAGCTCGTGCATAGCGGTAAGCCGGTGGGCGAAGTTATTGCCGTAGACCGATTTTTAGTGCGCGTGAAGGGCTTGCAACCAGTAACGCTGCATTCGTTGGTACTGTTTGAAGACGGGAGCAAAGGCTACGTGCATCATGTGTACGAAGATTATGTAGTGATTTTGCATCTCGGTACGCGCACAGCTCGTGTGGGCATGACCGTAGTCGTGCAGTACGACAAGCTGGTAACCAAGGTTGGTAAGGATTTTGTAGGACGTGTGGTTTCGGTAACGGGCGAACCGTTGGACGGCAAGGGTCCGATTGCAGCGGATGGCGTATGGCCGGTGTTTAATCCAGCGCCGTTATTGTATGAACGCGAAGAGCTAGACGCAGCGCTCAACACCGGCGTTACGGTAGTAGACACGCTATTCCCACTGATGCGTGGCCAACGTATGGCAATGCTTGGCGACGGAAAATCTGGTAAAACCACCCTGGCTACGCAAATTGTGCTCAACCAAAAAGATAGCGACATTGTGACCGTTTATGTACTGATCGCCAAGCGTCGTAGCGACGTGGACACTTTATTGAACCGCTTGCAGGCAAACGATGCGCTCAAGAAGGCCATTGTGGTGGTCTCGACCATGTCGGACTCGTTGATTATGAGCTATTTGGCGCCGTACGTAGGCTGTGCCATGGCCGAATATTTGTGGCAAAAAGCTGATCAGGATGTGGCGATTGTCTACGATGACCTGACGGCGCACGCGCATACTTATCGTGAAATTGCATTGCTCAGCGGCATGAGCCCGGGCCGTGATTCGTATCCGGGTGACATGTTTTACGTGCACTCCAGCCTTTTGGAGCGCGCTGGAAAACTGGGGCGAAACCACAAAACGCTCACTGCAATTCCATTGGTTTTTGCAGCCAGTGGTGACATTACGGCATTTTTGCCAACCAACATCATGTCGATTACCGATGGTCAGTGGATTTTGGACATGAACGTCTTCCGCGACACGATGCGCCCAGCAGTTAGTGTGGGTCTTAGTGTATCCCGCGTGGGTGGCCGTGGCCAGGACGCTCGCCAAAAGCAATTGGCGGGGCAGACATTTAAGGCGCTCACTACGTATGCCCAAGCGCAGGAGTTTGCTCACTTTGGCTCGGAACTTGCCCTAAGTGCTAAACAGGATTTGGCTCGCGGTGTCATGCTGTATAAAATGCTCAACCAAGTGCCGGGTGAGCGTTATCCAGTGCACGCACAAACGCTGATGTTGGATATTATTTTGAACTCGCGCGAAGGCGAAGCGATCAGTGTTGAGTTGTTAAAACAGAACGTGCTTGAGGCAGCCGCCAGCATCAAGGATGACAAGGATTTTGAAGGTGTACGTGATGCGCTGAAGCTAAAAAGCATGATGGAGCTCAAAAAATGAGCCGAGTGAGCGAAGTTGCTAACCAGCGCCAGGCGATGAGCACTATTGTGAACCTCACCAGCGTATTTGAGGGCTTAGCCAGTATGCGTATTGCTCAAACTAAAAACCAAGTATTGCAGTCGCAGGCCTTCTTTAACGAGTTGTGGCAAATGTACAGCCAGATTCGCGTGGACAATCTGTTCCGATTTGGTCGCACCGAAACCGAAGAAGCAGTGAACAAGCAATTGTATATTGTGGTAACGGCTGAAGGCGGATTTAGCGGTGACATCGACCAAAAACTAATTACATGGATGTTGAGCCAATTTGACCCTGAAAAACAGGACATTATTGTGATCGGCCACCACGGCGCGTTGCAGCTAATCCAGCAAGGCGTAAGCTTTAAGAAATACTTTACGTTGCCCACGCGCGACAAGAACATTAACGTGCAGCCGCTGATTCGCGAGGTTCGTCGCTACAAAAGTACCTCTGTTTTTTACCAAACCTACGTGTCGTTAATGGTACAGGATATTAAGCGTATCGAGCTGAACCAAGCGGTACAAGAGCGTGGAAAAAACGCTGGAAAAGCCGACGAAGAAATTAGTGAAGCAAGCTATATTTTTGAGCCGTCCGCATTTGACGTGATGGCGCACTTGGAGCGTACTATGATGGAAATCGCGCTTAGCCAGGTGATTTTGGACTCTAAATTGGCACAATATGCCAGCCGTTTTCGCGCTATGAGTATGGCTAACGACAAAGCCGACGAATGGTATCATGATTTGACCGTAGATTATAATCGTACCAAACGGCGTACCCAAGATGAGCGGCTAAAAGAAATTATTAACGGACTAAGGACAACAAAAGCAGCATGAACCAGGGAACAGTACGATCGGTTAAAGATTTGTTGGTGACAGTTGTTTTTGACGATATTTTGCCTGATGTTCACGAAATTATTATCGTTGACGAGACCGAAACGCCGCTGCTAGTAGACAGTTTGCAGCCTGGCAATCAGGCAATTTGTTTGAACATTCAATCTGATTTGAGCGTACAGAAGGGCATGCACGCATCGCGGTCTCAACGTAGTATTGAAATTCCTGTTGGCGACGAAATGATTGGCCGTGTGGTAGATGCACTGGGCCAGCCACTGGATGGTTTGGAGCCGGTTAAAGTTAAAGACAACCAAACGCGCACAATTTTTAATGTGCCCGCTAACACTGGTAGTTTTGCTGCTGCGGCACCCGAAATCCTGGAAACCGGCATTAAAGTTATCGACTTTTTTGCCCCATTTGTGAAGGGCCGCAAGATTGGCATTGTGGGTGGCGCTGGTGTGGGCAAAACTGTGCTTACCATGGAGCTGATCCACAACGTCGCGCAAAGTGGCTCGGGTCTTAGCTTCTTCACTGGTATTGGTGAGCGCATTCGCGAAGGCCACGAGTTATACAGCACGCTCAAAGAACGTGATCTGCTCAAAAATACCTGTATGTTCTTTGGTCAGATGAACGAAAATCCTGTGCGACGCTCTATAATTGCTTTGAGCGCGGTAACGTTGGCGGAATATTTCCGCGACGAACAGCAGAAGGACATTTTGTTTTTCGCTGACAATATGTACCGCTATGTGCAGGCGCGCAACGAGGTGGCAACCATGCTGGGCCAGGTGCCCTCCGAAGGTGGTTACGAACCAACAATCTTTTCGGACGTAAAGATTCTGCAGGACCGCCTGAGCTCTACCGACAAAGGGTCAATTACTGCGGTGCAGACAGTGTATGTACCAGCTGACGACATGAGTGACCCAGCTGTGCAGATGATTCACCATGAGTTGGACTCGGTGGTTGTTCTGAGCCGTAATGTGGCCGAACAGGGCATCCGTCCGGCAGTGGATTTACTGCACACTACGTCATCATTGCTGACACCCGAAATTGTAGGCGATCGGCATTATTTGCTCAGCGTGCAAGTGCAGGCGCTGCTGCAAAAGTATGAATCTTTGAAGTCAATCATTGCGATTATTGGCGAGAACGAATTGTCTCCGGTGGATCGATCCGACTATGCTAAAGCCAAAAAACTGATCAATTATTTCTCGCAGGATATGTTTGTAATGGAAGACTTGAACGGCAAAAAGGGCGAATTTGTGAAGCGCGATCAAATGCTGAAGGGTATTGAGGAAATTATTGTATGAGTCGAACGGACGCATCAACGGGTGAAGTTGTTGCTGATGCCAAGGCCGCACCCGCTGCGGGTGAGCCGCGCATGCATATTAAAGTCTACTCGCCGTTTAAGGTGTATTTTGACGAGGACGGCTACAGTATTTCGGCCGTCAACCGAACCGGACCGTTTGATATTTTGCCACACCATCATAACTTTTTGACGCTGCTTGATCCATGTGAGTTGCAGATCCGACCGGCTCGTGGTCAAGACCAAAAGATTCGTATTTCTGGTGGGCTTATGCACGTCAAAGCTGATCGTGTGACGGTCTTCCTAGATATCTAGGCTATCTAGTTGAAAATAATGTAGTCGAAGCCAAAGGTCTGTCCGGCGGCTGGTGCTGATGCGGTACAGACGCTGAACGAAGATGTAGAACGGTTGACGTAGTAATCAAGATTGCCAGCTGCGGCACCAATTGGTGTGACCACTACGTGTGGCGTGCTGCTGTAATCGCTGGCAAAATTAATGGTGGCAAAACAGCCGGCGCCTGGTCCACTACCGGTGGCAATGGTAATTGACCCAGATGTGTCGGAGCCACTAACTGATGCGGTTCCACCGCCGCCCAAAGCAATGCCTTTGGCTAAGTTGGGGATCGCGCCTCCGCCCACAACATGGTGCGTCAAAATAAGGTTACCGTTAATCTGCAAAGAGCTGGTTGAAATTTGAGTGGCCGTAACGCTACCCGTAAAGTTTCCGTTTCCGTTTACGCTCAAACCATTTTTGGCGGTTAACGTGCCCGAAACGGTTGCGGCGCCCGACAAGTTCAGTGTAGATGCCTGAATTTGGTTAAAATTGCTCGTGCCCGAAACCGTGATGCCCGGCAGGGTCAGCGCACCATTTACTTTAATAGCTCCGGCAACTTCTAGGTCTTTTTTGACCAGGACTGCACCGTTAAAAATGGCGTTTGATTCAATATTCAAAATCTGCGACGAACTACCGATAGTTGTTTCGCTGCTGGCGAGCTGCTTTAATGTGTCTTCGCTGAGGTTCTGCGTGCTGGTGGTGGCTGTGTTGTCTTTGTCGGCTTGACGACCTTTGACGGTCAGCACAATAACAACCGCACCAGCAACTAACATCACTAAAATAAATAGCAACAAGTAAATGTTCAGCCGAGACCAGATTCCCTTGATTAGCGCCTTGAATGAACGCTTGGACTTAGGTGCTTCTGGCGTTTGACCGGGTGCTGAAACGGGGCCGGGAGCCGGACCGTATGGCGCCGAACTGCTTGGAGCGGGCTGTGGTTGGTTTGCGCCTTGCTCAACAACAGTATCCGTACCCTCTAATGAGTGCACGTCGTTATCGTTGTCGGACTGTAGTGCTGATGGATCCATATGATTTCTTATGTTTATAATACTAAAAATGTCTAAAAAGCGTAAGCCGATTGCGTTTATTTGCACGATATTGCACAATGAAAAGCATGAGAAGACGGCTTGGTTTGCTGGTTATTGCAGTCGCAGCGTTAGTTGTGACGATGAATCCATTGGTTTACGCACAGCAGTCGTCGTCATCTAACTATCAGGTGAATGAAGTGTATTTTGGCACTGGCGGTGAGCTTAACGCATGTTCGACCAGTTATTGTTCAAAGCAAGCGGCTGGCGAAATGGGCGTTGGTAATACGGCTAGCACAAATTATCAAGCGCAAGGCGGATTTAACACTGATCGTACACCGTACATTCAATTTATTGTTACTGGTGGTACGACTGACTTAGGCGTGTTGACTACTGCAAACGCCAAAACAGCCACCGGAACGTTTTCGGTTAAGACCTATCTGGCCGGAGGCTATGTTGTGCAGACCCAATCCGATCCTCCTACCAGCACGTTGCCTAACCATCCCACGATGGCCGGCCTTACTACGCCTACGGCTTCAAGTCCTGGAACCGAGCAGTTCGGCATTAACCTCGTAGCTAACACCACTGTGTGTGGCGCTCCAACAAACTTTGGCGCAGATCCTATTCAAGTGCCAAGCAATACATATAGCTTTGGCCAGGTCAGTAGTGGTTATAACACCTGTGGCCTATTCAAATACGTAAAGGGTGATACTGTCGCATACTCTACCCGCAGCTCTGGCGAGACAGATTACACGATCTCATATCTCTTTAATATTTCTAACATTACCGCCGCCGGAGCGTACCAGTTCAATCATATTTTGGTCGCTACCTCAACGTACTAAACCTGTGGAAAAGTAATGCAGGTCGGCGTTGCTAGATTAGCGTAAGCATGATAAAGTTGGCGTATATAACTCGTGCATTCCCTATAAAAAACCAAAAAAGGAGATCCCTTACATGAAAACTGAAAATAGTCGGATACGACGTGCCGTTTACACCACAGGTGCGCTTGTGCTGACTGTGGCTGCACTTATCCCAGGATTGCGAGCGCAAGTAAGCGCAGCACAGGTAACATCACGCAGTATTCAAATGAGTAGCTCGACAGCGGGTGCTACTTCGACTTCCTATGATATTAAGTTTACAACTGCCACAACAGGCGTTATTCAAGGTGTTGTAGTAGACTTTTGTGACGAAACTCCACTTATTGGTGATGCTACGTGTACTAAGCCCACCGGCTTCTCGGTAGGTACGCCTACGGTAACGGGTGTAACTGGTCTTACGGCTGGAACCTGGACAGCTGGCCAACTTAACACAAACCGAACTTTGACTCTAACAAATGGTAGTGGTGCCAGTGTCACCGCAGCCACGGCAGTTGAGTTTACGCTGACAACTGCGACCAACCCAACTACTGCCAATCATACATTTTATGCCCGTATTTTGACGTACGCTACTACTGCCGGTGCTACTGGATATGTCGCTGGTACCGAAGGTAGTTACGTAGACTATGGTGGTGTAGCAATGGCAACTGGTACGCCAATTGTGATCACCGCTCGTGTGATGGAAAGCATCGCTTTCTGTGTGTACAAAACAAGCTGTGGCGACGACCCAAGCTTCACCATTGGTAACGCCAACAATGTTTTGGACACGGCTTCGGTCTACACTAAAACAGTGAACTTTAGCCTTGCTACAAACGCGCAAAGTGGCGCAGACGTATTTCTGAAGGGCGGCACATTAACTTCTGGCGCCAACACTATTCCAGCCAAGGGTGGTACGGCTGGCACTATTACGGCCGGTACTGCAGCGTTCGGCCTCTATCTTTCGACCTTGGGCGCAAACGTTTCTGCGGTATCCCCATACAGCTCAACAGCAGGACAATATGCATTGGATACAACCAACACTAGCAGTACGTATGGTCAGCAGGTCGCCGACATGAGTGGCCCAACCAACACGTCTATTAGCACGCTTACCTACGGTGCAACAGCATCGAACACCAGCGCAGCCGGTATTTACACCGCAACTCACCAGTTAATCGCAACAGGCCGTTTCTAGGCTATAAGGAGTCACAGTGGTGCAGCAATGCCTGCTAGTTTTGCGCAAGGCTCGCTCGCATGTGCTACTGTGGCTCCTAATTTTTTCGAGTCTCTGCATGAGCCTCGCGCAATATAATGCGCCCCAGGCACTTGGTGCGCAGCTAACATCGCGTAGCCTGCAGATGACTAATGAGTTAGCAGGTGCGCACAATGTTACCTATAAGCTTGCATTTGATGTAGCAACGGGTGGCGCAATCGGCTCTATGGAATTTCAATTTTGCTCTAACTCGGCATTGATTGTTGATCCATGCGTGGCGCCGTTTGGCTTTGACGCCTTGAATGCTACGCTTACAGCGCAAACTGGGACAGCAGGCTTTGTTAAGTCAGGTAGCTCGTCTGTTAATGACATTATTATGACGCAACTTCCGCCCAATAACACAAACCCTGGGCCGGTAAGTTTTACGTTTAGCAGTGTCGTAAACCCCACCAATATGGGTTCGTACTACTTGAAGGTGTTTACCTATTCCAGTTCTGATGCCACGGGCACGCCGTTGGATTTTGGTGCTATGGCATTCCCTATTGGTCTCGATTACCAAATTAGCACTGAAGTTCCACCGTACCTAACCTTTTGTGGCGGTACCACAATTACCGATTTTGACTGCTCCTCGGCAGCGGGTGATCAGTTAGACTTTGGACAATTTAGTTCAGCAGTTACGAGTACTGGTAGTTCACAACTGTTGGCGGCCACAAACGCGGGTAGCGGTTACAGTATCACGGCTAGCGGCCTTACTATGACCTCTGGTAACAACGAAATTCCAGCTATGACGGGACAAGCATCTAAAATTGGTACCAGTCAGTTTGGCATAAATTTACGGGCTAATACGGCGCCCCAAATCGGGTCGGATGCAGTGGGGCCGGGAACTGGTCATGTAACCACCAATTACAACACACCGAATAAGTTCAGATTTGTGAGTGGCCAGTCGATTGCTCAGGCAACTGAAGCGCAAGATTACAAAAAATATACCGTGAGCTATATTGTGAATATCACCAAAGACCAAGCGCCAGGTGTCTATTCTACAACGCTAACTTATGTATGTCTGGCAAACTTCTAGTGCTTTTCGTGCTATGATAAACATAAGAATTTAAAAAGGGAATATCAGATGCGACGCAAAATTTTTGCCTCATTTGGAATCATTATTAGCGCACTGGCCATTATAGCCACTAGTGGAGCGCAAGCTATGGCTGCAACGGCCGGCTCGGGTAACGCGCTTCGTGTTTCTCCGGTGCGAACCGATTTAGAAATTAAGCCTGGTAACAGCAAGACAATAGATGTGTATGTAACCAACATGTCTACGGACACCGTTATATTGCACCCGGTTGTGAATGACTTTGTGGCAGGCAAGGACGAATCTGGTACGCCAAGCATTTTGCTCGATGAAAAAACGCCAGCACCCATACGCAGCTTCAAAAAATATGTCTCACCACTGAGCGACTTTAGCTTAAAACCTAATGAACAGCACAACGTAAAAGTAACCGTAAGCATCCCTGCTGACGCTGCCGCTGGCGGTTATTATGGTGCAGTTCGTTTTGAGCCGGCCGATGTAGATAGTAGCAAGAACCTCAGTTTGTCAGCAAGCGTGGGCTCGCTGGTCCTGGTTACAGTTCCTGGTGACTTGGTGCAACAGGCTAGCATCGCCAGCTTGGAAACTCGCACGGTAAACCCAAAGACACACCAAGAGTCAATCGGCTCATTCTTTACCACTGGCAAAAACTTGGTTGGCGCCGTCCGTATTAAAAACACCGGTAATGTGCAGATACAGCCATTTGGTAAGATCCAACTTAAGAAGTCCGGCAAAGTAATTGGTACTTACGAAATCAATAACACGCAGCCACGTGGTAACGTGCTACCAGATAGCATTCGCCGATTCGAATTCGATATTAGCACCAAGGCTACCTCATTTGGTAAGTACACGCTTGAGGCCAACTTGGGCTATGGCGACAAAGGTCAGCTGCTCACTGCAAGCAAGACTTTCTATGTGGTCCCTGTGCCAATTATCATCGCTGTTGTTGCTATCTTGGCGCTGATCGCCTTTGCGGTACTGGTTCTTCCAAAGATGATCAAGTCATACAACCGTCGCATCGTTCAGAAGGCTACGGGCACATCAACCAAAAAGAAGAAATAGCAAAGCTGTAGCGCGCTCCTTAGGTGGGCGCGCTCGCTCACAAAACTATGAAGCAAGCAGTGCAGAAGTTAGGGCGTATCGCGAGCAGCCTTGTTGCTGCGCTCGCGCTCTGCTTGCTGCCTGGTACTGCGCAAGCGCTTGATAATCCCCAGGGTAATTCCACGGGACTTACTGGTGCGGTGGCCAGCGCAGCGCCTTCAACGCCGCCCACTATCACTACGCCCACAAACGGTCAGACGTTTACCAATGTACCCATTACGGTTTCTGGCTTGTGTAAGTCGGGCCTTTTGGTAAAGGTATTCGATAACAACGTCTTTATGGGCTCGGCGATTTGTGAAAGCGGTACTTACAGCATTCAAATTGATTTATTTAGCGGCGAAAACGACATCGTTGTGCGGCAATACGATGCCCTTGATCAGGCAAGTCCGGACTCAAACGTCGTTAAAGTGACGTTCAATGATAATCAGTTTAACCCAAGCGGTTCGGCGTTACTGATCTTGACGAGTGACTACGCTCGCCGTGGTGCAAATCCTGGGGAGACATTAACGTGGCCCATCAGCCTTTCGGGCGGAAACGGACCCTACGCCATAAGCGTGGACTGGGGCGATAACAAAGCAACGACGCTCATGAGTTTGGAGCTGCCAGGCACATTTAACATTCAACACGTGTATGATACCGCGGGTGAATATTCGGTTATTATCAAGGCAACGGATAAAAATGGGCTGACCGCCTACCTGCAAGTAGTGGCTGTAGCCAACGGAGCAATTACCTCGTCCAGTAATAACACCGCATCTAACAACGGGTCTACAACGGTGATTACAAAGGTGCTATGGCTACCCTCGTTGATTATGCTACCCTTGCTACTAGTTTCGTTCTGGCTGGGTCGCAAGCACGCATTGCTGGTACTGCGCAAACATTTGGAACGTGCCTCTCGTTCGTAACCCTAGTAAAACAGGCTAAAATCTGGTAAAATATTCTCCAGTTATGACACATTCACCACGCAAAGTTTTTGTTGGTATGAGCGGTGGCGTAGACAGCTCGGTAACAGCAGCGTTACTAAAAGAGCAGGGCTACGACGTAACCGGCGTTTATATGAAAAACTGGAGCCAGGATCTTCCGGGCTTTGATTGTCCGTGGAAAGAAGATTACCAGGATGCCAAGCGCGTTGCTGTGCAACTGGGGATTCCGTTCAAAATGTACGACTTCGAGAAAGAGTACCGCAGCAAAGTCGTGGACTATATGCTGGAGGGCTACAAAGCTGGCCTGACACCAAACCCCGACATTATGTGCAATCAAGAAGTAAAGTTTAAGCTCTTTTTGAATGCGGCGCTGGAGGACGGTGCCGACATGATCGCTACCGGCCACTACGCCCGCATCAAAGACGGCCAACTATTGACTGGCTTGGACAAAAACAAAGACCAAAGCTACTTTTTGTATCGTGTCACCCAAGACGCACTCAATAAATCGTTGATGCCGATTGGCGATTTTGAAAAACCACAAATCCGAGAGATGGCCAAAAAACTTGGTCTGGCAACTGCCGAAAAGAAAGATAGCCAAGGCATTTGTTTTGTGGGCAAAGTGGGTATTAAGGAATTTTTGCAGCAGTTTGTTACCACAGAACCTGGCGCTATTATTGAGCAACATGGCCAGGTAGTTGGTGAGCACGACGGTGCGTTATTTTACACTATCGGACAGCGCCACGGCTTGAGTGTGGGCGGTGGTTTGCCGTATTACGTGGTGGGCAAAGATATGGCCAAGAACGAGGTATATGTGACCACTGATCTGCAAGATGATCGCCTATGGAAGCAACACCTAATGCTTACCAGTCTGCACTGGATTAACGATGCGCCAAAACCTGGCGAGCAATATCAAGTACGGACTCGATATCGAGCACCATTAGTGACTGTTTCGGGCCTGGAATTTACCGGCCCCGATCAGCTGCGTCTAGATTTGGCTGATGAAGTCCGCGCCATCACGCCAGGGCAGTCAGCGGTTATTTATCAAGGTGACCGTGTAGTAGGCGGCGGTATCGTTCAGTAAACAATCTTTACGTATAAAAAGGCCCGAGTAGCCCGGGCCTTTTTTGTTTCTATGGTTTTCGGGTAAGGATGCGAGCGACCAAATGGGTCGCATCATTGCATAAAAATCATAGGGTGGTGTTGTCGTGCGAATAGCAATGGGATCGAGGGCGGGAGCAGCGGGAATGGCCGCTACAAAACTCTTTAAGAGCCGCCAACGTCGCAATGCTACGACCACCTGATCTACCGATCTACTATTCGCACGATGACGTGTCTCCGGCAGGGTGCCGAGCTGTGGTAGCCGCGGGGCTGCCAGAGACACGTCGTTCGCGTCGAACGGTTCAGTTGTTATTTAGTTGTATGGATGCCGGCCGGGGGTCAGCCGATGAACGGGACGTTCACGTTGCCGAGGTCGATGCCGGTGGACTCCCAGAAGGGGAGGAGCCAGTGGAGGTAGAAGAGCGGCAGCACGATGATCATGATGAGCTGCGCTCCCTTCCCCCACTTGAACTTCTTCCCGAGCAGGATCACCAGCACGACGCAGACGACGAACGAGCCGAGCATGCTGGCCTGACCGATGCCGGCCATGTTCAGGAGGCCCCTGAACTTGTCCGCGCCGGCGAAGGTGATCGATCCGCTGTTGTAACTGAGCGCGAGCGGGATGAGCAGACCGGTGATCAGGAAGTTCGTGAAGAACACGATGATCACGCCGGTGCCGATGCCCCACCCGGGCTTCTTGGCCCAGTGGTAGACGAACACGATCGCGGCCGAGAACAGCAGACCGGTGAGTCCGACGCCGCTGTACAGCGACCGGAACGCCTGGTCTCCACCGAGGTTGATGTCGGCGGCCGTGGTGACCATGTCGGGGTTGAAGCCGGGACTCATGTCCTGGTTCCTTTCCTTGACGGGGCAGAGTT